>Ga0306920_100001023_pt1 | contig 34337 bp, 31 predicted proteins | sample flu12Cox44000170_FD_204666 | JGI IMG/M metagenome (GOLD analysis project Ga0306920, IMG submission 204666) | Lab enrichment of tropical soil microbial communities from Luquillo Experimental Forest, Puerto Rico - flux4day.12C.oxic.44.000.170 (v2)... | ecosystem: Environmental > Terrestrial >...
CCATGCCGGGTGGCGCGGAAAGCGACACATCCGCGAGCGAGACGGCAAGCCGCGGAAACATAACGAGCGACGTGGACCCCGACACCACAAGATCACGACCCGTACGCGCCTTGACCTCGCCGATCAGCCGGTCGCGCACCAGCTCAAGGGGCGCCGCCACGATGAGGAACGTGACGGCGCCGACCAGCAGGCAGCCCAGGCCCAAGCCGGCGTAACCCGCCGCGAGCAGCCATCGCATGCCCTGCCGCCGGCGCGGAGGCGGAGCGCGTCGCATCTGGGGCCTCGACGTTGAATGGTCCCTCATGGTGGCGTTCTTGGCGGGGAAGGGAGGTCCAGCATGCCTCGTGGTTGCTGCAATGAACACAACGCGTTAGCACAAATTATGTCATGGGCGGGAGCGGACCGGGGCAAAGCGCGGCACTTTTCCACGCCTTCGCTCATCGCGCGCCGAAGCTGATGGCCGGCCGAGCTTGCACGCGGCAGACGACTCTGGGACACGGGGCACAAGAATGTCGATGGCACCGAGCAAATCCGTCACGCGCGATGACCTGCGGCGGCTGATGCACAAGCGCAAGCAGGTGCTGGTGGTTGGCATCGCCTTCGGGGTTAGCCTCCTGTCGGTCGTCGATACCAGCTGGCGCATCGACTGGCCGCGCACCTATCGCGCCATTCAGTGGAGCGGGCTGATGCTGATCCTGGTATGTATTTGGGGGCGCACGTGGTGCACGCTTTACATCGGCGGGATGAAACGGCGTGAACTGGTGACCAGGGGTCCCTATTCGGTGGTGCGCAACCCGCTCTATCTCTTCACCCTGCTCGGCGCGGCGGGCATTGGCGCGCTATCCGGCAGCGTTGCCGTGGCCGTCCTGTGCACGGGGTTCGCGGCTGCGGTTTTCATGTTTGTCGTGCGTCAGGAGGAGCGCTACCTGCTGGCGACCTTTCCGCACGAGTACCCGGCCTATGCCACCCGCGTGCCGCGCCTGATCCCGCGGTTTTCGACGTGGCAGGACGCCGACCAGTTGATCGTCAGGCCGCCGCTGGTGCATCGCACCTTCCTCGACGCCAGCCTGTTCCTGATGGCCGTGCCCATGATCGCCATCAAGGCGCTGGTGCATGACTGGCTCAAGCTCCCGGTCCTGCTCCACCTGCCGTGACGGCGCGGGCGAGGTGGCGCGCCCACGCCTGGCACCCTATCATCCGGCCTTTGCGGTCTGTCCCGGAGGCTCGCGATGCTCGCCGTTCGCCTGCTGATCGCCGTGCTGTTGGCGCTTGCCGCGGCCCCTTATCCGCTGCCGGCATGGGCGCAACAGGCCGACCGCTGCCTCGCCGTTGCCCAGTCTCCCGGGCTGGTGGTGCCCGCCAACTATCGCCCCGCCGACCTCAAGCCGACGGAGGTGCGCCTTACCTTCGTCGGGCATTCGACATGGCTGATCGAAACCCCCGGCATGGTGAAAATTGCCACCGACTACAACGACTACCTGCGCCCGCCGGTGGTCCCCGACATCGCCACCATGAACCGCGCGCACACCAGCCATTACTCGAACTTCCCCGATCCCGACATCAAGTATGTGCTGCGCGGCTGGAACCCTGAGGGTGGGCCCGCCAGGCACGACATGACGGTCTCCGACGTGCGCGTGCGCAACGTTCAAACCAACATCCGGGACTGGGCCGGCGGGACCATTCCCTACGGCAATTCCATCTTCATCTTCGAAGTTGCGGGGCTGTGTATCGGCCACCTCGGCCACCTCCACCACACCTTGACCGACCAGCAGATCAGCCAGATCGGCCAGCTCGACGTGGTGATGGTGCCGGTCGACGGCAGCTACACCATGGACACGGCCGGCATGGTTGAGGTGCTTAAGGCCTTGCGCGCCCGGCTCATCCTGCCCATGCACTACTTTAACCCCTACACCCTCGATCGCTTCTTGGTCCGCGTCCGTGACGACTTTCTGGTCGAGACCGCCGCCGAGCCGATGATCGTGGTGTCGCAGGCGACGCTGCCGAGCGAGCCCAAGGTGCTGGTGCTGCCGGGAAGTTAGGCTGAGTTTGCCCTCGCCGATGCGCGGTGTCATGCTCGGGCGGAGCGGGCTGCATGCCGAGGGCTGCGATCTGGGCGGGGCTCCGAGCGAGGGGATAGATGGTCGGGACGAGTTGCGTTCACCCCGTTGGGCAAGCCCGATCATGGCGAGAGGGGCAAGATTACAGACGGCGCAGGTTCCCATCGCGCGCAACCGCGGTGGCGGCAATGGCGGCTGCCATCGCCTGACGTGCGCCCGCACCACACGCGCAGGAGGGAAGCGAGACCATGGCGGCATCAAGCGAGCTCGACTACCGCACAAGCACGGAGCTGGTCGGGCTGCTCGCAGCGCGGAAGGTATCCGCAGTCGAGCTCTTCGAACGCTCCGTTGCACGCATCGAGGCGCGCGACAAAGCGATCAACGCGGTGGTGGTGCGCGATTTCGACCGAGCGCGCGAGGCGGCCAAGCGGTCCGACGTGGCCTTGGCCCAAGGCGAGCGCGCGCCGCTGCTCGGCCTGCCGATGACGGTCAAGGAATCCTACAACGTCGCCGGCCTGCCGACCACGTGGGGCTTCCCGGCGGGCAAGGATTTCCGGCCCAACGATGATGCCCTCTGCATCGGGCGCCTCAAGGCCGCCGGCGCGGTGATCCTAGGCAAGACCAACGTGCCGCTCTCGCTCGCCGACTGGCAGAGCTATAACGACATCTACGGCACCACAAATAATCCGTGGGACACGGCCCGCACTCCCGGCGGTTCGTCGGGGGGCTCGGCCGCGGCGCTCGCCGCGGGCTACGTGTCGCTCGAACTCGGCTCCGACATCGGCGGCTCGTTGCGCGTGCCCGCGCACTATTGCGGCGTGTTCGCCCACAAGCCGAGCCTCGGCCTGGCGCCGCCGCGCGGCCAGACCCCCCCGAATGTGCCGCCATTGCCGATCGACAACGATCTCGCCGTGATCGGTCCCATGGCGCGCAGCGCCAGCGATCTTTTGCTCGGGCTCGACGTCATTGCCGGACCGGACGAGCAGGTCAACGCCATCGCCTACCGGCTGGCGTTGCCGCCGGCGCGGCATCAAAGCCTCGGCGACTTCCGCGTGCTCGTCATCGATACGCATCCGCTGATCCCGACGGCCAACACCGTCACGCAGGCGCTGCACCGGCTGGCGAAAGGCCTCGAAAAAGCGGGAGCCAGGGTAGCAAGGACGAGCCCCTTGCTTCCCGACCTCAAAGAGTCGGCGCGGATCTATGTGCTGTTGCTGTGGTCGAGACTGGCGGCATTCTGGCCGCCCGACCTCTACGCGCGCCAGCAAGAAGCCGCCAAGGCACTTCGCCACGATGATGGCAGCCCTGCGTCATGGCAGACGCGCGGCGCGGTGCTGAGCCACCGCGACTGGATCGTGGCCGACCACGCGCGCGTGCGCGTGCGCGAGCAGTGGCGCGCGCTCTTCCGCGAATTCGACGTGGTCCTCTGCCCGCCGATGCCCACGCCCGCCTTTCCCCACGATCACAACCCCGACCAGAGAACGCGCCAGATCGATATCGACGGCAAGCTCCACCCCTATCTCGACCAGATCTTCTGGCCGGGCGTGGCCACCGTCGTCGGATTGCCGGCCAGTGCCATGCCGATCGGCCTCTCCGGGGCTGGGCTGCCGATCGGCGTGCAGATCATCGGCCCCTACTTCGAGGACCGCACGCCGCTGCGTTTCGCCGAGCTGATGGAGCGCGAGTTCGGCGGCTTCGTTCCGCCGCCGGCCTTCAAGAGCTGAGATGGCCTTGATCGAGCGCCGCCAGCGCCAGCACCTCGCGGCCGGCGCTCGCCGCCAAAACGCGGTCGAGGTCGGCAAGGCCCGCATCGAGTGCCGCCGCGCTCGTGCAGCCGTTGAGCCAATGCCCGAGGAATAACCCGGCAAAGAGATCGCCCGCTCCGTTTGGGACGTCGTCGCGCCTGCGCATCTGGCGCTCGATGTACTGGTCCTTGTCCACGAGCAAGGTTGCAACGGCGCAGGCCGTCTGCTGCGCCGAGGTCACTACCACCGTGGGTGGCCCGAGCCGGCGCGCGCCCGCCACCACCTCGGCCGGCTGTTTCAGGTCGGAGCCCACAAGCCAAGAGAGCTCGAACAGATTGGGGGTGGCGATGGTGGCCATCGGCAGCAGCGCATCGCGCATGGCCTGGGCCGTCGGCTGGGGAACGTAAAGGCGCCCGGCGTCGCCGACGACGGGATCGATCAGCACTGGCAGATCCGGCCTCACGGCCTTGATGCTGGCAATGGCCCGGGCGGCAGCAAGCACGCCTTTCGCCGACGGGAAGTAGCCGGCGAGGACCGCACCGAGGGACGCCCAGCAGCCGTCGGCCTCGAGCGCGGAGAGCATGGCGGCCAAATCCTCCGCAGGCAGCTCATGCTTCACCAGATGGCCGAGGCCCGGGCGGCTCGCCACCACCACCGTCGGCAGCGGCCACACCTCGTGGCCCAAGTGCATGAGCGCCGGCACCGTGGCGTTTAGACCCACGTGCCCGCGCACTGCGTGCGAGGAGATCGCCAGAACCGTGGCCATGGCCCGTCTATATCACGTTGCGCTCCGGCAGCGGACGGCGCTCGGCAATGCGCCGGTAGGAGAGGCGCGTCAGATCGATGGTGCGGAAGGCGCCGTGCACGATCAATTCGGCGATCGCGCGCCCGGCCGCGGCACCTTGCTGTGCGCCATGCCCGGAGAAGCCGCAGGCGAAGTAGAAGTTGGCGAGCGCCGGGTGCGGGCCGATGACCGCGTTCTGGTCGAGCCGATTGTAGTCGTAGTAACCCGCCCAGGCGTTCACGGCCTTGACGCGCTCGAACACCGGCACACGCGCCGCCAGCCGGGGCCACACCATGCTGTCGAAGAAGGCGTGATCGATCTCATCGAGGTCGGTGGCGGGCGGCTCCTCGCTTTCCTCCGGCGACTTGCCGCAAAGGAAGAGGCGCCCCTCCGGGCGAAACCACACGCCCGAAGGATCGACGGTCAGCGGACCAAGGCGCAACGGTGGGGAGGCCTCGCGGCAATCGATGACGTAGACGAAGCGCTTGCGCGGCTCGACCGGGAGGTCGAGGCCGGCCAACGCCGCCAGCTCCCCGGCCCACGGCCCGGCCGCGTCGATGAGCGCCCCGCACGCAAGGCTGGCGCCGCTCGCAAGCCGCACGGCCTCGACGCGCTCTCCCACTTCGATGCCCCTCACCCGGTCATGCAGCAGCACGACGCCCTGCGCCCTGGCCGCATGGCGCAAGAGCGAGGCCAGGCTCGGCGGGTCGAACCAGCCCTCCCCCGAGGTGCCGAAGGCGCCGGCGGCCACGCCCTCCGTCGTCAGCCAGGGGAACCGGCGCGACAGCTCGACGGCATCAAACAGCGCTATGTCGGCGCCATGGACTTGCTGAAGCGCGACATTCTCCGCCAGCAGCGCGCAGCTGTCCTCGCCGGCCAAGATGAGATAGCCCTGCTCGCGGAAGCCCACGTCGGCCTCGGATCCGAACATGGTCTTCAGTTGCCGGATCAGCGCCAGCGTAAACTGCGACATGGCGATATTCTCGGGTGTCGAGAATTGCTGACGCAGCCCGCCGGCCGAGCGCGCCGTGCTCGCCTGCGCATAGCTCGGGTCACGCTCGATCAGGACCACGCGGCGGGCCGAAAATGCGCTGTCCGCACTCAGAAAAAAGGCGACGGCGCTACCGACGATCCCACCGCCCACAATTGCCACATCGGCGCTGTCCACAACCGCTCCATCGGCTAAGCGAGGTGGGACCCTCGCCACCAGCATGACATACTCCCAAGCGCGGAGCGCGGCAGATTTTAAGCGCGGAGCGCGGCAGATTTTAAGCGCGGAGCGCGGCAGATTTTAAGCGCAGAGCGCGGCAGATTTTCAAGCGCAGAGCGCGGCAGATTTTTAAGCGCGGAGCGCGCGGGATTTGAGCCGCCCACCGCGCCGGGAACCGGCGTTGCGCGCCCCCCGCCTGGCGCGACCACTCCCGAGGCGTCCCCTCGCAACCCTTCCAATCGCAGGCATGCAACCGGCTCCCTTCGGGACATTGCGCAAGCTTGGGGAGCGAGCGAATGGCTCGGGGTTTGGTGCATGCGGGCGGCTGCGCTTGCAGCGTCGCAGCCGGCACCAACTACCAGCCACCTGCCAGCCAAAATGCTATCAGCTAAATCCGGAGCACCCGCAGCCAGCGCGCCACGTCGAGCAGGCTCATCGCGGCCGCGGCGACATAGGTGAAGGCGGCGGCGCGCAGGATCTGCCGGGCGGCCGGCAAGTCCTTGTCGTCGATGTAGCGCCCGGCCTGGAGCACGGGCAGCGCGCGGCGGAAGCTTGCGTCGAACTCCACCGGCAGCGTGACGGCGTGCACCAGGATCGTGAGGGCAAAGATCATCACGCCGACCAGCACCTCGATGATGGCGACGTGCGGCGCCTTGGCGAGCGCCACGACGAGGGGCGCCGCCAGCATGACGACGGCCGCCACCTTCTCCATGCGCAGCGCCTGCTTGGCAAGACGCGTGCGCGCCTCTAGCGGCGGATAGCCGGAGGCATCCTGCATGGCATGGCCGGTCTCGTGGGCGGCAATGATCACGGCCGCCAGCGAGCGGCCGGCGAAGTGCTTCGGCAAGAGGCGCACGGCCTTGGCGTCGGGATCGTAGTGGTCGCCGGCGTCGGTCTCCTCCACCTTGACGTGGCCGAGCCGCATCTCGTCGAGGATGTGGCGGGCAAACTCGCCCCCGGTGCCCGGAAAATCCGCGCGCTCGGCGCCGTGGGCGGCGATCACCCTGCGCACCCACATCTGCGGCAGCACGGCAAGGGCAAAAACCGCCGCCAGAATGATCAGCCCCACGGCCACTAGCATCGCTCCGCAAACCGACCCGTGGTTCCATTTACTGGCAGATTACAGGCAGAGTTGGACAGGCTCGTGGAAGGCACCCTGCGGGCCCTGCCCTCGGCAGAAAAGACGTGCGGCTCGCGCCAGGGCGTGCGCAACGCCGCCGGCGCGTTCGCCCTGCTGGTGAGGAGACACTCCCTTGGCTGAAGAAGGCCCGCGCCTGCCGGGGTCGGGCTGTTTGTCAGCAAGGGCAGAAGGTATCCCAACACCGCTCGAGGCTCGACTTTCGGCCGCGGGCGCGGCGCAGACGGCCGTCAGCTCCACACCTCGCGGGCGACCTCGACGATCATCTTGAGTTTGGCCCATTGCTGCTCCTCGGTGAGAATGTTGCCCTCTTCGGTGGAGGCAAAGCCGCACTGGGGCGACAGGCACAATTGCTCGAGCGCAGCGAATTTCGCCGCCTCGTCGAGCCGCCGCTTGATGGCGTCCTTCTTCTCCAGCGCGCCGCTCTTGGAGGTGACGAGCCCCACCGCCACGCGCTTCTTGCCCTTGGGCAGGAAGCGCAGCGGCTCGAGCCCGCCCGCGCGCTCGGTGTCGTATTCCAGGAAGTAGCCATCGTAGGCGATGCCGCCGAGCAGCAGCTCCGCGACCGGCTCGTAGCCGCCCTCCGAGATCCAGGTGGAGCGGAAGTTGCCGCGGCACACATGGGTCGTGATGGTCATGTCGGCGGGCTTGGCTTTGAGGGCCGCGTTGAGGGTCTTGGCGTAGATGGCCGGCAGCTTGTCCACATCCTCGCCGCGCGCCTTGGCCTCGGCCAGCTGCTCCTTGGAGCACAGATAGGCCCACACCGTGTCGTCGAGCTGCAGGTAGCGGCAGCCGGCGTCGTAAAAGGCCTTGATCGCCTTGGCGTAGAGCTTGGCGAGATCGTCGAAGTAGGCTGCCATGTCGGGGTAGACCTGCCGGCTGATGGCCGTGCGCCCGCCGCGGAAATGCATGACCGACGGCGAGGGGATGGTCATCTTTGGCACCAGCTGGGTGTTGGCCTTTAGGAACCTGAAGTGATCGAGCATGGGATGGTCGGCTGGGAAGTCGAGCTTGCCCGTCACCCGCAGGCTCTCGGGCTTGGTCTGGATGCCATGGAACTGGATGCCGTGGTCGAGCACGACGCGCTCGCAGCCCTGAAGCCGCCAGAAGAAATCGAAGTGCCACCAGGAGCGGCGGAACTCGCCGTCGGTGGCGAGCTCTAGGCCCACCTCCGCCTGCTTGGCGAGGATTTTGCAGATTTCCTGCTCCTCGATCCGTTGCAGCTCAGCGGGCGTGATTTGGCCTGTCTCGCGTTTGGCACGGGCCTCCTTGAGCGGGGCGCTGCGCAGCAGGGATCCGACCATGTCGGCGCGGAATGGCGGAGCGGTCGTTGGCATGGACTTTTTCTCCCTTTTTGCACGGTCGATAGCTCGCCTCAATTGGGCGGCGGCTTGGGTGGCATCTGCTTCTGCTCGGTGACGCCCAAATGGATCTCCAGCCGCTCGGGGTCGCCGGCCAGCCTAGCACTATCGCCGGCAAAAACGATGCGGCCGCGATCGAGGATGACGGCGCGGTCGGTGAAGCCCAAGATCTTGCGCGCCTTCTGCTCCACCACGATGGCTGACATGCCCTCCTCGCGGATGACCTTGCGCAGCACGCCCAAGAGCTCCTCGACGATGATCGGCGCCAAACCCTCGAGCGGTTCGTCGAGCAGGATGATGCGCGGGTTGACGATAAGGGCACGGCCGATCGCCAGCATCTGTTGCTCGCCGCCCGAGAGCTGGCTGCCGAGATTGCCGCGCCGCTGCTCGAGCCGCGGGAACATGGCGAACACGCGCTCCACCGTCCACGCACCCGGCCGGGCGATGGCGGTAAGGTTCTCCTCCACCGTGAGGGAGCGGAAGATATTGCGCTCCTGCGGCGACCAGCCGACGCCCGCCGCCACCCTGCGCTCAGGCCGCTCGTGGGTGATGTCGCGGCCATCGAGACGAATGCTGCCGGACCTGTGCGTGGTGAGGCCGACGATGGAATTGATCAACGTCGTCTTGCCGGTACCGTTGCGGCCGAGCAGCGCCAGCGATTGGCCGTCAGGGACCGAGAAACCGATATCGGACAGCACCAGAGCCTCGCCATAGCCCGCCCACAGGCCCTCGATCTCGAGGAGGTCAGCCATGGCTTGCCTCGCCGAGGTAGACCTGGCGGACGCGCTCATCGCGTGCAATCGCCTCGGGCGGACCCTCCACGAACAGGACGCCGTTAACGAGCACGGAGATGCGCTTGGCGAACTGGAACACCAGATCCATGTCATGCTCGATCAGCAGCACGGTGACGTCCGGCGGCAGCGCGGCGATGATATCCAAGATCGTGTGCCGCTCGTCCTCGGGCACGCCGGCCGCCGGCTCGTCCAGCAGCAGCACGCGCGGCGCACTGGCAACGGCGACGGCAATCTCCAACAGTCGCTGCTTTCCATAGGGCAGGATGGCCGTGCGCTCATGCATGACGTCAACGAGGCGGAAGCTCTCCAGGATCTTCACCACCTCGTCCGTCACCGCAGGTCGGCCGCCGACCATGCGCCACCAATCCTTGCCAAAGCCGAGCCGCTCGGAAACGGCGAGGCCGACCGTCTCGATCGGGGTGAGCTCGGCGAACAGCTGGTTGATCTGAAAGGTGCGGGCAATCCCGAGCTTCACGCGCCGGTGCGGCTTGAGCGAGGTGATGTCGCGCCCATCGAGCAGGATGCGGCCGGCCGTGGGCCTCAGCACGCCGGTCAGGAGGTTGATCAGCGTTGTCTTCCCCGCGCCATTGGGTCCAATAAGTGCGTGGCGCGCTCCCTTCTCGACCTTGAGCGCCACGTTGCTGGCAGCGACCAGTCCGCCAAAGCGCTTCTCCAGACCGACCGTCTCGAGCACCGCCGGCATGGCTCATCGCCCATCCATTGCGGCGAGAGCGGCGCCGCTGCGGCGGCCTCGCCAGTCGAGGCGTGCAACGAGGGCACGGATCGGCCGTGTCCACGACGTGATGCGCTCGCGCCCGATGAGCACGATGGCAACGAGCAGAAGGCCGATCCAGAACGGCCAGTACTGCGGGGTCAGCGCCGCCAGGTAGTCCTGCATCAGCTTGAAGAGAAGGGCGCCCACCAGTCCGCCGTAGAGATAGCCGGTGCCGCCGATGATCAGCACCAGCAGCAGGTCGGCGGAGCGTTCGAAGTCCAGAACCGAGAGCGAGGTGAACGCCGTCGTTTGCGTCAGCAGCGCCCCGGCTGCCCCCGCATATCCGGCGGCGATGCTGTAGATGGCCACCAGACGTCCGTTGACGGGAATGCCCACCGCGGCGGCGCGCAGCGGATTGCCCTTGATCGACTGCAGCGACAGACCGAAGGGCGATTGCACGATGCGCCGAGCCAACAGGAACAGCACGATCAGCACGCCCAGCGCATAGCAATAGGCGGTGTGGCCGAACATGTCGAAGCGGTAAAGGCCGAGCAGCGGCTTGATCTCGATGCCCTGCAGGCCGTCGGCGCCGCCCGTCAGCCAGGCATAGCGGTTGGCGATCTCGCGCAGCACCAGCGCCACGCCGAGCGTCACCATGATGCGGGTAAGGTCGGAGCCGCGCAGCACCAGGAAACTCGTGACGAAGCCCAACAGCGTGGCAGCGAGCCCGGAAACGATCAGCGCCAACAGCGGCTCGGTGATGATCCCATGCTTGGCGAGCAGACCGGCGGTATAGGCGCCGAAGCCGAAGAAGGCGGCTTGCCCCAGCGAAACGATGCCGGCGTAGCCGAGGATCAGATCGAGCGACAGCGCGAAGAGGCCGAGGATGGCGATCTCGGTCAGGATCAGGTGCCGCCCGGGTAGCAGGTAGATCGAAGCGAGCGCCGCCACCCAAAAGAGAACCTCCAAGGGATGCCAGCTCGCCCGGGCCGCAAGGCGACGGCCGACCTCGTCGGCGAGTGGGTGCGGGCTCATCGCGCGCCTCCGCGGGCGAACAGGCCCTGCGGTCGCAAGATCAGCACCAGGATCATGATGGAGTAGATGACGAAGGCGCCGAGCGTCGGCATGTAATACTTGCCGGCCACGTCGCCGATGCCGAGCAGAAGCGAGGCCAGGAACGGCCCGGTGATGCTGGAGGTGCCGCCAACCGTGACCACAATCAGGAAGTAGATCATGTACTTGAGGGGAAAGATGGGATCGAGGCCGAGGATTTCCGCCCCCAACGCCCCTCCAAGACCGGCGAGCCCCGAGCCGAAGGCGAAGGTCAGCGCGAACACGCCGCCGACGTTGATGCCGAGGCCGCGTGCCACGCGATGGTCGTCGACGGCGGCGCGCAGCCGGCTGCCGAAGCGCGTACGCGCCAGAATGAGCTGCAGTGCCAGCGTGAGGAGGCCGCAGACGAGGATGATCAGCAGCCGATAGCGGCCGATGCCCACACCCAGCACGTTGAATTGTCCTTCGAGCCAGTCGGGCAATCGCACGAACACCTGGCTCGAGCCCATCACATAGTCGACCGCGGCAACCGACATGAAGACGAGGCCGATGGTGAACAGCACCTGGTCGAGGGGGCTCTTGCGATAGACGTGAACGTAGAGCGAGCGCTCGAAGGCGAAGCCCAAGATCGCCGTGCACAGGAAGGCGAGCGGCAGCGCGGCAAGAAACGGCATGCCCCAGCTGTTGACGAGGATGACCGTGCAATAGCCACCCGCCATGGCGAAGGCACCGTGGGCGAGGTTGACGAAGTTCATGAGCCCGAGCGTCACCGCCAGCCCGCATGCCAAGACGAAGAGCAGCATGCCGTAGGCAATTCCATCGAATAAAATCGTCAGCATCTGCGTGCCGCACCCGCCCGACCGTCTCCCACCATGCAGCGAGGGCCGCCTCGCCACCAATCCCGCCCAACCCTCAGGTTCTCAGGTCCTCAGGCCCCAAGCCGCAGCGCAGAGACCCCGCGCGGCACAAGATCCCGGCTCTGCGCGCCCATGCTGCGCTGGCCGATGAGGGCCAGCATCGGCGGCGCAGGTTTACTTGTTCGCCGCCTTGACCGGGTCCTTGATGGCGTCGAAGGTGGCAAACTCCACATTATAGAGTTCGCCACCCTTCTTCTCGACTTTGCGCATGTAGACGTTCTGGATGATGTCGCGCGTGTCGGGGTCGATCGAGATGGGTCCGCGCGGGCTCTCCCAAGCCATGCCCTTCATGGCGGCAATCAGACTGTCGCCATCGGCCTTGCCGCCGGTCTTCTTCAGGGTTTCGTAGATCAGGTGCATGCCGTCGTAGCCGCCGACCGACATGAAGTTCGGGCGGAAGTTGTTGGCCTTCTTGAAGGCTTCCACGTAGGCCTTGTTCTTGGCCGAGGGGTGATCCGCCGAATAGAAGTGGGCGGTCACGGCGCCCAGTACGGCATCGCCCATGGCGGGCAAGAGATCATCGTCGGTGACGTCACCGGGACCGATGACCTTGATGCCGGCCTTGTCGAGCCCGCGCTCGGCGTACTGCTTCATGAAGGTGCCGCCTTGGCCGGAGGGCACGAACACCATGATGGCATCGGGCTTGGCATCGGCCGCCCGCTGCAGGAACGGCGCGAAGTCGGGGTTGGCGAGGGGGAAGCGGATCGCCTCGAGCACCTCTCCACCTGCCTGCTTGAAGCGCTCGATGAAGGACTTCTCCGCGTCGTGGCCCGGCGCGTAGTCCGAGACCATGGTGACCACCTTCTTGATGCCGCTTTTGACCGCCCAATCGGCCATTGGCACCGTCGACTGCGCCAGCGTGAAGCTGGTGCGCGCGATATAGGGCGAGCGCTCCGTGATGATCGAGGTGCCAGCCGCCATCACCAGCTCGACCACCTTGCCCTCGGTCGCCAGCGGTGCGGCCGCCAGTGCCGCCGGCGTGACGCCGAACCCGGCGATGACGTTCACCTTGTCGTTGACGATCAGCTCCTGGGCGAGGCGCTTGGTGTTGTCCGGTACCGCCGCGTCGTCCTTGAGGATGACCTCGATCTTACGGCCCGCGACCGCATCGCCGTGCTCCTTCATGTAGAGGTCGACGGCGGCCTTGATCTGCTTGCCGGTCGAGGCCTGCTGACCGGTCATCGGTAGGATCAAGCCGATCTTGACAGGCTCTTGCGCCCATGCCGCGCTCGGCAGCGCCAGCAACCCCACCGCGAGCACGGCCTTGAGAGCGGTAGATCTGTCCATCGGTGTCCTCCTTCGACGGTCTTTGCATTTGCCGATCACCGCCACCACGGCGCGGGGTGTTGCCGGGAATATCGCATGCAGACCGTAGGGCCTCCAAACTATCTTTCGTCGCGAGACCACGGCCGCAACTCTTCCGGCGGCAGGGCGTGAGGCGCGTTCAACCGCCTGCGGCGCCGAAGGCTCGGCGCACCGCCTCGGGAAGGGGCGCCGATTTGAGGCGCGCGGGATCGGCGGGGTCGCGCACGGTCCACAGGCGCGTCTCGAAGCCTTCCAGCGCCAGCGCGCCACCCTTCCTCACCTTATGCTGCACGCAGAAGCTTGAGCGGCGAAACTCCGTGATCTCAGTGTCGATCTGCAGGTCCTCGCCGTACTGGGAAGCAATCTTGAATACGGCCCGCGCCTCCAGCAACGCCAAGCCAGCCCCGTGGTACTTCTCGAGCATCCTGATCTTCGTCATCCCTGTCGCCTTCTCGAACAGCAGGATCGTCGATGCGTCGAACCATTCGAAATAGCGCGGATAGAAGACGATGCCGGCGGGATCGCAATCGCCCCACTGCACGCGCACGGTTCGAGTGTTGCTGAGCATGCTTCTCGCTTGTCTAGGTGACCAAAATCACCTCCGGGGGCGCCGGCAGCGCGTGCAGGCGTTCCACCAGTGCGGCGCGCCTCGTCAACACGGCCCGCTGATTGAGATAGCCCTTGTCGGTGATCTCGTCGGCGTCGATGGCGGGCGGCTCGGGGAGCAGCAGACAGCGGGCGATGCGCATGGAGCTGCCCTCAACCCGTTCGTTGTGCCGCGCCAGGCCCTCGACCAAGGCGCGGCGCACGGCCGGCTCGGCGATGAGCGCCTCCAGGCCGGCGTCGGCGCTCGCGTGCGGGCACAGGCTGCGCAAGCCAGCGAGGCTCGGGAAGATCAGGAGCGCGATCTCGTCGCGGTCGTGTCCCGTGATGACGGCGTCCTCGATCACCGGGGCGCCGGCGGCGATCACCAGCGTGCGCAGCGTCCCCACATTGACCCAGGTGCCGGACGACAGCTTGAAGTTCTCGGCCGTGCGGCCATCGAAGATGAGGCCTGCCGCGGGATTGTCCGCATCCGCCAAGCGCACGGCATCGCCCGTCCTGAGCCATCCCTCCTCGTCGAAGGCCTCGGCGGTGAGGTCGGGCGCCTTGAAGTAGCCGGGCATGACGTTCGGGCCCTTGACACGGATCTCGAGCTTGTCCCCGACGGGGGCGAGCTTTATCGCCATGCCCGGACCCGGCACGCCGATGTTGCCCGGCCGATCGATCGGGAAATGCACCATCGTCACGGCCGGCGCGGTCTCGGTGAGGCCCCACGAGGAGATGAACGGCACCTTGCGCCCGCGCGCCTTGAGCCCCAGGGCTTCGAGCCGATCCCACAGGCTCTGCGGCAGTGCTGCGGCCGCATAAAACAGCAGGTCGAGGCGGGCGAAGAATTTGTCGCGCAGCGCTGCGTCCTGCTCCAGGTGATCGGCCAGGGCCGCATAGCCGCGCGGCACGTTGAAGTAGAGGGTGGGTGAGACCTCGCGAAGGTTGGCGAGGGTGCGCGCCATGAGGCCCGGCACCGGCTTGCCGTCATCGATGTAAAGGCTGCCGCCGTTGCGCAGCATCATGTTGAAGTTGTGATTGCCGCCGAAGGTGTGGTTCCACGGCAGCCAATCGACCGTGACGGGTGGGTGATGGGAGAGCAACGTCCAGGCTGCGGCTAGGCTCTCCTGGTTGGTGCACATCATGCGCTGCGTGTTGATCACGCCCTTGGGCCGGCCGGTCGACCCCGAGGTGAACAGGATCTTGCCGACGGTATCGGGCCCCACGCGCGCGAAGTGGGCTGCAACCGCGGGCGTCGGGCGCAACTGGGTGAGCGCCGCGAAGGGCCTCACGCGGCTCGCGCCGGGGCTGCCGGCACTGGCAACGATCTCGCAGCGAGTGGCCCCGAGCGCCGCCAGCGCCCTGGCATAGCGCTCGGCCTCGTCCACGTAGATGAGCCCCGGCTCGACCAGGTCGAAGATGTACCTGAGCTTGGCGTAGTCCTGGCTCAGGCGGGCGTAGGCGGTGGACACCGGTACCACGGGCACACCGACGTGCATGGCGCCGAGCATCATGATGCCATGGTCGATGCCGTTCTCGGCCAGGATCATGAGCGGTCGATCGGGCCCGAGGCCGCGATCGAGCAAGGCCTGGCCCACGGCATTGGCCGCCCGTGCCGCCGCTTGATAGGTGAGCCGCCGCCAGCCGCCCGACGGCGCGCGCTCGGCGAGGAACACGCGGGCCGGTTCCGCCGCCGCCCAATGTTCGAGCAGCACGCCGAGCGAGCGCGGTACGGCGCCAAGGCTGCGCGCCGAACGCACCAGCATCGACCCGTCGGGGCGCCGCTCGGGCAGGATCTCGGGGGTGGCAAAGAGATCCCGGTCGCCGGCTGTGGCATCCCTGCTCACTAGATCGTTGGCTCTGACCGCATCGCCCATGCAACTTCCCCGAGTGCATCTTCCCCGCGTCTGCGCCAATGCTGTTGGGGGTGTTGGGTGTTGTCAACGCTCAAGGGGTTGCAACCCACGCATGGCCCGCCACTTGCACCCACCGCCGCGACGACGCCAATATCCGAAGCGCCCAGGTTGCCACTTGCCGCAAGTGCCTCCCGCCAACCGCGAGCTTGCCAATGCAGATCCGCCCGCGACGCAGTGTGCTTTACATGCCGGGCTCCAATGCGCGGGCCCTGGAGAAGGCGAAGTCGATCCCGGCCGACGGGCTGATCCTCGACCTGGAGGACGCCGTCTCGCCCGAGGCCAAGGAAGCGGCGCGTGCCCAGGTGTGCGCGGCGGTCAAGGCCGGCGGCTACGGTGAACGCGAGCTCGTGATCCGCATCAATGGGCTTGCTACGCCGTGGGGCCAAGCCGATCTGGAGGCGGCGGCCGCGGCCGCTCCCGATGCCCTGTTGCTACCCAAGCCCGGCACCGGCGCCGACATGTTGCGCGCCACAGAGGCGCTGGCGCGCGCGGGCGCCCCCGACAAGACCCGGCTGTGGGCCATGATCGAGACGCCGCGTGCCATCCTCAACCTGGCCGACATCGCTTCGGCTTCGCGGCGGCTCGCCTGCTTCGTGCTCGGCACCAACGACCTCGTCAAGGAGACGCGCGCCGACCTTTCGGTCAACCGGCGCCCCGCCCTCTACTGGCTGTCAGCGGCAATCACGGCGGCGCGCGCTTATAACCTCGACGCGCTCGACGGCGTCTACAACAACTTCAAGGACGCCGAGGGCTACCGGCGCGAGTGCGTGCACGGCCGCCGCCTCGGCTTCGACGGCAAGACGCTGATCCACCCCGACCAGGTGGCGGTCGCCAACGAGGTGTTCGCGCCGACCGACGCGGAGGTGGCATATGCGCGCAAGATCATCGCCGCCTTCGCGCGTCCGGAGAGCAAGGGCAAGGGCGTGATCACCCTCGAGGGCCGCATGGTGGAGCTCCTGCACGCCGAGCTGGCGCGCCGCACCCTCGCCATTGCCGAGGCCATCGAGCGCACGAGGCCAGCATGAGCGCCGGCAAGACCAACCTCGGCAACTTCTTTGAGGATTTTTGCGTCGGCCAGATCCTGCAGCACGCAACCCCGCGCACGATTACGCTGGGCGACGTCGCCGTCTACAACAGCCTCTATTGCCCGCGCTTTGCCGTGCAGTCGTCGGACGAATTCGCGCGCGCCGTCGGCTACCCGCGCTCGCCGGTCGATGACCTCATCGTGTTCCACACCGTCTTCGGCAAGACCGTTGCCGACATCTCGCGCAATGCCGTCGCCAACCTGGGCTATGCCGAGTGCCGCTTCCTCGCGCCCGTCTACCCGGGCGACACGCTCACGGCCCGATCCGAGGTCATCGGGCTGCGCGAGAACGCCAACCGCGCCACGGGCGTGGTCTACGTGCGCAGCACGGGCCGCAACCAGCGGGGCGAGGCGGTGCTCGAGTACGTGCGCTGGGTCATGGTGCGCAAACGCGACCCGGAGGCACCCGCGCCCGCACCGGTGCTGCCCAAGCTCGCCCAGCGCGTCGATCCCGCGAGCCTCGGCAGGGCCGTGCCGAGGCTCGCCGCCGCCGGCTACGACCTTGCGCTCGCCGGCGCGCCGCACCGCTGGGGCGACTACGCGGTGGGCGAAAAAATCGACCACGCCGATGCCATGACGCTGGAGGAGGCCGAGCATCAGATCGCCACGCGCCTCTACCAGAATACCGCCAAGGTGCACTTCAATCTCATCGAGCAGGCGCAGGGGCAGTTCAAACGGCGATTGGTCTATGGCGGGGTCGTCATCTCGCTCGCCCGCGCGCTGTCCTTCAACGGCCTCGCCAACGCCTTCCACATCGCCGCCATCAACGGCGGGCGGCACCTGGCGCCGTGCTTTGCCGGCGACACCGTCTATGCCTGGTCCCAAGTGCTGGAGGTAGCCGAGCTGCCCGGCCGCAGCGACGTGGGTGCGCTGAGGGCGCAGCTGATCGCGCTCAAGAACCGCCCCTGCGCCACCTTCCCGCTGCGCAACGCCAAGGGCGAGTACGACGAGAGCGTCATCCTCGACCTCGACCTGTGGCTTGTGCTGCCGCGTTAGCTCCTCCCCGCCGGAGCGGGGAGGAGGTGGGCGACCCGCGCTGGTATACCAGGCATGCGCCGGCGCCACTTCGATCTCGCTCCTGGCAGTGACATATCGACAATTGCCGCCTTTGCTGCAGCGCGCTAAAAGCGCCCCTGTCAACTGCGCCCGAGAGATAATGCGCGCTGGCGGCGTCACGGCGGCTGGAGCGGGAGAGGGAGCATCATGGCCGAGGCCAGACAGACGGTTGAGCGTCCGCTCTCGCCGCATCTGTTCATCTATAAGCCGCTGATCAACATGGTGATGTCGATCCTGCATCGGCTCACCGGCATCGCGCTCTACTTCGGCACGCTGCTGCTGGCGGCCTGGCTGATTGCCGCCGCCATGGGTGAGGGCCAGTTCAACTACGTCAACGCCCTCTTCGCCCACCCAGTCGGCAAGCTCGTCCTCTTCGGCTACACCTGGGCGCTCGCGCACCACATGCTGGGCGGCATCCGGCACCTCATCTGGGACACCGGCAGAGGCTTGCAGATTTGGCAGGTCAATGCGCTGTCCTGGCTGACGATCCTGTGCTCCATCGCACTGGCGATTGCCGTCTGGGCGGTCGGCCTCATGTTCCGGGGGGAGCTCTGATATGGCGTATCGCACACCTCTCGCCCGGGTCCGCGGTCTCGGCTCGGCAAAGACGGGGGCCGAGCACTTCTGGCGCCAGCGTCTCACCGGCGTTGCCAACATTTTCCTCCTGTCCTTCCTGATCTGGCTGTTGGTCACCCTCGCCGGCGCCGACTACGCAACCGTGAAGGCGACCCTGGCCAAGCCGCAGATTGCCATCCCTCTCCTGCTGCTGGTCGCGTCCGGGCTCGTCCACATGCGGCTCGGCATGCAGGTCATCATCGAGGACTATGTGCACTCCGAAGGCCGCAAGGTCGTGGCACTGATGCTGAGTTCCTTCTTTGCCTTCGCCGTCGGCCTGGTGTGCGTTTTCGCTGTGCTGAAGCTGAGCTTCGGAGCCTGAGACATGCTGGAAGAGAACGTCCACGATCGCGGCGAGGGCGCCGCCAAGCCTGCCGTCAACGATCGTGCCTATCCCATCACCGAGCACATCTACGACGTCGTCGTGGTTGGCGCGGGCGGTTCGGGCCTGCGCGCCACGCTCGGCTGCGCCGAGGCAGGGTTGAAGACGGCCTGCATCACCAAGGTCTTTCCCACGCGCTCACACACGGTGGCGGCGCAGGGCGGCATCGCCGCCGCCATCGGCAACATGGGACACGACGACTGGCGCTGGCACATGTACGACACGGTCAAGGGCGCCGACTGGCTGGGCGACCAGGATGCCATCGAGTACATGTGCCGCCACGCCAACGACGCCGTCTACGAGCTCGACCACTATGGCGTGCCCTTCAGCCGCACCGAGGACGGTCGCATCTACCAGCGCCCCTTCGGCGGCATGACGACCGAGTTCGGCGAAGGGCCGCCGGCGCAGCGCACCTGCGCCGCCGCTGACCGCACCGGCCATGCCATCCTGCACACGCTCTATGGCCAGTCGCTGCGGCACTCGGCCCAGTTCTTCATCGAGTACTTCGCCATCGACTTGATCATGGATCAGGACGGCGCCTGCGGTGGCGTCATTGCCCTGGGCCTTGAGGACGGCACACTGCACCGCTTTCGCGCCAAGAAGACCATCCTGGCCACCGGCGGGTACGGTCGCGTCTACTTCACCTGCACCGGTGCGCACACGCAGACCGGCGACGGCAATGCCATGCTGCTGCGCGCGGGCCTGCCGCTGCAGGACATGGAGTTCGTGCAGTTCCATCCGACGGGTGTCTACGGCGCCGGCGTACTCATTACCGAGGGTGCGCGGGGCGAGGGCGGCTATCTTACCAACGCCAACGGCGAGCGGTTCATGGAGCGCTACGCGCCGCACGCCAAGGATCTGGCCTCCCGCGACGTGGTCTCGCGCTCGATGACGATCGAGATTCGCGAGGGCCGCGGCGTGGGCCCCGAGAAGGACCACATCTACCTGCACCTCGACCACCTCGATCCCAAGATCCTGCACGAGCGGCTGCCGGGGATCACCGAAAGCGCCAAGATATTCGCCGGCGTCGACCTCCGGCGCGAGCCCATCCCCGTGCTGCCGACCGTGCACTACAACATGGGAGGTATCCCGACCAACTACCACGGCGAGGTCTATACCCTGAAAGACGGCAATCCCGACACCATCGTGCCGGGCCTGCTGGCTATCGGCGAGGCCGGGTGCGTGTCGGTGCACGGCGCCAACCGGCTTGGTTCCAACTCGCTCACCGATCTCGTGGTGTTCGGTCGCGCGGCCGGCTTGCGTTGCGGCGAAACGGTGGAGCGCGGCAGCTTGCTGCCTCCGCTTGCCAGGGATGCCGACGATTTGGCGTTGAGCCGCCTCGACCGCGTCCGCCATGCCAAGGGCGGCACGCCCACTGCGGAGCTGCGCCTCAAGATGCAGAAAACCATGCAGTCCAATTGCGCGGTGTTCCGCACCGGCGAGGTGCTCGAGGAGGGAATGAAGAAGATCGCCGAGATCTGGAGGGGCTCCGATGACATGGCCGTCTCCGACCGGTCATTGATCTGGAACTCGGACCTCGTGGAATCGCTCGAATACGAGAATTTGATCGTGCAGGCTGCCACCACCGTGGCGGCCGCCGCCAACCGCAAGGAAAGCCGCGGCGCGCACGCACGCGAGGACTACAAGGAGCGCGACGACATCAATTGGATGAAGCACACGCTGACCTGGGTTGATCTCGACGCCCATTCAGTGCGCATCGACTACCGGCCCGTGCACACCTACACTCTGACCAACGAGATCAAGTACATCGAGCCGAAGAAGCGCGAATACTGATGTGCGGGGGCGGCTAGCGCTGCCTCTGCCGGGGTCGTGGCGCCCCTGTCGCGGCGATTGCAGCAGCCCCTCCCCATCACGTCGCCGCATCGCTCGGGAGCGGCTCCCCCTTGCCGTCACCGGCTCGTCTCCGCGTCGCGGTCCCCGACCGCTTGCAACGCGCGGGGTTGAACCCCATCATCGGGCCGAGACCCGGGATAGCCCGAGCAGGACCCCCATGGCGGAAGAGCTGCCCTTCAAGAAGACGATGATCTTCACCTACGGCGAGCCGCGCGAGCTGGCGCCCGGGGTGATCCGCATCGTTGCCAACAACCCCAACCACTTCACCTTCAAAGGCACCAACACCTACCTGATCGGCACTGGTCAATCGATCGGCCTCATCGACCCTGGCCCGGACGACCCCGCGCACTTGCGAGCCATCCTCGATGCCGCAGGCGACCGCAAGATCAGCCATGTCATCATCACCCACACCCACCGCGACCACACCGACGGCATGGCGGCGCTGCTGGCCGCCACAGGCGCCAAGACGGTGGGTTACGGCCGGCGCGTCGCCAACCGCGGCACCAAGCGCACCAGCCCGTCGGGCGGCGAGTACGTGGAGAAGGATTTCATTCCCGACATTCCCTTGACGGACGGCGAGCGCCTGGAGGCCGATGGTTGGGCCGTTACGGCCGTGCACACGCCGGGACATGCGCCCGATCATCTGTGCTTGGCGCTGGAAGGCACCAAGATCCTCTTCTCCGGCGACCACGTGATGGGCTGGAACACGAGCGTCATTGCGCCACCGGAAGGCAACATGGGCGCCTACATGCGCTCGCTGCAGCGGTTGGCAGAGCGCAACGACGAGGTCTATTTCCCGGGCCACGGCGGGCAGGTGGAGGAGCCGCAGCGCCTCGTCAAGGCCTACCTGCTGCACCGGCGCATGCGCGAGCAGTCGATCCTCGATTGCATCCGCCAGGGCAACGCCACGGCGCGCTCGATCGTGCCCATCATCTACAAGGACCTGGATGAAAAGCTCCTCAACGCTGCGTCTCTCTCTGTGCTTGCCCACGTCGAGCACTTGATTGAGCGCGGTCTCGTTTGCTGCGACTCTCCGCTTTCTGCTGATCGCGTCCTTTCACTTTCTTGACCATGGCACCGGTGCGGGTGGTGCGCAGCGTGCGCCGGCCCGTCATGGCGGTCGGCCCGCTGGAATCCACGCGGCCCTGCAGCTCGGCCAGGAAGCGGCGCACGCGAGTGGCGTTTTGACCCATGTCCGCAAGGCCGTAGCGGGAGGCTGAGCGCACGTCGACGCGCGCGCTGGTGTCGTTGCCTTCCACGCGCACGATGACGTCGTCGGGGAAGCCGAGCACCGTCGTCAAGTCCGTCGCCTCCAGCGTGCCGCTCTTTGCCTGCTTGCCGGCCGGCGGTTCGGAGGCGGCGACCCTCCACCTGAGCTTGCGCACCGCTTCCTCCACAAGCCCATAGGCTTCCTCTACCCCGCGGTCCACGTAGAACGTGCGCAGGTCGGGGTAGGCCTTCTGCTGCTCGAGCGCGAAGCGCTCGCCCGGATAGGCGGCCGAGTTGGCATCGCCCGTGCGCGCCTTCGCCAGCGCGACGAACTGCGGCGGGGACGCCACATCGGTTGTGACGTCATTGATGGGCGGCAGATTGATCAGCGCCGGCAGGAACGTGAGCGGCCAGGCCATCAGCAACAGGGGCAGCAGGACGCCGAAGGCGGCCTTGCCGGCGCCGCCGAAGCCCCGCCGCCAGATCTGCACCAGCGCGATGAGCCCGGCCAGCATCGCCAGCCCGGCACCCGCCGCGCCGACGGCAAACAGGTTGAGCGCCACGCGGGTGGGGAACGAGGTGAGCCGGTGCAGCACCACGCCGACGACGATGAGGCTCGCCGAAAATATGGCGATCCTGTTCGACCAACGCGCCAGCGGCGCCTCGATGATCGTCGATCGGTCGTTCATAGGCGAAGCGGTCCAGAGCCTTCGCTCTTAGCAGTGTTCGCCCGCTCCCGCCAGCCGATGCGAGCGACTGGGCCAAACTTGCGTGCAAAGCAGCCACGGGCCCCCTACCGATCCCTGCGCCGATGCCCCTGCGCGATGCCCCTGCGCGATCAACGTCCGATGGTGACGACGAGATGCCCTAATCCCTTGTTTGACCCACGAGCAAAACCGTCTCCCCTTGCCGCCCGGTTGGCCCCTGCGTGGCGGGCTCATTATTGCCGGCCAGGCGTTGTTGGCAGCCACCCGCTCGCAGCGCTTGAGGTGGCAATGCCAGCGCGCCTTGCGCAGACGTGATCGAGCTCGCGGCCCCGCGGCGTGGCAGCCCTGCCGCAATGAGGAGCGCGGTGCGCTCGCAGTGGATAGGTGCCAGCTGGCGCCAATGTCGCGCGAACGCCATCGCGCAGTTTCCGAAGCGGGTGTGAGGGCTTAAGATGGGGCCAGTTGCGATCCAACCGGTGACCCCCATGCGCCCTCTGTCGAACTTCGCTGCGCGCGACGTCGAGGCGTTGCTGCATCCCACCACCAACCTTGTGGCACATCGCAGTCTCGGCCCGCTGGTGCTCGAGCGCGGGGAGGGCATCTACGTCTACGACGCGGCCGGCAAGCGCTATATCGAGGGGCTCGCCGGCCTGTGGTGCACAGGGCTCGGCTACGGCAACGCCGAGCTGGTGGAAGCGGCGCGCGAGCAGATGGAGCGCCTTTCCTTCTCGCACCTGTTCGGCGGCCGCAGCCACGAGCCGGCCATCGCGCTCTCTGAGAAAATCAAGGCCATGGCTCCGGCCCCGACCTCCAAGGTGTTCTTCACCAATTCCGGATCCGAGGCCAACGACACCCAGATCAAGATCGCCTGGTACTACAACAACGCGATGGGGCGGCCGAAGAAGAAGAAGATCATCGCGCGCCAGAGGTCCTACCACGGCACGACCATCGCCTCGGCCAGCCTATCGGGCATCTCCGTGTTCCACGCCGATTTCGATTTGCCGATGGCGCGCGTCCTTCACACCGACTGCCCCTATTACGGCAAGTATGCGGAGCCCGGGGAGACCGAGGAGGACTATGCGAGCCGGCTCGCGGGCAACCTCGAGGCGTTGATCGAAGAGGAGGGACCGGAAACGATTGCCGCCTTCATCGCCGAGCCGGTGATGGGCGCGGGTGGCGTGCTCATCCCGCCCAAGACCTATTTCGAGAAGGTGCAGACGGTGCTTGCCAAGCACGACATCGCCTTCATCGCCGACGAGGTGATCTGCGGCTTTGCGCGCACGGGCAACTGGTGGGGCTCCGAGACGTTCGGCATTAAGCCCGCCACCGTCACCATGGCCAAGGCCATCACCTCGGCCTACGTGCCCATGGGCGCGCTGACGGTGTCGGAGCCCGTTTACCAGGGCCTGTTGGAGGCAAGCGGCAAGCAGGGCATGTTCGCGCACGGCTTCACCTACTCGGGCCATCCGCTCGCCTGCGCCGTGGCGCTCAAGACCATCGAGATCTACGAGCGCATCAAGATCGTCGAGCACGTGCAGCGCATGGCGCCGATTTTCGCGCTGCGGCTGAAGGGGTTGGCCGACCATCCGCTGGTGGCGGAGGCGCGCTGCGTCGGCCTCCTCGGCGCGCTGGAGCTCGTCAAGGACAAGCGCACGAGGCAGTCGTTCTACGGCAAACTCGGCGTCGGCGCCACGGCAGCGCGCTTCGCCGAGGAGGAGGGCCTCATCTGCCGCGCCGTGGGCGGCGACAACATCGGCCTGTGTCCGCCGCTGGTGATCGACGGCGCCGAGATCAATGCCATGTTCGACGCCCTAGCCCGCGCGCTGGACAAGGCCGAGGCCTGGGCGCGCAAAGAGGGGCATTTGCGCTAGCTCGGCGTCAGGCGCGTTGCGCCGGGCGATGGGCCTTGTGGGCGTGTCTCTTCAGCACGCCCGTAGCTGGGGTTGACCGCCGAGCCGACGGGCAGGGATCGGTCCGAGCGCCGCATTTGCAATTGTTGGCCGTGCACTCCACCCACCTGGGCGCAAGAGAGCGTGCCGTCCATGGCCGACCCGTGGCGCCGCCTTTGGCGCGGCTAGCGGCGCCGACCAGCTGCGGGATTGGGGCCGCACAGTGGGTGCAGGGCTTCGCGCTCTTGGGGGGACAACTTTGTCAGCGGGAAGTTCGGAGCACGGCTCGCGCGGTCGAAGAAGGGATGCGGCCAAGTCTGCCCGCGTATGCGCCAGCCCAGCACCATGCGCATCGCCCGCGCCAGCAGCCACGGGTTGAGGCGTGTCGAGCCCTGCGGTGCGTTGTCGATCGCGTACCTGCCGAAAATGCGCCCAATCGGACGGCCGCATAGGTCATCGGGCTTCTGCGTTGCGCTCTCGAAGGCTTGTGCGAGGACCCCCACGAACGGAATTGCCGGACCGAGCATGTTGCCAAGGGGCATCCTGCAGCAGCTTGCGTACCATCTGTAGAGGCCCTTTGGCGACAGCCGCAGCCCGACGATGCGCCCTCTGCACAAACGTCAGGGATGCTGGCGCGATCTGGACAATGTCGCTGCCCCCCTGAGCATCGAGAAGGTCCGCGCGATCTAGGTGGTGCAGGAAGGCCTGGCAGTCGTCGCAGTAGCAGATGACGCGGTTCACCGTGGTGGGTGAGACGTTTGTGACCAACCCCTGGACCTCTCGACAACTACAGGACAACGTCGCGCTTTTGCTCATGTATGCTCCGGGTTCATTTATGCTCCGGGTTGCGGATTGCGGGGCCAAGGCACGCGGACCAGCAACCGACGAGCTGCAATTTGAGATAGCAGCACGCAGAGGCGAGTTCCTTCAACTCACATCGCTGCCTTGCTGCGGTAGGTCTCGGGCGCCACGAGGGCGAAGGCGGCGCCCGAGAGCACCAACAGCGCAGCCGAGACGAAGATAGCGGCGATGGGGCCCTGCGCGTCGGCCATCAGGCCGAGGGCCAACGGGCCTATGACGTAGCCGGCGTCGGCGGTCATGCGGTAGAGGCTCATCGCTGCTGCATTCATGCCGGGCGCAGCGGAGTCGGCGGCATAGGCTGCCGGCGCGGCCGCTCCCACGGAGCTGGCGACGCCCCAGACGATGGAGGCGGCGACAAAAGCGAGGTAGGAGCCGGCAAGAGCGAATAGCAGCATCGAGACACCCGTCATCACCGTGGCGGCAACGATGACCGGTTTGCGGCCGAACCGGTCGGCCACCGAGCCCGCGGGATAAGCAGCGATGAGACCGAACAGGCTGCCCAGCATGATGGCCGTGCCGATGGCGCCGACCGAGAGCCCCAGTCGAGCCGTGCCCAGGATCGGGATGATGGCGAACAGGCCGCCCGTGCGCACGACCGCATTCATGAGCGCGATCAGGCCGACGAGAAGCAAGCCGATCTTGCCCGTCAACAGGCGCACCTGCGTGGCGAAGGGAAGGGCGGTTGGAGCGTATTCTGCCGCGGTCCCGCGCGCCAGGCCGCGCGTCTCGCTCACGCCGAACCAGGCGACCAGGGCGGCAAAGAGGCTGGCGGAGCCGCAGGCGACGAAGGGGGCGGGCAGGCCCAGGTGCTCGGCGAGCAGGCCGCCGGGGAGCGGGCCGATGCCGACCGCGAACAGGAAGGATCCCTGGTAGATGGCGATGGTGCGCGCCCGCCGCGCAGGCGTGCTGATATCGGCCAATACCACCTGCCCCGTGGTGAGGATGAGGCCTGCGCCGGCGACGAAGCGCGCAGCGATGAATTCCAGATAGCCGCTCGCCCAAGCGCACCACAGATTGCCGAGCGCAGAGAGGAGGCCGCCGAGGGCCAAGGTCGGTCGCCGGCCGATCCGATCGGATAGCTGGCCGGCCGGCACGGCGGTGGAGAACCGGGCAAGACCATAGATGCCAACCGCCAGGCCGATGGCCGATGCGGGCACACCGAAGGACTGCGCGAAGAGCGCCAGCGACGGCACCACGGCGCCGAAGCCGAGCTGGTTTACGCCAACAAGCACGCACATCCACAGGAGGATTCGTCGTTCGAGCGCCATGCGCAGCGCGACAGGCTCGGGTTGGCCGAAGCAGGGCCGCATCGCCCACACCCTAGCTCGATCGCTGGCCAGCACCAGCCCGGTGGGCGCATAGCACGGATCTGCCGGCCGCGGCGGCGAGGGCGTGCCGTTGGGGCCGATCGGATCACTGAAGGGCGGCGCTCCGAGGCGATTGACAGGCGGCCACAGCCACCGCATAAGGGCGCCCATGACGAGGCAGATCACACAGCCGCCATTGGAGGCGCGAGGCCGCTTCCCCCGCGCGCGGGTGCGATGACGGCGCTGGCAGCGTTTGTCCCTCGCACGGCCGCGCCTTGAGCGCGGCCTTTTTGTTGACGATCTGGAACCATTCCCATGACCACCAGCACGGCTACCAGCACAGCTGCGGGGGCGGCGTCCGCGCCCCATGCCCCGGCCAAGTCCCCGGCCAAGTCCCCGGCCAAGTCCCCGGCCAAGTCCCCGGCCAAGTCCCTGGCCAAGTCCCCGGCCAAGTCCCCGGCCAAGGGCCAATGCAAACGCGCGAGCACGCCCGCCATTTTCATCGATGGCGAGGCCGGCACCACCGGCCTCGAGATTCAGCGCCGGGTCGCCGAACTGGCGGGCATCGAGGTCAAGAGCATCGCACCCGAAAAGCGCAAGGATCCGGGCGCTCGCGCCAGCCTGATGCGCGAGGTGGACCTCGTCGTGCTGTGCCTGCCGGACGAGGCGGCGAGCGAGGCCGTGGTGCTCATCGACAAAATGGGCCCCGATGGCCCGAAGGTGATCGATGCCAGCACGGCGCACCGGGTCGCTCCCGGCTGGGTCTACGGCTTTCCCGAGATGGACCCGGGCCAGACGGAGGCCGTGCGCAGGGCGCGGCGCGTGAGCAATCCCGGCTGCTATCCAACCGCGGCCATCGCCCTCATCCGTCCGCTGGTCGAGGCCGGCCTGCTGCCCGCCGACTATCCCGTCACGATCAATGCGATAAGCGGCTACAGCGGCGGCGGGCGCAGCATGATCAAGGCCTACCAGGCGGGCACAGCGCCCGCCTTCGAGCTCTATGGCCTGGCCTTCGAGCACAAGCATCTGCCCGAGTTGCAGCGGTATGCCAAGCTGACGCGCCGGCCGATCTTCATCCCTTCGGTCGGCAATTATCGGCAGGGCATGTTGGTCAGCGTGCCGCTGCATCTCGATACCTTGCCGGGCAAGCCGAGCGCCGCCGAGCTCGAGGCGGCACTCATCAAGCACTACGCCGGTGCCAAGCTCGTTGCGGTGCTGCCCGCCGGCGAGCCGGGCGCCAAGGATAAGCGGCTCGAGCCCGAGGCTCTCAACAACACGGATCGGCTGGAGCTTCGCGTCTACGCCAGCGACCGGCACCCGCACGCCGTCCTCGTCGCACGCCTCGACAATCTCGGTAAGGGCGCCTCGGGCGCCGCGGTGCAGAGCATGGGGCTGATGCTGGGCATTGCCACGTAGGCAGGCCGCCCATCTTCCCGCGCTCGATCAGGGGGCGTGCCCGGCGGATTTCCCTCCGATCGCTCAATTGTGTCTTGCGCCCGAAGCCATCCTGACCCATATAGCCCGCCAGCCGGTGCGCTCCATAGTGGGGCGCGCCTCAGGATCTGCGGTTTAGCTGCTTGCCCGCGAGGGGCGGTTTGCCTTCCCCACATCATCTGAGCTGCCGGGCCGAGCGTGCGGCCCTCATTTGACCGGCCTAACCACGCTTTACGGGAAAGGACCTCCCTACATGCGCGTTACGGGAACCGTGAAATTCTTCAACACGGCCAAAGGCTACGGCTTTATCACACCGGAGACCGGTGGCAAGGACGTGTTCGTCCATGCCACGGCGCTGGAAGCCGCCGGCATCCGCTCGCTCAACGAGGGCGACCGGGTGAGCTTCGTCCTCGAGGACGACCGGCGCGGCCGCGGCAAGCAGGCAGGCCAGTTGCAGAAGGCCTGAAGCGGGAGCGCATCTGAGCCCAGGAACGAAGGCGCTCTTCCCTGAGAAGGGCGCGAGCATTGTTGCTGCGCGCGTGGTGTGCCTGCATCTCCAACCAACGCCTAAATCGGGGGTCGAGGGGCCGGGCTCGCTGCGCCAGGCGCAGGGGTCCAGGCTCAGCGGATCGGGCTCGCTGGGCGAGGTTCGGTGGGGCGCGGCTCGGCGGGCCGAGAGGTTGGGGGCCTAGCGTTTCACGTTTGGGCTCGACCCTCTGCCGGAGGCCGTGCGCCGCCGAGGCCACAACGGCGAAGCGCCTTGCGCGCAGCCGACTCATACGATCCGCTGGCCCGTCTTCTTCCAATCGGCCAGGAATAGCTCCAGCCCTTTGTCAGTCAGCGGATGGCTGACGAGCGCGCGCAGCACCGCGGGCGGGACGGTGACCACGTCGGCGCCGATCATGGCGGCCTGCTTCACGTGCAGCACGTTGCGGATGGAGGCGGCCAGGATCTGCGTCTTCAGCTGCGGGAAGTTGGTGTAGATGGTGCGGATTTCGCGCACCAGCTCCATGCCGTCGGCTGCGGCGTCATCGAGGCGGCCGATGAACGGCGAGATGAACGTTGCCCCGGCCTTGGCCGCAAGCAGCGCCTGATTGGCCGAGAAGCACAGCGTCACGTTGACCATGGTGCCCTCGCCGGTGAGTGCACGGCAGGCCTTGAGCCCATCCCACGTGAGCGGCACCTTGACGGCCACGTTCTTGGCGATGCGCGCCAGCGCCCGCCCTTCTTTCAGCATGCCTTCGAGATCGGTGGCGGCCACTTCGGCACTCACGGGACCCGGCACGGCGGCGCAGATTTCCGCGATGATCTCGCGCAAGTCGCGTTTCGCCTTGGCCACCAGCGATGGGTTGGTGGTGACGCCGTCGAGCAGACCGGTCGCCGCCAACTCCTTGATCTCCGCCACGTCCGCGGTGTCGACGAAGAATTTCATTGCACCCTCGCGAGAAATGGGGCCGCACTTTTTGCATCTGGCCGCACTTATTGCATGGAGAGCGCGGCGCGTGCTGGAAAATCGTCGATCACGATTTCCACGCGCACAGGGCTAGCTCAACGGCAAGGCGCGAGCCGGCAAAGCTCGCGCCTTGCGTGGGTCTCGCTGCGGATTTGCCGCGCGCCTCTTGGTGCGCTGCGAAGCCAAAATGCCGCCTTCATTCATTGAGGTCCCATGCAAGCGCCCGTTGCTTGAGTGACGGCGCGCAAGGGGAATCGGCAGGCTCCCGAGTGCTCGCGCGGATCCGCGAGCCGAGCGGAAGAGCCGCAGCGGGCCCAGAGTCCGGCTGCAGGTGCAACAAGGAGACGAGACATCAAACGCATCTTCTTGGTTCCGGTCGCGGTGGCGGCGCTCGCCGGCGCCGCGTCGATGGCCCAGGCCGCGCCGGCCTCACCCGCGCTTGACGCCCTCAAATCCGCTGCCAGCGAACAGAGCAGCACGGCCACGCCGGTGCACTATCGCAATGGTTACCGATACTATTATCACCATCACCACCATCACCATCGCTACCATCGCTGGTGGTGATAGCGACCGCGCTCGCCTCGGTTTCAGCGCCGCGGCGGGCGCGGCTATTGCCCCGTCAAGCGGCTCCCTTGCGTCTCACGTCTCCTTGACACCGTATTCCAGGATGCCCTGCTCGGCGCCGTAGTACTTGTAGGGCAGGAACTTCCCCGACATGGTGATCTTCACCCGGTCGCCCTTTGGATTGGGCAGACGCTCGATCTCCATGTCGAAGTCGATGGCCGACATGATGCCGTCGCCGAACTCCTCCTCAATCAAGGCCTTCCACGCCGGACCGTTGACCATCACCAGCTCGTAGAAGCGATAGATGAGCGGGTCGGTCGGCGGCATGGGCGTGCCGCGGTGCGGCACCTCGTTGAGCATGGCCTCCTCGGCCGGCGACAGGCCGAAGAGGGCGGCCGCCTTCCCCGCCAGCGGCTTGACGAGCTTCATCTGCCCCAGCAGCGCGCCCACGACCAGCAGCGGTGAGACACCGCCGATCGCATCGGTTATGTTTTTCCAGCTCCAGCCCTTCTCGCGCTTGATATCGAGGATCTTCTCGGTGAGTTCTTCGCGTCGCATGGGCGCTCCTCCTTGGCTTGCCATGGGTGTGAAGACAAAGCGGTTGTTTGGTCGCTGCGCGGTCGAGCGCAGCAGCGGCACCATAGCGCGGCTCACGCTCCTCGGCAGCGAGCCTACGCCGCGGAAACGCGGGCGCTCGCTGCGAGGCTCGGCGCCGCTTGCGCGGGGGACTGGGGTGGAGCGGGCGTCGAGGCATGGGGATGGAAGCTGGCGGTTGGACGGACGATGGGCAGATTGCGGCGCTCCTGCAGGCGTGGGCCGGCGGTCAGCGCCAGCTCGCGCGAGCGCGCGACAAGGAACTCGATCAGGTGGTTGCGCAATGGGTAGTAATTGGGGAGTTTGTGCAGCTCGGCGCGTGCGCGCTTCTCGGGCAGCGTGTTCTCGACGATCTCGGCGATGCGCGCCCTGGGACCGTTGGTCATCAACAGGATCTTGTCGGCCAGCAGCAGCGCCTCGTCGACGTCGTGCGTGATCATGAAGATCGTCTGCTGCGTCTTGGCGCGGATGGCGATCACCTCGTCCTGCAGCGAGCCGCGGGTGAGCGCGTCGAGAGCCGAGAACGGCTCGTCCATCAACAGCATGCGCGGCTCGATGGCGAGCGCGCGCGCGATGCCAACGCGCTGCTTCATGCCACCGGAGAGTTGGGCCGGCTTCTTCATCTCAGAGCCGTCGAGGTGGACGAGCGCCAGGTATTTGAGCGCGTGCTCGCGAACGGTGCGCTTCGACCAGCGGGGATAGCGCGAGGAGACGGCAAGCTCGACGTTGCCCAGCGCCGATAGCCACGGCATCAGTGCGTGCCCCTGAAAGACCACGGCGCGGTCGAGGCTCGGGCCAACGACCTCTTTACCGTCCGCGATGATATGGCCCTCGCTCGGCGCATCGAGGCCGGCGAGGATGTTGAGGATGGTGGACTTGCCGCAGCCGGAGTGGCCGATGACGCAGGCCAACTCTCCCTCGGCCACGGTGAACCACAAGTCCTCAAACACCGTCAGCTCACCCCCGTCCTCGGCGCCGGGAAAGCGCCGTGCCAACCCCTCCACGCTGATGAACGCCCGGCTCATCCGCACCCCGCCTTTGTTGTTCCAGCGACGGTTGCAAGGACCCTTCTTGCCTCGGGGAGAAGGTGCCCGACGGGCGGAAGCGAACTTCTGTTGGCTGCGCCGAACGCCCCGCTCAGCGGTCGGGCCGCATCACGATGGGTCGCGGCGATGGCGGACCCACTGCAGCAGGGTTGCCTGCGGGCGTAAGTCATGATCACATCCCCTTCCCGAGGGGAGGGCCGAACGGCGCGGGCAGCGCGCGGAATGGGATCAATCCGCATAGGACACGAGCCGCTGCAAGCGCGCCATCAGCTGGTCGAGCACCATGCCGACCAAGCCAATGAACAGGATTGCAGTGATGACGTTGGTGATCGACAGATTGTTCCACTCGTTCCACACGAAGTAGCCGATACCGGTACCGCCGACCAGCATCTCGGCCGCGACGATGACGAGCCAGGCGATGCCGATGGAGATGCGCATGCCGGTGAGGATGGTCGGGGCGGCGGCCGGCAGGATCACGCGGCAGGCCGTCCGCCAGGCCGGCATCTCCAAGGTCTTGGCCACGCTGAGCCATTCGCGGCGCACGCCGGCGACACCGAAGGCGGTGTTGATCAGCATCGGCCAAAGCGAGCACATGAAGATGACGAAGATGGCCGAAAGGCCGGAATCCCTGATGGTGTAGAGGGCGAGCGGCATCCAGGCCAGCGGCGAGACGGGCTTCAGCACCTGGATGAAGGGATCTAGCGCCCGGCCCATGAGCGGCGACATGCCAACGAGGAAGCCCAAGGGAATGGCGATGCCGACGGCCAGCAGGTAACCGGCGCCGACGCGAGCGATGGAATAGGCGAGCTGGATGCCCAACCCCTTGTCGTTGGTACCGCGGTCGTAGAACGGATCTTGGAGGTGCTGCCAGATCTTGGCGCCGACGTCGGCCGGGCCCGGCATCGCCGACCGGCCCTGCGCCGCCGCGGCACCTATCAGCTTGGCATATGCCGGATCCATCTTGACGACCGGGCGCGAGCCCGTGGTCGCCATGTGCCACAACCCGACGAGCACGCCGAGGAGGGCGAGCGACACCAGCGCAGCGCGGAGCGTCAGCGGACTGAGCATGTCTATTCGCCCGGTTCCGTTGGGGTGCCGAGCGCTCGGCACCCGTGACGCCATCCCCATCCCCACAAGGGGGTGAGGAGCGCACCAAAGTCGGCTTGCAGCAGGAGCGGCATGCGCATTCTCCGCGCCTAGGCGGCGCGCTTGATGGCGAAGCTCTTGATGTAGTCCTCGGGTTTGGAGGGATCGAACTCCTTGCTCATCACCTTGAAGGTCTTGCTGGCGGTGGCCGGGGATGTGAGCCCCAGCTCCTTCATCAATTTGGCCGTGTCGGTAGCCAGGTACACCTCTTTGGCGATGCCCGCGTAGTCGACGTCACCTTTGATCTGTCCCCAGCGCTTCATTTGCGTGAGAATCCAGATGGCAAACGACTCCCAGGGAAACGGATCGAAGTCGATGCGCCTGGGATCCGTGCGCACATTGCCCAAGCCGTCCGCGTAGGTGCCGGTCAGGATCTGCTCCAGCACCGTTTCGGGCTGGTTGAGGTAGTTGGCTGGCGCGATCGCAGCGGCGATCTGCTTGCGGTTCTCCTGCTTGGCGGCAAATGCGGTGGCGTCGATGATGGCCTTGAGCAATGCCGCGTAGGTGTTGGGCACGGTGGTCACGAACTCCTTCGACGCGGCGAAGGCACAGCACGGATGCCCCTCCCAAAGCTCCTTCGACAGCAGGTGGATAAAGCCTATCCCGTCGTAGACGGCGCGCTGGTTGAAGGGATCGGGCCCAAGGAACCCGTCGATGTTGTCGGCGCGCAGATTGGCCACCATCTCGGGCGGCGGCACGGCCCGGATCTGGATATCCGTGTCGGGGTCGAGGCCGTGCTCGGCCACGTAGTAGCGCAGCAGATAATTGTGCATCGAGTAGTCGAAGGGCACCGCGAACTTGAAGCCCTTCCAGGCGTTGGGGTCGCGCTTGTCCTTGTGCTTGATGGAAAGCGTTATGGCTTGCCCGTTGATGTTCTCCACCGCCGGCATGGTGTAGGGGATGGGATTGGACCCTGCCCCGAGCGTGATGGCGAGCGGCATGGGCGAAAGCATATGGGCGGCATCGTATTCCCGGTTGAGCGTCTTGTCGCGAATGACGGCCCAGCCCGCCGTCTTCACCACCTCCACGTTGAGGCCATGCTTGGTGTAAAAACCCATGGGATGCGCCATGATGATGGGGGTGGCGCAGGTGATGGGAATGAAACCGACCTTGAGGTCTTTCTTCTCCGGTACGGCCGCGGCGAACGCCTCCCTCGCCAACCCGAGCGGCAAGAACTGGGCGATGGCGGCAAGCGCCGTCGTGGCCCCAACTGCGCGCAGGAACGCCCGCCGGCCGCGGTCGTTCGGGAACACCGCGCGCAGCACCGCTTGGTCCACCGCGCGCGACCAGCGCGCGTCGGCCGAGCACGATGGCGCCGCGTCATGCTCTGGGGCGTGGCGCGCGCAGGCGCAACCGCGCGCTGCCTGCGCAGCCTTGGCGTCGAGCGGGTTATCGAAGCTCATCCTTGCCACCCTTCCAACCGCGCATGCCAACGGTGGCGCTGGTTGCCCGCACGCCTGGCAGCGGATCGGCAAGCGCGCAGCAACACCCGTGCCAGCCGGGCTCCGAGAAAGATTGCCGAGCCCGGCCCGTGGGTTGTCGCAGCCCCGACC
>Ga0306920_100001024_pt1 | contig 34316 bp, 26 predicted proteins | sample flu12Cox44000170_FD_204666 | JGI IMG/M metagenome (GOLD analysis project Ga0306920, IMG submission 204666) | Lab enrichment of tropical soil microbial communities from Luquillo Experimental Forest, Puerto Rico - flux4day.12C.oxic.44.000.170 (v2)... | ecosystem: Environmental > Terrestrial >...
AAAGCATTGCAAAGCACTGTTATCGACGAACTCTTTGTGCGAACGGCAGACGAAAATTACATCGTTGCACGATGGTGTGCGAACAACCACCTGTATACCGATTTCTTCTGGCTGATAGTTCACGCGGTAGAGAAATATCTTAAGGCTGTCCTTTTGTACAATGGTAGGTCGGTGCTTTCATACTCTCACAATATCGTTGCCTTGTATGACATCTTAGCCGGTTTTGCTGGAAAGCTTCTGCCAAAAGAGCTTTCAGTACCAGAGTGGTGCACTGCACTGCCGAATACGTTGCCTACCAGGCAATTCGTCGCGTACCTATTCAGGCGCGGCAATGCAGATAACCGATATGCGCTTCATGGCTACACGTCGCAGCTACCGCGCGACCTTTTTATGGCTGATAGCCTCGTCTTCGCTGTGCGTCGTTTGATTTGCCCGCTCAACGATAGGGCCTTTCCTGAGCGTGTGCGGACGGCCCCGCCGATCACTAATCGACAGCTTCTTGCCAAGGAGCCGCATGATTTTCGTCGTTTGGGTATGCCTTTGGAAGCCCTGATTGCGGAGACCAAAAACTCTCCGGCGCGAACAGCGGCGTTGAACCAAAATTTGCCCTTTGCTCCGCCGGATTTTCCGCACATTGCTCTGCAGGAGATTGAACGTGCGATCCGCAACCCGATTATCGATCACCGTATTTTTGGCCCACTGCAAAGCAGCGAGCGTTACCCTGTTGCTGAAGGCTTGGCGGTCGCGAAATGGATTGTAAAAAATGTGCGTTTGCCCAACGGACTCGATGAGCAGATACGAGACGGCATAAGAATAGCCGAGCGTAAACTGAAATCATCTCGGAGGGCTCGTCGTCCACCAGTCTGAGCGATGCGGCGGAGTGGCAGGCCGCTGTTTGTCATTGGCGGGTAACCGGCTCCTGGAAAACCGCACGAGGCGACTTACGGAAAATCACGCCGCGCTGCGGCACAAAACCGGGGAGGATGATAATGAGGAAACGAAAAGTTTGCCGATGACCGGCTACGGTCTCGCCTCTGGGAAGGCGGCCCGAATGTCGGACCTACTGCGGGAGCGTAAAGCATATAGAAAGTGCCTTTGCGCTTCGACATGTCGACTTTGACTGGATTGAAAGCGGTCTCGAAGTTTGGACGCATCTTGTATTTCGACGGCACGATTAGAGCAGTCTGCGCGAGCGGAAGGCGCGGATCGAGTGATGTGGGCACAAAGGCGGTCGTGTTGCGCACCTCCGCCCGTGTGTAGCCAGGCCAGGCGGTCGTGTCGGGCACCCACGGCCCGTGTGGATTCCAGTTCTTTTCGAAATCGAAGCGAAACGGAGTGCGCCAAAAGTCTGCACCGGCAGAATACGCGGGGGGTTGATCCGAGAACAAGACCCGAGACTCATCCGGCATCAATGTGTGGCAGTGGTCCGGCAGGAAGAACTGCTGCCGCAAAAGGACGCCACTGTCCATCAACACGATCTTGTAGCCAAACTTTGCGAACATAGCCAAATAGGCAGCCGACATCACTGCTATGCAGTGCCGGTCTCTACCGCGGTCATCCTGTTTTCTGGTCAGGCTTCCGCTAACAACCTGACGCAACGCGTTGTCGAAATCCAGCTGTTGCAGCCGCCCTTTGATCCCTTAATGGTCAGAGGCCGCCTACAAAGCAACGTGAGCCCGCTACGGGTGTTCCTCGAGATCTCCTCCCGCACAATGGCGGGGTCTTCGGCCACAGCTTGTTGCGGAATGATGTGCTCAAGGCTGAAGTCGTGCGCTGGCAGGAATCGCCCGCAGGCCGGGCACATCAGCAATCGGCTCGCCTCAGCCTCCGGAACATAGGAAATCAGGTCCGACCGCATTTTGTGCCAGAGAACTTCTTTGACTCCAGGGACGTCTATATTCATTCGGACAATTTATCCCGTGCGCGGAACTCGCGCTCATGCTGCGCGCGTGACGCGGCGCGAGGTGGCGATGCTACGGTCGTAGCTGTCCGCCAATTCCTGCAACGTAGCGCCTGGCGTGTGGTAGCGTCTTTCTGCTGTGCCGGCCAGGGAAGGGGGTCGGTGCATTTGCCTTCCTTCCGGCGCGTAAAGATTCGGCCGAAGCTGATGAGGCCGGCGAGACCCACAAGCATGAGCGAGGCTGCGCTCGGCTCCGGAACAATGGCGGGCCGCGAACGACACCGGCTTCTCCGGGCCTGCGCCGTTTACATAGGGCGGTACCGACAAATATTCGTAGTAGCTCGAGCCGTTGTAGAACGGATTGGCGTAGTTGCCATTCGCCAGCGAGAAGCCAAACCCATGCGTCGTCAAGCGCGGTTCGACGGCGCTCACCAGGTTATCGACCGCATACGGTTCGTTGCCCGGGATCGCCGTGCCCGTTGGCTGGAGGCTGGTGATCGTCGCCCCCGCCGTCGGCGCGGACGGGGGCTTTCATTGGGAGCGGTCTGGTTCAAATGCAGCCAACTCCTGCATGACTACATCGTGCAAAAGTGGTAAGTTGACGGTCAGAGTTCGCCATACGCGGCTCGCCGCTACGTCCTCATATTCATGTCGATAGATATTTCCGGCTGCCGCCATCTCTCGCCACTCAATAGACGGATGCCTGGCTTTCAGTTCTTGCGGCAAACGGCGCGATGCCTCCGAAAATGATTTCGAGGCACCGCGTCACGGCATATAAGTGTAGATTGTCGTCCTTGAACGCCTCGTAATTGATTCCCGCGATGAAGCCTTGGGCCATCGCTATGTGATGCTGGATGTCGTTGAGCGAGCGCCGCGTTGCTTCGGATGATCTAGAACGCATAGATGGCGCCGGCCGTGGCGGCTGGCCGGACGTGGGGCTTTAGGCCCTCCCTGTCCACAACATCAACCGAACCTTCGAACAAGCTGGCGATATATTCCTTGAGCTGGACGTACTCGTAAACACCGACCGGCGCATTGGGGTCGATTTCGATCATAATGTCGGTGTCGCTGTCGGCGGTTGCCTCGCCACGCGCACGCGAGCCGAACAAAGCGGCATGTGTCACGCCACGCGCTCGGAGTTCCGCTTCGTTCTCGCGAAGCTTGGCGATGATCTCTCGCCCGTTCATATCCCTATGATAGCAGAGAAGGCCGTGTTCAGGGAGGAACTGGACGCGCTCCTAGCGAAGTGCGAAAGGCCTCGCTTAAATCAACACCTTGTGTTTTCCCGATCGTTCTGCGGCTCCATCAAAGCCGCATAAGCGCCATTCTGGAGATTCTGCCAAAGTTGACCAGAAGTGCTCGCGGCGTATAGGAACTAAAACGTTCGCGAGCGCGGTGTAATGGTGGTGGACGACTTGCAACGGGGCTGGGAGTATTCGACGCGTTTCGCCATTATTTGGAAGCGGTGGGCAACCGTATCTAGGCCCTGGAGGCTGCCAGCCGATGGGATGGGTATTGGTTTAAGTTCGCCCGCCGCGTAAAGATTCGGCCGAAGCCGATGAGGCCGGCTAGACCCACAAGCATGAGCGAGGCTGCGCTCGGCTCCGGAACAATGGCGGCGGCGAACGACACCGGCTTCTCCGGGCCTGCGCCGTTTACATAGGGCGGTACCGACAAATATTCGAAGTAGCTCGAGCCGTTGTAGAATGGGTTGGCGTAGTTGCCATTCGCCAGCGAAAAGCCAAACCCATGCGTCGTCAAGCGCGGTTCGACCGCGCTCACCAGGTTATCGACCGCATACGGCTCGTTGCCCGGGATCGCCGTGCCGGTCGGCTGGAGGCCGGTGATCGTCGCCCCGTTATCGGTCCCGCTGATCCCGACGATTTGATAAAAGCCGGCCCCGTCCGGAGCGTCGTTCGTCGTGAAGGTACCGGAAGCGGAAACCCCGCCACCGCTGTAGCTCCAATTCCAGAGCAGTAAGGCGTTTGCCGGTGGTCCCTGCGTCAGCAATATCGCCGCCGCGATCGCCAGCCGCATCATCGGCCCCACCCCTCTTCCGCGACATCAGACCGACGCCAACCCTTGGCGCTAACAGGCTACGGACAAATGCAGCAACATCGTCATTCCGGGGCGCGGGCTCTGCCCGCGAGCCCGGAATCCAGGAACACCGGCCAGACAAATCAATGGGTTGGCCGGTGTTCTTGGGTTCCAGGCCCGGCCCAGACGGGCCGTCCCGGAACGACATCTGAGTTTTTCAGCAGCCTGCTAAATCCGCCCCATTTGCATTGTAGACTATCACCCGAGAGCTTGAGGCTTGCGATAGTGCCGGGATGGGTTGGGATGCGGCCGCCTGTAAATCTCCTGCCAAAACAGGCGCACTGAGACCCGCGCGAGCCACGCACCCGCGGCAATCGCGCCGGAACGCGCCCGTTGCTCCCGCCCGTTGCTCGCGCCCGTGTCTTGCGGGCACACGCCTTGTCGGCATCGCATTTCGCGGCCACACTCGGCCAGCCGAGGAGCAAGGAACCCGTCGCGATGAAGAATACATCCCCTGCGCATACCGGCCGCCATTTCCTGCAGATCCCCGGGCCGACCAACGTGCCCGACCGGGTTTTGCAAGCGATCGCGATGCCGACAATCGACCATCGCGGGCCGGAATTTGCCGCGCTGGGGCAAGAAGTCGTCGCCGGCATGAAGCGGGTGTTCCAGACCGACGATACGGTTGTCGTTTATCCGTCGTCGGGAACCGGAGCATGGGAGGCGGCGCTGGCGAACACATTGTCGCCGGGCGACCATGTGATCATGTTCGAAACCGGCCATTTCGCGACCTTGTGGCGGCAGATGGCGGCCCGGCTCGGTCTCGAGGTCGAATTCGTACCCGGCGACTGGCGGCACGGGGTCGACCCGGCATTGGTCGAGGAGAAGCTGACCGCCGACCGGGAACATCGACTGAGGGCGGTCTGCGTCGTCCACAACGAGACGTCGACCGGGGTAACGAGCCGGATCGCCGAGATCCGCGAGGCGATCGAGCGGGCGCACCATCCCGCGCTTTTCATGGTCGACACGATCTCTTCCCTCGCTTCGATCGATTACCGTCACGACGAGTGGAAAGTCGATGTCACCGTCGGCGGCTCGCAGAAGGGTTTGATGCTGCCGCCGGGGCTCGGCTTCAACGCCGTTTCGAAGAAAGCCCTGGCCGCACACAAGAACGCTCGGCTGCCGCGCTCCTATTGGGATTGGGAGGCGATGCTCGAGACCGGCCGCACGGGGTTTTTCCCTTACACGCCGGCGACCAACCTGTTGTTCGGGCTGCGCGAGGCGTTGAAGATGCTGCTCGATGAGGAGGGGCTCCCGGCGGTGTTCCACCGCCACGCCCGGCATGCCGAGGCGACCAGGCGGGCGGCCGCCGGCTGGGGCCTCGAAGTGTTGTGCGCCGATCCGCACGAGCATTCGAATTCGCTTACCGCGATCTTGGTCCCCGACGGGTTCGACGCTGACCGGGTGCGCGAGATCATCCTCGAAGCCTTCGATATGTCGCTCGGCACCGGGCTCGGGAAATTGCGCGGGAAGGTGTTTCGGATCGGTCATCTCGGCCATTTCAACGATCTGATGCTGTGCGGCACGTTGGCGGGTGTCGAGATGGGGCTGCATCGCGCCGGCATCCCGCACCACGCCGGCGGCGTCACGGCGGCCGTCACATTCCTCGGCTCGGTGCTGTCCGATTTGGTTCCAGCGGCGTAAACTGGGATAGCGATTGCCGATCGGGACATTCCGCAGATGTTGACCGAGCATGTCGATGAAGCCGCCCGCCATTTGTGCGCGGCGCGCCGTGGGCCGCCGCTCCACGAATTGCCGCCCAACTGTCGGCCGCAATCGGATGCCGATGCCTACCAAATTCAGGAGGCGGTGCTACGTCAGTTAAGCGAGACCATCGGCGGCTGGAAGGTCGGCGTGGCGTCTGCGGCGAGCGCTGCGTTCTGCGCGCCGATCTGGATGAAGATGATACGACCGAGCCCCGCGTCCTACGCCGCCGGAGAGTTGCGGATCATTGGCATCGAGGCTGAGATCGCCTTTCGGCTCGGCCGAGATCTTCCGGCGCGCCGGGCGGCTTATGATCGAGCCGAGGTGACCGCTGAAGCTGCGCTGCATCCGGTGATCGAAGTGGTCGATTCCCGTTATGCGGATTTCCGCTCGCTTGATCGCCACTCGATCCTGGCCGACAACTTTTCGAATGGCGGGCTGGTTTACGGGGCGGCCGTGGCGGACTGGAGCAAGCTGGACCTCGGCAGCACCGCGATCATGGTGACTGAAGATGGCGAGCCTTTTGCCGACAGTACGGGCGGGGCGAGTCGCGACCCGATCGCGGCGCTCGTCGATTTCGTCAATCTGATGAACGGGCGGGACGGGGCGAGGGCCGGCACCTTCGTCACTACCGGGTCGTGGACCGGCCTGGTGTTCACCAGGCGTGGCGCAAAGATCGTCGCTGATTTCGGTCCTCTCGGCCGCGTCGAGGCAGTCTTCCCCGCCGACGAGTAATGAACGTTCAACCCTCGGCTAGGACGAGGCTAAGCCGGGTCTGGAAATATTGGAGAGCCTCCGCGAGGCTGTGTGAGACGCGCAGCCGCTGTCGCCCGCTTTGAACGATGAACTCTGGGGGACGCGCCTGTGCCGCGACGGCCTTTATGATGCTGTATACAGGCGCCTCGTGGGTGTGTCGGAACACCGAGAACAGCGCCATGCCATCTCGATGGTCGATTGCGTAATCTCGCCACACCCCACGGGCGACGTTTCGGCTATAGAGGCTGAGAAGTTGGTTCAATTCTTGGCGACTGAAATACAGCGTTCGTTGTTTCGTCCGATAGTCCGCGAGCGCCAGCACCGTCGCACTTTTCCGCCTCATCGCTACCCATCGCCGTTTGCCGCTGTCACGCAGTGTTCACGATTTCCGGGGTGGCGTCCAGCCGTCTGATATCGGTCTTGCAACGAAACTGATCTCGCTCTGGCGCTGCGGCGGCCCGTTTGCTTCCGGTCGAGCGAGCCGCTATAGTGACCCTGTCAGGGGCCGGGGCCGACCGGGGCTTTTGTGAGCGACATTTTCCGCGAGATCGACGAAGAACTTCGTCGAGACAATCTTCTAAAACTCTGGTCACGTTACGGCCGCTACATCATGGCTTTCGTGGTGCTCGTGCTGGTGGCTGCCGGCGGCGTGGTGGCGTGGCGCGACCACCAGCTTTCCGAGCGTCGCGCGCAGGCAATGCGCTATGCGTCGGCGCTACCCTTGGTCCGCGAAGGAAAAGACAGCGAAGCCGCCAAGGTGTTCGGCGCGATTGCGCAGGAAGGCGGGGGGTACAGCACCCTCGCCTCGTTCGAGGAGGCCGAACTGCTGGCGAAATCAGGAGATCGGAAGGCTGCCGCGGCGGCTTATGACCGCATCGCTGCGACCGCGGACCTCGACCCGGTCTTTCGTCAGCTCGGCGCACTGCTCTCGGTCATGCAGGGGGGACCAGACGTAGATCCGCATTCGGTGATCGATCGTTTGGCACCGATGACCTCGTCCGGTAATCCTTGGCGCTCCACCGCGCTCGAGTTGACGGCCGCGGCTCGGCTCAAAGCCGGAGAGAAAGACGGCGCTCTGGAAGCTTACAAGACCCTTGCCGATGATCTTACGGCGCCGCAAGGAACGCGCGCCCGAGCCGCCGAAATGGCGGCCGCTCTAGCCTCCTGAACGGATCCGGGCACTCGAGTAATGTTTTGGGTGCTGGGCGCCCGCCCACCTCTCCTCTGAAGAAGGCAATGGTCCAGCACGCCATCGCGTTTTTGGTGTTCGCCTCACTCGGGCTCGCCGGGTGCGGATGGTTCGGCGACAAAAAGCAGCCACTGCCGGGTGAACGCATCTCGGTTCTCAGCCTCGATCGGCAGCTCGAGCCCGACCCGGACCTGACAAAAATTCCGATCACCTTGCCGGCGCCGATGGTCAACGCGGAATGGCCCGAACCCGGGGGTTACCCGAATCATGCGATGCAGCACCTCGCGCTGCCGGACACGCTCACCCAGGCGTGGCGCACAAAGGTCGGCGACGGCGCGTCACGGTACACCCGGGTGTTATCGCAGCCGGTCGTCGCAAAAGGCCGGATTTACGCGATGGACGGAGGCGTCCAGATTAGCGCGCTCGATGCCGCGACCGGCGGCCGGCTGTGGCAGCTCGATCTCAAGCCCGAGGATGAGCGCGGCACCTCATTCGGCGGCGGCGTCGCGTACTGGAACGACCGCCTCTACGTCTCCACCGGGTATGCGCAGGTCCTCGCACTCGATCCGGTGGACGGCCACGTCGTCTGGAAAACCGGCGTTACCGCCCCCGTGCGCAGCGGGCCGACCGTTTCTGACGGACGAGTCTTTGTTGTTACGGTCGACAACGAGCTGGTCGTATTGGCCGCGGATGATGGGCGCCGGCTGTGGAATCACAACGCGATCCCGGAAACGGCGAGCCTGCTGGGGAGCGCGAGCCCCGCGGTCGAAGGCGAGGTCGTCGTAGCGGCGTATTCGTCGGGCGAACTCTATGCTCTGACGGTCGAAAATGGCCGGCCGCTGTGGTCCGATAATTTCTCCAATACGCGCAGCGTCAATGCCGTTTCGAGCCTGGCCGACATCCGCGGGCGACCGGTTCTCGACCGCGGCCGGGTATTCGCCGCGAGCCATAGCGGGCGCCTGGCGGCAATCGATTTGAGATCCGGGGAGCGCTCTTGGGAGAAAGACTTCGGTAGCACACATAGTCCGTGGATCGCCGGCGACTACGTCTATGTGCTGTCGAACGACAATGAGCTGATCTGCCTCACCCGCAACGAGGGCAAGATTCGCTGGCTACGCCGGTTTCCCAGTTACCAAGATGAGAAGAAAAGGAAGGACCCGATGACTTGGGCCGGTCCCGTCCTGGGAGGCGATCGGCTAATCGTGCTGTCTTCGGCCGGTGATGCGATATCGGTGTCGCCCTATACCGGCGAGCCTCTCGGGCGGGAGGAGATGCCGGCCGGCGGCTACCTGGGACCGGTAATCGCCGACAATTCTCTCTACGTTCTGACCGACGACGCGAGCTTGTCTGCCTATCGCTGAGACGATCGCCGCGCGAGGTCGCGTCCGATGAGCTTTGCGGTCGCGATACTCGGTCGCCCCAATGTCGGCAAGTCCACATTGTTCAACCGGCTGGTCGGCCGGCGTCTGGCTCTCGTCGACGATATGCCAGGGGTGACCCGCGACCGTCGTGAGGGTCAGGGGCGGATCGCCGATCTGGAGTTTCGGGTGTTCGACACGGCAGGGCTAGAAGATGCTGCACCGGGTTCGCTTGCCGGGCGGATGCAGGCACAGACTGAGCGCGCCCTCGCCGATGCGGATGTGGCGCTCCTCGTCATCGACGCGCGCGAGGGCATTACCGCCGTTGATCTCCATTTCGCCGGGTGGTTGCGGCGATCGGGTAAGCCGGTGGTGCTGCTGGCCAACAAAGCGGAAGGTCGCGCAACGCTCCCCGCGATTGGTGAGGCGTACCGTCTCGGGCTCGGCGACCCGGTGCCGGTCTCGGCGGAACACGGCGAGGGTTTGGCCGACCTTTACGACTGTCTGGCGCCATTCTCGCGATCTGGCGAAACCGAAGCGGCCGGGTCCGACAAACCGCTTCAGCTTGCGATCGTCGGCCGACCGAATGTCGGCAAGTCCACTTTGGTCAATCGCCTGATCGGCGAGGACCGGTTGCTGACCGGCCCCGAGGCCGGGATCACCCGCGATTCGATTGGGGTGGATTGGGTCTGGCGCGGCCGACGCTTGCGGCTCATCGACACCGCCGGCCTGCGCCGCAAACCGCGGGTAGAGAGCAAGCTCGAACAGCTTTCGGTGAGTGATGCGCTACGCTCGATCCGCTTCGCGGAGGCTGTGATCCTTGTCAGCGATGCCTTGCAGCCGCTCGAGCGGCAGGACCTGACGATTGCCCGACTGGTCGAGGATGAGGGGCGCGCGCTGGTCTTGGCGTTAAACAAATGGGACGCCGTCGAGGAACCCGCGGCGGTGATGAAAAACCTCCGTGGGCGGATATCAGCATCGCTGCCTCAGCTTAACGGCGTCGCCGTGGTCCCGGTCGCGGGGCTGACCGGTTTTGGTCTCGATGACCTGATGTCAGCGGTGTTGGCTGCAAGCGAAACGTGGAACCGGCGGGTTGCGACCGGCGATCTCAATCGATGGCTGGAGGGGGTCCAACAAAAACATCCCCCGCCGCTCGTCGCCGGCCGGCGGCTTCGGCTACGTTACATCACCCAGGTTAATACTCGCCCGCCGACTTTCGCCCTGTTTGCCTCAAGGCCCGGCGAGTTGCCGGATTCCTACCGGCGCTACCTGGTCAACGCCCTGCGCCGGGACTTCGATCTGCCCGGGACGCCGATTCGGATGATGCTGCGAAAGGGTCAAAATCCCTACGCCCGCTGAGCTCGGAGAGCGGGAACGCCCTCTTGGGCCCAAGTTTCGCCTGCTTTCGCATCCGGTTCGGGTGCAGGAGCAAGAAGCGCCGCGGAAGGGCTGGGGTCGAGAACCCCCGTCGGGGAACCCGGCAGCGGGCCAAACAGCCGAGCGAACAAGATAGCCACGTCTTTCTGCCGGTACGGCTTACTGAGGCGAGGTGTCTCCATCTCTTTCGGAGAATCGGAGTACCCGGTTGCAATGACAACCGGCAATTCGGGCCGCATTCGGTGGATCTCTGCCGCGAGGTCCCCACCCGTCATCCCTGGCATGGAATAATCAGTGATTACGACATCAATGTTCGGGTGAGTTTTCAGCAATTCGAGCGCGCTCGCCGCGGAATCCGTCTCGATCACCGAATGACCAAGATCTTCTATCATGCCGGCGGTCCCGGCAGCGACCATTGCGTCGTCATCGACGACAAGCACCCGAAGAGAACTAGGCCCGCCAGCGCGAAGCAGCGCTCCCGGGGATTCGGCCTCGTCTGCGTCGCGGGTGACGGAAACCGGCAACCAAAGCTCGACCGTCGTGCCGATAGCCGGGCGGCTGTCGATCCGCATCATGCCTCCGGACTGCGCAACGAGACCGTCCACCATCGATAATCCGAGACCGGTGCCACGGCCGGGACCTTTGGTCGTAAAGAAGGGCTCGGGCGCCCGACGGAGCGTCGCTTCGTCCATACCAAAACCCGTATCCCTTACTCCGATGCGAACATATGCTCCCGGTTCGAGCCCGGTGATTTCACCCGCCTCGATCTGTTCGCGATGCGCGGTAATCGTCAGCTCGCCCCCCACTGGCATCGCATCGCGAGCATTCAAGGCGAGGTTCAACAATGCTAGTTCGAGCTGATTTGGATCGACGCGTATAGGCGCGAGATATCTTTCGAAATCCGTGGCGATGTGGATCTTGGGTCCGAGTGAGCGCCGGAGCATCTCGATCATGCTGTCCACGAGTTTGGCGATGTCCACCGCCTCGGGTCTGAGATCCTGCCGACGGGCGAAGGCGAGCATGCGTTTGGTGAGCGCCGCCCCCCGCTCGGCGCCCTGAATGGCGCCGTCGATCAGGCGCATCACCTGCGGCTGATCCGCGAGGTATTTTTTCGCCAATTCCAGGTTGCCGAGCACCGCCATCAACAGGTTGTTGAAATCATGCGCGACGCCGCCGGTCAGTTGGCCGAGGCTTTCGAGCTTTTGCATCTCATGAACTTGCGCGAGCGCATCCTCGCGCTCTCGGGTGCGCTGTTCGACCCGCTGCTCGAGCTCGGCGTTGGCCCGGGCGAGCTCGGCGGTCCGCTCGACGACCCGACTCTCGAGCTCCGTGTTGAGCCGCTCCAGTTGCCTTGTCTTACGATAGAGCTCGGCGAATACTTTGACCTTGGCCCGCAACAGCTCAGGTATGACCGGTACCGGAACATAGTCCACCGCTCCAAGCTGATAGCCACGCAGCAGGTCGATATCGGTCACCTGAATGGCAGATACGAAAATGATCGCGGTTTTCTGAAAGCGCGGGTGCTCGCGGATCATCGTCGCCAGCTGAAAGCCGTCGAGATCGGGCATGCAGACATCGATCAGAATGATCGCCACATTGCGTTTCAACAGCAGCTCTAGCGCCTCCGTCGCCGAGCTGGCCTTGATCAAGTTCTCCCCGACCTGGTCCAGGATTGCTTCATAGCTCAGCAGCTTGGCCGGCTGATCGTCGACCAGGAGAATGTCGACTTTTTCCTGGTCAGGCACGAGGTGTCACCGCTCCGAAATCACGCCTCACGCCGCAATCGAGCGAGGAGAGCGCCCGGCAAGGGGAAAGGCGCCGATCTGCGGAAGCGAGAAGGAGATGGGCCACTTGCCTGCGGGTTTTACCGGTGGAGCCACATACGCAAGGCGGACAGCAGTTGTTCCGTGTCGACCGGTTTGGCGAGGTAATCGGAGGCGCCGGCTTCCAGGCACTTCTCGCGGTCACCCTTCATCGCCTTTGCTGTCAACGCGATGATCGGCAGGCGGCGGAAGGCGGGGTCGGCCCGGATCACCTGCATGGTCTGATATCCGTCCATTTCGGGCATCATGATGTCCATCAGCACAAGAGCCAGCCCCGGCGTCGATTCAGCGAGGGCGATGGCTTCGCTGCCGGTAATGGCTGTGAGGACGTTCATGCCGCGGCGCTCTAAGGCGCTGCTCAAGGCGAAGATGTTGCGCGCGTCATCATCCACCAGCAGAACCGTCTTCCCGACTAGATCCTCGTCGGAGCTGTGCAGACGCTCCAACATTTTGCGTTTTTCGACCGGAAGGTCGGCGACAACCCGGTGCAGAAACAACGCCGTTTCGTCGAGCAGGCGCTCCGGCGATTCGACGCCCTTGACGACGACGCTGCGCGCTATGGCGTGCAGTTGGGCATCCTCATCCGAAGACAGCTCCTTGCCGGTGAAGACGACCACCGGGATGTCCGACAATGCTACATCGTCGCGGACGACCTCTAGAAGGTCGAACCCGGACATGTCGGGCAGTCGCAGATCCAAAACGGCGCAGTCGATCTGCTGTTCACGGAGTGCTGCGAGCGCTTGCGCGCCGGTGCCGACCGTTACGACATCGATATCCGTATGGCCGAGCAGTTCGGAAATGCTCAGCCGCTCGGCAGGATTGTCTTCAATGACCAGGAGCCGTCGGCGGCGAGGCTGGACATAATCTTTGATCCGGCCGAGGGCGGCTTTGAGGTCTTCCGTTGCCGACGGCTTCGTCACAAAGGAGAACGCGCCGCGGGCAAGCCCATGCTGGCGATCCTCCTCCATGGTGACGATCTGCACCGGAATGTGACGAGTCGCTGGATCGTGCTTCAGCTGACTCAGCACAGTCCAGCCTAACATATCGGGCAGGAATACATCGAGCGAGACCGCGGTCGGCTGGTACTCGTGAGCCAGCGCCAGGGCATCGGCGCCGCGCATCGCCACCAGTACCTTGAACCCGGCGCCATGAGCCAGATCAGCCAGGATGCGCGCGTAATGGGGATCGTCCTCGACGATCAACAATGTGGTATCGCCGGGCTGCAAGATAGCGCGGTCGTCCGGAAGCTGCTCGACCGGCAACTCCGCGAGCCTCACCGCAGCGAAAGCCGCGGCGGCTGGTGGCGTAACTGTGCCAGGTGCTGGTCCGATCACTGCCGAGGGGCCGACGTATTTGATCGGCAGATAAAGCGTGAAAGTGCTGCCGATCCCGGGGGTGCTACGCAACTGGATCTCGCCGCCGAGCAGATTCGACAGCTCGCGGCTGATGGCGAGTCCGAGGCCTGTGCCGCCGAAACGACGATTGGTGCTCGCATCGGCCTGCTGAAACGCTTCGAAGATGATCTTCTGCTTTTCCGGCAAGATGCCGATGCCGGTGTCCGACACCTCGAAGGCGACGATTGCCGGTGCGTTTGCCAGAACCGGGTGATCAGGGCTCCAGCCGCCGATGGTCGGATAAATGCTTAGTTTGACGCCGCCTTGCTCGGTGAATTTGAAGGCGTTTGACAACAGGTTCTTGAGCACCTGCTGCAAACGCTTTGAGTCGGTCACCATGCTCCGATCAAGTTTCGGATCGATCCGTACGTCGAACGACAAGCGCCGGCTCTCGGCTTCGTGCCGAAACGGCCGGAGGACCATGTCCTGCAACGTGACGAAGAAGACCTCCTCAGCGTCTACCGACACGGTCCCGGATTCGATCTTCGACAGGTCGAGGATGTCGCTGATCAGGTTCATCAGATCGGTACCCGCGCCGTGGATCGTGCGGGCGAACTCGACCTGCCTTAGCGTCAGATTGCCTTCCGGGTTGTCGCCGAGCTGCTGACCCAGAATCAGGATGCTGTTAAGCGGGGTGCGCAGCTCGTGCGACATGTTGGCTAGGAAGTCGGATTTGTATTTCGACGCCTGGGCCAGCTCAGTCGCTTTGTCCTCCAGCGCCCGGCGCGCCTGCTCGATCTCCTGGTTCTTCCGCTCGACTTCGACGTTGCGCTCTTCGACCTGCTGAGCCTTTTGCTCGAGCTGCTCGTTGGTCTGCTGCAACTCCCGTTGCTGGGTCTGCAACTCGGTGGCCAGCTGTTGTGACTGGGTCAGGAGACCCTCGGTCTGCATCGTCGCCTCGATGCTGTTCAACACGATCCCGATGCTCGCAGTCAGCTGATCCAGGAATGAAATCTGCAGGTCAGTAAAGGTACCGAGCGACGCCAGTTCGATGACGGCCTTGACCTGGCCTTCGAACAACACCGGCAGCACGATGACGTTGTTGGGTGTCGCCTTGAATAATCCTGAGGTCACCGGCACGACGTCTTGCGGGATCTGAGTTATCAGCATGCGGCGGGCATCAGCCGCGCATTGCCCGACCAGACCTTGCCCGGAGCGCAGTCTCTCGGGATGGCTGCGAGACCCGGCGTCATCGGCAAAGGTCGAGAGCAATCTCAAGCCGGCTTCGCCTTCAGCCAGATAAATAACCCCGTTGTGCAAGTTGACGAGCGGCGCGAGCTCGGAAAGCAGCATGCGGCCGACAGTTGCCAGGTCCCGCTGTCCCTGCAGCATGTTGGTGAACCGTGCGAGATTGGTTTTCAGCCAATCCTGCTCTGTATTGCGGTCGGTCGTCAGCCGCAGATTATCGATCATCGTGTTGATGTTGTCTTTGAGCTCCGCGACTTCGCCGCGCGCTTCGACCTGGATCGACCGGGTCAAGTCGCCCTTCGTCACGGCGGTCGCAACCTCGGCGATGGCGCGGACCTGCGTCGTCAGATTGGCCGCGAGCAGGTTGACATTGCCGGTCAGGTCTTTCCAGGTGCCGGCGGCGCCCGGCACATTCGCTTGACCGCCGAGCCGGCCCTCCACGCCGACCTCGCGCGCCACGGTGGTCACCTGATCGGCAAAGGTGGCGAGGGTATCGGTCATATTGTTGATCGTCTCGGCGAGGGCCGCGACCTCGCCCATCGATTTGACCGTCAGGTTCTGTTTGAGGTCGCCATTGGCGACCGCGGTCACGACTTTGACGATCCCGCGCACCTGCTCGGTCAGATTCGCAGCCATGACGTTGACGGTGTCGGTCAGATCCTTCCAAGTACCGGCGACGCCGGGGACCGTCGCCTGTCCGCCGAGCTTGCCTTCCGTGCCGACCTCGCGCGCGACGCGGGTCACCTCGGAAGCAAAGGCGTTGAGCTGATCAACCATCGTGTTGATCGTGTTCTTCAGCTCGAGGATCTCGCCCTTGACATCGACAGTAATCTTACGGGACAGGTCGCCGCGCGCCACGGCGGTTGTCACCTCGGCGATATTGCGCACCTGCGTCGTCAGATTGGCCGCCAGCAGGTTGACGTTATCGGTCAAATCTTTCCAGGTGCCGGCGACGCCGGGGACCACCGCCTGGCCGCCAAGCTTTCCTTCGGTGCCGACTTCGCGCGCGACGCGCGTCGCCTCTGCCGCAAAGGAACGGAGCTGCTCGACCATAGTATTGAGCGTCTCCTTGAGCAGCAGGATCTCGCCGCGCACGTCCACGGTGATCTTCTTGGATAGATCGCCGTTAGCGATGGCCGTGGCGACCTCGGCGATGTTGCGGACCTGGCCTGTGAGATTGCTCGCCATGAAATTGACGTTGTCGGTCAGGTCTTTCCAGGTGCCGGCGACACCGGGCACCGCCGCCTGACCGCCGAGCTTGCCTTCGGTGCCGACCTCGCGGGCAACCCGCGTCACCTCGGACGCGAAGGCGTTGAGCTGATCGACCATCGTGTTGATCGTGTTCTTCAGCTCGAGGATCTCGCCTTTGACGTCGACGGTGATCTTGCGGCCCAGATCGCCACGCGCCACCGCGGTCGTCACCTCGGCGATGTTGCGGACCTGCGCCGTCAGGTTTCCCGCCATGGAGTTGACCGAGTCGGTCAAGTCCTTCCAAGTCCCGGCCACACCGGGCACATTGGCCTGCCCGCCAAGCCGCCCTTCTGTGCCGACTTCGCGCGCCACGCGCGTCACCTCGCCGGCGAAGCGGTTTAGCTGGTCGACCATCGTGTTCAGCGTTTCCTTCAATTGAAGGATCTCGCCGCGCACATCGACGGTGATCTTGCGTGACAGGTCGCCATTGGCGATCGCGGTTGCGACCTCAGCGATATTGCGCACCTGCCCGGTCAGGTTGCCGGCCATCGAGTTGACCGAGTCGGTAAGGTCCTTCCAAGTGCCGGCGACACCGGGAACCGCGGCCTGGCCGCCGAGCCGCCCTTCGGTGCCGACTTCGCGCGCAACGCGCGTCACTTCGCCGGCAAAGGCGTTCAGCTGATCGACCATCGTGTTGATGGTCTCTTTCAACTGCAGGATCTCGCCGCTGACATTGACCGTGATCTTCTTCGACAGATCACCGCGCGCGACGGCCGTAGCGACCTCGGCGATGTTGCGGACCTGGCCGGTCAGATTACCGGCCATGTAGTTGACCGAATCCGTCAGATCCTTCCAAGTGCCGGCGACGCCTTTCACCTGCGCCTGGCCTCCGAGCCGTCCTTCGGTGCCAACCTCGCGCGCGACGCGCGTTACTTCACCGGCAAAGGCGTTGAGCTGATCGACCATCGTGTTGATCGTGTCTTTCAGCTCGAGGATCTCGCCGCTGACATTGACCGTAATCTTTTTCGACAGATCGCCGTTGGCGATCGCGGTGGCGACTTCGGCGATGTTGCGGACCTGGGCGGTAAGGTTCCCCGCCATCGAGTTGACGCTTTCGGTCAGATCCTTCCAGGTGCCGGCGACGCCGAGCACGTTGGCCTGCCCACCGAGGCGCCCGTCGGTGCCAACCTCGCGCGCGACGCGCGTCACTTCTCCTGCAAAGGCATTGAGCTGATCGACCATCGTGTTGATGGTCTCTTTCAGTTGCAGGATCTCGCCGCTGACGTTGACGGTGATCTTCTTCGACAAATCGCCGCGAGCGATCGCCGTAGAAACTTCGGCGATGTTGCGGACCTGGGCAGTCAAATTGCCCGCCATGAAGTTGACCGAGTCGGTCAGATCCTTCCAGGTTCCGGCGACTCCGGGGACCTGCGCCTGCCCGCCGAGCCTCCCCTCGGTGCCGACCTCACGGGCAACGCGCGTCACTTCGGAGGCGAAGGCGTTGAGCTGATCAACCATCGTGTTGATCGTGTCCTTCAGCTCGAGGATCTCGCCGCGGACATCGACCGTGATTTTGCGCGACAGGTCGCCACGCGCGACCGCAGTCGTCACATTGGCGATGTTGCGCACCTGGTCGGTCAGGTTGCCGCACATCGCATTGACCGAGTCGGTCAAGTCTTTCCACGTGCCGGCAACGCCAGGGACCAGAGCCTGGCCACCGAGCTTGCCCTCCGTGCCGACCTCACGCGCGACGCGCGTCACTTCGGAAGCGAATGAGCGCAGCTGGTCGACCATCGTGTTGATGGCTTCTTTCAGCAACAGGATCTCACCGCGCACGTCGACGGTGATCTTCTTCGAGAGATCGCCGCTAGCGACCGCGATCGTGACTTCGGCGATGTTGCGCACCTGCGCGGTCAGGTTGCTCGCCATTGAGTTGACGCTCTCGGTCAGGTCCTTCCACACGCCACTGACCTCGCGGACCTGCGCCTGCCCGCCGAGCTTCCCGTCGGTGCCGACCTCGCGCGCGACCCGTGTCACTTCCGAAGTGAACACGCTCAGCTGCTTGATCATCGTGTTGACGATGTTGGCCGAGCGTAGGAACTCGCCTTTGAGGCGCCGGCCGTCGACATCCAGCCGCACCGTCTGGAGAAGGTCGCCCTTAGCGACCGCCGCGATCGCATGGGTGACCGCTGTTGTCGGCCACAACAGGTCGTCGATCAGCGTATTGACCGAGGTTTCCATCTCACCCCAGGCGCCATCCGACAGGCCGAGCCTTACCCGCTGACGGGTTTTGCCCTCACGGCCAACAACATGGCCGACCCGCTCGAGTTGATGCGCCATTCGTTCATTGGCCGCGACGATTTCGTTGAACGTGTCGGCAATCTTACCGGAGAGCCCGGTCTGATCGCCCGGTAGGCGCACAGAAAAATCTCCGAGCCGCATGACCTGGAGCGCGTGCAGCAGCTGATGCTGATCGGAGGAGCTGTCGAGGTGCCCGTTGCCGTATGCCTGCGGCTCGCCATCCCCGCTTAGTGGCGCGACCTCGGGTAGGCTATCTGGAACGACTTCGCTGAGCGATTCATTCGGCCCCATCGCATCGGTTCCTGTTGACGAAAGTTAACTTCGTTAATAGTTGCTGGTACCAACCGTTAATGCGACGAGTTAAAGACTCTCGCTCCACCCAGCCAATCGGGCCAGAATATCAGAAATTGATAAAAACGCGGAAGACTGAAGACCAGGGATCTTTGATTGGACCGTAAATTTTTGTAACGATACTTCGCTAGAGCTGAACACTCTGTAACCTCGTCCCCCCGGGGGGGCGCGAGTGAAGTTCGCCGTTACGGGTGCACTCCGGGAGAGCAAGGGAAAGAAACGCGTCTTCGACGCTTTCCGGCGGCGGCAACCGCGCCGGATCTTCACCGGGGAACGCCCGGGCGCGGAGCCGGGTGCGCACGATGCCGGGATCGACTAGATTGGCGCGTACCCGCGTCCTGGTGATTTCCCCGGCGTAGATCCTGACCAGCATTTCGAGGCCGGCCTTGCTGACGGCGTAAGGACCCCAATAGGGGTGAGCGCTGTGGGCAACACTAGAAGTGACAAAGATCGCGCGGCCCGCTGGCGCGGCGCGCAGCAGCGGATCCATTGCCCGGACGAGGCGCCAATTTGCGGTCAGATTGGTGTCCATCACTTCGGCCCAGGTCGTTGGATCGATGTGGCCGAGGGGCGAGAACGTACCGAATTCGGCCGCATTGCCGACCAGAATGTCTAGCCGCCCGTAGCGGTCGAAGAGCGCCGCTGCAAGCTCGTCGATCTTGACAAAATCGCGCAGGTCGAGCGGGACGAGAGTGGCGCTGCCGCCGGCCTCACGAACCTTGTCGTCGACCTCTTCGAGCCCGCCGACCGTGCGCGCCGCCAGGACAACATGCGCGCCCTCGCGCGCGAAGCGCACGGCCACCGCCGCCCCGATGCCGCGAGAGGCGCCGGTAATCAGCGCGATTTTGCCCGCCAACTGCTGCCGGTCCCAGCCGCGGTCAGCAGCGGTCACTAGCTTGCTGCCACGGCCGCTTCGGATCGCCGGAGCGTCCATTGCCGGGCCAGCATCAGCGCGATAATGCTGAGGCCAGCGGTGAACATCAGATAAAAGCTCGGCGACAGGCTGTCGCCTGTCATCGCGATAAGCCAAGTCGCAACGAAAGGCGCAAAGCCCCCGAAGATCGTCACCGAAATGCTATAGCTGAGGGACACGCCGACACCGCGCGTCTCGGTCGGGAACAACTCGGACATCAATGAGGGGAGCACGCCGCTGTAGCCGGCCTTGACCAGACTCAGCCAGCTTGCGGCAAAGATCGCGGTCGCGAGCGAAGGATAAGCGACCATGAAGTAAAAGACAGGGTAGGCGGTGATAAGGAAGAGCCAAGCCATTACCAGCATGATGCCGGTGCGCCCGACCTTGTCCGACCAGTGGCCGGAAAGTGGAGACACGGCGGCGAGAATGGCCGCGCCGACCATCGTCGCGGTGAAGCCGGTGGCTTGCGGCAGGCCCAGCTGCTTGACCGCATAGGTTGGAATATAAAGGATTAAGTAATTGGAGCTGTTGGAGATTATCGAGGCTCCCAGCGCCAGCAGCACCGGACCAGGATGACGGCGAAGCAGGTCACGCACCGGTGAGGGGGTTGGCTTGACGGCGGCGAATTCCGGCGTCTCGATCATGCGGCGCCGGATGTAGAGACCAACCGGCCCGATTAGCAGGCCGAAGAGGAACGGTACCCGCCAGCCCCACGCCAACAATTGATCCTCCGGCAAGAGCCCCGTTAGCAGAACCCCGAAGGCGGACGCAAGCAGCGCCGTGACGCCTTGACTGGCCCATTGCCAACTGGCTGCGAACCCCTTGCGGGACTTCGACTGCTCGACGACGAACGTGACCGCGCTGCCGAATTCGCCGCCCACCGAAAAGCCCTGCAAGAGGCGCGCGAGGAGAATTAAGATCGGTGCGGCAATGCCAATCGTTGCGTAGGTTGGCGTCGCCGCCGTCATCGTCGTGCCGATCATCATCAACAGGATCGACAGGGTCAGTCCTGCCTTGCGGCCCGCACGATCTGTGTAGGCGCCGATCACGATCGCACCGAGCGGCCGCACCAGGTAGGAGGCGCCGAACGTCCCGAGCGTGAGCAACAGTGACGCGGTCTCGTTGCCGGTCGGAAAGAAAAGCTTCGCGATCGTTACGGCGAAATAGCCGTAGATCAGAAAATCAAACCATTCGAGCGCGTTGCCGATCGAGGCCGCGAGGATTACCCGATGTAACGGCAGCGATCTCAAGCGGGCGCAGCAAGTAGTGATAGCTGTACCGAAACCTTGCCGTTATCGGCGTCCGTTGGCGGGATCGGATAATCGCCGGTGAAGCAGGCGTCGCAGAAACGCGGGGCTAAGCGATCGCGCCGGGTTTCTCCCATTGCCCGATAGAGCCCGTCGAGCGACAGAAAGGCCAAGCTGTCCACGCCGATGAATTTGGCCATTTCCTCGACATCGAAGCGCGCGGCCAACAGCTGCTCGCGCTCCGGCGTGGCGATCCCGTAAAAGCAGGGGTGGGTCGTGGGCGGGCTCGAAATGCGCATATGGACGGCAGCGGCTCCGGCCCGTCGGACCATATCGACGATCTTGATCGAGGTGGTGCCCCGGACGATTGAGTCGTCGACCAGAATGACTCGCTTACCGTTCAGATTGGCTCGGCTGGCATTGTGCTTAAGGCGCACCCCGAGGTGCCTGATCTGATCGGTCGGCTCGATGAACGTCCGCCCTACGTAATGGTTGCGGATGATCCCGAGTTCGAAGGGCAGCCCCGATTCCTGGGCATAGCCGATCGCCGCAGGGACGCCCGAATCCGGGACCGGAACGACGATGTCGGCATCGACGTGGCTTTCGCGGGCGAGTTCCCTGCCGATGCGTTTGCGGGCCTCGTAGACGCTCGTGCCTTCGACGATGCTGTCGGGGCGGGCGAAATAAATATGCTCGAAAACGCAGAAGCGGCTTTCCCGGTGGCCGAACGGCAGAATGCTGCGCATCCCGCAGGCACCGATTATGACGATCTCTCCAGGTTCGATGTCACGCTCATACTCGGCCCCGATGATGTCGAGCGCGCAAGTCTCCGATGCGAGTATTAGCGCCTCGCCCAACCGGCCAAGAACCAGAGGCCGCACACCGAGCGGGTCGCGCACCCCGATCACCTCGTTCTGCGAAAGCGCCACCAGGGAATACGCTCCTTGAACCTGCCGCAGCGCATCGGTCAGCCGGTCGACGACGGTGTCTTTGAGGCTCGTGGCGATGAGATGGACAATAACCTCGGTGTCGCTGGTCGATTGGAAGAGGCTGCCGCGGCGGACGAGCTGCCGACGCAACTGATAGGAGTTGGTCAGATTCCCGTTATGGCAAATGGCGAGCCCGCCGAACTCGAAATCGGCGAACAGGGGCTGCACGTTGCGCAGCGCGACCTCGCCCGTCGTAGCGTAGCGGACGTGTCCGATCGCCGAATTGCCGCGCAAGCGTCCGATCACTTCCTTGGAGCTGAAATTGTCGCTGACATGGCCGAGCCCGCGATGCGCGTTGAATTGCTCGCCATCATAGGCGACGATCCCGGCAGCCTCTTGCCCGCGGTGCTGCAGCGCGTGGAGGCCGAGTGCCGCCAGTGCTGCCGCATCGGGGTGGCCAAAGACCCCGAACACGCCGCATTCTTCATGGAAGTGATCCGCGTCCAGGGGATCGGTCGCCAGGATAGTCGCGGGCATCGGCGATCCTCGTCTCGACACCCGCTACATAATTCCTTCATAAAGGAAAAGCGAGTCGACGTTACGCAACCCTGCTACCGCGTGTTCTTGATCAGCCGATCCATATCGCTTCTTTCACCGGCCTTGTAACTAGGCGCAGCTTCCTGGCCGGGTTTTGCCGCCGAGGGTGTAGCGGGGCTCGAATAGGCGCGCATGGCTTTTTGCGCCTCTTGCGCCCGCTCTAGCGCCCGATGCGCGTCGTCGGCAACACCGGCACTCTTGACCTGGAGAGATTCGGGCAAGGCGGTGCGTAGAAAATCCGCCCCTTTGGCAAGGAAGCGTTCGCTCTTTGCCTCTTTGATCCAGGGCGGTCGGTCATTCTGCGGCAGACTGATATCGACGACGAGATAGGCGAGCGAGACCAGAACGACACCGCGGACCAACCCGAAAATCAAACCGAGCGTTCGGTTGATTGGCGACAATGCCCCCGAGTCGGCAAAGCGCGCCAGATAACCGGTTATTATTGTCAGCACGATCAGGCTGATCACAAAGAGCCCAGCTCCGGCGATCAGGTCGGCAAGGAGGGGCGTCGTCACGAATCGCATCATGATCGCATAGACGCTGTTGAACCCATAAAGTGTGATTCCAGCTGCACCGACCCACGCAACGATTGACAGCGCCTCGCGCACGAAACCGCGGGCAAAAGCAAAAACTGCCGAGAGCGCGATGATCGCGATAATCGCGAGGTCGAGGGTGTTCACCGCGCAATCTCTCTCATACTTCGCCGGAGCGGCGCGTGCCGGGCCGACAATCGGGTCGCCAGTTCACTCAAATGCCCGATCGCCGACGTCTTTAGCCCGGCTTCGACGGCGCGCGATCGCCCGGCACCGCTCCCGCGGCCGATCGGTATCCACGCGGTGCCAAAGCCGAGCTTGGCAGCTTCCTTGAGTCGGGCTTCGGTGTGGCCGACCGGCCGCACATCCCCCGAGAGAGCGATTTCGCCGAAGACCACGGTGTCGTCAGGAACCGGCGTCTCGGTCAAAGCGGAGACGAGCGCGGCGGCGACGGCGAGATCGGCGGCCGGTTCGACGATCCGCAGCCCACCCGCCACATTGAGATAGATGTCGTTGACGCCGACAGAGAGCCCGCACCGAGTGTCGAGAACGGCGGTGATCATGGCGAGCCGGGTTCCGTCCCACCCGACCACAGCACGCCGCGGCGTGCCGAGCAAGGCGGGGGCGATCAGGGCCTGAACCTCGACGAGCACTGGCCGGGTCCCCTCCATCCCCGCGAAGACCGCTGAGCCGCTGAGGTGCCCAGCATTTGCACCGGCTGGTTCGTCTTCTTCCGTCTCGGAGGCCGGCATTGTGCGCCCGGCAAGGAACAAGGCCGAAGGGTTTGGTACTTCGCTTAGGCCGCCATCGCTCATCTCAAAAACGCCAATCTCGTCGGTTGCGCCAAAGCGATTCTTGACTGCTCGCAGTATGCGGAATTGATGACCGCGTTCGCCTTCGAAATAGAGGACCGTGTCCACCATGTGCTCGAGCACGCGAGGGCCGGCGATAATCCCTTCCTTCGTCACGTGACCTACAAGGATCAACACGAAGCCACGTCGTTTGGCGAGCCGTATTAGCTCCTGAGCGGCCCCGCGTACTTGGCTCACCGTCCCGGGGGCGCTGTCCAGCGTGTCGAGATACATGGTCTGGATCGAATCGACGACTACCAGACCGGGTGCGTCCTCACGGTCGAGGGAGGCGGCGATGTCGCGGATGCTGCTCGCGGCCGCCAATAATACCGGGTTCTCTGCGACCCCGAGGCGCTCGGCGCGGAGCCGAACCTGATCGATTGCCTCCTCCCCCGTGATGTAGGCAGCGCCTCCCGAGGCTGCGATCGCGGCTGCGGCCTGGAGGAGCAGGGTCGATTTGCCGATCCCCGGATCCCCGCCCACGAGGATCGCCGACCCCGGAACAAACCCGCCGCCGCAGACGCGGTCGAGTTCGGCAATGCCGGTTTGCCGGCGGGGCGGCAGCATGCTCGGCCCGGTGAGGCCGACAAAGCCGAGCGGACGCCCGCCGCTGCGGCTTTTGGACAGTCCTTGCGGCGGCGCTTCCCGCGGCAGCTCTTCGATCAGACTGTTCCAAGCCTCGCAACCCTCGCACCGGCCGGTCCATTTAGCATGGACCGCCCCGCATTGCTGGCAAACAAACCGCGCTTGGGCCCGCGCCATCGGCTCAGGCCCCGCGACCGTGGTCCGGCCGCGCGGGCACTTCCTGCGAGCCTCGTTGTGGGATTCGGGGACCGCGACCGTCGGTCACGCTGCCCGGACCTGCATCTTGATTGGCCCGTCCGCGCGCCCGTTGATGAATTGGTCGACAAACGGGTTGCCGGAATGATCGACCTCAGCGGTCGGTCCGTGCCAGACGATGTGCCCTTGGTGAAGCATTGCGATCCGGTCGGCGATCTTGCGGGCGCTGACCATATCGTGGGTGATTGAAACCGCGGTCGTACCGACCTCGCGCACGCATTTGACAATCAGATCATTGATCACATCGGCCATAATCGGATCGAGGCCGGTGGTAGGCTCGTCAAAGAAAACAATCTCCGGCTCCGCCGCAATCGCGCGCGCCAGCCCCACCCGCTTTTGCATTCCACCCGACAGTTCGGCCGTCCGCAGCAGCGAAACTTCCGGCCCGAGCCCGACGGCGGCCAGCTTCGCCAGGGCGATCTCTCTTGCTTTCGAGGGCTCCATTCCGCGTCCTTGGACCAGACCGAACGCGACATTTTCCCAGACGGTGAGCGAATCGAACAGCGCGCTACCCTGGAAGAGCATGCCGAATTTCTGCAGCAGACGTTCCCGGGCGACGCGCTGCAGACCGACAGTCTCGGTGCCGTCGATGTGGATCGATCCCTCATCGGGGTGCAGCAGACCGAGGATGCACTTGACGAGAACCGATTTGCCGGTCCCCGAACCGCCAATGACGACGAGGCTCTCGCCGCTACGGCAATCGATGTCGACCCCGTCGAGCACCTGCTTGCGGCCGAACGACTTGCGGACCCCCCGTACCGAGATCTTTGGCTCCGCCTCAGCTTCGCTCATCGCCCAAAAAAAGCTGCGGTGATCAGGTAGTTGAACACGAGGATCAAGATCGAGCCGGAGACGACAGCATGGGTCGTTGCCTGGCCGACGCCTTGCGCTCCGCCGCGCGAATAATAGCCGTGATAACAGCCCATCAGAGTGACGATAAATCCGAAGGCCGCGGCCTTTACCAAACCGGAGACGACGTCGGTCGTCTGGAGATATTGCTGCGTACGGTTCAGGTACGCCTCGGGATTGAAGCCGAGCTTATAGACGCCTACGAGATAGCCGCCAAAAACTCCGATTATATCGGCCACCAGGACCAAAATCGGCAATGTAATCAAGCCGGCGAGCAGGCGCGGCAGCACCAGATAGCGCAGTGGATCGGTGGATAGGGTAGTCAGCGCATCGATTTGGTCGGTGACGCGCATCGTGCCGATCTCCGCCGCCATTGCCGCTCCGACCCGACCGGCGACCATCAGTCCGGTAATGACCGGTCCGAGTTCGCGGGTTACCGAGAGCACGACGACTGTGGCCACCGCCCCCTCGGCGGCGAATCGGCTGAAGCCGGTATGGGACTGGAGGGCCAGCACCATGCCTGTAAATATCGCTGTCAATCCCACCACGGGCAGCGAAAAGTAGCCGATATTGACGATTTCGCGCAGGATGGCGCGTAGATAAAAGGGGGGTGTGAACGCGGTCGCCAACGTCAAGCCGGCGAATACCACGAGCCGGCCCGTGCCGGTCAGAAAAGTCAGAAAGACCGCGCCGATCGCGGCAACAAACCTCAGCATTGTTTCAGCATTAGCCGGGCGGCCCGCAGTAAATCCGATGATAACGGCGGCCGAGCGCGGTCAGGATCTCGTACCCGATTGTGCCGGCGTCGGCGGCGGCGGCATCGACACCGTAATCCTCGTCTAACAGCTGAATGAAGCCACCGGGCCGCGCGACCGAAGGGTCGACGCCGGAAACATCGAAAACCACCAGATCCATGGATACTCGCCCGAGCAGCGGCACCTGCCCGTCGCCGATGCGGCCCGAGCCTCGCTGGCTCGCAGAGCGCAGCCAGCCGTCCGCATAGCCGACCGCGACGGTCGCAAGACGTCCCGGCGATGCCATGACATGCGTCGCACCGTAGCCAACCGACTGACCCCGGTCAACTTCACGTATTTGCAGAATTCTGCCCTTCAGCTTCACGATCTGGCGCATCGGGTTGGGGCGGCCGGGCCGGGGGTTGACGCCATATAGCGCGGCTCCCGGGCGCACGAAGTCGAAGTGGAAATTCGGTCCAAGGAATATGCCGGAGGATGCCGCGAGACTGGCGGGGAAGTCACCCAGCCGTCGTCGCGCGGCAGCAAAGCGCTCTTGTTGGATGTTGTTCAGCGGATGTTTTGCTTCATCCGAGCAGGCGAGATGGCTGACGAGTGCGCGCCATCGGATCGGACCGGGCCGGCCCAAATCATCGGCAAGCCCATCGAACTCCGGGATGCTCAAGCCGAGGCGCGCCATTCCGGTATCGAGATGCAGCATTGCCGGACCTTGCCCGTATCGCGCCGCGGCGCACTGCCAGTCCGCGACCTGACCGGGGTCGTTGAGGACCGGGACGAGGCGGAATTCGGCAAAGTCTCTTGCACAAGCGGGCACAAGGCCGTTCAAGACGGCAATCTCGGCTGATGCGGGAAGCACGCCCCTGAGCGTGATCCCTTCCTCGATCGTGGCGACAAAAAAGCGCCGGCACCCTGCCGCCGCTAGAACGGGCGCTACGTGCACAGCGCCCAAGCCGTAGGCGTCCGCCTTGACTACGGCGGCGCACTCCGCCGGCTCAACCCGACGCGCCAACAAGCGCCAATTCTTCGCTATACCAATGAGATCGATTTCGAGAGTGGCGCCGGCACGGTCGGCGGGGTTTCCCGTCATATCAACCCAATCCGCGAGCGCCTATCGTGCTATTGGCCGAGCTGCTCATCTCGTCTCGTGCTGTCTTATCACCGCGGTAACGCCCAACGATCGGGCAACGGCCTCGAGGCGACGCTGAACGGTTTCGCCAACAAACAAGCTGCTGTCCGAGGGGACATCGAGCCTAAGGATGTCGCCCACATGGCTGAGCGCTAGTTCGGACAGAAGCTCTATGGTGCCGGCGCACAAAGTATAGGCGAGTCGCAACGCGAGACCGAGGGTCCGCGCCTCCTGGGTCGCACGCTCGTCGAGCAGCTGCTGAGTTGGTTCCTTAATCGGGTCGTCAACGGCGCCCCCGTAACGGGCATGCAACGCGGTTGCGACGAAGACCCGGTCGGCGTGGGTGCTCCCTGCAAACGGTAACGTTAAGCTTCGAATGAAGGCCTGCTTTGCGCGGTAATCGGGATGCTCGCTCCACGCCAAATCGCTGAGCCATGATACCGCCTGGTGACGAAGTCGAGCCGCTTCCGAGAGGTCGGCAAATAGCGGCGCCGTCCATTGCTGCAGCCGATCGCCGTCGAGACGAAACCGGCTCTGGCGGCGGCCGACGGCCATATAGCCGGCAATCATCGGGTCAGCTACCCACTCCTCGGCGGAGATGAGCCCATGAGCGTAGCCTTCCCGTAGCCCAAGGGCAGAAAAGACGACGCTTTGTGTTCCCGCGAGGGTGATCAGCTTGCGCAAGACGAGTGCCGCGAGCGGCACCACGTCGAGACGCCTGCGCGAGATCGTGGTTATTCTCTCGAGCGACTTGCGGGACTGCCGCCCGACGATATCCAGAAAACCTTCGGCCTCCCTTCGGGAGATCGTATAGCGGTGAATGATGTGGAGCGGATATTGCGTGTGATCCATGTGCAGGCGCGCGATCGCGCGTGCCGCTCCACCGACGAGGTACAATTTCTTTCCCGCGGCCGCGCGCAATACCGAAGCGCCGGCGAGTTCCCGTTCGACCGTCTCTGCGAGACTTTTCACCCGGTCGGCCAGCTCGGCGAGACGAAGCGGGCCGAGCGGGAGGCTGACACCTTCGCCAACCCGCCCGATATCGGGACGTGCGGAGGACGATCTTACCTGAACCAGTTCCACACTCCCGCCGCCGAGGTCGGCGACGATGCCGTCGGCATCGGGAATGCCGGCGAGCACTCCGGCGGCGGACAACCGCGCTTCCTCCATCCCATCGATAATCTTCACCCGCACACGGCACTGACGTTCAACCTCGCCGGCAAAGGCTTGTCCGTCACTGGCGTCGCGCACGGCGGCGGTCGCGAGCACCGCAAGGTGATCGACCGCGATGGCGCGAGCAAAGGCAACGAAACGGCGCAGATTAACCAGCGCCAACGCAACCCCCTCGGGGTTCAAGCGGCCGGTCGAAGCGATCCCTCGCCCCAGACCGCACATGACCTTCTCATTGAACAGCGGGAACAATGCTGAGCCGAGCCGTTCGAAGACAACCAGGCGCAGCGAGTTCGAGCCGAGATCGATGACGCCGATGCGCTGGCTAGCCGCGCACGGTTCGAGATCGGGCATCCGGTCAGCGCACGACAAGCCGGGGATGCCCTCGCCTCAATGCCTTGCCCCGTCCGGAAAGGCTCGGATTCGTCATGAAATACGTATGGGCAGAAAAACCTTCTTCATCGGGCGGCTCGCGCTCATAATCCCCGGTTGGCGACAGGCTCCAACTCTGCAAACTGTCGCGCAAGTTCGCGACAATGATTTCGTCCAGCACTTGGCGGTGCACCGTCGGGTTTTCAATCGGCACCAATGCTTCGACGCGGCCATCAAAATTACGCGGCATCCAATCGGCCGAGCTGATGAACACCTTGGCGCGATCCGAGGGCAACTTGTTGCCGTTGCCGAAGCAAACAATACGACCATGCTCCAGAAATCGACCAATGATGCTTTTGACCCGAATGTTTTCGGAAAGGCCTGGAACGCCTGGCCGCAAACAACAGATGCCGCGCACCACCAAATCGACACTAACCCCCGCCATCGAGGCCTCGTAGAGAAGGTCGATTACGGTCGGATCGACAAGCGCGTTCATCTTCGCCCAAATCTGCGCCGGCTTGCCTTGCTTTGCGTTTTCGATTTCGGCTTCGATCAGCTCCCCGAGCCGGGCTCTCAGAGTGAGGGGGGCGACGGCGATTTTCTCGAGACTCGCGGGGCTTGCGTAGCCCGTCATGAAATTGAACAGACGCGCCGCGTCGCGGCACAGCGCCGGATCGCAGGTGAAGAACGATAGATCCGTGTAAACCTTGGCTGTGTAAGGATGGTAATTGCCCGTTCCGAAATGAACATAAGAGCAGAGCTGACCGGCTTCGCGACGCATGACCAACGAGACCTTGGCGTGCGTCTTCAGTTGCAGAAAACCGTAGACCACTTGCACGCCGGCCCGCTCGAGATCCCGCGCCCAACGGATATTGGCCTCCTCGTCAAAACGCGCCTTTAACTCGATCATTGCCGTCACCGACTTGCCGGCTTCGGCTGCCGCGGCAAGCTCACGCACAATCGGGCTGTCTTCGCTTGTGCGATAGAGCGTCTGCTTGATAGCCACGACGGCCGGGTCGCGCGCCGCTTGTCTGACGAACTGCACGACGACGTCGAAGCTCTCATACGGGTGGTGGACGATGATGTCTTTCTGCCGGATCGCCGCAAAGCAATCCCCGCCGAAATCGCGGATGCGTTCGGGGAAACGGGCATTGTAGGGGACGAAGACGAGATCAGAGCGCTCATCGACAATCAGCTCTACGGTGTCGTTGAGACCGAGAATCCCGTCGGTCGCGAACACGTCGGGCGGTGCCGCATCAAGCTTGTCCATCAGAAAGCGGCGCAGATCGGCCGGCATCGTCGAATCGACCGCCAAGTGGATCGCGTGACCGCGGCGCCTCCGCTTCAACGCTGTCTCGTATAGCCGGACCAGATCCTCGGCTTCTTCCTCGATTTCGACCTCGCTGTCCCGCAGCAGTCGGAAGACGCCTTGAGCGACGACGGCAAAACCCGGGAAAAGATGGTCGAGAAAGAGCGCGATCATCTGCTCGATCGGGAGAAACCGGATACGGACGCCCGGCAACCGAACGAATCGGTCGATAGACGAAGGGATTAGGGTCAGCGCCTGCAGACGAATATTGTCGCTGACCCGCTCGAGCTCGAGCGCCAGGCCGAAACCTCGATTGGCGACAAACGGGAATGGGTGCGCCGGATCGAGCGCCAGCGGCGTCAGGACCGGAAACACCTCGGCCATAAACCGATCTTCCAACCATTCCCGATCACCCGGTTCCAGGTCCGTCGGGTCGATCACGCTGATCCCGGCTTCGTCGAGTTGCCGGCGCAAAGCGAGCCAGGTGATCTGCTGGTCGGCCATCAGCTTCCCGGCTCTTTGTCTTATCGCGTCGAGCTGTTGCGCCGGGGTGAGCCCATCCTGGCTCAACGTCTTTATACCGGCGAGATGCTGGCCTTTAAGCCCGGCCACCCGCACCATATAAAATTCGTCGAGATTGTTTGCCGAGATCGACAGGAAGCGCAGCCGTTCAAGCAGCGGGTGACGCAAGTTGTCGGCCTCGGCAAGCACCCGCTCATTAAATGCGAGCCAGGAAAGCTCGCGATTGATAAAGCGTGCGTCGGAATGAAAATCGACCGATGCGATCTCGACGGGCTGGGCGCTGGTGCTCACTGCCGCTCTCCGGATGGAGCTGGAAGGTTTCCGGTCGAATGAGTTCTACCCCTCAAGTTAAAACCTGTCATGTCATTGCGGTTGTGCACAGGTTGGAGACCGCATGGGCGAACACACGTGGCGGATACCAGAAAAGAGTGCAACGGTGGTGCCCGAGTTCGGATTTGGTGAGCGCCCGGCGAGGACGCGTTTAATGAAGATGCTTCACTTGCTCCGCCACGCGAAATCAAGCGCCAAGGACGATGTTGAAGATCACGAGCGGCCATTGAGCCGACGTGGGCGCGCGACCGCACGACAGATCGGCGAACATCTCCCCGCAAAGCTCGGTGCTGTCGACTTGGTGCTTTGTTCGAGCGCCCGACGGACTCGCGAGACTCTCGACCTGGTCCTCGCAGAGTTCTCTCCCTACCCGCGGATCGTGATCGAGGACGGGCTCTATCTCGCTTCTCCAGAAAGACTAGCTAGACGCCTACGCCGTCTCGAGCCGCGAGCAACCAACGTCTTGTTGATCGGGCACAATCCGGGGCTGCACGAACTGGCCGTCGCCCTTGCCGAAAAAGGTTCACCGGATTTCCGAGCGCTGGCCTCCGGCAAGTTTCCGACCGCCGCGTGTGCGAGCTTTCGAGTTCCAGCCGACTGGTCGGCTCTAGGTTGTTCGCGCCACGAATTGACTGGTTACGTCACGCCCGCATCGCTGGCCGGTGAAGACGAGTAAATCCCGGCCTCGGAGACCAGCTGGCGTGCCAAAGGGACAGTTATGGCACGCTGGTCGCGCAGAGAAACCGCGTCGAGCCGGGCTACAATGTCCGCGGCCGCCGCGAAAGACCGCTCCATGTGTGTAAGCAGATAAGCGATCACTTCCGGGCCGACGCGCAGCTGCCGATCGGCAAGGTGCTTGATCAGGACCGCCCCGAGAAGCGGATCATCCGGCAGTCCGATCGCGACGGCCAAGACCGCGCGGAGTCGAGAAGCGAGATCGGGCAGTGCGACGATCCACGAGGCGGGCGCCTGTCGGGCGGCTAGCAAAATCTGTCCCCGAGTTTCCAGACAGCAGTTGTACAGATGCAGGAGCTCAGGCTCGCGGGCACGATCGGCATCGTCGATTGCAACCCGGTAGCGCCGCTCCGAGACGAGGCTTGCCACCAGCTCCTCGGTCAGCGATTCGCCGGGTACGACGACACCCGATGCCTGGGTGCCCCAGAGATTGATGAGATGAGTCTTGCCGCATCCCGCCGGCCCGTAGAGCGCCAGAGCTCGAGACGGCCAATTGGGCCATCGGTCTATCCAGCCGATGGCCTTGACGTTGCTGTCCGAAATCAAAAAATCGGATCGGCCCAAGCTTATGCGGCGCGGTAAGTCGAAAGTGAGCTGCACGACTACCCCCGACCTCCAGCCGGTGAGGCCGCGGGGAATGGAGTTCGATCAGACGCTCTCACAGAGCCTGCTCCGAGTGGGCGAGAATGCGGGCCCACCGCACGAGATAGGTTACGCCCGACACGACGGTGGTCACGGCGACTGCGGTACCCAGCAGGACATCCAACGGGCCGGCTCCGGCACCGAGGCCGCGGCGAGCCAGCACATAACCGATCATCGCAACTTGAACGCCGGTGTTGACCTTGCTGATAAACAGCGGGTGGGCGGGTTTCGGCAACCCAGCGAGAGCTTGAATCAACAAAAAGCCCCCGACAATCATGATGTCGCGAAACACGACGAGCACGACAAGCCAAGTCCAAATCTGGCCGGCGATGCCGAGGGTGACATAGACGCTGACCAGCAGCGCCTTGTCGGCTAGCGGGTCGAGCAGCGCACCTAACCTCGTGCGCCGGTCGAAGCGCTTCGCGATAAAGCCGTCGAGCGCGTCCGAAGCCCCTGCGACAACAAAGATCCAGAAGGCGCTCCAGTATTTCCCATCGAGAATGAGGGAAATCGCCAGGGGAACCAACAACAGGCGCCCCAGCGAGATGAGATTGGGTAAATTGAGCCCGAGCCCCCTCATCGCCATTGCCGACGGCAGCTTCAGCAAGGATGCCGCGCAAACCCGCGCGAGCTGAAAGCAAATCTCGGAGGAAGACGATAAAGTGCGCCTCCTAAGTCGAACGGACGGCTCCATCGGAAGCGCCTACCGCGCACTCGTCGCGCCCGCGGGCTGGATCCGCCACAGCGGATCGCCGCCGCCGAGATCGAGGCTGACCTCAGCGAGGCTGGACTTCAGCTGGTCTTGGCTGCCAACATATTTCACCTCGAGCTTTGCTTCCTGGCGACTGAGCGACAACAAGTCGATTTTGCGGATGGCGCTGACCGAAGCGAGCCGGTCGCGCACCTGGATCCATTCTCCGAGACTGGTGATGGGGACCGTCACGGCGAGACTCGTCGGCTGGTCGGAACTCGCGCCGGCATTCCGTCTGATGCCGCTCTCTATGTCCGCGGCGATTGCATCTGCCACCCTCCTCAGAAGGTCGGTCTCGCTCTCGGCGGGATCGGAATCGAACGATCTTTCTTGCGTATCGACAAGACGCCCCGAGCGGTACCGCTTCACTGTAACGTCGAGGCGGGCGAGCCTGGTCCCCTCGCGTCGCGCCGTCGCAAGCGCGACCACCGCTTCGGATCCGCGATTTCGGTGTGCGATCGCGGTCAGTGCCTCGGACTTGCCCGATTCGGCCCTGTCCGCATCGATCGCCGCTACATCTCCGGCATCGCCCAGCGGCAATACCAATTGGCCGGACCCGAGGCCCGCCGGCCGTTGCGACCAGGCGGCACGCCAAGTGTTAGGATCGTCCCACAGAACCAGATTCGACCCGTCTTTGTAGACCGGCAGAACAACCGCCGACCGATTACCGCTCCCAGCAGAGGGCTTCGCGCCGCCTTCCGTGGGACCCTTGCTGGCGCTTTCGGCTGGCACGCTCTCGGTGACGCGCACCAACCGCCGCACCTTGGCCGGGCGGAAGTGAAAGGTGAAGTCGGCGACATAACGCACCGCCGACATTCGTTCGTTTGCCACCTCGAAACTAGCGACCATGTCGGTGATCGTCTTGTCGTCAAGCTTCGGCGGCTTGCCATTTTCAGTCGAGCTGGACAGGCGTTCGATCAGGGCCGTGAGGGCCCGCCTTTGCCCATCGATGCGCGCAGCCTCCCGCGCCGCCCCGGCGCTCTCGGCCGTCGCATCCACCTTAACCGTCGCCGTGTAGGTCTCGTCAGCATCTTGCGCCGAGGCCGGAGATACCGTTTTCGCCAGCATCACCGCCAGCAGGAGGGCGTACCGGAGGTTTCGAAGCGCCTGATCCCCGGCAATCGCGGTCATTAACCGCACAGCCATTACAAACCGCCTCCGACCGTTTATTTTTCGCGGCTGCCGGCCGCCGCGCCGTGGTCATACAGCAGTTTTTACA
>Ga0306920_100001025_pt1 | contig 34299 bp, 33 predicted proteins | sample flu12Cox44000170_FD_204666 | JGI IMG/M metagenome (GOLD analysis project Ga0306920, IMG submission 204666) | Lab enrichment of tropical soil microbial communities from Luquillo Experimental Forest, Puerto Rico - flux4day.12C.oxic.44.000.170 (v2)... | ecosystem: Environmental > Terrestrial >...
TTCTCCGCCGCTGCTGACGGAGCAACCCGAATCTGATTTGCGTGCTCGATGGGATCCCCTGTAGCGGTTCCGACTCGTATCAAGTAGAAAACGCTCTAGCGAGCGGTCGTATCGGACTGCCTGACGCGGAGTTTTCGAGATTTCTGCGCCGCTGACGCGGATTGCGGCACACTGAATGCGATCAACACGCTGCAGCGGACTCGCCGTAGCTGCTTTTGAATCAAAGTGGCGAGCGCCAGGACGAACAAACCGAAGCTTTGCCGCAGAGTCGCGCGTTCAGTAATGCGGTTCGCTTGAGCATCCCCCTCATACCGTCGTGACCTCGGGATCAACGACAAGGTCGCGGCGTAAGTCAGCGCGCGCACTTCGCTCTAGCGGCGAGCGTTGAGGACTCGTCTTTTTGCCGCATTCGTTGCTGATATTTCTTTTGCACGGTTCGGAACCAACACGCTCGATCCGCATTAGTGATCGTAGGGGGAGGCGGCTCGAGCGGCACATTACGAAGAGTTGGCTTCCCATAGAAACGGGTAACCGACGTTATAGCCGGCATAGCGGGGTTCACATTCCGGTCGTGAGCGTGCGCCGCGGGAGCTGGGCGCTGCTGATCAGGAACATTCACACTCCATACACTGGGAGACTCACGATGGCTGAAGCCAGAGACGGACAACGCACAGGTGTGAATTCGTTTGCGTGGTCAATGCCTCCAGTTGCAGGCAATCCGCTGTTGGCGGTCATGACAGACATCAACGGCAAATTGCTTGAGAGCGTCGCCAACGCGCAGAAGGACTGGGCCGAGTTTGTGCACCGACGGGTCAAAGAAGACATTGCCGCGTCACACCAGTTGATGAACTGCCAGTCACTCACTGATATGCAGGAGATTTATTCGCAGTATTTGCGAACAGTCTTTGCGCAATGTCGGGAGCATTCCGAAAGACTGGTCCAAAGAGGGAAATCGATGACCGAAGAGCTTGCCCAGACCATGGAGTCCAGGCCGGGAGGTGCCACGCAACAGGCGCGGCACTAGGTTTAGGGCGTCTCGAGAAGGCCTGGAACAATCGTGGCCCGGTACGGGACCAGAACGAGGCCCTCATGCCAGGCGAATGGGAATAGTCGCCGCTCTCGTCCGTTCTGGTTATAGCTCGTCGACAATCCGTATAATCGGCAATCCGCACACCCCGACGAGCTGATCTTGGCAGGCGTTCCCCCCTCACCGGAGCGCCTGCTTTCTTCGTTTTTGCGTCGCACGGTCACGCTCAAACAACCGCATCACTCCCGATCTGGCCACAACCTCGCCGTCGAGCACTGCCGCTTTGGCCGGCAGCTTATTCAAGCCCGATGCCCGATGCTCGCTATGCGGCGCCAAGGGCGCAACGATCCGATGCCAGGATGTGGTGGACTGTAGGAGCCGGTGCACAGGTAGTCGGGGAAGAACTAGCCGGCTGCGCCAACAGGGGGCTGCCGGCACTGCGCTCAGCCGGCGTGCCGACTGGCTATCCCGGCTATTTATAGCCCGTTGGCATATCCAGCGTACCCACTCCTGCCCTCGCCGGGTGCACGAACCGCATAAATCATGCTCCGACGTGCGAGATCGCCGTCGGAGAACATCCTTCCCTAATTGTCCCCCGATCGTCACGCGTACCAAGGGATCGACGGGGACGACAGCCGCCACCCGCCCCGATTCCAATCATTAGATAGTCTGCAGACGCATCCGTCGATCCAGGGGAACCCTCGCTTGCGGCCTCATTGCTTCGCAATTCTAGCCAGGTAGTAGGCGGCCGGAATTGGGTGACGCTCATCGAGAAACACTTCGTCACAAATCGTGATCGGCTCAGCCATGCCTCGGTCCTAGCTTAAAAGCAAGTTTCACGAGGGGGGCCCGAGGGGAGACGCAAATGTTGTCGCAGGCTGAGATCGGGCTCGATAAAATCGATGAAAATATTGCCGATGCCGACCGCAACATTAGGGAGCTCGGATCGTTAGTCCCACTACTTGCGGCGAAGGGCTATCCGACAGCCGAGATCGAAGAGATTCTCACAATGCTGTGGCAGGTGCTCCAACGACTCCAAGTCCAACGGCGCGCCATCGTAGAGATGCTGGACGGAAATGAATTGCCGCCACGCATTGCGCGACCGGCCAAGCGGACTCGTCGATGAACCAAGCGCCAATGCGGGCCTGTCCATTCTGTTCGCGACCTGGGGGGTGGACAGCCGCGGTGAGGTTAGGCGCCTGATTATCGCGCGGATTCGACGTACGGGAACTGAGACATGAATGTCCCGGCGGGAATTGGGATCGCGCCAATTTTCAACATTGCATGCCTCCATAGCGACCCGTTTCCTGCGCTTGGGCCTCGACGCAGAACTCTGAGCGTCTTGTGGTAGTTGACGGCTCGCCTCGCGATTCCCGCCGACAGACGATTTCAAGCTTTCCCGACCACACTGCCGATCGCCCCTGCACCGATGATTCCAATTCTCATGACGAGGCCTCCCCCGGTTGGTTGACGGAAGTGTAGCACTGCTATGCTGCCATGCCCGCATTGCCGAGGCCATTGAGCGGCTCTCGATCGAGCGGATCACCGAGCAGGCGGAGTGGCTGCCCATCATGCCCTGCGCGGGGAGATGTGGGAGAAAGGGGTCACGTATCTCCGCCAAGCGGGGCTGCGGGCCATGGCCCAGGGCGCGAATCGAGAAGCCATCTCTCATTTGGAGCAGGCGCTTGGGGCTGTGCTCCGTCCGCCCAGTACCCTGGAGACGACAGAGCTGACCATCGATATCCACCTCGATCTCCGAAACGCGCTCAACCCGCTCGGAGATTATGTGCGTATGGGAGATCACCTCCTCGCAGCGGAGGCGCTCGCAAGGTCGCTTGGCGATCAGCACCGGCTTGGGCGGATTGCCACCTTCATGGTGCTGCAGTGCATCAGGAGGCGCTCACCATCGCGCTGACCCTTGGCGATCGCCCGGTCGAGGTGGTCGCAACGTCCTATCTTGCCACCACCTTGCCCGGGGCAAGTTCACCGAGGCGATCACCTTCTTCGAGCGGAACGTCGCACTCGAGGGCGATCTGCGCAGCGAACGCTTTGGGACGGCCCTCATTCAGTCAGCGAACTCGGGTGCCTGGCTCGCCGACGTGCTCTCTGAGATCGGCCGGTTCGATGAAGCCATAGGACACGCCGAGGCCGCCATGCGGATCGCTGAGGAGGCCGATTCCCTACACGCTGTCGTCGACCTCGGTCTCACCCATCTCCGTCGAGCGGGGCCTCGACCTCACCCGCCTGTGGCAAACCAGGACATCGTCTACGCGCTCGCTGGTCGGGCTGACGAGGCACTCCGGCTGGTTGCGGGCGCCCTCGAAGAGTTCCACTCAAACTTTACCGCCGGAGGGCGATCGCGAGCAGGCCCGCGAGCACCTCACCACGGCGATGGCGAGGTACCGCGAAATGGGCATGGCCTACTGGCTGGAGCAGGCCGCGGTTGAAACGCGGCAATTCTGATAACAGCGGTGGGCACACATCCGCCTTCGAGTATCGAGCAAAGGTCCTGGTGATCTGGGCCGCTCGTGTTCCCATACGTGTTGCAAAATTACACTCAATAGTCGGATTCAAAAGTTGCCAGCAAGCTGCTCTTGGCACAGACCACCCGTCGGTCGCTGCCACTGTGGGCGCGTCCGGAATCTCGGGGTCACCTGACGCGCCGGGAGTCCTTGCGATCCAGACGCGGCGGCCGAGTTCTCCGACACGCGCCCTTGAAGACCTCACTCGCCCATGTCAATGCGGACTTCGAGGCTGCGGCAACATGGGATGAGACCCAGTGAATAGACCGGACGATAGATGGCCGCCTGTTGCTTGCTCGAAGGGGACCTCGATTTTGCACCGGACGCCACTCGAAGTGTAGGCCAGGTCCACCGTGCCGCCGAGTTCGTAGGGAATGAGATTGCGGATCACGCTCGTACCGTATCCCTCTCGGGCCGGAATCACGGCCGACGGACCGCCGCTTTCCTGCCATTCGATCAAGAGCTCTGGCTCCGGATTGCCATTGAGACGCCGATCCCAGCGCACGGATACCTTGCCGCTCGAGGTTGACAGCGCGCCATATTTCGCAGCGTTGGTTACCAATTCGTGGAGCACCATCGCTACAACTTGTGTCGCATCGGCGGTCATCACGACGTCGGGGCCGTCGACCGACGTATTGCCAGCTTTCGCATAGGGCGTCAGCTCGTGGCGGACAACATCGACTAAGCCCACGCCTTGCCAGCGGCTGCGGCTCAACAGTGAGTGGGCATCGGCCATCGAATGAATGCGTCCCTCGAGCTTCTCGACCAATTCGGTCATTGAGTGGCTACCCTCACGCGTGCTCTGCACCACGGCGACAACACGAGCAAGCACATTCTTGACACGGTGATCGAGCTCGGCGATCAGCAGGTTCTGGTACTCCGCCGCCTTCTTTGCAGCGGCCATATCGCGAACGAAGGCTGCGGCGCGACGCTGGTCGCGTCGATCAAGCCCAACGCCCGTGAGGCTAAGCACCAATATTGCGAGACCAGCCAAAGCGACCGCGACCGCCATCATATCTGGCGGTAGAGTTGATTCCGCGACAACCACGGTGGGATCGCGAACGATCGCCGCCGCCCCCATGGCGGTGAAATGCAGGCTGACGATAGCAAGCGTAAGGAAAAGCGCGCCCTGCAGACGGTCGCGCAACGAGGTCTTGCCGGATCCAATGACCAGGGCGGCGGTGCCGAAGGCGCATCCCAGCGCGATCGATGTCGCCACCAGAACGCCGTCCCACACGATGAATCCGGGGATGCGGAACGCTGCCATGCCCGTGTAGTGCATGGCGGCAATTCCGCCACCGACCGCAGCCCCTCCGACCGCTCTTGATTGCCAGCCGCCGCTCGTCGCCACGCCATAGGCGAGGCCGGTCAGGACAATTGCAGCAAAAAGCGACAGCAGAGTGAGAATGAGGTCGTATCCCGCGGGCCCGCCAGGGCTGAAAGCCAGCATGAAGATGAAGTGCGTTGCCCAAATGGAAAAGCCGCTGGCTACCGCAGTCGCAGTCAGCCATATCGACCAAGCGCGACCGCATGCGGTCTGAGCGTGATTGAGCAGAGCAATCGTACCGTACGATCCGAATGCGCATACAAGAAGTGCGAGCACGGCCAGTCGGTAGTCATGCTGCTGCGTGAGACAGTCAAATACCCGGAGCACGGCACCCCTTTCACCTGCCAATCAAGGCTTTGGACTTCGTGGCCTCCCCGCGTGTACCAAAGCAGCCTGCGCGACACCGGTCAGGCCCCTGAACGACCGATGGTCACTTCCCAACTGAGAGTGCAGAATTATTTCCTACGCAGGGCCCCTCTCGGCGGAACCATATAAGAGCCGCATAAGCCCTGCAATTATTAATCTGATCTAGTCCGTGTGTGCCACAAACTCCGGCGTGAGCTTTGCAGATCGCGCTCTTTGCAGCGCTCCAATCCCGCGCGAGAATGCGGATCGCGCCTCCGTAGTTTCCGTAGTCAAATTCAGGGTAAACCCGAAATTGACACACCCGCCGCCGAGCTTGATGGGGCCTGTGCCGTTGCTGCAATGAGGTCAACGAGCGATAGCTAGGCCGATCATCGAGCTCTTTCCTCTCGGACAACCGGGCCGCCCGCTTGGCGGCGGGTGAGGAAACCAGTCTAACCGTGATTGTGGGCGACCTTTGTCCGCTGCCGCCGACGCTGGGACTGCTGAGACGGTTCTTCGAAAGCAGCCCGGCGACACAGCTCGACCTCCACTTCGAAGCACTCGGCGGACCAGCAGAGCGCCTGTCTGACGGCAGCGCGGACCTTATCCTCCACTATGTCGACAAGACCGATCCGAACCTTGAGTTCATCGACTTGTTGGAGGTCAGGCTGATTCCCGTGGCGGCGGACGGGATTTTGCGCTTCCCGATCACCCGCTCGATCACACCTGACCAGATGCGCACCTATGTCCAGTGCGTGATACGCGACAGTGTCAGGCTGGGCCCCTCCCAGAGCTATCATCTGGTGGAAGGCGCGCCCCATTGGACGGTCAGCGATCAGTCGATGCTCGTGCGGATCAGCGTGCGCCGCATAAAGATTGCAATGGCGTCCGGCTGTCCTGCAGCCGCCACGTGGGCCATCGCGGCCCTCCGTCTCAACGCAGCGGCCAGAGCCCGCGCCTCACCTGCCTGACACGCGGCGCCGCGACGCGCACTAAGCGCGGCACCACCCCCAGGCCCTCCGAGACCGTACTTCGGCTGATCACAGTCGGCCCTGAAGGATTCCGAAACCTACCGCGTCTTTTGACGCCACGGTGTCGGTTTGTCCGTAGGCAAGCGAAAAATCATTCTCCAAAGTCATTCGATCATGAAAAGGTAGTGTGAGAAAAGGCCGCTAGGATTTCAACTAGAGATCGATTGGGAGGGACGCTTTCGACCGAGCTTGATCAGGCATCCGACCTGGTCTGAAGTGACGCGGAGCAGTTCATGGACCGAGGCGGTGGCTCGCCATACCAACTATGTAGCTGACAGGGCGGTCACGTCCGCACCCGCAGGATATCGGGGCGGTGCCTGCACAATCGGCGCTGCCGCAGCGAGGGTATCCTCGCGTGTGCCCCTTCGCGGCGGATAGATGCGTTTGTGATTGATCGTCTGTTTGATCACCTTCGTGTTCTGGCCGCTTGAGAGCAGCTGGCGGTTCCACCCCACGGTGTACAGGGCACCCCAGGTGCCGAGGTCGAGCACGGTCACATACCAGTCGATTCGCAGCGGAATCATCGGTCGGCTGAACAGGTCGGCCACTACGTTGTGGCCGGCGAACCGTCCCATGGGGCGCGCAAACTGACACGACATGACCGTGGGATGTACGCCATCGACCAGGCTGCAAGCCACGTCGCCTGCAGCGAACACGTTCGCCAAGCCCGCGACCCGCATGAATGGATCCGCGGTAAGACGGCCAAGCCGGTCCAATACACCTGGCAACATTGCTGCGAGCGGACTTGCACGCATGCCTGCGCACCAAACGATCGTCTGCGCGGGGATGATCTCACCGGAAGCGAGCGCGATACCCGTAGCATCGACGGCGGTGACTTTGGTCCCCAGTCGTGTCTCGATGCCAAGAGTTTCGAGCGCCTCGCAAATTACAGGACGTGCGTGAGCCCCGATCGTGGCTCCCACAACCGGATTATGATCGACGAGGATTACCCGGTTCTCGCTAGCCCGAAGGGCGCGCCCAAGCTTGCTCGGCATCTCGGCCGCAACCTCGATGCCGGTGAAGCCGGCGCCCACGACCACCACAGTTGAGCGCCCCGGAGACATCGGGCAAGTGCTTAACGCCGCAATATGTGCGTTAAGTCGGACCGCCGCAGAATACGTGTCCACGTCGAAGGTATTGGCCGCGAGTCCGGGAATATCTGGGTGGACCAATTCACTGCCAAGCGCCAGCACAAGGCGATCGTAGGATAAGATCTGCCGTCCACCACGTGTTGTGATGGCTGCTTGCTGTTTTGCGACGTCGATCGTCTGAACCTCGGCGGTCACATGGCTTATACCTATCGGATCGAGCACTTCGCCGAGCGGGATCGCGACGTTGCCGAGGTCGAGCTCGTAATTCCGGACACGAATGTTGTGATAGGGGTTGCGGTCGACGACCAGTATCTCAACTTCGCCGGTGAGAGCGCCGATCTCGTTGAGCTTGCGAACAGCGCCAACAGCCGCCCACAGACCTGCGAATCCGGCACCGAGCACGAGGATGCGAGCCATCTTGTTCACCCAGAGGTCACCGTCGGAAAGACTCTGTTTATGAAGTCGCCCTCGCCGCACCACCGCGCCTAAAGCCCCGCTTTGGCAAGGCGGAGATTGACGTGGAACTACGAGCGCCGACATGCAGACTTTTGCCGAGAACAAGGGGCGTGAAACACTGCCACCACTGCAGCCCACGTCAGGCTTCTGTCAGCTGTCGGCAACCAAGCTATGCAATGTCTCCTAGTGGTACAAGGCAGGACACCACGGCACGGCACCGCAGCAATTCCTCAGGTGTTGATCTACTTCTGCCGTGGCACCGAGACGCTTCATGTTGATCGTGCGGTCCGCAATCACGTGAATTTCGGCCGATCTAACGCAGCGCAATGGCGAACACCGGTGCTTGTTAGCCGCCGCAATGGCCGCTTTGCCAACAGCGGTTCGTAGGCTAGTGCTCATGCCTCCGTGAATGCTACTCACCGGCGAGGAGCAAGTGCATGGCGCCACGTGTCGATCCCGTCAGCTCCGATGAGAGCCTGCCCACCCGCGTAGATGTCGTCATCATCGGCGGCGGGATCATCGGCACCAGTACGGCCCTGTTCTTGGCACAGACGGGCGTAACGGTGGCAGTGTGCGAAAAGGGACAGATCGCCTGCGAGCAATCGAGCCGCAATTGGGGCTGGTGCCGCAAGATGGCACGTGATCCGCGCGAGCTACCGCTCGCCATCGAAAGCCTGCGGCTGTGGCAGGGCATGAACGAGATCGTCGCGGCCGAGACCGGCTTCCGTAGCGCCGGCATTATGTATCTTGCCGAAATCCCGGCGGATGTGGCGCGCCTCGAAAGCTGGCTTGACCATGCACGCCATCACCAGCTCGATACGCGTATCATTGGCGGCCCCGAAGTTGGGCGACGCTTGCCGGGCCTGGCGAAAGAGTACGCGGGTGCACTCTATACAGCTAGCGACGGCAAGGGCGAGCCGCAAATGGCGGTGCCGGCCATCGCCCAGGCAGCGCGCCGTCATGGCGCCACTATCCTGACCGGTTGCGCCGTGCGCGGCATCGAGACCGCGGCCGGCCGAATCGTCGGCGTGGTGACAGAAATGGGCCCCATCGCGTGCGGCGCGGTGGTGCTAGCCGGCGGCGCCTGGTCGCGCCACTTCTGCGGCAATTTGGGGATCGATCTGCCGCAGTTGAGCGTTGTTGCCTCGGTGATGCGCACCGAGCGGCTCGATGGAGGGCCGGAAATCTCTGCTGCCGGTGGACAATTCGGCTACCGCAAGCGCATGGACGGGGGCTACACGGTCTCGACCGTGGGGGCGCGGCTGGTCGACATCGTACCCGACAGCTTCCGCCTATTCCGACACTATCTGCCATCGATCCGTATCCACTGGAAGAAATTGCGGTTTCGCCTGGGTCGACGTTTTGTCGATGAATGGAAGACGCCCCGGCATTGGCAACTCGACGCGCCGTCGCCCTTCGAGCAAGTGCGTGTGCTCGACCCCGCTCCAGACCGCTTCCTCATTGAACGGGCCCGTGCCGGCATCACCGAAGCCTTTCCTGCGTTCGGCGCCGTTACTATCGCGGAAACCTGGGCCGGCATGATCGACGTGACCCCAGATGCAATTCCAGTCATTTCCGCCGTCGACAAAATACCGGGCTTCTACATCGCCACGGGATTTTCCGGTCACGGTTTCGGCATCGGACCCGGCGCCGGCCGGTTGATGGCGGACATGGTGATGGGGAGGCCGCCTCTGGTCGACCCAACGCCATTTCGGTTGTCGCGCTTTACTGATGGCTCAAACCCCAAGCCACACCCATTAGCGAGCTGACGAAGGTGGATCCGCGTCGGTTCTCTCCGGCCGGCTCGGCGCGAGGCCAAAAACGTCGGCGAGGCGTGTCGCCAATCGTGGTGGATCCCCCGCAATCAATGATCTGGTGGCGGGGCAAACCGATTTCGCTTGCACGGTTCTCATTATTGTCGCCTCGCAGGTGCAAGCTGGCACAGTCAAAGCTCTGCCGATCACCGGCAGAGACACCAGTGACGTAATCAGGGGCGTACCCACAACTAAAGAAGCTGGCCTGCCCCAATTCCACCCGATAACATGGAAAGCCGGCTTTGGCCCAAAGAACCTACCCACGGATATTCAGGCGAAGCTGAGTGATGCGCTCGACAGGGCGCTCGATGACGCGGACGCACGCAAGCGTCTGAAGTTCCGGGATATCGTGGCGCCGGGCAACCTGACACGATTCTATCTCGCGGCTGATAGCGCACTACTGGTGCCGCAACTGCGTCATAGTATCGTCGGTTGAGGCGTCATCCACATCGACGGCAACCTGATCGCGTCTCAACAGAACAGAAGGCGCCCATGACACCTGATACCGGAATTGTCGATGTCCTTTCCAACGTCACGACAGCGACCATCACCACAATCCTTCTGAAGAAGGGCCTACGCAACGTATGGCTGCGGGGTACCCGGCCGCTACGGACGGGTCAACCGCGTTGTGTGGGCCGTGCGTTCACCATGCGCTTCATACCGGCCCGCGAAGACCTCGCTACGCCCGAGTCCTGGTCGTCCCCGAAATCAACACGCGCCGCCATCGAAGCGATGCCGAAGGGCTGCATCGCCGTCGTTGACGCCATGGGTGTTAAGAATGCCGGCATCTTTGGCGACATCCTGTGCGCCCGCATGGCGAAGAAAGGCGTGGCGGCCCTTATCACCGACGGCGTCGTTCGAGACGTCGCAGGTGTTCTCGCGACGGGCCTGCCGATCTGGTGCCAGGGCGCAGCGGCGCCGCCAGCGATCGCGCGGCTCACCTTCGTCAATTGGCAGGAGCCGATCGCGTGCGGCGGTGTGGCCGTATTCCCTAAAGATATCATCGTCGTTGATGATGATGGCGCGGTGCTGATCCCGGCGGCCCTGGTCGATGAGGTCATGGAACTTGGACCCGAGCAGGAGCGGTTCGAGAGCTGGATCATGAAGCAAGTCGAGGCCGGTGCGTCGTTGCCGGGTCTCTATCCGCCCAACGCCGAGAACAAGGCGCGTTATGAGGCAATAAAGAAAGGTTGAGGCGTCGCAATTTCAGGAGGCGCAACAGGGGGGGTCATCTATTTGCGTGGCGAACGGGTCCCGAACCAAACGCTTCGGCAGGGCAATCACCGGTAAGAAGTAACATCAACATGCGCAGTTTTTGGGCTGCCCTAGTCATTGGGCTAATCGTGTTACCGCCAACCCTCATAGTCCTGTGCGGATGGTACATGCTGGCTGTCCCCGGTCGCAGCTATAGGGGACCGCTACCCGCGCCAACACCCAAGGAGCGCGATTTGGCCTCTAGACTGCGAGCCCACGTGATGGCCATCGCCAGGGCCCCACACAATGTGCAGCATGATGAGGAATTGGAAGCTGCGGCCCAGTACATTGAGCGCGAACTGCAAAACAATGGGTATTCCATAGGCCGCCAGGAATTTTCGGTCGATGGCAGCAACGTTCGTAACATAGAGGCCGTACGAGATGGGCGCGGCAATGCCGTAACAGCGACGCTTGTGGTTGGTGCGCACTACGATTCCTACGAGGACGCTCCGGGCGCCAATGATAATGCCACCGGAACGGCTGCTGTGATTGAATTGGCGCGCCTGCTCAAAGAGTGGCGGCCCGAACGCACACGCGTGCGGTTCGTCCTCTTTGTCAACGAGGAGCCCCCGTACTTTCGTACATCCGACATGGGAAGCTGGCGTTACGCCGAACGGCTCTCCGAAACCGGCGAACGCGTACTGGGTATGATCGCCCTCGAAACGATTGGCGCCTTTTCTGACACCCCCAATTCGCAGCGCTACCCTCGACCGTTCGGTTTGATCTTCCCCTCAACCGCAAACTTCGTTGCGTTCGTCGGTCTGCCGGGTGCGCGTGGGTTCTTGCACAACGTCATTGGTTCATTCCGCAGGAACTTGGCGTTCCCGTCGATTGGCGGCCTTGCTCCCGATGTTGTGCCTGGCATTGGTTGGTCCGACCACTGGGCTTTCCACCAGTTCGGGTTCCCGGCAATCATGATCACGGATACTGCGCCCTACCGATATCCTCACTACCATCTGCCGAGCGACACGCCTGACAAGGTGGACTACGACAAGCTCGCACGCATCACGAACGGTCTGGAGCTAATCGTGCGCGATATTGCCCGGTAATGATCCACCCACAGCAGCCGAAGGAAGAGTGCGCCAGAACAGGCGCACAAAAGAGCGAATTGCCAGCGCTTGCCCAGAAGTACTGCGGCGCAGCTATGGCCGCCAGGGCGGACGGACTTGCTCGCGGGGGATGGCGTCAAATGCTGATCGCCTCTTGTTCCTCCGTGCGCGAGAGCGGACTGGCTGAGCGGACCAAGGACGCTGCACTACGCAGCCACTCGTCTACGACCGCGGCGCATCCAGATAGTGCAATTGCAGGCTGATAGCGCACGCGATTGCAAGTACAGAACCAACGAGCTGAAACGCAACGTAGCGTCCCGCGAGGCGGGGTGCGTGCGGGCGATGGAGGCAACGGGATGCTCGCGTCCCTACCGCGACCGGGGTCTACCGGCAGATAGTTCTCACTCGATCACCTCGTCGGCTCGGGCGAGCAGCGTCGGCGGGATGGTGAGGCCAATCGCCTTGGCTGTTTTCAAATTGAGCACCAGCTCAAAGCGGGTCGGTTGCTCAACTGGAAGCTCGGCTGGCTTGGCACCCCTCAGGATCTTGTCCACGAAAACGGCGGTCCGGCGGTAGATATCGACTTCCGTGCCGAAATAGGCCACCAGCCCGTCGTCGTGGGCGAACTGTCGCCACGCGCAGACTGCCGCTATATGAAAAGAAAGCGCCGGCTCTGCAGCCCGTTTAGTCGGCAGGCTGGGCTGCACGCAGCGCTTCGGGGAAAAACTCGTCTGGGGCTGCTGCGCTGAGGCGGCACGTGGCGAGCGGCCATGTCGCCGCGCTACCAAGACTACCAAGACCCGATGAATTCTCGCCGCTTCATCGATCGCCCCATCGAAGCTGAGGAGACTTCGAAGAGAATATCAGTTCTCAACGCGACTCCATGGATGCTTCCCTCTAATACTCTAGGGGTTTCTAACGATTACGCGTCGTAAGATCTGACGTCCAAGCAGTTGCGAAGTCCCCCGCGGGCATTACAGCATTGCCATCGGACACCTTGCGTATTCCCACGCCTCAACACCTCCACATCCCAAGATGCCACGCCTGACATCACTTGGTCGCTGCAGCGTAGCAGCACACACGAATGAGACGTGTACTGGCGGGCTTGATGATCGCCCGTCGGACACAACGTGACGCCGGAAACCGAGACAGGGCCCCTTGGGTGCCTCGAAGCCGGCAGCGCGCACGAAGGTAGAGTGCCGTCTATCCAACAACCCGCTGCCGGATCGGGCGTTCGGGTCACACCAAGTCCGACGTGCTCTTCCTCTCCTCGCTCCTCTGGCTGTGCTCTCGGGTGTTGGTCGCGGGATCGGGGTGATCAGATGCTGCGAGCTGGCGGATATGTGAGGAATGCTTGCATGACGTGCCAGATGCGGTGCCGGTTAACCCCCAACATGCCAGCATGCGTGAGACCGGCAAGAAACATGAACTGCTTGTCGTGGTTGGGCAACAGCTTGAAAAAATCGAGCAGCTCCGCTTCCGATGCGTTACCGTCGTGTTCGGCGCGAATGAGACAGACTGGACATTTTACTTGGCGTGGATCGACCATGGGCATGTTTACGGCCATGTCGAGATAGGTGCCGCTCGGCACGGTGTCGCCGTGCTTTAGCTCCTCGTCCGCCAACGCCTGGGCGACGATCGGCTCGTAGGTGCCGGGCTTGTCGCGATTGAAGATGCTGAGGTACGTGGCGAGGCTCACCGGGCGCCGCGGGTTGGCGCGGTACTTGTCGGCGGCCGCGCGGCGCCGGTCAATTTCGGGTGCGTCGATGCCGGTATATGTGAAGGCATCGAGGATAAGGCGCTCTACGCGCGCGGGCTCCTGCATGGCAAACGCCCCGGCACGGATGGCGCCGGAGGACTGCCCGTACATCATCACTGAGCGTTGGCCCGTCACGCTCTCGACCACTGGCATGGCCGCCTTAAGATCATCGACGCCGACCTTGATGCCGCAATGGCTGTTGGTATGGGTTGAGCGGCCGTAACCCTCGTGGTCCATCGTCCACACGTCCCATCCCAGGCCCGCCATCTCGTCCATAACCGAGTATTGGCGGTTCGGCACTTGTAGATCGAAGCTCCCGCGCGAGGAGGGAGTGGAGCCATGCACGAGGAACAGCACTGGCTTGGCCTCGTTGCCGTCACTGACAAGGCGCTTGCGGTAGATGTAGAGCCTGACGTCGCCTTTGTTTGCCCAGAACTCCTCGGCCTTGATTTCGCCATTTGCCGCGACCGATTGAGTGGGGACGCCTAGGACCGCGGCACCTGCTGCCAATATGCCCGACGCACACAAGAGCCCACGCCGGTCGACGCCGCTCAAGGATGCCTGCTGCTCATCGTTCATGGCGGTCTCCTTCGATCTGGCGGTGTTAGAACAGGACCCTAGCCCGTCTAGATAGCTTGCAGCGAGACCTGGCAAGACGCAAAATGAAACTTGACCCGAGGCAGGAACTGCCAGTGCAGGGAGGAATCCAATGAGCAGCCAACTCACGGACGAGGAACTTGCTGCATTAATGCCATCCGAATTGGTGCAACACCGAACCCCCGTTCCGACGCAGATCGTTTCAAGTGATGAGTTTTATCCCGATCCACAGAATGCGCGGCAGCGCGAGGTCGAGGCACGGCTGCTCGCCATGGCTGATGATCTCGGCGGCAAGCAAGGCCTCGATCGCCGCCGGTTCTTCCAAACCGCGGCCGGCATGGCCGCATCCTTCGTCGCGATGAACGAGGTCTACGGGCAGCTGTTCGCCGTAAGTAAGGCGGAGGCCTCCACCCCAGCAATGGCCCAGGAGCGCGCCAATGCGCTCAAGGACCAGTTCATCATGGACATGCACACCCACTTCCTGCGCGACGACACCCGCATCATGACGTTCGTCGACATGCGCAACGCGGTGGGCAAGGCCGGCTGGAACAAGCAGATGGCGGAGAGGGAACAGACCATCGAGGACCTGAAGTTCAACAACTACAAGAAGGAGATGTTCCTCGACAGCGACACCAAGATCTCGCTGATCTCCTCAGCTCCTTCCGATATCGAGCAGGACTGGTTCCTCACCAATGAGCAGATGGCGGAAGCCCGAAAGAAGATTAACGACGAGGCCGGCTCGCGCAGGGTATTCGCACACATGATCTTCACACCGGGACAACCGGGGTGGCTGGACAAGCTTGATGCCGGGCTCGCGCTTAAACCAGAGTCCTGCAAGGGCTACACGATCGGCGACAACACCCACAAGGATATCAGCCGCTACCCCTGGCGCATGGATGACGCGAAGGTCGCCTACAAAGGCTACGAAAAGATGGTGCAGGCGGGTATCAAGAACGTTTGCATCCACAAGGGGCTGTTCGCACCGGGAATTGAGAAACAGTTCCCGCATCTGCGCGGCTTTGCCGATGTCGCTGACGTTGGCCAAGCGGCCAAAGATTGGCCGCAGCTCAACTTCGTCATCTACCACTCGGCCTACCGACACGTCGGTGGCAACCCGAAAGATGCGCTCGCCGAGTTCGAGCGCACCGGCCGCATCGCCTGGACCAGCGATCTCGCCGACATTCCAGCACAATACGGCGTGAGCAACGTCTACGGGGACGTCGGCCAGCTCTTCGCGACGACGCTGGTCGCCGAGCCTAACGTGTGCGCCGCGCTGATGGGTATCTTGATCAAAGGTCTTGGCGCCGATCATGTTTGCTGGGGTACCGACGCGCTGTGGACCGGCTCGCCGCAATGGCAGATCGAGGGGCTTCGCCGGTTGGAGATCCCAGAAGCCATGCAGAAGAAGCACGGGTTCGCCCCGCTCGGTGCTGCCGATGGCCCGGTCAAGACTGCAATCTTCGGCGGCAACAACGCGAGGCTCTACGGCATCAACCGGAAGAAGGCTCTGCTCGATTGCAAGGGCGACCGCTTCGCTCAGCTGAAGGCGCAATACCAGAAGGCCGGGCCGGAACCGAGCAATCTGCGGTATGGCTACGTGGTACCGAACGGACCGGTCGATTACTCTGTCTTTGCATAGGCTCTTTAGGGAGGAGAACTGAAGATTTGACGCCCCGATGGTCCACGTCGGGTCGTCCATGATGGAGGGGTCAAAATCCCAGATAGGGCGTCAGCCATGATGCCCCCAATTGACCAGCGTTCAGAAGGCCTTGGAGACAGGATTCGCAACGAGGAAAGCGCCTCCCAATCCTTAGCGAATGCCGGGCAATCTGCCTGCGTGGCCAAGGTCTCCGCTGGATTAGGCGAGCCTGCAGCGGGCGGATCCCAAGAACCTTCCCCGCGCATCAGGTGATCCCCAGAAGGCTTCGATCGTCAGGGCGATGCTGACCGCTGCCGATGCAACGCGTAACGACGCCGCGCGTCAGACCGTCACGGCGCAGCGACTGGATCAAATGGTGGCGTCCGCGGGGGGTGGTGCTTCGCCGCTCTGGGTTTCTCGGGCAGGCTATCCTTCAAGAAAGAGACGCACATGGGAAACAAATAGATCAGGAAACTGAAAGATCGCGCCATGCCCGGAGTCGGGGTAAAGGATGAGCGTCGCATTCGGGATGTGCTGCTGAAGCATAACGGAGTTGATGCTCGGTACCATGTCATTTTTGCCCATTCACGACGAGGACCGGCTGCTTGATTTTCTTGAGCTGACCATATCGATCTGTTTTGGGGACCGCGCTCCAGCCAGCGATTGCGGTTGCCTGGGCACGCATGGCCGCCATCGAAGACGGCACATCTTGGTCAACGCGGGTGTGTTGCGTTGCTGAATAGAATAACAGGACGATCCTTCGCGAGACCGTCTGTCACCTTGGGATCCCAGTTGTCGAGCCTGCCGCGGAAGTGCTGCAAGAATACGAGCACCGTGCCTTTGGAGGCGCCAAACCGTCTGTGCGCGTACCTGATACCGCTTGCTTCGGCGAACCGCGTCGGGGTTGTATGGTGTGAGTTGGTCACTTCTAATCTCCTTGTGCAATGGGAGACTCGGCGTGCTCAAAGCAATAGTCGACAATTGCTCCTGAACCACGGAAGGTCACTTGTTGAGCCGTACCTCCCTGACATCGAGGAGGATCGCGCAGAAGCGCTGATCTGCTACGCCTTCGTCGTTGCGAATGAGAACACGGCGGCGGGTCGGTACAATCAGCCCACCAAAGTCATGGTGCTCGCTAGTGTAGTGGGCGACGAGCGGCTTGCCGTTGACCTCTGGAGAGTAGTCCATCCGTCGCTGCAGGCCGGTGTCCGCGTCGAAGTAGTAGGTTTGCACGGTGCTGTGCGCGGCGATCTCGTCGGGGAACGTCACTTCCAATCGGCGCCAAGTCTCGCCGACCTCGCTCCACGGCTCGATCTCCCGCGTCCTGACCCCGGGGAAGGTGAACAAGAAAGGCTCGAGCAGGTACATCCAGGTGGCATAGGAGATGAAGTAGCCGGTCTGCGTCGCTGACCACTGCGTGTCCCCGGTGTACCCGTCCATGCTCCGGCGCGTCACTGTCAACTCGTCCTGCACCTCGCCACGCGAACCGGTAATGCGCACCCGGTCGAGCCCCGCGTCGAATTCCAGGCTGGATCCATCCCCGAAGGGCGTCGTCATAATGCGCTGCCGATGGATGTCGGCCGTGACCGACTGCACGCCCAGCCGGTCGGGCTGCCCCTTGAAAGCCCAGAAGGCTCCGCGGACGTGCACGGTCGCCGAGACGGTCGACGCCTCGCACCAGCGGTCAATGCCGCCATGGCGTTCGATGACGAAGTCGAGCAGATCGTTCACGAGAGCTCCTTAACAGATTCTTTTGAGGCTGAGTTTGACTGACAGCGACCCCGGCATGACGTGTCTCCTTTCGCCTTTGCCGCTGCATGTATATGCTCCTAAATAGGTGCATATACGCTCTCATCAAAGCGACGCGGGACGTCACTCATATGTGATCAATTCCTGGCCGCCGTGGCCAGCGCCGCTGCACTCGAGGCGACCCCGAGTGTGCCTGCTCCGCGCCTTAGCCCGGCAACCCTCATCACGACAGCGGCGCAAGCGCCGGGTCGTGCTCGGCGGAGAGCCTGGCGTCGCAAGACCGATGCCGCTGTCGCCACGGTGTAATGCGAATTTCCGCCGCGCGCCTGCTCGCGTGATTTGTCATTGTTTCCAAGCACTTCGTGCCTCATTCGTGGACGTCTTGACAACGCGGCTGTTGCACGCCCATTGAAATACGAGTATATGCGCTCATATAGGCGCGTATACACCTTTATGGGAGGACTTGGCCATGCCTTCCGCGACGCTGTCAGAACCGGAGGTTTGCAACTGCTTTGCGGTCCGCTCGGCTGCCCGCCACGTCACCCAGCTCTACGATCAGTTGCTGGCACCCATCGGGTTGCGCGTCACCCAGTTCTCCATCCTGTCGAAGCTCAAGCGAAGAGGCCCGCTGACTATTAACGCGCTTGCCGATGACATGGTGATCGATCGCACGACACTTGGTCGTAGCATCCAGCCGCTAAAACGGGACGGGCTGATCAAAATTGAACCCGCGCCATCCGATCGGCGAGCAAAGGAGCTTCACTTGACCAAAGCAGGCGAGAAGCGGCTGCAAGGCGGGCTCGAGGCGTGGGCAATGGCGCAAGCGCATTTCGAAGCAGCCTTCGGCACCAAGCGCGCCGCCGATCTGCGGAGGCTGCTGCGGGCGGTCGTTGCCAGCCAATTCACGGCAAGGGCTCAATTCGCCGACGAGTAACGCCGCTTTAATCGGCTGAGGATGCGCGCGGCACGCGGTTAGTGAGGGGTTCACCATGGACGCGCTGACAAAATGGAGCGCAGCGGCCGCCACGAAGGCGAAGCCGCGTTTGACATTCAAACTGCTCGCATTGCTTGGCTTGGCCTGCGTTGCTGGCGTGGCGACGTCCGCGTACGGCTACCATTGGTGGACAATCGGTCGTTTCATCGAGAGCACCGACGATGCCTACGTGGGCGGCAACGTCACCCCGATCTCGCCGCACATTTCCGGATTTATCGCCGAGATCCTGGTCACCGACAACCAGCGAGTCAATGCCGGACAGCTGTTGGTGCACCTCGATGATCGCGATGTCCGAGCCGCCGCCGATCATGCCGAAGCAATCCTTAAGCAACGCACGGCGATGCTGGCCAGTTTGCGTGCCAAATACGCACTCCAGCAGTCGGCGATCCAGCAGGCCGCCGCAGACCTTGACGCCAAAACGGCGCAAGCCATTTTTGCCAAGCTAGAAGCCGAGCGATATGGGACCCTCGCTCTTTCGGAGGTTGGTTCCCGGCAAAACGCGGAAAGAACGCGCGCCCAAGATCAAGCGACCAGGGCGGCCGTGGCATCGGCACAAGCCGCGCTCACCGCCGCCAATCAGCAACTGACCGTACTCAGCGCTAACATCGACGAGGCCGCCGCTGCGGTTATGCAGGCGCAAGCCGATCTTGAGACCGCACGACTCAATCTCAGTTATGCCGAAATCCGTTCACCCATCGACGGCTACATCGGCAATCGCGCCGCCAAGGCTGGTGCCTATGTCTCTCAAGGCACATATCTGCTGACAATCGTTCCGGCGCACGGCCTCTGGGTCGACGCGAATTTCAAGGAAGACCAGCTCGCACGAATGCAGCCGGGGCAAGCCGCCACGATTGTCGCCGACACGCTGCCAAATCATGTCTTCCACGGCCATCTCCTCAGCCTCGCACCGGCAACGGGCGCCATTTTCAGCGTGATCCCGCCGGAGAACGCCACCGGGAACTTTACTAAGATTGTGCAGCGCGTCCCGGTCCGCATCGCACTGGACGATGAAGATGCATCTTTAGGCCGGATAAGGCCGGGTCTTTCGACGTTCACAACGGTGGACACGCGATCAGAATTGCGGAGGTCGAAATGAGCGAAGCCTCCTCCGAGAGCTGGGTCAGAGGCCTGTTTCCGTTCGTGGTAATGTGCTTCGGCGGGTTCATGGCGCTGTTGGACATCCAGATTGTCGCGTCTTCCCTACAAAACATTGGTGGTGGGCTTTCGGCGGCCCAAGACGAGATCAGCTGGGTACAGACGGCGTACCTGATTGCCGAGATTATCGTGATCCCGTTGTCGGGTTGGCTCACGCGGGTCTTCTCCACGCGATGGCTTTTTACGGCGTCGGCCGCCGGCTTCACAGCCACGAGCATGCTGTGCGGGCTCGCATGGGACATTCAGAGCATGATCCTCTTCCGAGCGCTGCAAGGAGCACTAGGCGCTTCGATGATCCCGATCGTATTTACATCATCCTTGCATTACTTCCAGGGACCACGCCGCGTCTATTCGGCTGCCGTCGTCGGGACTATTGCTTCGGTCGCGCCGACCCTCGGTCCGATCATCGGTGGGTGGATTACCGATACGTTGAATTGGCACTGGCTATTCTATGTCAATCTCATCCCCGGCCTGGCGATCACGCTGTTAGCCCCGCTTCTCGTCGAAATCGACAAACCCGATTTGCGCCTGCTCAAGGACGCAGATTATCCAGGCATAGCGCTGATGGCGATTTCTCTCGGGACCCTTGAATACGTGCTTGAGGAGGGAACGCGTTGGAATTGGTTCGACGATAGAACCATCAGGACCTGCGCCTACATCGCAGGCGTCAGCGGTATCCTCTTTGTCGCTCGAAGCCTGACCTTTGACCGCCCCGTCGTCGATCTGCGGGCCTTAACAAATCGCAATTTCTTGCTTGGATGCGTCTTGTCCTTTGTCACGGGTGTTGGGATATTTTCCACGATCTATCTAACTCCGTTGTTTTTGGGGTATGTCCGCGGGTTCAGCGCATGGCAGACCGGAATCGCGATCTTCTCTACGGGCGCGGCGTCGCCGATCGGCGTGCCCATTTACATCCTTCTGGCCCGCAAGTTGGACACGCGTTTGCTGATGATGCTGGGGCTCGCGTCGTTCGGGCTGGCAATGTGGAGCTACAGCTTCATTACCCATGACTGGGGCGCGGACCAGCTCCTCGTCCCGCAAATACTGCGAGGTTTGCCGCAGGTTTTCGCGGTTGCGCCGGCCGTCAACCTCGGTCTCGGCAGCCTCCCGCCGGAGAGGCTGAAATATGCAAGCGGTCTTTTCAACATGATGCGGAATCTCGGCGGAGCCGTCGGCATTGCCGTATGCGGCGCCATCCTCAACGCGAGAACGAACTTCCACTTCGTGGCAATTGCCTCCAACCTCACGCCCGCGAACGGGACAATGACAAGGCTGGTAGGGGAGATGGTGGAGCGGTATGGCGCGCTTCCCGGCAGCCCTCAGGCCGGACACATCGCCGCGATGAAGCAGTTGTGGCAACTCGCCTATCGCGAAGCAGCTACGCTGGCTTACGCCGACGCATTCCGCGTCATCATGATAGCATTCATGATCGCCACTTTGCTGGTACCGCTCATGCGCAACGTCGTGCCGACTGGCAGCGGGTCGCAGGCACGTTAAGGCTGTGAGCGCGCGTTATTGTATCCGGCGACAAACATTGGCCCTTGGGCGAACCCCTGACCCTCCCTTCACTCGATTTCAGATGGCTCCCTCTCAGCTCTGCACGATTGGATATTTCGCGAGGATATTCCCTATCCTTTTGAGCGCCTTCTCCGCGGCCGCCTGCGGTGTCATCCCCTCTCGGATGACGTCGGCTGCGCCTGTGCCCCAAATCTGTTGGGCGTTTGCTTCGGCATATCCGGGGTTGAAAACGGTAACCCGGTACCGTCGGATCTAACAGGCCCTCGCGGGTGTAAGCCGATCGATGTGGGTCCTTGGGATCGAGCCAGAAGGGGTCGCTCCTGATGAGATCCGGCATCGCCGGCAGGTAGCGGCCCAAGCCGTTCTTCAAATATTCGTTCACCACTTTCGGTTGGATCACGTACTTCAGGAATTCCTTGCCCGCCGCGACATTCTTCGCTCCCTTGGCGATAAATGCGCCGCCCACCCCAAGTGGCGAGGGAACCTGCTTGCCAGCGTTGTCGAACGGCAAGCCCATCGTGACGATGTCGTTGTATTCCTCCTTCTTATGGAACAGCGCAAGTTCGGTGGAGATTGTGCCGTCCAGATCCATGATCATTTGCTTGGCATGGAACGCATTATTGTCGTCGGCGTCGTTCCAACTCAGCGCCCCGGGTGGTACATAACCTTCCTTGTAGGCCGTCGTGATGTAGGTCAGCGCCTTGACCACCGCCTCCTTGACCTGCGGATCGTTGAGTTGCGGTCTCCCATCCGGTGTGACAATGCCATTGCCGCCATAGGCGATCAGGAAGTGATGGAATAGAGCGTTGCCATCGGCCGGCCCAGTGGTCGTTGGCTGCAGCCCCAGCGCATAGACCCCGCGTATACCCTTGTCGCGCAGCTTCTGCTGCATCGGCTTGAAGAAATCCCAAAAGGCGTCCCAGGTCTTGGGTGCGTCGGACAATTTGTAGCCAGCCTTCTCAACTAGCGAGTTCCAAATATGAAACGGCGATACTGCCGACCGGTAAGGCGCGTAGTAGTAACTACGCCTCTTGGTGGTGTTGTTGTAGTAGCGCGCGGCGAGGAGCGCCGTAGGGTGGTACTGCGACTTCTGGGTTTCGACGACGTCGGTTAGATCCACCAGCTTATCGTTCCAGGCATTTTGCGGGACAACGGCCGCGTCGGCGATATTGTGTGACATTACATCCGGCACCTCGCCACTGGTCAGGGCCGATACGATCTTTTGCATCAGCGGTGCGAAAGGAATGAGGCTGTAGTCGATCTTATTGCCGCTGGCCTTCTCGTATTCGGCGACCAAGCTGCGAAATGAAGCATCCTCTTCAGGGATAAAACCCTGAGGCCACCATACACTCACGGTGGTGGCCGCCGCATTGGCGATGAAGGGTCGTGCGATGGTCTCCACTGCTGCAACGCCTAGCGATCCGCGAATCACCGAACGCCTACTCAGCTTATTCATTGCCAATCCCCCTGTTCTATCCCGAGCTTCTGGCCGGCACCACGCGGGCGATCTTGCGGCCCGCGAGCTCGTTTTATGTTAAGTTGCCGCCCGCTGGCTGGATCTACTCGATCACCTCGTCGGGGCGGGCGAGCGGGTAGGCGGAATGGGGCGGGAACAAACGATGCGATAAGGGTGGCAAAGGGCGAAGTCCGCGAGGCGTGCGCGATCAAACGAGAAGCAAGACGATGGCATCGCAACAAGGGTTTGGCGAAAGTTCAGCGGTACTTGTGAGAGTGCTCGCTCGTATTCAAAAGGTGCTCGCGTAACTCAACGCCAGCAAGCCGCAACTCTAGCCCAGCGGAGCGCCTTGCATCGCCTGCCATTGGTCGGCCGATTTCCGATCCCAGAATACGGGTCGCGGTCTCAAAAATCCGAAAAACTGTCCCTCAGGATTTGCGAGTAACCCGTTGGGATTGCTGGGTTGAACAACGCCAAGTCGCGGCGTGCGGCGGCTCCAGTTGCGAGTCGGAAAATGCAGGAACCGCCGCACGCATTCATAGCGGAAGACGGTGCCTATCCACCAGACATTGGGTGCGGCGCGCTTCCGCCGGCGCGTGTGGGCTCAGGCAGCCGGCCTGATGTTTTGATTCACTCGGAACAGGTTGGCGTTATCGTATTTGTGCTTCACTGCGCCCAGGCGCTTGTAGTTGTCGCCATAGGTCGCCTTGAGGCGGGCGTCCCCCTCATCGTCCATCATGAAGTTCGGATAAGCGCCGCCGAGGTCGAACGGATGCACCGCCTCCCAATAGGCCTTGGTCCACCGCGTGATCGACCCCGCCTTCTGCGGGTTGGGATCGATGCCAGCGATGACCATCGACCATGTCGCGTCGCGGCAATTCCATGCGGTCTCGTGGCTGGCGACCCGGTGCACCGCGCCGTCGATCGGATAGAGGTGCATGAGGGAGAGCTCGCTCGGCGCCTTGGCCGCCTCCTCCAGATGCACGTCGATCGCCGCGTTAGGCAATGTCTTGACGAAGTCACCGCGCCAGTACCACTGCATGCCCTTCGGGTAGAGCCCGTCGAACATGCTCTGCACCGCCGGATAGGGCATCGTTCCCATCCAGTTGAACCACGGTGCCGGAAGCGAATTGAGCAGCGGCGCCAGCGCCGCCTTGCCCTTATCCTCGGCACCGTCATAGCAGCACATCAGCAGGCAGAACTGCTTGCCCCACAGCTCCTGCGGGAACGGCGCAGAAGACAGGATGGTCTTGAGCCCGAGAAATATACCGAGCTCCTGTGGTGCCTGTGGAAGGAAATCGCGATAGGTTCGCATGATGGTGGGGGCGTGCTTCCGATCGAAGGCGATCGGCCCGGCGAACACCGTGCTGACCGGATGCAGGGCGAACTTGAAGCTGGTAACTACGCCGAAATTGCCGCCACCGCCGCGCAATGCCCAGAGCAGGTCGGCGTTCTGTTCCTTGCTCGCCGTGACGAAGCTGCCGTCGGCGAGCACCACGTCGGCCTCGATGAGGTTGTCGATGGTTAGGCCGTATTTGCGCGACAAATAACCGTGGCCGCCGCTCAACGTCAGGCCGGCGATGCCCGTGGTCGAGATGATGCCGGCGGGCACCGCCAAGCCGAATGCATGGGTTGCGTGGTCGACATCGCCCTGCGTGCAGCCGGAGCCCACCCGCGCGGTGCGGGTGGCCGGATCGACGCGCACCCCCTTCATCATTGCCATGTCAATGACGAGGCCGTCGTCGACGCTCCCAAGTCCTGGCCCGTTGTGGCCGCCGCCGCGGATCGCGATTCGCAGGCCCTGGTCGCGGCCGAAGTTCACCGCGGTTATCACGTCAGCGACGTCGACGCAGCGGGCAATCATGAGAGGCCGCTTGTCGATCATGCCGTTGTAGAGCTTGCGCGCGTCGTCGTAGTCGGCATTGCCGCGCTCGATCAGCGTCCCGCGCAGGCTCTCGCGCAGTTTGGTCTTGGCTTCCTCATGCATGATGTCCTCCTTGAGCCAGCGGCCGTGTGGCCGCATTTGGCTTGAGATGGTTTGGTCCGATATCCAGTGAGCGCCATTCGCAGGCGATCCCAATGTGATCGCAGCCCTTCGCTGGCGGGCAGTACGGCTCAATCGGTTGTCATCAGCTCCTGATCAGAGCAGCCCCTCCATCGGACGGCGGGGGGCGTCACCATCAATCGGGTTGTCTTACGCACGGTGTCCTACTGTGTTTCGCCGCCCGGCCAAGTCGCCGTCAGCGCTCGGGGCTTACACTGCCCAAACGGCAGCGCCCGCCGCATCACCCGATCGATTGAAACCGAGGCATGCGTCCATGAAACTGATGGCGTGGGCCAGAGCCGCGGTTATTCAGTATTTGATCGCCGCTCAACGGGTGGAAATAGTGCTTCGCCAAGCCGTGCGCAACAAATGCTATAGCCTGCGCCCGCTCAAATCGTTGCAATTTCAGATGTTATTTGGTCATTACTGAACCAGGGCATGTCGGACCGCCAGAATTTCACCTACAATGCGCCGATTCTTTGTCGCCTTCCGGCTACCGGCGCAACTGTATTATCGTGCTATCCTGGCAACGCGCGGGCACAGCAGAGGGGGAGGGCAGGCGCGCGGCGAGAGGAATAGCGCAGGAGCCATCGCCATGAGCGAGGCAGAGGAGCTTTCGCGGGTCGTCGGCTACATCTACGACGCATCGCTCGATCCCACGCTGTGGCCAGCGGCCATCGAGAGCATTTGCCGGTATGTCGGCGCCGCCTCCGCGGGCCTGCATTCCCAAGACGCCATCAGCCGGGCCACCGACGCGTTGTTCTGGTGGGGCCGCGAATCAAGTGCTCCACACTATTTCGAGGCCTACTTGGAGAAGTACGGGAAGATCAATCCGATCTTTCCCGGCGTCATTTTCTTCGACATCGAGCAACCGGTTGCGGTACCTGACGTGATTTCCTGTGAGGAATTCGTTCAGACGAGGTTCTTTCGCGAATGGCTTGTTCCGCAGAGCCTCATGGACGGCCTGTTCTCCAATCTGGAGAAGGGCGTGACAAGCTGTGCGGTGTTCACCGCAATGCGCCATGCCGAGCAGGGACCGGTCGATGATCAGATGCGTCGGCGATTCGAGCTGATCACGCCGCACGTTCGCCGATCCATGCTCATCGGCAAGGTGATCGACCTCCATCGAGTCGAGGCGGCGGCGCTTGCCGACACTCTCGACGGCCTCGCCTCGGGCATGTTCATCGTCGACGCGGCCGGCCGGATCATTCACGCCAATGTTGCCGCGCATCGTCTGATCGCCGAAGCCGACGTGCTGCGCGCCACCAACGGCCGGCTGTCGGGCATCGAAGCCAAGGGTAGCCGGAACCTGCTTGAGCTGTTTGCAGCAGCCCAGAGGGGCGATGCGGCTGTCGGCAAAGGGGGGATTGCCGTCCCGCTCATAGCGCGTACCGGGGAGCGCTATGTTGCCCACGTGCTGCCCCTGACCTCGGGCGCGCGGCGGAAAGCCGGCGTCTCCTACTCGGCTACGGCGGCAATGTTCATCCGCAAGGCGGGGCTGGATTTGCCGTCACCGCCGGAAGCGGTCGCAAGCGAGTTCAAGCTGACGTCGGCGGAGGTTCGCGTGCTGTTCGCCATCGTGCAGATCGGCGGCGTGCCCGAAGTAGCCCCGGTGCTCGGCGTCTCGGACCAGACGGTTAAGAGCCATCTGCATCGCATCTTCGAGAAGACCGGCACAAAACGCCAGGCCGACCTGGTGAAGCTGGTCGCGAGTTACGCGGTCAGACCCTAACCCGTCGCCCGCCGGCAGTTTGGCAATTGCTGCGTTGCAATGGTTCAGCGCCGCCCAGCTCGGGTATGCGTCACTTTCGGCCCCACCACTCTGCTCACTCACCTGGCGATGCGGGGCAGCCTCTTAAATCCCAGAGTTCGACAGACTGCTCGAGGCGAAGGCCAAGGTTCCCGCGCACAGTCTTGTCAGCAGCACGACTGATTACCGGAGAAACGCTCCATATCGATGGGCTACATCATCGAGTGAGCCGATCGCTGGTGGCATCCCTGAGATCGGAGGCTTCCTTGCGGCCTGTGCGAGCACATAGGGTTTCCCGCAACCCAATTTAAGTAGTTGCGCCCATCATCGCTCATCTCATGTTGGATAGAGCCTGGGTTCACCGCAGTGCGCTCACAGGGATTATGCTTACTGACGAAGTTGACCTGTGAGCTTAGCCTCAACCGTCAGCGCAGTTGGGGTATGCAAAAATGGGAAGCACCACTGGTCTTGTCGGCCGCTCTCTACTCGTTGTCGAGGACGAGCCGCTGATCGTCCTCGAACTAAAGGAGCTCTTCGAAGCAGAGGGCGCAACTGTTCACACGGCATCCACCCCGACAGACGCATTGCGCTTGGTAGAGGAAGCCGTCCCTTCCGCCGCTGTGCTCGACTTCGGCTCGCGAGGTGACGACACCGCGCCGCTCTGCCAAACTCTCCGTGCGCACGGCATCCCTTTCATATACTACACTGGATTTGATGACCTAGATAAGAAATCATTGGGCGCGCCAATTGTAACGAAGCCCGCAAGCGCCGAAACGCTGATCACAACGATCACACAACTTCTAAGCGTGTCCACTGATGTTGCCGGCATGGACCCAAACGGGGAGGGAGTTCCTTTTTGACAGAGTTAATTCGGTGATTGCGCCTTGGGTTTCCCCCGATATCACCTCCCCAGCGGTGCGTGAGAGCATTCTCCTTCCATTCCGACGCGCCGGATCAACTCATCAACCTCATGCGATTGATAAACCGCGTCCGCCGTCCCCACAAGGCGCACTCTCAGTTGGATTGCTGAGCGTTCTCCTTCTGAAGCGTGCACGTCCCGCCAACCACGACAGCTGAGCCCGAATTCCTGCCGGTTCGCGCTGCCGCAATCTCCGCCTTCGCCTTCGGTTCGCATGCGGTTGGGATCATCGGGCAGGCGTCTTCCACGCAGCAATTCGGAAAAACCGCTGATTACCATCACAACTTATTCCAAACGTCGTTGCGGGTCCGTGCCTGTATGGTCCGGCTGATGTGCAAGTACGAGGTCACGTGGACATGGCTAAGGACAAGAATGGCCGCAGAAGGGGTGGAAGTGACAATGGCGCACCAACCGGCGCCAGCGGTGAGCAGACTGAGAAGCGCAAGCTCAAACGCAAGGATTACGAGAACAAGTTGCGCGAGCTGCACGTGAAGCTTGTCGAGCTTCAGGAATGGGTTCGACGAGAGGGTAAGAAGGTCTGCATCGTTTTCGAGGGACGCGATGGCGCTGGCAAGGGCGGTGCGATCAAGGCTATCACCGCCAGGGTTAGCCCGCGCGTATTCCGCGTTGTTGCACTTCCTGCTCCGACCGAGCGCGAGAAGTCGCAGATGTATGTCCAACGATACTTGCCGCACCTGCCGGCTGGGGGAGAAGTCGCGATCTTCGACCGAAGCTGGTACAATCGCGCAGGGGTCGAGCGCGTGATGGGCTTTTGCACTGACAAAGAAGCCAAGCGCTTTCTCAGCATTGTTCCGTATGTGGAAAGAACTATCGTCGACTCGGGGATCATCCTGCTCAAATATTGGCTCGAGGTGAGCCCCGAGGAGCAGGAAAAGCGGCTCAAGGCGCGAATTGACGACGGCCGAAAGACCTGGAAGCTCTCCAAGATGGATTTGAAGTCGTTTACGCGCTGGGATGACTACACCCGCGCGCGCGATGAGATGTTCATGGCGACGGATACCCCGTGGGCACCCTGGTTCGTTGCGCGATCCGATGACAAGAGGCGGGCGCGGTTGAACATAATAGACCATCTGCTTTCAAACGTTCCCTATGAGCGCATGCCCCGAGAAAAAATCAAGCTACCGGAGCGCCATATAGCAAAGGCTGATCACACATCACGAATGCCACTAAAGATCATCGCCGAGGTATATTGAGGGGCGGCACGTCCCTGATCGATCCCGAACCGGAAAAATGAGACGGCCGCTTGCGCCGGCGCAGCCAACGCATGGCGTGCACGCGCGTGACCGAAACTGACGTGAACGGGTAGGCGTGCGGACGTATGCGGGAGGATCGCTAAAATTCGCGAAGCTATTCGCCTCGACGCTGAGTCCTCGCTGCATCTCACCCACCCAGATGGTGACGCATCACTGCCGAGCGGTTTTTGTGTCACGTCCGGCAAAGACTGGGAACAATGCGCGCCGCGTCAACCCCATGGTTTATGGCGACCTTCCTCGATGCTCGTCGTTCCTGGTCGTGATTGGTTCGGGGCGACCGCTCAGGGCAGAGCGGGTAATGGCCTCGAAGGTATCGACGTTGGTTTGAATTTCAGCGAGCGTGACGGGATAGGGTCTGCCATGAATGATCGCCTCAGCGAAGGTTTCAAGATTGAGCTGCACGATTGGGGCGGGCGGAACGAAGGTGACGTTGGGCGCGCCGCCGCGCTTGACGGTCGTGACGTCCCATCCCCTCGGGCTTTCGGGATGCGCGCGGTCGCGGATCTCCGTCCAGCCTGTGGAACCGTAGAGAGCGAAGCGGCCCGCGAAGGGCGTGGTCAAGATGGCTGTGAGCGAGGCAACCGCGCCGCTCTCGAAACGTAGCGAGATCAAAAGCGTGTCGCCATTCGCGAAGCTGGTCGCCAGGGTTGCCAAGCGGGCCAACGCCTCGACGGGTCGACCCAAGAATGCGATTGCAAGGTCGACGAGATGGATACCCGTGGCAGACAGCGGTCCGACAGGCGCCTCGACCGCAGACAGACGCCAGTTGTCTGGTGGTAGGGCCAAGAACTTGTCCTGGCTGAAGTTGCCTTCGATGAGAAGTGGCGTGCCCAGTTCGCCGCGCAGTACGCACTCGCGCAGGTCGCAAATGGCGGGCTCGAAGCGCCGCTCGTGTCCAATGCCGAGCTTGACGCCGGCGCGCTCAACGGCGCTGATCGCGCGGCGCGCCTCCTCGCCCGTGGTGCAGAATGGTTTCTCGCAGAAAACGTGCTTGCCGGCACCGGCGCACAACTCGATCTGGGCGGAATGGAACTGATGAGGGGAGCAAAGGATGACCGCTTGGATGGCAGGGTCTGCGACGACAAGCTCGAGACTGTCCACGGCAGCGAGGCCGACGGCGCGGGCGGCATCGCGTCCCTCGGATGTAGGATCGACGGCCGTGGCGAGGCGCATGGCCCTAGAGCTGGCCAGCATGCGTGCCACGTTGCGGCCCCACCAGCCGAACCCGACGATCGCGGCGGGAACGGCGCGCTCGTGCGTGATGTTCATTAGGGCCTCGCTCAGCTAACCCGAGGTGCGCGGTTTGCCCGCAGCGATACCGTGCAGACCGAAGGATGTATCCTTAACCGTGAAAAATACCACATCCTTGTCACCGATCACCCTGGAGTGATGAAGGACGTTGCCCGGTATGTATACCGCGACGCCGGGCGTCGCCTGCTTAACCTCGCCGCCGACGTCGAACTCGAGCGCACCCTCAAGCACCAGCACCCACTGCTCGTTAGGATGCGAGTGCGAATCGGCACCGGTGCCGGGGGCCATGCGCATGAGAGCGACCATCATGCGCTCACCCTCCACGCACGAGCCGAGCGCTGAGGAATAGTCCGGGCCGCCCTTGACCTGATCGAGCTTTGCCAGCTCGAAGAAGTGCTCGCCGGGCTTGGGAATCGTAACCTTGACGGCCGGATTGTGCTGCGGCTTGGCGGGGGCAGGTGGCTTGTTGATCATTGCGATGGATCCATTGGGCGGCTGCTTGATTCAATTGCCAATGAGTGGAGCAACAGAGGTGCTGCCAGATGGTCTCTCGGTAGGCCGGCGAGATCAGCAGCAGGATAACACCTAGCAAGGCCACCAGTAGGCCGACCGCACTCTCCGACACCGTGTAAACGGCAGGTTGATGATCAGCAGCTTGACGTTACCGACCGACATACTGACGACGAGCCGACAAAATGCCGTCGCATTGAGTGTCGGCAGGTGAGGTCCGAACTGGATACCATGAATGGTCGGCGCTCCCATCATCACTGTCATCAGCGTGTTTGCTGGAATGAGCGTCAGCGTGCGAATGTAGCCCGTCTGCGGCTGCGTTGTTGGGAGTCTCAGCTCCGGCAACGCCCTCGCTTCACACCTGCATGCGACGGGCGGAATCCCATCAGGGGCAAGATATAATCTGGTCTCCATGGCAACAACATGCAGCCAAATACGCCGTATTCGAACGGTACAGTGTAAAGTTGGCGGATTGGCAAGCTTCCACGATCCGGCTCACTGAGGCAGGTGCGCAGAAGTTTCAAGCGCCCGAGGGATGAATGAAAGCGAAGTCTTTGTTGAGCGGACGCGTGGCAATCGTGTCGGGGGCCGCGCACGGCATCGGGGCCGCGGAGGCGCGCGGCGTCTGTGCCGCTGGCGGCCAGGTCGTGGTCGGCGACATTCTCGACGAGGAGGCTATTGCCTTGGTCGCCGCCCTCAACAGGGAATTCGAGGGCATGCCGGCGCGCTTCATCCATCTCGACGTCCGCAAGGCGGAGCAGTGGGCCGCCGCAGTGGTCCTGGCAGAGGAGGAATTTGGACGTCTGACCTCATTGGTCAACAACGCGGGCGTCCCGGCGCGCTCCAAGATAGACGACGCGACCGAAGAGGAGTGGACGCGCACTATTGACGTCGACCTTAAGGGCTGCTGGATGGGCATGAGGGCGGCCATTCCCGCGATACGGCGCACCGGCCTCGGTGGATCGATCGTCAATACGTCATCGCACTACGGCATGGTCGCCTCGGGGAAGGCTGCGACCTATCACACTGCCAAGGGCGCGGTGACGGCGATGACGCGGGCCGCGGCGGCCGAGTACGCGCGCGAGAACATCCGCATCAACTCAGTCCACCCGGGGCTGACCGACACGACCAGAATCGCGAGCCTGCCGCCGCCGTGGCGGCAATCGTTGCTCGACCAAGTTCCGCTTGGACGGATCGCGTCGCCCGATGAGGTGGCGGAGGGGGTAGTATTCCTGCTGTCAGACCTGAGCTCCTACATGACCGGAGCTCAGCTCGTCATTGACGGTGGTCTGACGGCCGTCTGACACGTACTACATCGGTCATCCGTGAGGGATGCTTGATGCGCTTGGACATGAAGGGAAAGGTTGCGCTCATCACCGGCGGCGCTCAGGGTCTCGGCGCCGCCGAAGCCGCGAAACTGCTCGAATGGGGTGCTCAGGTTGTAATCGGCGATTTGCGCGAGGACGAGGCCAAGGCCTTCGTCGCCGAGCAGGAGCGTGCGGGCCACCGCGGCAAGATCGCGTTTCTGAAAGTGGACGTAACCGAGATGGCCGACTGGGAGCGAGCGGTTAGCTTTGCTGGCTCGAGCTTCGGCACGCTAACCACGCTCATCAACAATGCTGGCTTTCCTGGGCGTCCTGGCGTCGAGGCGACAACGGAGGAGGGGTGGCAGAAGACGATAGACGTTGACCTCAAAGGCAGCTTTCTCGGAATCAAAGCGTGCGTGCCGGCCATGCGCAAGGCTGGCGGCGGCAGCATCGTCAACACATCGTCGACCTACGCGCTCGTCGCCTCTGGGCGCGGCAGCACGGCCTATTCTGCGGCGAAGGGCGGCATCATCATGCTGACCAAGGTGGCCGCGGTTGAGTACGCACGGGAGAAGATCCGCGTGAACTGCATCCACCCCGGCATCATCGACACGCCACGCAACCGCACACTGGCGCCGGACTGGCTCGCCGCTCTCCTTGACAGGACGCCGATGGGCCGCATGGCTTCGCCCGAGGAGATCGCTAATGCCGTGCTTTTCCTGGCCTCAGACGCCTCGTCGTACATGACGGGCACGTCGCTGGTGGTCGACGGCGGCTACACTGCAGTTTGAAGGAATCTCCCCCTACGCGTCAAACCGACCCGCGGAACGGGGACGCAAGTCGACAGACCAAGAACCGAGGAGACACGCGAAATGCCCTTCTACAACTTCAAGGATATCCCAGAGGAACTGGTGACACCGGACAAGTCGACGGCGATAGCGCGCATGATCACAGGCACCCAAGTCGAGCTGGCCATTCTGCGCTTTAACAAGGGCGAGGGTGCCAAGATCCACTCGCACCCGCAGGAGCAGATCCTCTACATGCTAAAGGGTCGCATGAAGGTGACGAGCGAGGGTCAGGACACCGTCATCGGTCCCGGCGAAGCAGCGCTGTTCGCGCCCAACGTGCCGCACGGCACCGTGATGCTCGACGACGTCGAGTGCGTCAGCGTCAAAGGCGTCATCGGCGGCCTCGGTCACCGGCCAGCTTAATGCTAGCCCGGCCAGTGTCAGATCTCGGGTCGGACACATTGGTTAGCAAATCGCGCTAACAACGCATCGTTCGCGCTCCATCGACATTGAACCATCCCACGCCGGCAAGGATCCCATCCATGCAGCTTGACCGAACGCGGCTGTCCTTCAATACGGGCAACATGACCGGCTCGATCGCCGGCAAGCTCGCGGCCATACACGAGGCGGGATTCGGCGGTACCACCATGTGGCCGGCTGATTTCTTTGTGCATTTCGAGGATCTCGACACCAACCTCGAGCACGTCCGCGCCAGCCCGCTAGCCTGCACCTGCTACATGATGGTGCGCGATCTCGAAGGATCACCGCCGGCGGTCAAGTCGAGGAAACTCGAGCTCGCGCGCCAGATGATGGACCAGATGGCATTGATCGGGGCGACGACGCTGGTGCAGTGCTCCAACATCGGCAACGAGGTGGATCGCACCTGGTCGCACGCGGTCGAGGACCTACGCAATCTCGGCGAGCTTGCGAAGTCGAGGGGCATGCGCATCGCCTTCGAGCCGATGAGCCAGGGGCAATGGATCAACACATGGCAGCTCGGCTGGGAGATGGTGAAGAATGTCGACCATCCCAAAGTTGGTCTCGTGCTCGACGCGTCCCACATCTTCCTCACCGGCGCCGATCTCAATGGCATCGACCAGATTCCGGGCGAGAAGATCTTCCTGTGCGAGGTCTCGGACTTCCCCGACGCCAACCTCGAACGACGCGAGATGCTGCGCAACTACCGCCTGTTCCCCCTCGAGGGGACGCGGCCAATCCGCCCGCTCGTCGAGCGCGTGATGGCCACCGGCTATCAGGGCCCATTCTCGGCGGAGGTGTTCTCTGCCCGCTACCGCGCAGCCGATCCGCGTTTCGTCGCCCGACGCGGGTTCGAGGCTATGCAGAGGCTATTTGCGAAGGAACTTGTGGGGTGATCGTGAGCGCTCTCAGAAGGCGCTGATCCCGCCGTCGCAGAAGACCGTGGTGGCGGTCACGAAGGCGGCCATATCGCTCGCCACGAACAGCACGACCCGCGCGACGTCGTCAGGCTGCCCGAAGCGACGCAGCGGAAACGTGGCGAGAATCTTCTGCTCCATCTCACGGAAGCTTTGTGCCGCATCCGTGTTGCTCGCATAGAGCGCCCGCTGCTCCTCGAGACCGGGCGTCTCCGTCATGGCGGGGGCGACGCAGACGACGCGAACGCCCTTGGGGCCGAGTTCCATGGCTGCGCTCTT
>Ga0306920_100001026_pt1 | contig 34297 bp, 33 predicted proteins | sample flu12Cox44000170_FD_204666 | JGI IMG/M metagenome (GOLD analysis project Ga0306920, IMG submission 204666) | Lab enrichment of tropical soil microbial communities from Luquillo Experimental Forest, Puerto Rico - flux4day.12C.oxic.44.000.170 (v2)... | ecosystem: Environmental > Terrestrial >...
GACGCCACTGCGCTGGGTTGCCGGAATCGGTAATCAAGCGACCTTGATCGCCCCTGATCTGCACCTCAGCACGGCCCTGCACTACGACCTCAAAGGTGCATTTACCGCTGCTGCCGCCGCCGGAGACGCAAGCATTGATGTATTGTGGTGCCGCGTTCCCGTAATTGCCCCAGCGACCCTGGTTTCCCGAATTGCCGTTGTTGCCACTCCAGCCATTATTGTTCCAGCCGCCCTGGTTGTTGCCCCAGCCTACGTTGTTATTCCAGTTTCCGTTGTTGTTCGCCCAATTGTTATCCCGGTCATGATCACGACGCCCTGTGTCCCAAACCTGATTGTTGCTCAAATTGCCGTTGCCACCCGTCCAGGTGATGTCGCCGGTGTAGCCTTCATTGTTGCCGCGATTGCCGTTATCAATTTGAATCACGGCCACGCCATTGTTCGAATTGGGGTCCGCTGCAAGGCTCTGACGTCCATGACCATCAACACCGGAAAACTTGAATCCCGTGGGGTTGTAGGGCAGCGGCGCATTGCAATCCAGCCGTCGCCAGGTCGCAGGGTTCCCAGACTCTGTTACCACCCTTCCCTGGTTGCCGCGGATCTGCACTTGCGCGCGGCCCTGCACCACAACCTCAAAGGTGCACTTGCCCCCACCATTTCCGTTACCGTTCCCGGAGACGCGGGCATTGATCATCTGCGTCTGCGCTACGGCAGGCGTCTGCGCAAGCGCCCACAACGCTCCCGCACCAACGATTGCAACTCTAGTCATCCAACTCATATGCAACTCCTTGCCCCGAGTGGCAATACACTCGGTTCGCTTTTTCACCGACTGACTTCGTTCTCCCCATGCTCGAATAGACGCGGCAAACGAGATTTTTTGTTTTAATTTGCTAGCGGTTGGAAAACGCGCTTAGCTCGTGACGGAGTGGCGGGATAGAAAGGTCGTGCTCGTTAGCGTGTCTGAGTCAAAAAGACAACCGAAAAACGAGGTTGAGTGCTCAGCTGTTCTACTCTCAGCTGTTGTACAGGAGCAACTAGATGTTTTAAACCCCCGGTCAAGGAGTCTGGTGAAATGACGACTTCACAGCGGTAATCTACAGCCGCGGCCTACCGGGATTTCACCAGTAATCGCGATTCGATGGCTCTCTGGAATCGCATGCCGCTATTGTCTACACGGCCGTTCCGCTTCCAACCCGACCACGCTAGGGTCTGACTTGGGCCGGCAATGCTACAATCCGGCGCATGGCTGGAAAAGCTAACGAAGCGAAAGCCCTCGTAATCATCAGGAAGACGTGGATTGACGAAGCAAGTATGAGTAACATCTTGGAACAGGAACATCCCCATGCCATGCCATCCGATGTGAAGTTCCAGGCAGTTCGGGTGACCGAATACACCTTGGTAGATACCTGGTTTCTAGAACTGGAGTTTTACCCCAAGTTTTTGAATGGAGACCTGACCGCTAAGCTCCTCGTCCCGAAACAAGAAGTTCTGGCAGTTCTCCAGACGGAGAGGCCCGAGCACCTGGCCGGGTTCATGGTGCCCCAGGTTCGCGCCCCGCTGTCGGGCACTAACCTGGGATAAGATCCACCGCCGGCGTGGCGAGTGTCGAGGTGACAATCCCTGCGCAAGAATGAAGTCATGAAACTTCTTCTGATCGACCTTCGCTCCTTTCGCTGGCAGGCGTAACCTTCGCTTGACAGTGCCGGATCGTGCGATGTAGCTTACGTTTGATTTACGCAAGTTGCACTGGCAGTATGGTTGGTAGCTCGGCCACACTTTTGCCCCGCCGAAAGTAGCCTCCTCGTCAGAGCTGCACTACCCCTTAAACCGAGTTGATCTTTCCAACTAAAGACACCAAAGCCCCACTCAGTCCTGTCTTAGCGAATACAACAGACCGATGGTTTCAAGATGCCTCGGCGAAGAGTGAAGGAGACAAGTATGAAAATCGTAGCAATCGGCGGTACCGGCCTGATCGGATCAAAGCTCGTCAACAAACTTCGCGAGCACGGACACGAAGCAGTAGCGGCGGCACCCAACACCGGGGTCAACACTGTCACGGGAGAGGGGCTGGCCGAAGTGCTGAAAGGTGCCTCCGTTGTGGTTGACGTATCAAACTCTCCTGACTGGGACGATGCGGCAGTGCTGAAGTTCTTCGAAACATCAACTCGTAACCTTCTCACCCATGGAGCGGCCGCCGGGGTACGGCATCACGTCGCGTTGTCAGTAGTGGGAACCGAGCGGCTCTCCGAAAGCGGTTACTTCCGGGCGAAGATTGCGCAGGAGAAATTGATCAGAGAATCTTCAATCCCCTACACGATCGTGCATGCGACACAGTTCTTCGAGTTCCTCAAGGGCCTTGCTGACATTTCCATGGTCGGCGACAAGGTGCATTTGCCACATGTGCTTTTCCAGCCCATGTCTGCCGACGATGTGGCGACTGGCGTAGCCAGGATCGCGGTAAGCCCGCCGCTGAACGGCATCGTCGAGATTGCAGGCCCGGAACAATTTCGCGTGGATGAACTAGTCCGCCGCCGCTTGGCCTCGCTCAAAGATCCCCGCGAAGTCATCGCTGATCCAAACGCGCGTTACGATGGAGCGAAAATCAGCGAGAAAACACTGCTTCCGGGCAATAACCCACGACTCGGAGAAACCCGTTTCGAAGCCTGGCTGACTCAATCCGCAGGACAAACTCCGGGTGCGCATCCTCAACCCGCAGGCGTCGCTGTGACGACTAAGGAAAAAGAGAGTCATAAAAAAGCCGGCTGATATTACCGCCGCGCCCGCCAAGATTGGCTGCATGCCCAACAGGAACTGGTGTGGCAATACGCGTATCAGCGCGGTACGGGCTAATACACACGACGTATTGAAATGGCCTCGATCAAGTGAAAGGTTGGTTTATGACGTTCAGCAAAGTAATTCTGGTGCTGGTATGTCTTATGTCCGGCACGCTGGTCGCACAGGAGGCTAAGGTAACGCAGCTCATGTCGAAAGACCTGACCGAGTTTCCGGGCAAAGAAGGAGTGATGATCAGTGTGGAGTATCCGCCCGGCAGTTCGGACCCAGTACATCGCCACTACGCACATGCATTTGTTTATGTACTGGAAGGCTCGATCGTAATGCAGGTGAGAGGCGGGAAGGAAATGACTCTGGCACCTGGTCAGACTTTTTATGAGAGTCCCGATGATGTTCACGTCATTGGGCGTAACGCAAGCAAAACACAACCGGCAAAGTTCGTCGTGTTCCTGGTAAAGGACAAAGGCGCTCCGATACTGGTGCCAGCTAACTAAAACAGAAAGCTGCCCGGTCTCCCACCCTTATGGCGATAGGGTGGGATGCCGATTGTTTTTCTCTGACCACCGACTACTAGCCACTACTTCTGCGCCGGCACAAAATCCTCCATCACCGCCTTACGCATCAGGTCCGGAGGCAACAATCCCTGCGCCAGAATGAAGTCATGAAACTTCTTCTGATCGAACTTCACTCCTTTCGCTGATAGCGCCTTCTCCGTGTCCTCGCGCAGCGCGATCAGCTTGGTATAGCCATAGAAGTAGCTGTTAGCCTGGCCAGGAGAGCGATAGGTGTAGCGCTCCACTTCTTCCTGCGCCAGCGCATGCGACAGCCCGACCTCCTCCTCCAACACGCGATATGCTTCGCCCGTCGTTACCTTCCCCGCCTGCAGCTCCGGGTCGAGAAACGCTCGCGCCGCGCGTTGCAAGCGCATTTGCAGCGAGATGAGCTGGCCCTCCGGCGGCATGTATGGCTTCATCAGGTACTCGGCATACAGGCCCCATCCTTCAACGTTGGTGCTGTTGAACGCATACCGCACGCGCGCCAGCGACACGCCATGCTCCAACATCGAGTCGAACTGCAACTCGTGGCCCGGGCGCGCTTCATGCGCCGTCAGCGTCCACGCCGCCGCGTCGAAGGTAAAATCGTCATACTTCTCCGTTGCCTTCTGCCCCGCCCCTGCTGGGATATTCAGCGGCAGCACGAAGACTCCTTTCTCTCCGGTGTTGTGCAGAAACGGAGGCGGCTCCATGTGCGGAGCCGGCTGCTGCGCCGTCTCCGCCGCCGTGGCAATGCGAATCTGCGCCGGCCTGTCGGGCAGGCTCACAAGCTGCTGTTCCCTGATGATCTTTTCGATCTGCTTCAGCCGGTTCTCATAAAACGGCAGGATGGCGTCTCCCACCAGTTGCTGTTTCTTCAGCTCCTTGATTACGTCGCGGTAGTCGCTCGACGGCAGTTTGCGGTCTTTCGCAACCTGCCTCGCGACGGTCTTCATCTCACCCTGAATCTCGATGAACGCATCGTGCGCCATCGTCGCCAACTGCTGCGGCGGAATATCGATCCCATAGTTCTCCATGTCGAGTGCGTACTCCTCCGGAGGCAGCCGGAAATCCACTCGTGCCTTGGGCAGCACATTCGCCCGCACCCACGCGTCGTAATCCAGCAGCTGTTTCTTCAGCGTTTCGTACGGCTCTTCCCAGCCCGTCAGGCTGTACTTCTTCAGCAGCACCGGAATACCCTCGAGATAGGCGGAGTTGCGCGCCATCTCGGTCTCCATCTCCACCTTCGCGGGATACAGAATCCCTGGCTTCGCCATCTGTTCCGTGATTCGCTGCTTCAAAATCTCCGTGATCTCGGTGTATCCCGGTTCCAACCCCGCATATTCCTTGATGCGCATCACCGCCCCCGGCCGCCGCTCATTGGGTGTTTGTGGATCGAGCAGCGTTCGCACGCCGTTGAACACCAACCCGCTCGCATTGATGAACGGAACATTGTGAGCTCGCTGAAAATCCTGCCGCCTGAAAGTGAGCTGCGTCCGGGTGATCATGATCTGCAGATCTTCTGCGACTTCTTTCTGCTGCTTTTCCGCTGCCGCTGCCTTCAGCTTCGCCAGAACCGCTTCCGCCTGCGCACGCTCTTTGTCTTCATCCGCCAGCGTAGGCTGCGCGACCTTCGTATCGAACTGCGCCAGCCCTTGCTGCGTCCCAAACTCCGGATGGTGCTCAAACGCGACATCCAGCAGCATTTTGGCGTAGCCATTGCTGATCTCAACCCACCCCGGAATCGCGGCCGTATTGGAAGTCGCTTGCGTCGGCTGATTCTGCCCCCTAATCGCCATGCTCACCACCAGCCATGCGAGAAACAAACCTGTGCAACCAATCACTACCCCTCCTAAGAGACCGGATTTCGAATGGAACAAATCTATGCAGCCTTCAATCGTGAGGTGCATCTGTTCGTGAGGATCAACACCCACTGCTCGTGGCAGCTATCTTAAAGCATGGCCACGGGCGGGCCCACAATTCCCCCGCCGCGGTGGGTTGGCAGTTGTGAGTCTGATCGCAACCTGAAACTTGAAACTCGAAACTGGAAACTGATTTACTACCTCCATGCCCGCCGAGCACTTCGACGTCATCATTATCGGAGCCGGCCTCTCCGGCATCGGAGCCGGCTATCGCCTGCAGACGCAATGTCCCGGCAAGCGCTACGTTATCCTCGAAGCTCGCGGCGCGATCGGCGGCACCTGGGACCTCTTCCGCTACCCCGGCATCCGCTCCGACTCCGACATGTACACCCTCGGCTACCCGTTCCGCCCATGGGCATCCTCGAACGCCATCGCCGACGGCGCCTCCATCCTGCAATACCTTCGCGACACCGCACACGAGTTCGGGATTGACGGTCGCATTCGCTTTCATCATCGCGTGCTCTCCGCTTCATGGTCTTCCGACGACTCGCTGTGGTATCTCGACGTCCAATCCGGCGAAAACTGCGCGCCCGTCAGCTTCACCTGCGATTTTCTCTACGGATGCACCGGCTACTATCGTTACGATTCCGGATACCAACCCGACTACAGCGGCCTGTCGAGTTACCGCGGCCGCTTCGTTCATCCGCAGCACTGGCCTGACGACCTCGATTACTCCGGCAAACACGTTGCCGTCGTCGGCAGCGGAGCCACCGCCATCACCATCGTCCCGGCCATGGCAAGAACCGCCGCACATGTAACCATGTTGCAGCGCTCACCCAGCTACATTCTGTCGCTGCCCACCAACGATCTCATCGCACGCGCCCTGCGCCGCGTCCTGCCGCACCGCACTGCTCACGCCATCGTCCGCTCGAAAAACATTCTGCTGACGCTCGGCATCTTTCAGCTTAGCCGCCGCTCGCCCAAGCTCACCAAGCGCGTTTTCCGCTCCGCCGCCGTGCGCCATTTGCCCAGAGGCTACGAGATCGACCGGCACTTCAAGCCGCGCTATGAACCTTGGGACCAGCGTCTCTGCATCGCGCCCGATGCCGACTTCTACCGCGCCATCGCCTCCGGACGCGCTTCCGTGATCACCGACGAAATCGATACCTTCACGGAATCTGGCATTCGCGTGAAATCGGGCCAGCAACTCGACGCCGATATCGTCGTCTCTGCAACTGGGTTGCAGATGCTCGCCCTCGGGGGCGTCCAGCTCATCGTTGACGGCAAGCCTGTCGATCAGGCACATTCTTTCGTTTACAAGGGCGCGATGCTCAGCAACGTTCCCAACTTCGCCTTCTGCGTGGGATACACTAACGCCTCCTGGGGACTCCGCGCCGACCTCGCGTCCACCTTCGTCTGCCGCCTGCTGAATCACATGGACCGCCATCGCTACCGCACCTGTCTACCCGCCTGCGATACCGCGTCCCTCGACAGCAAACCCCTGCTCGATCTCACCTCGGGCTACATCACGCGCGCGGCCCCCAGCCTGCCCAAGCAGTCCAGTACCAAGCCGTGGTTCATTCCGCAGAACTATCTACTCGACGTCTTCTTGATGAAGATGCGCGGCATCGACGACGGCATCCTGCAATTCGGTACGTAAGTGGGTGCCCTATCTTGAGCCTTTAGTTGGCCTGAACGTAGCGGAGCCAGCTGGCACTCCACCACGAGTGTCATCCTGAGGGGAGGCATTGGCCGCTGTGGCCGACGCCGCCGGAGTCGAGGAATAGTCTGGGTTGGCCTGTCACTATTGAGCAGAAGGGGACCGGACGACGGTTCGTACGCTTCGCGGGACGACAGAAGAGAGCCTCGTGCGTCAGCGCTGGGTAGCTCGTGAAGGAAACCCTGGCCGGTTTTCAACAGCGGGTACAGGATCGGGAGGGCGTGAGCCCCAGCGACAAAGATTGCGCTAACCGCCACTCCTTTCCCATTTCAACACCGCACCACTCGCAACCGGTTGTATTTCCCAACCCTCCCGTGCACAATCCAACTGCGAGCCCCATGGAAACCCAATTCCACACGCCGACGAAACACGACGCTGAAGAACTCGCCCGCGTACTCGTCGAGAAGTTTCCCGCCATCGACTCTGTTCTTCTCTGCGGATCCGTCGCCCGCGGTGACGCTAACCAATGGAGCGACATCGACCTGATGATCACCACTTCGAACCCGAAGCTGACGCGCGCGCATCTGCGTGAGGCGCTCGGCGATCGCACCGACCGCGTTTCCCTTATCTTCTACCGCACCGCCGACTTCGAAAAGGAATACAAAAAGCGCGGCCTCTTCGTCGCTCACCTGATCAGAGAGGGCATTCCGCTTTACGACAAGCTTGGCCTTCTGCGCCAGGTCCTCAGCGAGCCCTTCGTCCCAAACGCCGACATATCCGCGGAAATCGCGCACTTCCGCTCCAAGCTCGCACCCTACAAATTTCCGGAGCGCTACAACAACAACTTCCTTTTCTGCCTCTCGCACCTGTACTCCATCGGCAAGGCAATCGTCATCCTCGCTTTGGCCAGGCGCGGCATCCTCGAATTCAACCGCGAGACCGCCTTTCGCCGCTTTGCTACCATGAATCCCGATCTAGCCGGACAAATCGACAAGGTGACTCGCCTGCGCCCTTTTTACAGTCTCGTCAGCGGCCGCGCACCCGAGCCGCTTCCCTTCTCCTACCACACTGCTGCCGCGCAGATGACCGAAGCGGTCAACGCGATCGAATCCCTTGCGGAGCGTGCCACATGTCCCTAGACGCCGTCATCGCACCCACCTTGTTCGACAGTATCAACGACTACTCCCGGGCCATCGTCCGCGATAAGGGGATCCCCGACGATCCGCCGCTCACCTTCTGCGATAACTTCTATCTCCAGTTTTTCCAGAATCGCCTCGGCCACGAAATCACCGGCTATGGCAAGCAGTCGAAAGAATCCGCGGTTCGGCTTCGCGACGAAGTCACCGGAAAAGAAAGTCAGGTCGTCCTGCTGCTCATCACCTCGTTCGAACGCTATTGCGACGTTCGCTACGACGTCTTCTCCGAGACCTATGGCGGAGAAGGCACCGAGGCGACCGGCATTTTCCTCGATTATCTTCAGTTACTGCTCGAGCGCATTTCGGCCTGGGCTGCCGCCGAAAAGCTCGCAGTCATCCAGCAGAGCTCGGACTCGTCTCTTACGGAACTCAAGGCAGCGTTAAAGGCGATCTGACCATGGACGACAACACCCGCAAAGAAATCGTCCGCGAACTTGAGCTCGATTACGAGAAGACCACCAAAGCTATCGAGAGCGTTGTCAGCAGCAGTTTCACGATTCGCGGATGGGGAATGACTCTGATCGCCGCGCTCATCGGTCTCAGTTTCCAGAACAAGCTTTGGCCGCTCTCTGCTCTAGCCGTCGTCGTCATTCTCCTGCTCGCACTCGTCGATGGCTATCACTCTTGGCTTTACGCCAAGGTGTTGCAACACGCCAACAACATCGAAACCATCCTGCGCTACTACTATGCCTTCCTTGCGCGTGGCGACGTCGATCCTCAGGCGAAGCGCGACTTCGAGGTCAAGATCGAATCACACCGCTTCGGCCGCTATTCGGAAATCAACAAGAAGTTCTCGCTCGCCGACCTGCGCGAAGCGCGCCCGCGCCTGGTCCTCGTCTTGCTCTACGGCACGCTCTTGGCGTGCGCTGTCGCCTCCGGCATCCTCATTTACTCTGCCTCAAAGAAAGCCGCCGCTTCTACCACGAATCTTGATTGCACCCCGGTCGCTGCCGGCGCCAACGTCTACGTCTGCAAACCGAAATAGATACGATCGCTACTAATCCGAAAGCCTTAGCCTGAAGGGCAACATTTGTGTGAGCCGTGGGCGTCAGCCCGCGGACAGGAGCAAGTTAGATCCCCGAGCCGTCCCGCTCAGCGGGACGGCGACACAAACACGCGAGGTCGTAAGTCCGAGGGCGAATAATTTGGGTTCATCGCGCCGCATTGGCTTTCCTCTCTATCCACCATCCCGCCTCAATCACAGCGTCACGTTACGCACGTCCTATCGCGCCACGCTCACATCACTATCTTGCCCCCGAACAGAAGGGGGGAGATTTGTCTCTACCCGCTAACGGGACCGCATGCCAACACCAAAGTTACGGCAGCTCTTGCCATCGGTCCACCGCCCGGCATATCTTCAAGCTGCAATGTTATCCACTAAGTCCTTACTCCCGAATATGCTCCGTATAACTCTCACGCGCTCTATATTTTGCATGGCATTTCGAATGTATCTCATTGGTTCCAAGGAAACGCGGAGAAAGGGGGTTACCACCCAACAAGACCTCACATCGTGTCATCCTGAGCGAAGCGACCCCGCCCTAGCGGTGGAGCGCAGTCGAAGGACCCCGTTTGCGGTACTGACCTTTGGTGTGTTCGTAATCCTAACCAGAGTCTTCGGCTTTTCCCAGCAAGCCATTACCGACCCTACCAACCTCCAGAGCGGCAGCGTCGAGAACATGCAGAACTTCACCATCGAGAAGCTCTACATGACCCGCACCATCGGCGGCTCGACCTGGTCGCCTGACGGAAAACAGATCGCCTTCGTTTCCAACATCAGCGGCCGCAACAACCTTTGGCTGCTATCTTCGACCGGTGGCTGGCCATCGCAACTCACTAGCAGCGAGCAGCGCCAGGTTTCCCCTGCCTGGTCGCCCGACGGCAACTGGATCGCCTATGCCTCTGACACGGACGGCAACGAGCAATGGGACGTCTTCCTGGTCTCGCCGAAGTCCGGCGAGGTCTTGAACCTTACCGCCACCAAAGAAATCTCTGAGGAATCGCCCGTCTGGTCGCCCGACGGCAAGCAGGTCGCCTACACAGCCAAGCCCAAGTCGGCCGCGAGCTACGAGATCGACGTGATGGATGTTTACTCGCGCCACGTAAAGCACATCACCCAGAACACGCCCAACGGTCGTAGCAACTTCGCTCCGATCTTCTCCCGCGACGGCAAGTTCATCGTCTTCACCCAATCCGACCCCGGCGGCAAAGACTCCAACGTCTTCGTCGCCGAACTGGCAAACGGCACTACTACCAAGCTCACGCAGCATGACGGCGAGCAAACTTTTGGCGCGGCTGACATCTCCCCCGATGGCAAGACCATCCTCATCACCTCAAATGCCCGTAACGGGTACGACAATGTGGGACTCCTCGACATGGCCACCAAAAAAATTGAGTGGCTGACCGACGACCAATGGGAGATCCATGCTGGCGCTTTCTCGCCTGACGGCGCGACAGTCACTTGGGCGGCAAATGTCGATGGCAACACCAATCTGTATCTCTACGACCTTGGTGTGCACAAAGCCGAAATGCTGCCGCTCGGCGCCGGCGTTAACAGTTTCGCCGGCAACCGCTGGCCTTACTCGCGCGATGGATCGAAGCTGCTCTACAACCACAATGGTCCGACCGCTCCGAACGACGTCTGGACATATGACTTAAAGAGCAAGTCGTCGCAGCAGATCACGCACTCGCTGATGGCGGGCATCCGCAGCACCGACATGGTCGAGCCTTATCTCGTGCACTTCCCCAGTCGTGACGGCAAGTGGACCATCTCGGCCTTCGCCTACGTTCCCGACAACATCACCCGCAGCGGCAAGTTCCCCGCCATCGTGTGGATTCACGGCGGCCCGACCGGTCAGTACGTCAACTCGTTCAATCGCGCCGTGCAATATCTCGTAAATCAAGGCTACCTGGTCATCGCTCCGAACTTCCGCGGCTCAACCGGCTATGGCAAGGAGTTTATGCGCGCCAACTATCACGACGAGGGAGGCGGCGACTTGGCCGATGTTGTCGACGCCGCCCAATGGATCGCCAAGAGCGGCTTCGTTGATCCCAAGAAGCTGGTCTCGATGGGCGGCAGCTACGGCGGCTACCTGACGATGATGGCGGTCACCAAGTATTCCGATATGTGGGGAGCGGGAGTCGCCATAGTTCCCTACACCAACTGGTTCACCGAATTGGCAACCGAAGATCCAGCGATCCGCGCCTACGATATTTCGATCATGGGAGACCCGGTCGACAATAAAGCGCTCTACGAAGACCGCTCACCGATCAATTTCATCGATCGCATCAAGGCGCCGATCCTATTGATCGCGGGAGGCAATGACGTCCGCGATCCGCGCGGCGAATCCGAGCAGGTAGCAGCAGCCATCAAGAAGAATGGCGGCTTCGTTCAGATCAAGATCTACGAGAACGAGGGCCACCAGTTCTCGCGCATCGAGAACCAGATCGACTCCTGGCAGCGCGTGTCGGACTTCCTGAAAGTACGGGTGCCTTCTCCGGGCTGCGGGTGCTCGATTTATGAGTAGGGCGGATGGAATTCGCTTTTCACGTTTGTCATCACGAAGGTCGTCCGCCGCGGGGACGACCGACGGATCTGCTTTTCGTCGAAACAGAACAGCAGATTCCTCGCGCCAAAAACCGGCGCTCATAATGACAAACTTGAACCGGTTGGTCGGCTAACGAATGTTCTTCTTGTAGGCGACGATAGCCGCAACCAGTCCTGGAATATCAAACGTCTTCGCCTCGATGTCAACGGGCAATCGGAACTCGCGCAGCGTCGCAGATGTGACAGGACCGATCGATGCGCTGTGGATTCCGTGATGTGGAGACGGCTTCTTCAGCGCGGCGCGTGCGCTGCGAACACCTAGCAAGCCCACGAAGTTTCTTACAGTGGAAGAACTGGTGAATGTAATCGCATGGAGCTTGCGTTTTCCTGCTAGCACTGCGCGCAAGCGCCGCTCCGACGGTTTCGGCACGACGGTCCCGTAGGCTTCGATCACGTCGACCATTGCACCTGTTTTACGCAGCTCGCGAGGAATCACGTCGCGCGCGACTCTCGCTCGCACCAGCAACACGCGCTCGCCTTTGACGCGCTTGTGCAGCGCTGCTACAACCGATTCGGCCACGTACTCTTTCGGCATAACCCGGACCGCGAGTCCATGCTTCTCGATTGCCTTCTTGGTCGCGGGACCGATGGCCGCGATCTTCAGATGCGCAAGCGCAGAGGGATCGACCTTGCGCTTCGCCATGCGCTCGAACAGCGCTCCTGCGCCGTTCACGCTAGTGAGAATCAGCCAATCGTAGATCGCGAGCTTGCTCAGTGCGATATCGAGAGGTTTGTACGAAGCCGGCTTGCGGATCTCGATGAAGGGAATCTCGATGACCTGACAGCCTAGCTCCTTCAGCGAAGACGACAGCGCGCCCGCCTGCTTCGTCGCGCGCGACACCAGCACATGGCATCCGGAAAGTGGCTTGGCGGATTTCGGCATCGGAAAGGCGCTTCCCCAGGGGCTAAAGCCCGGTGTCTAGTAGCACTCGATCAGCACGACTGAAGTCGCGCTGTGTCGCAAAACCTTTGCGCAACGGGTCTTTGAGCAGCCTGTGAAGCTGTGCCCCGATATCAAGCTCTATCTTATGGCTGCTGAGGCGTCGTGACAGTCGCCCCGTAAACATCTTCGAGGATCTTGTCCGCTCCGCGCTTCAGCAACGTGTTGCCGACGCGTTCGCCCAGCTCGACAGGATCTGTTCCAGTCTGCTGCTCACGCAAAACTTCGGAGCCATCGGGCCGCGCGACAACCCCAGTAAGCCGCAGCTTACCCTCCTTGGCTTCTGCGAAGGCGCCGATCGGAACCTGACATCCGCCGCCGAGCTTGTTCAGCAGCGTCCGCTCACAGCTGGTCGCCGCACGCGAATCCGAATTGTTGAGGAATCCCAGAAGCTCGCGCATCTTGGCGTCGCCTGCGCGAATCTCGATGCCTAATGCACCCTGTCCTGCAGCGGGACACATGAAACTCTCGGACAAGTACTCCTTCACCAACCGTGTCTTGCCGAGACGAGTGAGTCCAGCGGCGGCCAGAATGATGGCGTCATATTCGCCCTGCTCGAGCTTGCGCACGCGCGTGTCGACATTACCGCGCAAGGGATGAATGTTGAGATCGGGACGAAATGCCTTGAGCTGCGCCTGCCGCCGCAAGCTGCTGGTTCCGACTTTCGCGCCTTTGGGCAAAGCGTCGAGGCAGTCGTAATGGACCGACAAAAACACGTCATGTGGATTTACCCGTTCGGTGATGGCCACAAGTTCAAAGCCTAAGGGTAATTCCGTCGGAAGGTCTTTCAGGCTGTGCACGGCGAGATCGACGCGCTTTTCGGCCAGCGCGTCTTCGATCTCCTTGGTGAACATGCCTTTGGTGCCGACCTGTGCGAGTGCCACATCGAGAATCTTATCGCCCGTGGTCTTGATGATCTCGAGCTCGATCCGATGGCCGCGCTCGCGAAGAAGTGCAGAAATATGATTGGCCTGCGAAAGCGCCAGCTGCGAGCCACGTGATCCGATTTTGAGACGAGCCATTAGTGCCGACCCCCGGATTTCGGACTCAGTGTTGCATCCTCTTCTTCGCTGTTGGGTTTGAGACTGTCGCGCAGATTGAAGAGCTTGCGGACGAGGTCAATGACGGTAGTCGATTCCGACGATTCGCGGGCCGCGCTCTTGAGCGTCGTGATCGGTGTATGCATGATCTTGTTGATGATGCCGCGTGAAAGGGTTTCGACTGCCAGTTCCTGTTCGGGAGTCAGCGTTCCCAACCGACCGCGCACACGATCAATTTCAGCCTGTCGCACCGTCTCGAGATGCTCTTGCAAGGAGACAATGGTCGGCACAACATCAAGCGTTTGCATGCGCGTCTGGAACTTGTCGACTTCGAGTTGCACAATGGCTTCGGCACGGTCGGCTTCGGCGCGACGATCGGAGATGTGCGCGGCGACGACCTGCTGCAGATCGTCGATGTCGTACACAAAGATACCGTCGAGCTTACTCATCTGCGGATCGACGTCGCGCGGCACGGCGATATCGATGAAGAACATGGGGCGGTTCTTGCGGCGGCTGAGGAACTTCTCGCCGTGCTCCTTGTGGAAGATGGTGTGCGGCGCACCGGTGGAGCTAATCACAATGTCAGCACGATCGACGGTGTCGTACAGCTGGTCGAAGACGATTGGTTCGCCGTTAAACTTGGCAGCCAACGCGGCGGCCCGCTCATAGGTCCGATTGCCAACGTAGATCTTGCTGGCGCCGTGGGCCATAAGGTGACGCGCGGCGAGTTCGCACATCTTGCCCGCGCCGACGAGATAAACGCTCTTGCCGGTGAGATTCCCGAAGATCTTCTTGGCGAGCTCGACCGCGACTGACGCAATCGAAACAGCGGACGTAGCAATCGCAGTTTCGGTCCGGACGCGCTTGGCAACGGCGAAGGCGCGCGAGTAAAGCGCGTCGAGCTGTGAGGTGACGGCTCCGACGGCGCGCGCGGTTGCGTAAGCTTCTTTCACCTGGCCAAGAATCTGCGGCTCGCCCACGACCATTGAGTCGAGGCTGGAAGCCAAACGAAAGACATGCCGCACTGCGTCGCGCTCGCGATACTCGTAGAGATAGTTGCGGTACGGGTACGGGTCGAAGCCAAAGAGCGTCTCTAGGCATTCGTGGAGATTGGCGTTGGCGTCTTTGGTGCGCGCGACGACTTCAACCCGGTTGCAGGTGGAGACGATCATCGCCTCCTCAATGCCGGGCTGCGAAACCAGGGTCTTTACCGCCTCGGGCAGTCGCGCTTCAGGAATGGCGAACTGCTCGCGCACTTCCACCGGCGCGGTCTGGTGGTTTACGCCTATGACGATGAGGTTCATAGCGGGGGGAACCTGTGGACCCGGCTGAAGCTATTCGCGGCCCATACGCCGAGCGCGATGACGAAGGCGCATGTGGCCAGGATGGCTGCGCGACGTCCGCGCCAGCCGGAACTCCAGCGCGTGTACAGCAGCAGCAGGTACACGATCCACATGATGAAGGACAGGAGAATTTTCGGGTCGGTGAAGAAGAATGGGCCGTATTTGGCGATGGCCAGGACCGAGCCGGCGATCAGGCCGAAGGTCATGAAGGGGAAGCCGAAGAGCAGCGAGTTGTAGCCGATGTCGTCGATAGTCTGCAGCGACGGAAGCTTCGACAGCAGCCCGTCGGAGCTCTTGGCCTTCAGCGCGCGCTCCTGCATGAGGTAGAGCAGGCTGGCTCCGAAGCTGAGGAACAAACCTGCATAGCCCGTGAAGATCATGACTACGTGAACGAAGATCCAACTGCTGCGCAGCGCGGGTGAGGTGAAGGTGACCGGCTTCTGACCGATGGCTGAAGCGAACGTAAGAATGAAGACAAGGGGAAAAATGACAATGCCGGGCGAAGTGGTGCGGTAGCCGACAAAGAAGAGAAAGAAGACCACCATGGCAACGAACGCCAAGAGCGACTCCGAGTAATGAATGGAAGCCCAGGAGAGACGTCCGATCAGGACGGTGTATTCGACCAGGGATACGAAATGAAAGATAAGTCCAAAGCCGACGGCCGGTTCGACCACCTTCGCCAGCAAGTTGCCCTTTTTCCCAAGCAGAAGCAGGGAGTAGACCAAGCCAACCGCGTAGAAAGCCACCGCAACTCGGAGCCAGACCAGAGGCATAAACCCCACAGACCCTTCAGGATGGGTACTGTTTCTCTCCTGTATGATCCAGTATAAACAGGGAGGCGGCGGGGCCGAGTGTGCTTATCACGTCCGGGTGTGACCCGGGTCACAAGGGTGGTATGTAACTGGCGGGAAAGGACAACAGCAGGCCCCCGTTTTACTCGCTCGGCCCGCTCAGAATCTCGGGTGCAGGCTGTGAGGCCCGCAGACGCCTCGAACTCGGCTCCGCCCGTAACGGCGGCCCTCGCTCGAGATGACAAGCTGAGATTCCTTAGCTGGGATAGTGGAAGGTCACGATGTGCTGTGAGGCGATGGTCGTGCCGTCTTTGGACGCGGGACGGAAGTGCCACTTCTTGAGCGTGGCAAGCACGCGCTCCTCGATGCCGTAACCGATACCGCAAATCAGCTTGAGCTCGACTACATTGCCGTGTTCGTCAATGGTGACTTCGACGACCACGTCGCCCTGAACGCCGGGTGGAAGGTCGGCCCGCGAAACAGCCGGATCAGGAAACACCTGCGGCAGCGCCGGAATGATCTCGTGGCCCGTGAGCGGAACCCCGGGGACACGCGATCCGTAGATCGATCCGCCCTGGGCGGTTGAATCGAGCTTCGAAGTCTCGGCTCCGTTTTCGTTCTCCTGTGTGACCGGAGGTGGTTCGCGATGAGCCTCTGCCGCTTTAGCCAGGAGTTGGGCCTTAGGTTTCTCGATTGGCACTTGCTTGCGTTCGGAGCCGGCGGGTGCAAGATAAACGATGCTGCCGGAGGACCACGGCGTGCCGAGCGCAACGTCGGACGGCGCAACGAAGATAGGTTTGGAATGGTGGGTGAGAACCAGCAAGGCCACCACGTGCGCGGCGAATGAGGCGAGAAGCGCGAAGTCCCAGCGCTTGCGGCTCGGCGGTGGTAGCTCGGCGAACACGGGTTCCCTCACCCCATGGTAGTTTAGCCCAAGTCTGTCAGTTGGACTCACATTGGAAGGAGATGTGAGCGGCGGCAGTAAAGCCAACAGCTGACGGAACCTTCCCGGCGTGCCCAAATAGACAGCAGGTCCTTCGACTACGCGCGCGCGCGCTCCGCTCAGGATGACAGACGTTCGAGGATTCGCCTCAGTCGATGCCGATCAACTGCAGCAAGGCGGGAAGTGTGGCGGCGTCGAGCATGAGGCGGCGGCCGTCCTGCAACATATTCGTAATTTCGTCGAAGGCCTGCATCAGCCGCAGTTTCACGGCGGCGTATTGTTCGGGCTCGCTCAGAGCGCGGCCATAGTCGGCGGTATATTCCTCAAGGGCGCGCGACGGGAGAAAGATGCTGACCGCAAAAATCGTCTTGCGGTCGGAGCTGACGTCGAAGATGAATTCGGTTGAAGGCGCGAAGGGATCGTCAGACAAGGCGGCGCGTTTGCCGACGAAATAGTATTCGTACACGAATCCGGTCTGCGCCGTGTAGGTTTTAACCCGACGAACGGTCATGGCGGCGATTGTACTCCGCGCGAGCGAACCAGGTATGTGACATAGGGATACCCGATCGAAACCGCCGCTATCCGTCTGTCGGACGCTCGCGCAAGCGCGCTGCGGCAGACTCCGGGCTAACCGATGACGCGTAGACCTCTTTGAACGTGTACGACTTCGCCTTGGGGCCGAGGATGGGGAGTATCTCGATGTGCCAGTGGTAGTCGTCTTCGATGGTCTTCCAATAGCCGAGCGTCTCGGACTTGTGGAGGGTGTTGGGCGAGGTATGCAGCACCATGTGGAAGCCGTCAGCGATGGTGCGGATACGATACAGGGTGCGTCGCAAAAGCGCAGCCAGATCGCGTAATGCTCCGGATTTCGTCGCGACGCGCTCGAAATACGCCTCATGAACCCGCGGTGCGATCCAGGTTTCATACGGCGTGCGCGACGCGTAGGGGCAGCACACCAGGTAGTCACCGCGGACTTCGATGATGCGTTTGTCCTGCTTCTGCTCCTGGGCAAAGATGTCGCAGAAGACGCAGCGCTCTTTTGCTCGGTAGTGCTCGCGTGCGGCTCGCAGTTCGTAGAGTACGCGGCGCGGGACGAACGTCGTGGCGACAACCTCGGATGTGGGATGGTCGAATTCCTGGCCGGAGTGCGGGCCGAAGTTCTTGATGACGCTCACATACTTGAAGCGAGCGTCCTGCTTCAAGTCTTGGATGCGCTGGGCACACAGCTTCAGATACTCCTCGATCTCCCGGTCGTCGGCGTTCCACAGCTGGCGATCATGGCGTGCGTTCTCGACGATGACTTCGTGGGCTCCGACCGGCTGCATGGTGTCGTACAGGCCGTTACCGGCTCGAGCGGGGTCGCCTTCGACTTTGTAAATGGGACTGGGATGCACAACTGCGCGGGCGGACCAGGGATTACCGTTGACCGTTGGCATCGAGGCGATGACCTGAAGCTGCAGGTTGGATTCGGGGCAGAATGGACAGAGGTAATCGTTGCCGCGATCGTGCTCCGCCTCGTCGCCAGTGATGACCCAGGAGCGCGTGATGGGGTCCTTGCGCAGTTCCATCGTGTTGCTACTTTACGTTGCCGGCAGCTAAGCGGGCAAACCGGGTTCGGTTAGATGTGATTGGTCTTTCGCAGTGTGGATCCATGTTACGTTAACCTTTGGATTCGTTAGGCGTTAACCAAGGCAAATGCTGGCGCTTGGTAGAATTGAGGATGTGAAGCGACCGATCCGCCTCATCGCCATCGACCTGGATGGCACGCTGCTGAACTCCAAGGTAGAGCTTTCCCAAGAAAATCTCGACGCGTTGCGCCGCGCCCGTGAGGCAGGAATTGAGATCGTGCTGGGCACCGGACGGCGACACGACTTCGCTCTGCCGATCGCGCAGACGCTGGGATTCGACTTGTGGATGTTCAGCTCAAATGGCGCCATCACGCGGTCGACGCGCGGGGCGACGTTTCATCGCGATCTACTGCGGAAAGAGACCGCAATCCGGCTGGCCCGGGCAATGCGCAAGTTCCGCAATTACATGGTGCTGACCTTTGATCGCAAGGGCTTCGGCGCCATCGTTTGCGAAAACCACGACCAGCTTTACGGCGTGATTCAGCGCTGGATGGAGAAAAACGCGCCATACATTCAGTATGTCTACCCGATCGAGGAGGCGCTGACGGAAGATCCGATCCAGGCAATGTTCTGCGGGCCGGTTGGGCTGATGGACACGGCACAAGCCGAACTAGCGGCGTGCGGGTTCAGCGAAGCCTTCACGGCAATTCGTACACAGTACGATCACCGCAATCTGTGTATTGTTGACCTCCTGAACGCGGGATGCTCGAAGGGGCACGCACTCGAGCGCTGGGCGGCCTATCGTGGCATCGATCGCAGCGAAGTGATGGCCATCGGTGATAACTATAATGACGTGGAAATGTTGACCTTTGCCGGGCATCCGGTGATCATGGGTAACGCCTGCGACGAACTGAAGCAATGTGGATACGCAGTGACGCTACACCATGACGAGCACGGCGTGGCGGCTACGATTGACCAGGTGCTGGAGTCGAACGCGGAAATCCTGAATGCGTAGGTACCTTCAACTCGGGTGGGTGATGGTTCTGGGCGCAAGTTGTTTGCAAGCGGCCGAGATAGCAAACCTGCGCAACGGATTCAGCATTCGGCACGAGCGTCATGAGTCACAAGGCGAGATCACGCGGCTATTCCTCGGTAGCGATGTGGCGTCCAGCTACGTTGATGTGGCAACCGCGCAGATCGAGAGCTTTGAGCCGGCCCCAGCTGACATCGTATCGCCCGGCACCGACGCCGCTTCGCCTCACGACTTACAGACCATCATTGGCGAGGCCAGCGAACATAGCCGAATCGATGCCGATTTCATCGCCAGCGTGATCCGCGCCGAGAGTGCCGACAATCCGCGGGCAGTGTCACGTAAAGGCGCGCAGGGACTGATGCAGCTTATGCCGCAAACGGCGTCTTGCCTGGGCGTAAAGGACAGTTTCGATCCGGCCGCAAATGTCGACGGCGGTGTCCGCTATCTGCGCGAGCTACTGTTGCTGTACAACGGCGATGCTGCCAAGGCGCTGGCCGCTTACAACGCCGGTCCGCAACGCGTGCTGCAGTATCACGGCGTGCCTCCTTATTACGAGACGCACGCCTACGTCGCGCGCGTAATCAATGATTACAACCGCAAGAAAATTGCGCAGGTGAAGCAGCAAACGCGGACGAAAGTATGGTCACAGACAGTCGGAACTGCCGCGGCAAGCGACGCCCGATAGGGTGGTTTGACCCTTCCCTCCTGCTCATTTAACGTGTGAATTCGTGCCTTCGGGGCCATTCGCCGCATGCTCCACTACTCTCACTCATGAACACGAAGCGCGCACTGGTAACGGTAGTCGTCATAGCAGTTCTCGGTGCGCTGATTTATTTGCAGGTGCACACCTGGAAGAAGTTTGACTGGGCGACATTCTGGACGAATACAGAGCATGTTCGCTGGGCTTATGTGGCCTACGCGATGGTTCTCATCTACCTGACATTCCTTATCCGTGCTATTCGCTGGCGCATTTTTCTAAAACCTCTGCGTGAGACGAGCACGGCGCGGCTCATCCCGCCGCAGTTTATTGGCTTTGCCGGACTGGCGTTGCTGGGGCGACCGGGCGAAGTGATTCGTCCTTACCTCATCGCCAACCGGGAAAACCTGACATTTGCGTCGCAGATGGCGGTGTGGCTGGTCGAACGAATCTTCGACATGGCTTCGGTGGCGGTGATGTTGGTCGTGATCGAATTCATAGGCGACCCTTTCTGGAGCGCGCTTCCGAACACCCACCTGGCGGCACAGGCACGCTGGTCGGCCGGCTTCTTTTTCAGCGGAATTCTGGTCGTAGCGGCTGTGGCTGTGCTGTTGAGAAAGTCTGGCTACGTGGTCGCTGACCGACTCAAGAAACTTCTGAAAGGACGGAGCCCCAAGCTGGCCCACGGTCTGCACGCCAAGCTCGTATCGTTTACCGATGGTCTGGAAACGATCAGCGACCTGTCCTCGTTCGTGCAACTGGCGCTTTGGTCGTTCCTGATGTGGTCCATGGTCGCGCTGGCGTACTGGCTGGTGACGCACGCCTACGGTGGCGTGATGGCGCATTTGGGCCCTGCCAGCATTATGTTGCTGCTGGTGTCGGCGATGTTTGGATCGCTGATTCAGCTCCCGGGCGTGGGTGGCGGATCGCAGCTGGCGACGATCGCTGTCCTTAACCGGGTGTTCGGCGTGCCGAATGAGGTCGCGGTAAGCTGCGGAATGCTGCTCTGGGTAAGCACCTTCTTGTCGGTCATGCCCGTGGGGCTGCTGATCGCACATCGCGAGCGGTTGTCACTGCGCGGGGTGGTAGCGGCAGAGCAGAAAGAAGAGGCGGCGCTGACCGATTAGGCCCTGTTGAACGACCGGCATGGTAAGGACCGATATTCACCTTCTAGCCTGCAAAGTAATGCGGGATCTTCCCTCTAACAGCATCCACCAAAAGTCCCCGCTACTCGTGTCGTTCTGCAGCTCGCTCATGCCCGCGAGCAAGGGGCTGTCGGACTGCGCTTACATCAGGCGACGAGGCAGACGGTTGGCCGCGAAGATAGCGCCCGTTCCAACCATTGCCAGCGTGCCCGACTCCGGACTGTCGGCGGTGGAAATGTTCCTCCAAGACCGTCGAGATAAACATAGCCAGCACGGCCGCCATACGGGCAGTCCGCGCCGAGCAGTGTCAGTGTGAACGTATCTCCCTGCATCGCGGTAAGGTCGAGGTCCTGTACCTAGCAATCGGTATAGAACCAGTTGCCATAAGGATGGAAAATCGAGCCGTTGGCATAGGAGTCGTACGCGACCGCGTACAACAAGGTTTGCGTGGTGTCATCGGCGAGCATGAGCGTGAAGTTATCCGAGTCGGTCGGGTCGTGAGACGCTTCCAGCACGGCCGGCCAGGCGAAATAGAGATGCGGATCGGTGTACTTCGTCAGTGTAATAGGCGGTGCTCGCCCGTCATTCGGTGTTGCCCTGCGGAATCAGTCGCTCAGTTTTTGCCTGCTACAATCGACGTTGGGATAGTTCGCCCCACGTTTTCCAGCACATATGAAGTGTCCGTTTTGCGGGTTTGAGAACGATAAGGTGGTCGATTCGCGCGAAAGCAAGGAAGGCGAGTCGATTCGCCGCCGGCGCGAATGCCTAAAGTGCGAGAAGCGCTTCACCACCTACGAACGCATCGACGAAATTCCCTACATGGTCATTAAGAAGGATGGCCGGCGGGAGAAGTTCGAACGCCAGAAGGTCCTAAACGGCCTGCTGCGAGCCTGCGAGAAGCGTCCAGTATCGATGGGCAAGCTGGAGCAGATCGTCAATGACGCCGAGGGGCTGGTGGTCGATTCGCCCGAACGGGAGCGCAAGGCGAGCGAAATCGGCGAGCTGATCATGAACCGGCTGAAGCGGATCGACAAAGTTGCTTATGTGCGGTTCGCCTCCGTGTACCTGGACTTCAAAGACGTGCGCGAGTTCATGGAAGAGTTGAAGGAATTACTGGATACTAAAGAAATCACAAGTTCAAAGTCGAAGGCGGTTAACTAAGCACGACGCGAGAGGCCATGGCACACACAGTCACTTTGATTCCCGGCGACGGGATCGGTCCCGAAGTGGTGAAGGCGACGGTCCGAATTCTGGAAGCGACCGGCGTCAAATTCCAATGGGAGAGCTTCGCCGCCGGCGCCGAGGCTTACGAGAAGTACAAAGAGTACATTCCGAAAGAGCTGACACAGTCGATCGAGCGCACACACATCGGGCTGAAAGGGCCGGTCACGACTCCGGTGGGAGGCGGCTTCTCGAGCATCAACGTCGCGCTGCGCAAGCAGTTCGCGCTGTTCGCGAATTTTCGCCCGATCATCAACCTCCCGGGTGTGCCGACGAAATATCCGGATGTCGATCTCATCGTGGTCCGCGAAAACACCGAGGGGCTTTACTCGGGCATTGAGCACGAGGTTGTGCCCGGGGTGGTAGAAAGCCTGAAGATCATCACCGAGAAGGCATCGACGCGCATCGCCAAGTTTGCGTTTGAGTATGCGCGCAAGTTTCATCGCAAGAAGATCCACGCCATCCACAAAGCCAACATCATGAAGATGTCGGACGGCCTGTTCATCCGCTGTTCGCGGACGGTGGCGAGGAATTATCCCGAGATCACCTACGGCGAGCATATCGTGGATAACACCTGCATGCAGCTGGTGATGAACCCTTACCAGTACGACATGCTGCTATTGGAGAACCTGTACGGCGATATTATCTCCGACTTGTGCGCCGCGTTTGTCGGCGGGCTTGGTCTCGTCGCGGGCGCGAATTTCGGGACCGACTGCGCCATCTTCGAAGCGGTACACGGATCTGCCCCTGACATTGCAGGCAAAGACATGGCCAATCCGACGGCAGTACTGCGGTCAGGCGTGCTGATGCTGCATCACCTGGGCGAGCACGGCGCGGCCAACCATATCGACGCCGCGTTGGGCCATGTCTACACCGAGAAGAAGCACGTGCCGCGCGATGTTGGGGGGAACGCCGGCACCACCGAGTTCGCCGATGCCGTGATCGCAGCGTTAGAAGAGGTCCCCCTGCCTATACCAGTGCTAAAAGAAGCGGAACTGTAGGCGGAACTCGGCTGATCTAGCGCCGCACCGCCCAGGCGAGCCCGTCGGGTTCTCGGCCCACGTCAATGTGACCGATTACCGCGACCGATTTCAGATCGATCACCGTCAGGTAATTGTCCGGAGTGCACGCCACAAATGCGCGTGATCCGTCGGGCTGAATCTCAATGCCCGCAGCGCCGTGTCCCACCGGGATGCGCTTGAGCTCTTTGCGCGAGGCGACATCGAAGACGGCCACATCGGGACCACCCAGCATGGAAACCAACGCCAGCTTTCCATCGGGAGTGATCTTCAGCCGGTTGGCGCTGCGCACATTTGCGTTCAGGGTCTGCGACACGGTTTTGGCCGGGATCGCGATGATTGAGATGGTCCCCTCACGTGCGTTGGCCACCCAGATTTCTTTCCCGTCGGGTGCAACGTCGAATCCTTCCGAGCCATCGCCGACGCGCACAACCGTTTCATTCCAGTCCCCTCCAGGAACCGCCATTGGCCGCGGAGGCGCGCCTGGCGCAGGCTGACCGGCAGGCGGGCTAGCGGTCTTCTCGATGATGCTCACCGTTCCCGAGCTAACGTTCGTGGTGTAGATGCGCTCGAGGTCCTCGGTCACGTAGATCATGTGAGTGCGGTTCTGGCCGGTGCCGAGGATCCAGTCAATCTTCTTCGTCGCCGGATCGTAGCTGCCAATCGCCTTGGCGCCTTCTGCTGTGAACCACGTCTTGCCTCCGACGAATGTCAGACCGTGCGGGCCACGCAGTGCTCCGAGATCGATAGGAGGCAGAGGCTTTTGCGCAAGCAGATCGATGACCGCGAGCGTGTTGAAGGCGCCGAATCCGTAGTTGGAGACGTAGGCGGTCTTGCCGTCCGTGGAAGCAATCACTTCGTGGGGGTCATCTCCAACAGGCACTTTCGCCACAACTTTGAGTGTCGCCGGATCGACAATGGCGAGGGTATGGTCGCGCTTGCTTAACGCAAGCAGCGCCGGAGAGGGCTTGGCTTGGGCGAGAACTAGCGATGGACCAAGGGCAATTGTGAGGACAAGAATTGTTGCGGACTCTAATTTCATAGCAAACAGAATACCTGTAGAGCTGAAGGAAGACGACACGGGTCCAATGCGAAGCTGCGGCGAGGGTAGAATTTTGAATTGGTCAGAAGTGCTACCAGGTTCATCCATGTTTCGTACTTTCTTCCGTTTGTTCGTCGCCCTGGCTCTCATCCTGTTTCTTGCTAGCTGTAATAAGGCTCCTGCTCCGGCGCCTCACACCACGTCGAACACGCTGGCAGCGGCGACGCCGATCGATCCCGCTACTGCCGCATCCATCGGCGGCGTCGTGCACTTCGACGGCATACCTCCTGCTCCCCAGAAGATCGATATGTCGGCGGACTCCGGATGCAAGGGTCAGAACCAGTCGGAGACGGTGATCGTCAACGACGAACACCTCGCCAACGTACTCGTGTACGTGAAGGACGGACTCGCTGGGCGAAGCTTCCCTGCTCCGCCGGAAAGGGTGACGATTTTGCAGGAAGGCTGCCGCTACGTGCCGCACGTGGCGGCGGCAATGATGGGTCAGAGCGTGGAGTTCGTCGATCAGGACGATACGCTGCACAACATCCACCCTATGCCGAAAAACAACACTGAGTGGAACCAGTCAGAAATGCCCAACGGCAGTTTCGCGCGCCCGTTCACCGCGGCAGAAATCATGATTCCCATCAAGTGCAATCAGCATCCGTGGATGAAGATGTATCTCAGCGTGCTAGGCAACCCTTTTTTTGCCATCACGGGCAAGGACGGGAGGTTCGCGCTGAAAGGGCTGCCTCCGGGCACCTACACGATTGCCGCGGTGCATGAGAAATTCGGCGAGCAGGATGTGAAGATCACCTTAGCGCCAAAGGAAGACAAGAAAGACATGGGTTTCGAATTCAGGCCATAAACGGCCGCCCGTCGATGAATGGAGGAGGTATGGATCTGCCAGACGCCCCGATTGCCAAACAAGGGTCTTACGTCGCACACTTTCTGACGGTAGCAGATCAGCCACGATCCAGCCAGTTCTACGTCGGGATTCTCGGGGGGAGGGTCGTGCGCGGGCCGGATCCCACCTATATCAAGCTCGCGAATTCGTGGATCATCCTGACCTCGGGTGGCGGCCCGACTCCCGACAAGCCGACGGTGATGCTGGAAACGCCCAAAGACCTCAACAAGGTCAGCAGCTTTCTGAACCTACAGTAGCTGATATCTGGGACTGCTACAGGCACTGGAAGGCCAAAGGCGCCGAGTTCCTGACCGAGCAGCTCGATAACCTTGGCCGCGAGACTCGCTGCTACATGCGTGATCCTGACGGATACCTGATCGAAGTTGGGCAGTACATTCCGGCCGCGATTGAAACCTTCAAGCGTTTTCTTGCTGCAGCCGAAAAGGCCTGAATTGCCGACCTGAATACAGCTCGGGCGACGCTATCTCGTTTGATACAATACCGCTTCGGCCATTGGTAGAGGATCGAGTGACGGTGACGCGACTGAGCGTCCTGACACTTCAACCGGACATTGCAGTTTTGGTTTCGCGGCACGAGGTAGCGGCGCGCGAGGGCCGCACTGACAGGAGCACGTTCTGACTTCACGGACGATTCCATACAACCAGGCACATCATCGTTTCGCCGTGTTTCTGGCAGTGTGCACGCTGCTGCTGATCGTGGCCGGCGCACTGGTCACCAGCAATGACGCCGGGCTGTCCGTTCCGGATTGGCCCACGTCTTTTGGCTCGCTCTACAAGATTCCCCCGATGGTTGGCGGCGTGAAGTACGAGCACGGCCATCGCATGTTCGCCGAGTTGGTTGGCCTGCTCATCATCGTGATGGCGGTGTGGACCGAGCGCGTCGAGCAGCGCAAATGGATGAAAGTCCTGGGCTGGGTTGCGCTGGCGGCTGTGGTTGGGCAGGGCGTGCTCGGCGGGCTGACGGTATTGTTCTATCTGCCCTGGGCGATTTCGACGGCACATGCCACGCTGGCGCAAACGATCTTCTGTGTTGTGACGGCGATGGCGCTGTTCACCAGTAAGGGCTGGTTACAGGATTCCGAGCCTATCGTCGAACATGGACTGACGCCGGGAACTCCGGCGCTGACCACCATCACTGCTGCGTGCGTGTGGGTACAGTTGATTCTCGGCGCAGCGTTTCGCCACTCGGGTATGAAGCTGTTGCCGCACCTGATCGGTGCGTGCGTTGTAACGGCGATGCTTTGCTGGACGGTAGTGCGAGTGCTCTCCCGCTACGGTAACGTCGCTCGGCTTCGCAAGCCCGCGCAGACCGTACTGGCTCTGCTCATGATTCAGTTGGGCCTGGGTTTCTTCGCCTACCTCACTCGCATCCAGTGGGACAAAGATGCGGTACAGCCGATGGCTGGGATGGTGATCAGCACAGTTTTGCACGTCGCTGGCGGTGCGCTTGTACTGGCGACAAGTGTGATCCTTGCCATCCAGACGCGGCGCGTGATTACGGTCCACGAAAAACCAGCAGTGTTGACGACTTCCTCGCGAAAGGCCGTAACGGCATGAGCACAGCAACACAGCCATTGGCGGTTCCACGTATCGGCTTTGCCGCGTTGATGCGCGAGTATGCTGTGCTGATGAAGGCGCGCGTAACCACGCTCATCGTGCTGACGGCGTGGTGTGGCGCGTACCTTGCTGCCGTAAAATCAGGGCTTCCGTCGCTCTCCTGGACGATGTTCCATGCGCTGCTGGGCATCGGCTTGGTGAGCAGCGGCACCGCTGCTATCAACGAAGTTATGGAGCGTGAGGTTGACGCTCGCATGAGACGCACGGCGGCTCGTCCACTTGTCACGGGCACGATGAGCGTGGTGCACGCGTCGATCGTTGCGTTTGGCATGACGCTGGGTGGGATCGCTTATTTGTGGCTCACCGCCAACTGGCAGGCCGCATTGCTTACGGCGCTGACTTCAGCAAGCTACCTTCTGGTCTACACTCCGATGAAGCAGGTGCATCCCGTCTGCACGCTGCTCGGCGCGTTCCCCGGCGCGATGCCTCCGGTGCTGGGCTGGGTGGCTGTTCGAGGGCGCATGGATCCGGAAGCGATTGTGCTGTTCGCCATCATGTTCTTCTGGCAGTTCCCGCACTTCCACTCGATCGCGTGGCTCTATCGCGAGGATTATGAGAATGCCGGCGTGCGCATGCTGCCGGTGGTCGAGAGCGACGGTCGTTCGACGATTCGCGCCATCGTGATCTACTCGCTGGCCCTGGTGCCGGTTACGCTGGCTCCAACGCTGATGGGCATGGCTGGCTGGACATACTTCGCCGGTGCACTGATGCTCGGCCTGGTTCTGCTGTGGTTCAGCGTGCGCATGTGGACTATGAAGCTCGCGCCCGTCGTCGGTAAGTCGAAGGCGCGCGCACGTCAACTGCTGCAGGCCTCGGTGATTTACCTGCCGCTGCTGTTTGCGCTGATGATGCTCGATCGCGCGGCTTAGAATAAAAGCATTGTGAATTCCTGGACCCCAACCGCTGAAGCCGAAAATCAGACTGCGTCTTCGGAGCCCGTTTCAACGCCATCGCCTGTCATTCAGTTACAGGAGTTACGTCATCAGTATGGCGACCGCGTCGCACTGGCAGGCGTGTCCTTTGATGTGCGTCCGGCGGAAATCTTCGGGCTGCTCGGGCCGAACGGCAGCGGCAAGACCACAACATTCCACATTCTCTCAACGTTGATGGTTCCCTCCGGCGGGCGTGCTCTCATCATGGGGCACGACGTCGCCAAAGAGCCCAGCCGGGTGCGCCGCCTGATCGGCGTTGTCTTCCAGGAACAAAGTATTGATGTGAAGCTGTCGGCGGAAGAGAACTTGATGCTGATCGGCCACGTCTACGGGTTACACGGCGCGGCGTTGAAGGCTCGTGTCAAAGAAATGCTAGGCCGTGTCGGCCTGGCCGATCGCACCAAAGAAAGAGCTGAGGCGTTTTCAGGTGGCATGAAGCGCCGGCTTGAGTTGGCCAAGGGATTACTGCATCATCCCTCAGTTCTGTTGCTCGACGAACCGACAACCGGGCTCGATCCCGGAGCGCGTCGCGATTTGTGGCAGTATCTGCAGATCCTGCGCGACCAAGAGAATGTTTCGGTACTGGTGACGACCCACTTGATGGAAGAAGCGGAACGCTGCGGCCGTCTGGCGATCTATTCCGAAGGCAATGTAGTCGCGCTGGGAACTCCAGAGGAGCTGAAGAGCGAGATTGGTGGCGACGTGATTCTCTTCGAAGGCGACGAACCCGATGCCCTGGCACAGCACATTGAACAACGCTTCGGCCTGCAGGCGACAGTGATCGACAACCAGGTTCGCTTGGAGATCGAAAACGGGCATCGCTTCGTAACCGACGTGGTCGAGGCATTCCCCGGCGAGATCGAGGGCCTGTCGGTTCACAAACCCAGCCTCGAGGACGTGTTCATTCGGCGAACGGGGCACCGTTTCTGGACCGAGCAAGACGAGACGAGTGATTGAACCACACAGACAGAGGCCCGGAGGAAGCCCAGCCTTTTTGAAATGAGAATTCTCATTGTCTCTGGGTCTCTGTGGTGAACGGCTTTAAGACCATGGCGACAACCGCAACCCTATCGACGAGCAACTTGCACGCTCCCGCGCGTGTCGGCACTATCCTGCCCTCGATTTCCCTGTGGTGGCGCGAAATTGTGCGCTTTTATCGCCAGCCTAGTCGCGTTATCGGAGTCGTCGCATCGCCTCTGCTGTTCTGGGTGGTCATCGGCTCAGGCTTCGGAACCTCGTTTCGCTCCAGCGGCGCGGGAGGCCAGCACTATCTCAATTATTTCTTTCCCGGCGCACTCATCATGATCGTCCTGTTCACCGCCATCTTCACCATGATGTCGGTGATTGAGGACCGCAAAGAAGGGTTTTTACGGTCGGTCCTGGTCGCGCCGGTAAGCCGCACGGTGATCGTGCTCGGCAAAGTTCTGGGCGGCGCCACCCTCGCTACCTTGCAAGGGCTGATCTTTCTCGTGTTCGCTCCCGCTCTGGGGATCCACTTCACGCCCGCGAGCCTGCTGCTCACGATTGTGGTCATCTTTCTCGTGGCGTTCTCGCTGACCGCACTTGGCTTTCTCATCGCGTGGCCTATGGACTCGACTGCCGGTTTTCACGCCGTAATCAACCTGTTTCTGATTCCGCTCTGGCTTCTATCAGGATCGCTGTTTCCCGTGTCTGGCGCTTCAATGTGGATCCGCGTCCTGATGCGCATTAATCCGCTGACCTATGGCACGGACGCCCTGCGCATGCTGCTCTATCCCGGAGCGCCGGCCGGCGATTTGCCGCCCAGCACCAATCTCGCCGTGCTGGTTGTGTTCACGCTGGTGATGTTCAGCTTGTGTTTCCTGATCGCGAACCGGCGGACGACGAAGGTGGCTTGAATTTTCGAACCGATGCACCTTTCGCCCACATTCTTCCCTGCCCTGAACGCCTTCCTCAACGCATCGAGCGCCGTCCTGATCGGCACCGGCTACTACTTCATCAAGAGCGGTCGCCGCAACGCGCATAAGCGCATGATGATCGCCGCATTCGTCACCTCCACGCTGTTTCTGATTTCTTACCTGTACTATCACCTGGTGCTGCGCGCGGGCGTCACGCACTTTCATGGTCAGGGCATCTGGCGACCGCTGTATTTCTCCATCCTGATCTCCCACACCTTCCTGGCAGCGGTCGTCGTGCCGTTCATCCTGATCACGCTTTATCGCGCGCTGAGCGGGAAATTCGCCCGCCACCGTGCCATCGCCCGCTACACCTTTCCGATCTGGATGTACGTCTCGGTTACCGGAGTGGTTATCTACGTGATGCTGTATAAGATTTTCGTCGCCTAGGTGAGCTAGGCATGTAGCTTCTGGGAGTGAGTGAGGACGCCTCCAGGCGTCCGTTCTGGCTATTCTTCTATGCCTTGCGCTTTAGCACCTGATGCAGTGAAAGGTGCTCCGCCTCAGCGGCTAAAGCCGGGCTAGAATACGTAAGCAGCATGCACCACTAAAAGCCGTGCTCCACCCATAACGGCGAGAGTGAGAAAGCGCCAGCCTTTCGCGCCATCTGATATTCTTTCGAGTTCCTTCATCCCCGAAGTACTTAGGAGCGATTCATGGCAAGAGGCGTCAACAAAGTCATTCTTCTCGGCAATCTGGGCAAGGACCCGGAAGTGAAGTACACGCAAAGCGGCATGGCCATCGCCCGCTTTTCGCTGGCGACCACCGAGCGCGCCAAAGACAAAGACGGCAACTGGCAGGACAAAACCGAGTGGCACAACCTGGTGGCCTTCGGCCGCACCGCCGAAGTCGCAGGCGAGTACCTCAAGAAAGGCCGCACCATCTACATCGAGGGCGCTCTGCGCACCTCGTCATGGGATGACAAAGAGAGTGGCCAGAAGAAGTATAAGACGGAAGTCATCGTCAACGACCTCGTGATGGTGGGCGGTCAGCGCGATGGCGGCGAAGGCGGCGGTCGCGGTGGCGCGAGGAGCGGCAGCAACCTCGATCAGCGCGCGCCGGAGCAGGAAGAATCACCAGCTCCAGCCAGCGAGACAATTACCGACGAGGATATTCCGTTCTGAAGAAGCTCTTCGATGTTTAGCTTTCCGAAATCTCTCTGCGGACAGTACCAGAGAAGCCAGTGGCTCGGGTAGTTGATGTGCGGGCAAAAGTCCGGGGACCCTTCAATCGCTTTGCTCGCCAATTCTCCTCACAAGGAAAAGATCTGGCCAACATCGCGTATCCGGGTCCCCGATGCGCCACTTCGTCTGTCAACAATGTACAAATCCCTTTAGTTTTTCCGAATCAGGCGATTCCTGTAGTTCAGTCACAAAGCTACCTGAGGTCGACGTAAGGAATTTCCCGCACGACGCAAGTGGGCTGAATCGCCGTTGCTGCGCGTCTCATCAGAAATGGTGCTTTCAGTTCACGGAGGGCGCGGAACGTATGGCAAAGAAAGTGATTTACTGGATCACCACGGTGCTGATAGCAGCGGCCGGAATCGGGGCGGGCCTCACTTACTTGTCGGGAGCGCAACCGGCCGTCGAAGGCTTCGCTCGCGTCGGCTATCCGCAGCAGTTGCGCACTCTGCTTGGCATCGCCAAGCCGCTGGGAGCTATCGCGCTTCTTATTCCGGGATGGCCAAGGCTGAAAGAGTGGGCTTATGCGGGATTCACCTTTGCCTGGATCGCGGCTGTCCCGGCGCATTATCTGGTGCACGAAACTTCGAGTGCGATCACGGCGCTGGTGCTATTGGTAATCCTGATGGTCTCTTATTTCACTCGCCCTGAAAGTCGCCGAGTACGGACACGAGCTGCGGCGTACGTATAAGCAGATTCACCAGTTTGATCGCTTCCTAGCCAAATTCATTAGGAGGAGGCATGACACGCGAATCCAAGATGCTTGCCGGTATCTTGCTGGTTGTAATTCCCACCGTGATGTACGGCGGTTTGACGCTGCTCATGATGCTGACAACGCAGGCTGCGAGCTACGCCGACAATCCTCTGCGGCATGATATGTGGCGCGCGGGGCACGCGCATGCCGGCGTCTATCTTATACTCTCGCTGGTCATGCTGCGCTATGTGGACGAGGCCCTGCTCTCGCCATTCTGGCGATGGTTCGCGCGAGTAGGAGTGCCGATTGCAGCCATTCTGATTCCGGCAGCGTTCTTCTTGTCCGTCGTCTCACCAGACACGAAAGCGCCCAACGGCCTGATCAACCTGGCGTACGTGGGAGCCATCTTTCTCGCTGCAGCGGTATTGAGCCTCGGCGTCGGTCTGATTCGCGCCGCGCTGGCGGAGCGTTAGCCATCAAGTCAGTCGAACTGATCCAATGCCATCACCAATAGTTGTGCTACTATACAAAAGGGCAGTAGAAGCATTTGGCCTTTGGTGAAGAAGACCCTTTTTTGCCTTGCTGTGCTGTCTGCTAACAGTCCTTGCGAGCACCCTTCTAGCTACTCCGTATCTCAATTTCGCTGGTATTCAGGGGGTCACCCTTTGTCGTTAGCGCCTACCATTGCGACCTGCCTGGGACCGTTGAACTGCACGCCCAACCCGATCCTAACCTCAATGACCGTCAAGTTCCACCCCGTCGGTGGCAGCGGCACGCGCGTAACAGGTCACTGCAGCGGCACGGCAACGAATGTGTCGAGACTTTCTCCACACCGGGCTTAGCCTTTGCTCCCTTCTCCGCACCCAGTAACCAGCCGACGACCGTTACCTACTGGTTTCAGGGACACCAGGTTGGCCCAACCCAGATTCAGTTCGGAGGAATGTACAACCTGCAAAAGTCGGCACACACACTTGATACGGTCGAGTTCTCCCGGTAAACACCCACCAGCTATAGCTTCAATCGAGGCTCGTTCGACGCGGTGCCAGAACCCTCGAGCTTGCTGCTGTTGGGCAGTGGTGTGGTGGGCATGATCGGCATCGCGAGTCGCAAGCTCTCCTAGCAGTTTGAAATCGTGAGGCACCCTCGCGCGCCCCGGGGTGCCGTTTTGTACATTGCGATCACCCACGTTCCCTTTTCTCACTCCCCGGCTGGAGAGATGTCGTCTGTTCGATGACCAATCGACCGACGGTCCGGGTCAGTCATTCCTGTAGTTGAGCAGCGGCTTCTGGTCCGCTGGGATCGCGGTGTAGTAGCTCTTGCCCGCAAGTTGTTTTTTGAAATCGTCCTTTGCCGCCTGCACCAGCGCGGGGTCGGTGAACAAATCAATCGCGGTCAGAGCGATCGCCTTCGCCGCAACCACCATTCCCTGCTGCCCGATGCTCATGCCAGACGTAGCAGCCGCCTGCCACGTGTGGGCTGCGGTACCCGCCGGCCAGGTTGCTGCCGTAAATCCTATCGTCGGCACCTTCCAACTCACATCGCCCACGTCGGTTGACGCCGCGGGCTGGTTGGGATCGAACTTCTTCAGCGGTTCAATCTCCTTCGACGCGTCCAGGCTGGGCGGACTGTCCATCCCGAACGTCTTCTGCAATTCGAGCGCAAACTTTACCTGGTCCGCGTCCATCGTATAACCGCCCACTTCTTCCAGGTTCTTTTGCGCTACCGCGGCCAGCGGGTCATTCCCGATAATGTTGGCGTCGCTGCCAATGTCTTTCACTTCCAGAGTTGTACCCGTCATCAGAGCGGCGCCTTCTGCAATCTTCTGAATGCGGTCCCAGACCTCTTTCAAGGTGGTATTCGACGGACTCCGCGCCATCAGGTCCATCTGCGCCAGGTCGGGCACGATATTCGGTGCCACTCCACCTTTCGAAATGATGTAGTGAATGCGTGTGTTGCTGGGCACGTGCTCGCGCATGAACTCGATCCCGTTACCCATCAGCATCACAGCATCCAGCGCCGAACGGCCGCGGTCGGGCGACATCGCCGCGTGCGCGGCCACACCATGAAACGTGAACTTGGCGGAAACCACCGCCAACTCACCGCCGTTGGAAACGGCGTTCGTGTTACTCGGGTGCCAATGCAGTACCACGTCCACATCGTTGAACGCGCCGTCGCGAACCAGATACACCTTACCCGATCCGCCCTCTTCGGCCGGGGTGCCGTAATAGCGCAGCGTCCCCGCGATATGGTGCTCTTGCATGTATTGCTTCAGCGCCACGGCGGCCAGCGCCGCGCCTGAACCCAGCAGGTTGTGCCCGCATCCGTGTCCCGGCGCACCCGCCTTCACCGGATCGCGGGTCGGCACCGTCTGCTGCGAGAGGCCGGGCAGCGCGTCAAACTCCCCCAGGATCGCGACCACTGGTTTGCCCTCGCCATAGCTTGCGATGAATGCCGTCGGTTCGTCGGCCACGCCCGTCTGCACGCGGAACCCCGCCGCCTTCAATTGCTCCTGCAGCAACTCCGAGCTTTTCGTCTCGTGATAACCCAACTCGGCATATTCCCAGATCTGTTTCGAAACCTGCTTCCAG
>Ga0306920_100001029_pt1 | contig 34261 bp, 40 predicted proteins | sample flu12Cox44000170_FD_204666 | JGI IMG/M metagenome (GOLD analysis project Ga0306920, IMG submission 204666) | Lab enrichment of tropical soil microbial communities from Luquillo Experimental Forest, Puerto Rico - flux4day.12C.oxic.44.000.170 (v2)... | ecosystem: Environmental > Terrestrial >...
GTACCCCAGCGGAACGCGCGCCCTCATGGTGCACGCCCGGCGCATCGGCGAGCCGTCGGGGCACAAGTACTTCCCGGCCACGATCGTGCTGGACGGCCAGCCGCCGCCCGGTGAGCACGTCGTGGTCCCGATTACCGTGACCGACGACGACGCGCCGTCCTACTTCGCCCCGGGCCAGCCGTTCACGATCTGGGGCGATACCGCCGGCCGCGGCATCATCTCCCGCCGCCTGCTCGCCGACCCGGATCCCGGCTAGCCCGGCGGCGAGCGGGCGGGATTACGACCGGTCCTGGCGGGCCAGGCGCGGCTCGCCGCTGACCGTCTCCGCCGGCGTCGTCGCGCGGCCCACGATGAGCGGGCTCACGAAGGACGGGGCCTTCGGCAGCGTGCCGCGGCCATGCAGGCTCATGGCGCCTCGATTCGTCGTCCTCCGGTTTCTCGCGAAGGTAACGACACAGTCCGCTCGGCCACATGAGGCAGTTGCCCCATCTTCGCGGTTCCGGCCGGGCCGGCCGGCCTCGGAGTTGCGCGCGGCGAGGACAGCGAGATGCTGGTGGAGTCGGGAGGGCAGCATGTCGTTCGTCATCACCACGGCAGACCGTGCGTCGTTCGGGCGGTGCCGTCGGCAGTGGGATTTCGGCGCGGGGACGCGCCAGAATCTCCAGGCGCGGCAGCCGCCTGCGGCTGCGGACCTGGACCGGGCGCTGCGCGATGCGCTGGCCGTCTACTACTACCCGGGGATGTGGGACTGGGATCGCGGCGTGCGGCTCCCCCTGGTGATCCAGGGGCTGGAGCGAGCCCTGGCCCGGCAGCGGGAGCGCTGCGGCGATGCCGCGGACGCCGGCCGCTGGCACGAGCCGCTCGAAGCAGGCCGGGAGCTGCTGGCCCGGTACTTCGAGTGGGCGCCCACGGTGGACCGGTTCGCGCCGGTGCTGGCCGAGGCGGCCTACGAGGTGACGGTGCTCGACCCCGAGCGGTCCTCGGCTGGCCTGGTCACCGCGGCCGGTGAGGCCGTCCGGTACCGCGGTCGCGTCGACCTGATGGCGGTCGATCGTCACGATGCCTACTGGATAGTGCGGCATCGCCTGGTGGACGGAAACTGGGCGCCCACCGAGCAGCTTGTCGCCGACGAGGAGGCCCTCACGGCGTGCTGGGCCTGGGAGCAGTTCTACCTCGGGATGGCCATCACCGGGACCGTCTGGAACGAGATGCGCCGCCCGTCGCCGTCATCCCCGCCGCCCGCCCGGCCGCGGCCGGCCCCGCGGCGCTGGCTCCGGCTGCGGGCCCGCCCGGCCGGCCCGCAGCCCGTCGTGCGCGAGCACGAGCCGAGCGGCGGAGGCCGGTCGATTCCTCAGCACCGGCGCATGTACGCCCAGGCCAGGCGCCCGCGCTGGGTCGATCCGGTCGAGCAGCACGTCACCGGCGAGTTCCGGCGCACCTGGGTGCGCCGCAGCCCGGCCGACGTCGCGCAGGCCGGACGTCAGCTCGGCGCTGACGTGGCCGAGATGACCAGGCGGAACCCCAGCATCGCTCCCAATCCTTCCGACCAGCACTGCCCGGTCTGCCCGTACCTCGATCCCTGCCTGACCCTGTCCGCCGGAAAGGACGCCGGCCCGGTCCTGTCGTCGGGTTACCGCAAGCGGCCGCCCGAAAGCCTGCAAGAAGGGCGCCTGGGCGGCGGCGCCTGGAGCACGGGCCGTGGTGCCGCCCCTCCCAGGTTCCGCCGCGGCCAGGGTCTCTAGCCGGCGGTGCCGCCCCCCGGCGCCGTGCTCAGCGCCAGTTCCGCGATCTTCTGGGCGATGGCGGGTGCCTGGTCCTCCTGCGGGAAGTGCTTGCCGGGCACGACGTGCAGGCGGGGCAGGCCCGCGGCGGCCCGTGCCTTCTCGCCGTAGACGGCCAGCGTCATCGTCGGGTCGTCGGCGGCCCAGACGCCCTGCACCGGGTAGCGGACGTTGCGCACGGCGGCGCGGTAGCGGGCCTGCTTGCCGGGCGTGCGCTCGCTGCTGCGCATGACCCGCAGGAAGGCGCGTCCCCGGTCGGATCCCTTGATGAGCGTGAGGTAGGCGTCGAGTTCGGCCCGGGACACCGCGGCCGGGTCGCCGATGCCCTGCAACCGCATCAGGAAGCGGAAGGCCGGCGGGTTCAGGGATCTCATCCACGCCTCGCCGATGCCGCGGTGGCGGAACGGTTCCATGGTCCAGGGTGACTTGAAGTCGGTCACGTCGACGGTGGTGTTGAGCATGGTCAGCGAGGCGACCCGGCCGGGCACCGCGGCCGCGAGCTCGAAGCCGACCGGGCCGCCGATGTCGTGCACAACCAGGTGGAAGCCGGCCAGGCCGAGTTCGTCCACGGCGGCCAGGCAGAACTTCCCCAGGCCGGTCCAGCTGTAGTCGTAGCCGGGCGGGCGCTCGGCCAGGCCGAAGCCCGGCAGGTCGAACGCCACGCCGCGCAGCCCGCGGGCGGCCAGTTCGGCCAGCACCTTCCGGTACAGGAACGAGGTGCCGATCATGCCGTGCAGGCACAGCACCGCGGGCCCGGTGCCCTGCTCGCGCACGAAGCTGCGCACTCCGGCGGCTTCGAAGTAACGCCCGGCTCGCCGGTGGGTGTCGAGAACCTCGGCCCGGCGGCCGGGGCGGGCTGACCCGGCGGCGTCGTGGCCGCGGGCAGCGTGCTGAAGCTTGGACATGGTTGCCTTCCTGCTGGTCGCGTCGGGGGTTCCGGCTACGGCAACGGGGTAGGGACAGCCGTTTTTTTCCGGTAGCCGGCCCGCCGTCGCGGACGGTCAAGTCCCTGGCACCCTCGGTCAAACGGCGGCGGTCACCAGCGGCCCGGGACGGCCGCTGCGGGGCCGGTAAGGTGAACCGAGGTGATCGGCGTGGACCTAGCCTTCGCTACCGGTCAGGTGGACCCGCCCGACCGGCTGGCCGCCTGGCGCGAGCTCGTGAACCGGGTATTCCTGCCGCTGGCCATCACCCCACTGGCCGGCCGGGGCCGCTCCGGTGCGTTCGAGGCCTCGGTCACCGGCCGCGGCCTGGGCGGGGTGCAGGTCTGGCTGATCGAGGCCAGCCCGATGTCGGCCGTGCGGGCCCGGCCGCACATCGAGGCGTCGGGCGACGATTACCTGCTCGCCCTGCACGTCCAGGGAACCGCGCACGGTACCCAGGACGGCCGTGAGGTGGCCCTCGGGCCGGGCGACTTCGCGCTGTTCGATAGCGGCCGCCCCTATGCGATCTCGTTCACCGGCCCCGGCGTGTTCCGGCACGTGGTCTTCCAGGTGCCCCGGGCCAGCCTCGACGCCCGCGGCGCCACCGGCGCCGTGACGGCGCGGCGCGTTCCGGCGGCCAGCCGCGCCGGGCGGCTGGTCTCCCCGTACCTGCGGACGCTAGCCCGGCCCGCGCCATCCGAGCCCGACGTGCTGCGGGGCGGGCCGCTGAGGGAGCTTGCGGAGCCGTACCCGGGCTATCCTCTGGGCGAGGCCTTCATCGACGCCGGGCTCGACCTCGCGGTCGGCGCACTGCGGACCGTGGCCGGATACGCCGGCCGGCGCCGGGGATCGGCGGGTCGCGAGCTCAGGGACTATGCCCTCGCGCACCTGGGCGATCCGGGGCTGTCGCCCGAGGCCGTCGCGCTGGCGTGCTACGTCTCGGTCCGCCAGCTGCACCGGGTGTTCGCCCGTGAAGGCCTCACGTTCGGCCGGTGGGTCCGCGAGCAAAGGCTGCGCCGGTGCCGGGACGATCTCGCCGACCCCGCGCTGAGCCATCTGTCCGCCGCCGAGATCGCTGCCCGCTGGGGATTCCGCAGCGCGGCGCACTTCACCCGGGCCTTCCGGGCCAGGTACGGGGACACGCCCGCCAGCCGCCGCGCCCAGCCGGCCCGGCGGATCCCGGCCCGCTAGCTAGCCGGGCAGGGCCTGCCGGTTCAGCGGGGCGGTCAGTCCGGGATAGGCGGTCGCGGCGGGCAGGGACAGCTCGAACACCGAGCCCTGTCCCACCATGCTGCGCACCTCGACCGAACCGCCATGGGCCTCCGCGATCGCCTTCACCACGGCCAGGCCCAGACCGAACCCGCCAGTGTCCCGGCTGCGCCCCTTCCCCACCCGGGTGAACCGGTCGAAGATGTGCCCGATGTCGGTCGCCGGGATGCCGGAGCCCCAGTCCCGGACGACGAGGACCACCTGCTCACCGGACCGCCGGGCGCTCAGCTCGATCCGCCCGTCCGGCTCGGTGTGATCGACGGCGTTCTCGATGAGCGCGTCCAGGGCCAGGGTCAGGCGGTCCCGGTCGGCCTGCACCGGCGTCTCGGTGAGGGAGCCGAGCGACCACCGCCGGGGGGTCTGGCTCCACCGGTGCAGGGTCTCCATCATGAGCTCCGGGGTGTCCACGGGGACCGGGCGCAGGAAGTCCGGGCTGTCGGTCGAGGCCAGGAGCACCAGCCGGTTCGACAGCCGGCGCATCCGGAGCAGCTCGTCGACGGCCACGCGGGCGTCCTTGGCGATGGCCTGGTCGGTGGCGGCGTGCGTGATGAGCTCGGCGTGGCCGAGGGCGATGGTGATGGGCGTGCCCAGCTCATGGGAGACGTCCTGGAGGAACTGGCGCTGCTGGCCCAGCAGCACCAGGTTGTGCTCGGAGACGCGCTTGATCTCCTCCATGGCCGTCTGGCGCCGGTGTGCGTGCCACGCCATCACCATGAACATCGCGGCCAGCAGCGGGACCTCCGCCAGGTAGTCCGCGTCCTGCTTCCCTCGCAGGACCTGCCAGCCGATCAGGCCGCCGGTGGCCAGGGTCACGACCGCCACCGTGAGGACGGTAGAGCCGAGATGCCACAGCCGGAAACCGTAGACCGCGGTCAGGCTGATCCAGATGATGAGGAACGGGACAGTCTGCCAGGCGGGGATGAGGCGCATGGCGATCAGGTTCAGCAAGATGAAGCCGGCCCAGGCGATGTCCAGCCGGTACGTCCGGCCGAACTGGTAGACCCGGTCGGCCAGCAGCCGTGCCGGGCCCCCGGCGTCCTGGGCCGCGGCCCCTGCTGCCGCAGGTTCAGCAGACGATTGCATCGATGTTCCAACTCCCTGGTCCAGCGGCTACCGAATCCTACGGCTCCAGGGTGGGCCGCTGGCAAGCCGGCGCTGGTCAGGCGGCGTCGTGGAAGACCAGGCCCAGGGTAAACCGCTGGCCGGAGCGGACTACGGAGACCCCGTGCCGGACCGGCGCGGCCGACCAGCCGCGGCTGGACTTCACGGGCCGGTCGCGAGTGGTGAACACCAGCCCGTGCCCGGCCGGGATGAGCGTGGCGGTGCCGCGTGACTGGGCCCTGGGCCGCTGCTCGAGCAGCAGGAACTCACCCCCGGTGTGGTCCACGCCGGGGTCGCTCAGGTTGATCACCACCTGCAGCGGGAACACCAGGTCGCCGTACAGGTCGCGGTGCAGCGCGTTCCAGTCGCCCGACCCGTACTTCAGCAGGATCGCCGTGGACTTGGCCTGCCCGGCCGCGTGGCACATCTCGAGCCACTCGTCGAGGGTGTCCGGCCACGGGGCCGGCCGGCCCAGCTTGCCGTACCAGTCGCGGGCGACGGGGAGCAGGCGCGGGTAGAGCGCCCGCTTCAGCTCCTCGACGGGCTCGGGGAGGGGCGGCGCGAAGTACTTGTACTCGCCCGCGCCGAAACGGTACCGCTCCATATTCACAACGGACCGGAAGCGCCCGCCGTGGTCGTAGAGGCCGGCCAGGGCGCCGCACTCGGCCGGAGTCAGCAGCCGCGGGGTCAGCGCGCACCCGAGCTCGCTGACCTCCGCGGCGATGTGCGCCCAGTCGGCGCCGTCGACGCGGTCTTTCCAGGTGCTGGCGGTAAGGGCCGGGGTCATGCTGCCTCCAGGTTGAGCAGGAGCTGCTTGGCGGCCGGGCCGCCCCGGTAGTTGCCGAGGTCACCGCCGGACTTGATGACCCGGTGACAAGGCAGCACAACCGGCAGGGGGTTGGTCGCGCACGCCGTGCCCACGGCCCGGAACGCCCGTGGACTGCCCACGGCGGCTGCGACCGTGGCGTAACTGGCCGTGGTCCCGTAGCCGATACCGGGCAGGTGGCCGAGCACCTTGCGGCGGAAACCCGTGGCCAGCCGGTAGTCCAGCGGCAGGTCAAAGACGTGGCGCTGGCCGGCGAAGTACTCGTCGATCTCGCGCGCGGCCGGGTCCAGCCGCCGGGGCGCGTTCAGGATCCGCGGGCTGACCCGCGCGGCGAGGGCCTGCAGGACCTGGTCGTGACCCTCGATGGGGTAGGCGACCCGGACCAGGCCCGCCTCGGTCGCGGCCAGCAGCAGCGTGCCGACCGGCGTGTCGAGCGTGCGGTAGGCCACGTCAAGCACGCCGTCGGCGTCGGCGCGCGCGGCCAGGCGGTCACGCAGGACCGCCAGTTCCTCCTCGGTAACGGCGGGCAGGGCCTGGAGCAGGTCCGGTTCGTGGTTCATAATCATGAGTTCTCTCCGTCTGGTAGCGCGGCGCCCGGATAGGTCTTCCGCAGCCGGGCGATGCCGTCCGCGGCCGCCCGGCGGGCGGCGTCGGTACTGCCGCCGGTTATGGCCGCGACATCCTGATAGGGCAGCCCGGCCAGGTAGTGGTAGGCGATGGCCTCCCGCTGCCGGCGCGGGAGCGCGGCCAGCGCGTCGGCGAGCTCGGTGTCCCTCCCGTCCGCCTGCCCTGCCGGCGGCGGCTCGGGCACGTCGGCCACCGGGACCGCGCGCCGCGCCGCCGCCCGGGTGACGTCGATCGCCTTGCGGTGCGCGATCGTCACCAGCCAGGCCTCGACGTTGGCGTCGGCGGGCAGCCGCGGGTACGCCTTGAGCGCGGCCAGGAACGTCTCCGACCACGCGTCATCCGCGTCGGCGGGCCCGAGGACGGCCCGGCACACCCGCAGCACCGTCGCGCCGTGCTCGGCCACGACGACCTCGAAGGGCGGCCTGGGAGTCACGTGAGGTAGACGCCTCGGGCCCGCCAGACGTGAGGTGCTCACTGGGCTCACTAGAACAGCCTCGCGGATGCCCCCTCCAGATCGAGCAGGAATTTCTTACGGGCCAGCCCGCCGGCGTAGCCGGTGAGCCTGCCGTCCCGGCCGACCACGCGGTGGCAGGGCACGACCACGCTCAGCGGGTTACGCCCGACGGCCGCGCCGACGTCCTTGGGCGTGGCCGGCCCGCCGATCTCTCGGGCCACGTCGCCGTAGGTGACGGTGTGCCCGTAGGGGATGGCCGCGATCAGGTCCCAGACCCGTGCCTGGAACGCGTCGCCCCGGGGCTCGACGGGCAGGTCGAAGCGGGTCCGGTCGCCCGCGAAGTACCCGGCGAGCTGGGCCTTGGCGTCCTCGAATCCGGTGTCGGCGCGCGGGCCGAAGCTGGCCGGGTCCGGCTTGTACCAGTGATGCGGGAAGTACACGCCGGTCAGCCGGCCGTCCTCGGCGACCAGGGTCAGCTCGCCCAGCGGCGAGTCGACGGTCGTGTGGCTGGCGGTCATCTCGGTCCTCCTCGTTCGGTCTGCTGTCAGGTAAACGCTGAGGACCGGCGGAACGTGAGGTCAGCGCCGGGCCTGGTCCGCGGCGGCGGCGATGAACCCGGTGATGCGCGCGTTGACCGGGTCGGTCTGCTCGAGGCTCGGGCCGTGCCGGGAGCCGGTGACCACCTCGGCCTGGGCGTCCGGCATGAGGCTGGCCCGGGCCCGGGCCTCCCGCGGGCTGATCAGGGCGCTGCGCCTGCCGGTGAGCAACAGCGCCGGCACCCGGATCCGGCGCAGCTCGTCGTCGGTGAGCACGCCGGGGAACTTGGGTTCCATGCGGTAGGTCCGTGTCCCGGCCCACATGAGCGCGATGATCTCGTGCTCGGCCAGGGTCGGCTCGTCGAGCCAGCTGGCCAGGTACCGTCGCAGCGCGCGCGGGGCCAGGGCGGCCAGGCCGCGGACGGAGAACCACCACCAGAAGCGGGCGTCCAGCGGCGCCAGCCCGGCCGGGTCGAGCAGCGTGATGCTGGCCACCCGGCCCGGGGCACGCAGCGCCTGGTTGAGCGCGATCCACCCGCCGTACGAGGCGCCGACCAGGTGGGCGCGGTCGATGCCGAGCCCGGCCAGCACCTCGTCCAGCCAGGCCGCGCTGGCCTCGGGGCTGGCGATCGGCGCGCGGGCCACGCTGCGGTTCGGGTCGCCGGGGGTGTCGATGGCGAACACCGGGTGCTCCCGGCCGAGGGCGGCCACGTTCGGATACCACATCGAGCCGTTGAAGCCCGCGCCGTGCAGCAGCACGACCGGCTCCCCGTCGGCCGGACCGTACCTGTGGACGTGGGTGGTGGTGACCTTGGTCCCGACGTCGAGCTCTTCCCAGGGTCGCGGCCACAGCGTGAACGCGCGGTCGTAGGCGACCAGGAATTTCGCTCGAGCCTCGTCGCTGACGAACCCTCCGGCCTCGCCCTTGGCTGCCTGCATCCTTCCTCCCGTTCTGGCTGGCCCCGTTTATGATACAAGCGTATCACAACGCGGGTCGCGGGCGGCGCGGCGGATACGGTGGACGGATGCCCCGGCAGGTGGATCATGAGGAGCGGCGACGGCACATCGCCGCGGCGCTGGTGCGTACCGCCGCCGCCCGCGGCCTGCACGCCGCCGGGATGCGGGAGGTGGCCGCCGAGGCCGGGGTGTCGGTCCGCCTGATCCAGTACTACTTCGGCACCAAGGAAGAGCTGCTGCTGTTCACGATGCGGCAGTTGGCCGAGCAGATGGGCGAGCGTGCCCTGGCCCGGATCCGGGCGCTCGGCAGCCCGCCGACCCCGCGCAGCGTCATCAGCGCCATCCTGACCGAGGCGCTGCCCACCGACGAGGAAAGCCGCGTCTTCAACATCGTTTACCTGTCCTACTTCGCTCTCTCGCTGACCGACCCGACGCTGGGCATCCAGCCGCTGCTCCAGGCCTCCGGCGCGATCGAAAAGGTCATCTCTGATCAGCTGGCCGCGGCCCAGCAGGCCGGCCAGACGCCGGCCGGCCTAGACCCCCGCGCCGAGGCCACCACCCTGCTGGCCATGTCCGCCGGCCTCGGCACCAGCGTGCTGGGCCGCCAGCGCAGCACCGACGACGCGCTGGGCGTCATCGGCTACCAGCTCGACCGGCTGCTGCCCCCGGAGAAATCCTGAGCGACCTCGGCCGGCCCGGCCGGATCCCGGAACCGGGTGTCCGAAACGTTCAAGACGTCGGGCCGGCAGGCGCGGTAGACCAGGATCATGAGCAAGCCACGTTTCGATGACGCCCGCCAATTCCTCTACGCCGAAGGACGGCTGCTGGAGCGCCGGATCTTCGGCGTGCTCTTCGAGCAGGCCGACGCCGATGGGGCGCTGGACGCGCTGCGCGGCTACCGCAACCCCGACGGCGGCTTCGGCCACGGGCTCGAGCCGGACAAGCGGGTGCCCGACAGCCAGCCGCTCGACGTCGAGGTCGCCTTCCACGCCATGGACGCGCTCGGCCGGCCCGACCGCGGCCTGGCCTGGGGCGCGTGCCAGTTCCTGGCGGGGCTCGGCCCGGGCGTCGGCTGCCTGACCGAGGCGTACCGCGATTACCCGCGGGCCCCGCACTGGGCGGACTTCGCGCTGCCCCCCGACCTCAACCCGACCGCAGGCATCGTGGCCATGCTCTGGAAGTGGGGCATCGACCACCCCTGGCGGGGGGCGGCGACCGCGTTCTGCTGGGAGCAGATCGACTCCGCCTGGCCGGCCGACGCGCATGGCTTCGGGGAGATGCTGTCGTTCCTGGCCTGGACCGGCGACCGCGAGCGCGCGGACGCGGTCGCCGCGGCCATCCGGGCGGACGCCGGTGCCACGCTGGGCGGGCTCCGCATGTTCCGGGCCGACCCCTCGGTACCCGGCTACGGGGTCACGCCGCTGCACTTCGCGCCGACGCCGGACAGCGCCTGGATCGGCCTGTTCGAGCCCTCGGTCATCGACGCGCACCTTGACGACCTCGCCGCCGCCCAGCGCGACGACGGCGGCTGGCCGATCAGCTGGGAGACGATCGGGCCCGCCGCCACCAGCGACTGCCGGGGCGCCGAGACGCTCCGGGCGCTGCGCACGCTGCGCTCGTTCGGCCGTCTCCCGTGACCTGGCCTGCGCCGCCGGGAGGCTAGCGCGCGGGTGCCGGAACTAATCGCGGCGCCGTAGACAACAATGAGTCGCGTGCACATCCTGCGAGACGGCGCGGCGGTCACCGACCCGCTCGCGCCCTACGCGGAGGTTGACCGGACCCGCGGCCCGGGCCCGTGCTGGGTGATGGCCAACGTGGTGGGCGGGCTGGACGGCTCGGCGGCGATCAAGGGCCGGGTCGGCGAGCTGTCGACCGTGTCGGACGCGAGACTGTTCAGCCTGATGCGCGCGCTCGCCGACGTCGTGCTGGTCGGCGCCGAGACCGTGCGCGCGGAGGGCTACGGCGCCGTCCGCCTCCCCCGTGAGCGGATCGAGGCGCGGGAAGCGGACGGGCGGCCGGGAACGCCTCCGCTGGCCGTGGTCACGCGTTCCCTGGAGCTCGACTGGTCGGCCAGGGCTTTCACCGACGCGCCGCCGTGGAGCCGGACGCTGGTGATCACCTGCGCGGCGGCCGATCCCGGGCGGCTGGAGCGCGCCCGGCAGACGGCAGACGTGATCCTGGCCGGCGACGACCGGGTCGATCCGGAGCTGGCCATGCGGCGGCTGTCCGAGCTGGGGCACCGGGTCGTGCTGTGCGAGGGCGGCCCGACCTGGCTGGGCGAGGTCGTGGCGGCCGGCCTGCTCGACGAGCTCTGCTATACCGTCTCCCCGATGATGGGCGGCGACCCGTTGCCGGTGTCGATCACCCCGGCCGGCGCGCCGCTGGCTCGCTTCGCGCTGTGTCACGTCCTGCGCGACGATGACACGCTGTTCCTCCGCTACGAGCGGGGCCGCGATGGCCGGTGACCCCTTCAACGCCGTGGTGTCGTCGCAGGACGCCGGGCTGATCGTCGTCACCACGGCCGAGGCCGGCGAGCAGGCGGGCTGCCTGGTCAGCTTCCACACGCAGTCCAGCATCGGACCGCACCGGTACTGCGTCTGGCTGTCCAAGGCGAACCACACCTACCGGGTGGCGCTGCGTTCCAGTCACCTGGCCATCCACTTCCTGGCCTCGACCGACCTCCGGCTGGCGGAGCTCTTCGGAACCCAGACCGGCGACCATGTCGACAAGTTCGCCGGCCTGCGGGTGAGCCCGGGGCCGGGCGAAGCGCCGGTCCTGGCCGATTGCGGGCACTGGCTGGTGGCCCGGCGGACCGCGCTGCTGGACGAAGGCGGTGATCACGTGTGCGTGGTCACCGAGCCGGTCGAGGCGCACGGCAGCGGGCCGTTCGAACCGCTCCGGACGTCCCAGGTCGCCCACATCGTGCCGGGACACCGTCCCTGGGAACGGCACGATCCGCCCACCGAGCGGGCCACGCGGTAGCAGGTCAGCCCGGGCGGGGCCGGGCCGGGCCGCCCCCGGCCGGCGCCGGGCGGTAGCCTCGTAGGGCAGCCAGGCGCCGCCGGGCCGGCACGGGCGAAGGAGTGGTCGACATGGGTCTCTTCCAGCGGGCGCACGACATCGTCGCGGCCAAGACCAACAAGGCACTCGACGCGGCCGAGAAGCCCGACGAGATGCTGGATTACTCCTACGACCAGATGCTGGACCAGATCACCCATGTCCGCCAGGCGCTGGTGACCATCACCGCGTCGCGCAAGCGGCTTGAGCTGCAAGAGCAGCAGCTCCAGCACTCGATGGACCACCTGCAGGACCAGGCCCAGGCGGCGCTGGCCCAGGGCAAGGAGGACCTGGCCCGGGAGGCGTTGTCCCGCAAGGCCGCCGCTCAGCAGCAGGTCAACGAGATGGAGCCGCAGCGCCAGCAGCTCGCCGAGCAGGAAGAGAAGCTCGAGCAGACCCTCGCCGCGCTGCAGAAGCGGGTCAACGAGTTCCGGACCAAGAAGGAAGTGCTCAAGGCGCAGTACAGCGCGGCGGAGGCGCAGAGCGCCGTGAACGCGGACGTCGCGGGGATCTCCTCGACCTACGGCGACGCGGGCGCGGCGCTGCAGCGGGCCCAGGACAAGATCGCCAACATGCAGGCCCGCGCCGACGCTACCGACGAGCTGCTGCAGTCCGGGGTGCTCGAGGACGTCGGCGGCGACACCGACGACATCCAGAAGGAGCTCGACGAGGCCGGCTCGGCCGCGGAGGTGGACAAGGAACTGGCCGCGCTCAAGGCCCAGATCGGCGCGGGCAGCTCGCCTCCCGAAATCACCAGCGGCTGAGCGGGCTCCCGGCCCGCACCGCCCGGGCGCGGGCACGCGCTAGCTATGACACTTACGTCCTACCAGGCGCTACTGGCCGCGGGCCAGCCCCATGATGTGGGCGATGGCTTCGTCTCCCGACAGGGCGGAGCGCCGTAGCGCATCCAGTTCGCGGCGGTAGGGCTCAACGTTGGCCGTCTCAATCCGCTGGTCGGGCAACTCGGCTACCGCTATGGCCTGCTCTCCGTCGTCGCGTTCGTCGTAGAGGATGAACGGGTACGGGGGCGTGGTGCGCCAGTCGGCGCCCAGGGGGATAACCCTCACCGTCACATTGCGCAGGGTGGCCAGGCTCGCAACGCGGTCCAGCTGCGGCACCAGCATGTCAGTCGGTCCGGTGCACCAGCGGAGCCCGGCCTCGGTGACAATGAATTCCAGCCGGTGCGATGGGTCGTGCAGGATGGCTTGCCGTTCTAGTCGCTTGAGCGCGGCAGCGGCCGGATCGGGGTTCCCGGCCATGGCGAGCACGCGGCGGGCGTACTCGCCGGTTTGCAGTAGGCCCGGAACGAAGTCCGGTTGAAAATTGGCGATGAAACGCGACGCCCGTTCGAGCGTGCCGATACTTTGCTGGAATCCGGATGCGCCTGCCTCCGCGCGCCATGGTCCGAGCGGCTGGGTCTCGGTAACCGCCTGCTCAGCCATCCACTGCAAGCGGCTGCGGTCATCCCCGCCGGCATGAATGGCATCCGCCCATGCCGTTACCTCAGGCAGGCTAATCGGCGCCTCCCCGGCCTCTTTGCGGGAGACTGCCGACTGACTGACGCCGAGGGCCTTAGCGACCGTCCGGCCGCTGACCCCGTTGAGCTCCCTCAGCCGTTTGAGCTCGGCGCCGAGAGCGGCACGCCGAGCGCGGCGGGGCTGAGGGAGCTTGGGAGTCATGTGACGGACGTGACCATCCTGGCCGAGGCCAGGTATTCATTGATATGGACTGAGTGCTTGTACGCGGCCGCCCACAGCTTGCGGCACAACGCGAGATCGGGCTCAGTGGCCAGGTGCGCTCCGGTGAGTGCGCCCCTGGGATCGTACTGCAGCAGGACGGCGCGCTCGTCTTCGGTGCCCTGGTCAAAGAACCAGAAGTCGCTGACGACATCCAGGTCTTGCCTGGCTCGCTCGCTGCCGCCGCCGCGGACGACGATGCGGATTTGCTCGCCTGCCGCAGCTGACTCGATGTATCCCGCCATCTGGTAGCGGCAGTACTCAGACAGCGGGTGATCAACGATGCGCACGCGCATCCGCTCCCGCCCGGCGAGCACGTTTGCGGCGACTTCCCGCAGGTACTCGCTGGTGCGGACGGACCGCTCGGGCCGCGCCCGGCCCTGGCGCCACGCCTGGATGCGCTCGGCTTCGCTGCTGGCGTTGTAGGCGGGAAGCGTCTCCAGGCGGAGCGCGCTGTACCGGAAGCTGTGGAAGCACTCATCCAGGATGTCGCCGCTCACCGCTGCCCGGATGCCCAGGCGCGCAGCAGCGCGGTCGGGACAAAGAGAATCCCCTCGTGAGCGGGGATCTCGCCGGCCGCCCGCAGGTCGTCCCCGGCGGGCAGGGTTCCCTGTATTCCGGTCAGCTCCGGGTCGTCGGTCTCCCACAGCGCGGGGCAGCTCCGGTCCTCGCAATCGCTGATCTTCCTTGTGATCCGGGCCATGAGTTCCTCCCTGAATGATGCGTGATGATGCGTGTTCATCCATAGTGATGACTCCATGGCCGACGGTCAAGCCGTTCTCCACGCCTGCTGGCCAGATTATTATGCGCTGTTACCCGAGGTGTTGACAAGTGATGTGATTCGATTCACGATGATGCGCAGGACATCAGGAAGGAGCCCCGTACATGGCATCACTCATAGAAGACGGCTCGGACGAGCTGATGGAGGACCTGGGCGAGTTGATCGCTGCGGGCCTCGTCGCGGTCACCGGGACGTGGCCGGACCTGCGCTACGTGGTCACGCCGGAAGGCGAGCAAGCGCTAGCGGAGCATGAGGGCCGCGTCCGCGCGGAAGCGCGCGAGCTGGCCGAACGCAGGCACGTAGCGCAGTGGCTAGGCATCATGACGGAAGCGGGGTAACGCAGTGCCTTACGTGCTCTTCCGCAATGAGGGCGTCGTCGTGGCTCTTGACGAGGAAGGCCCGCAGCTCATCATCACTCAGTACAACGCGGAAGAAGAGACCGACGACATCATTGCGCTGGTGCCGTTGCCGCCAACGGGGATAGAGATTCTTGACTGGTCCGTGGGGAAGCGGCCCCAGTCGGAAACCCCTGCTCCTGAGGTGGCCAACTGGGCTAGGCGCTCGTCTAGCTCGCGTGGGGCTAACGTGTCACAGCATCCCGCTTACCGTCAGCCTGCGTGAGCCGTTGCGCCACGCCAGCGGGCCAGGGCGTCATGGGAATACGATCCACTGGCGGCCGGGAAAGACCGGGGAGATCCAGACCGCCCCGCTGCACGGCGCCATGGCGGCCGCCACGATACGGCGACCGCGGGTGCCGGGCAGGGTAACCTCCGCCCGGGCCGCCGCCGGGCAGGCCTGCGCGCACGGCTCGCTGGCCTGCGGGCCGAACGGATTGTCCCCGTACTCCAGCTCGAAGGCGGCGAACGAGCCCGGTCGCAGCGCCACCCGGTGCGGCGCGACCGGCGGGAACAGGTAGGTACCGGAGGTGGCGTGGTGCACCGTGGCGGGCAGCCGGCGGCCAGCGCGGGAGAGCAGGCGCAGCCCCGCGTAGCCCAGCAGGCGGCAGCTGGCCCGGGAGACGTTGCGCAGCGTGAACAGGACGCCCACGTGTCCCAGCCCGGCCCCGGTCCCGCGGGCGGCGACCTGCACCTCATCCTGGCGGCACTGCGGCCAGGACGCGCTCGCGGGCGGCGCGGTCGGCAGGACGCGCATCGCGCTGGTCACCCCGGTCAGGTCCGGGCGCCCGGCCCGGCCGCAGATCCTGGCCGACGCCACCTGGGCCGTGAACAGGCCGGCCCGCTGGTACGCGTGGCGGATGGTGAGCCCTCGGGGGCGGCCCGTGCATCCCTGGCTGGCCGACCCGGCCGAATCGTCCCCGAACCTGATCGTCACGCTGGCCAGGCGCAGCCACGGCGCCGAGCCGGTTCCGGCGGCGGCCTGGGCCGTGAGCGCGACGACGTCCCCCGCGAACGGCACCTGCTCGCTGGTCGTCAGGTAGATCACGGCACCCGTCGCAGCCGCGGAGGCCGCTGCGGCGCTGGCTGAGGCGGTGCCGGACGAGGCGGTGCCGGACGAGGCGGCGCCGGACGGGGCGGTGCCGGACGGGGCGGTGCCGGACGGGGCCGGGCTGGCGGCCGGCCCGGGCGCCGGTGACGACGGCCCGGCTGCCGTCGGGTGGGCGGTTCCGCAACCGGCCAGGATGCCGCCCGCGACAACAGCCAGGATGATCGCCCGCCCGTGGTTCATGGCCGGCCCCCTTGTACCTCAACGCCTGACTCTCAGACGCCAGGGCGCCGCAGATGGTTGGACCGGGGCGGAGGCCCGCGGCGTTTCCGTTCCGGGCCTCGTCGTGATCTCATAGCGGGGTGAAACGACCCCTGCTGAACAGGCGGATGGCCGGGATGGGCTCGACGATCTTCTCGGAGATGTCGGCGCTCGCGGCCGCGACCGGCTCTGTCAACCTGGGCCAGGGCTTCCCGGACACCGACGGGCCGCGCGAGGTCGCCGAAGCGGCCGCCGCCGCGATCCTGGGCGGGCGTGGCAACCAGTACCCGCCCGGCAACGGCATCCCCGAGCTGTGCCAGGCCATCGCCGAGCACCAGCGGCGGTTCTACGGCCTGGACTTCGACCCGGGCAGCGAGGTGCTGGTCACCGCGGGCGCCACCGAGGGGATTGCGGCCGCGCTGCTGGCGCTGGTCGAGCCGGGGGACGAGGTCATCGCGTTCGAGCCGTATTACGACTCCTACGCCGCGTGCGTGGCCCTGGCCGGGGGCGTCCGGGTCCCGGTGACCCTGCGGCCGCCAGCCTTCCGGCCCGACCTGGATGCGCTGCGCGCCGCGATCACGCCGCGGACGCGGCTGATCCTGCTGAACTCGCCGCACAATCCGACCGGCTCGGTGTTCACCCGCGCCGAGCTCGCCGCGATCGCGGAGCTGGCCCGCGAGCGCGACCTGCTCGTGGTCGCGGACGAGGTCTACGAGCACATGGTGTACGTCGGCGAGCACGTGCCGATCGGCTCGCTGCCCGGGATGGCCGAGCGTACGGTGTCGATCAGCTCGGCCGGCAAGACGTTCTCGTTCACCGGCTGGAAGATCGGCTGGGTGACGGCCACGGCCGAGCTGGTGGCGGCCGTCCGCGCGGTCAAGCAGTTCCTCACCTTCGTCAGCGGCGGCCCGTTCCAGTACGCGATCGCGCAGGGGCTGCGGATGCCCGACGCCTACTTCACCGCAATCGGCGCGGACCTGCGGGTCAAGCGCGACCTGCTCTGCGCCGGCCTGGCGGACGCGGGCTTCGCGGTGTACCCCCCGGAGGGCACGTACTTCGTGACCACCGACATCAGGCCGCTCAGCGACGCCGACGGCGTGCAGTTCTGCCGGGACCTGCCCCGGCAGGCCGGCGTGGTCGCGATCCCCAGCGCCGTGCTCTACGACGACCCCGAGGCCGGGCGGACGCAGGTACGGTTCGCGTTCTGCAAGCGCCCCGAGATGCTGCAGGACGCGCTCGCCCGCATCGAGAAATGGGCACAGCGCGGGTAAGCCCATGCGGGTGATCGTGGTGGGCTCGGGAGTCGTCGGGGCCAGCTGCGCTTACACCGCCAGCCGCCTGGGGGCCGAGATCGTGCTGGCGGACGCCGCCTTGCCCGGCCAGGCCACGGCGGCGGGCGCGGGGATCGTGTGCCCGTGGGCGTCGGCCCTGGTCGGCGACCCGGCCTGGTACGCCCTGGCCGACCATGGGCCCGTACGCGGGAGCGGTCGCCGCCCGGGCCGTGCTGGGCGAACCGCCCGGCTTCGACCTCGCGCCGTTCAATCCGCTGCGCGATATTCCGCCACGATCCGCGGCGGGGTGAGCCTCAGCGTGCCAGCAGGTCCAGTTCGCCGGAGTCGATGCGCGCGATCACGGCGCGCGGTGAGCTGTCGTTCTGCGGGATGCCCGCGTGCAGGTAGCCGGCCGTGACCTGGCCGCTCACGGCGTAGGCGGTGCTGCCCGGCAGCCAGAGCGCGGCCTGCGCGGACCTGAGCGTGACGCTGACCCGCTGCGGCGCCACGGCGAACGTGGCGCCCAGGTGGCCCGAGGTGATCGTGGCGGCCAGCGACGGGCAGCGCAGGCCCGTCGCGCTGACGTCGACGCTGCTGGCGGTGATCTGCAGCGGCCCGGCCAGGCCGGAGATGACGACGTGGCCGGCGGGCTCGCGCAGCGCGACCGCGGTGCGCCACGGCACGACCAGCGTCCAGTCCGCGGTGCACGGGCTCGCCGCGGCGCACCGGTAGGACAGGCGGAGCGTGCGCGCGCCGACCTGAACCCTGGCCACGGGGGAGTGCCCGGTCCAGTTCAGCGGCCCGGACAGCGTCACCCGCCCGGTGGCCGCGCCGATGATGGTCAGCTGTCCCGGCACGGCCTGCAGGTCGACCGTGGCAACGGGCCCGGCCGTGACCAGGACCCTGCCTGTCTTCCCGGCCGCGACCGGGCTGCTGCCGCCGCGGGCCGCCGCGCTCAGCGCGGCCATGACCGCGACGGACGCGGCCACCCCGGCCAGCAGGGCCGCGCCGCGCCACGCCAGCCGGCGTGAGCCCGGCGCGGGGGCGCCCCGGGCCGCCGACGCGGGATGCGGGTTCATCCGTACTGAACTGCCCGGCCGCGACCGGATCATGCGCGCCGGCCCGGCCGCCCGCCCGGCCAGGCCCCGCTTCTCCCCCCGTGGTCTCCTGGCGGCGGGCACCAGTGTGGCCGCCAGGCGGCGGCGGTTGCCGCCGCCTGGCCTGGCCATAGCGGCGATCGTCGGTAGCGGTCGCCGGTGGCCGCTAAAGTTCCGGCATGATCTCTGAAGAAGCCGTGGCGCAGGTGGCCACCCTGATGCCGCAGCCGGAACGTTCTGTCGTAGCCGTCGGGCCGCCGGCGCCGGGCGAGGGGACGTGGGCCGGGGCGCCCAGCGCGGCCCTCGGCGACGGGGAGATCTACCTGGCGTACCGCCTGCGCCGCCCGGAAGGGCAGGGCCGGGGCTACGCGGTTGTGGTGGCGCGCTCGGCTGACGGAGTGCACTTCGAGACCCTGCTCACGATCCGCCGGGAGGAACTGGGCGCGGAGTCCCTGGAGCGCCCGGCGCTCGTGATGACCCCGGACGGGGACTGGCGGTTGTACCTGAGCTGCGCCACGCCGGGCACCAAGCACTGGCGGGTGGAGGTGCTCCAGGCCGGTGATCCGGGTGCCTTCGACGCCCGGCGCAGCCGGGTCGTGCTGCCCGGCGACGCCCGCACCGCGGTCAAGGACCCGGTCATCGTCCGCGACGGGGGCGTGTGGCACCTATGGGCGTCGCTGCACCCGCTGGACGATCCCGACCAGACCGACCGGATGGCGACCGGCTACGCGCGCAGCTCGGACGGCCTGGCCTGGACCTGGCAGGGCACCGCGCTCAGCCCACGGCCGGGTGAGTGGGACTCGCGCGGCGCGCGGGTCACCGCCGTCCGGCTTGCCCCCGGCAGCGTGGTCGCGTACTACGACGGGCGGGCCAGCGCGGCAGAGAACTTCGAGGAGCGGACCGGCATCGCGACCGGCATGGGGCCCGCGTCGCTGACCGCCCACGGCCCGATCGCCCAGTCACCGTACGACGGCGGGGGCCTGCGCTACCTGTGCATCCTGGGCCTGGCCGACTCCCGCGAGCGCTACTACTACGAGATGACCCGCGCGGACGGGTCGCACGAGCTGCGCACCGAGCTGCGCTGAGCCGGGCGGGGCGGGCGGCCACTGTGTCGGCCGCGCCGGGAGGGGCCGCGGTCAGAACTCGCGGGGCTGGCCGTTGCGGGCCTGGCGCTGCCCGGCGGGCCTGGCCCCCACCAGTCCGCCGGAGTCGCCGCGCGGCTGCAGCCAGTTGCCGAAGTCCTCGCCGGTGATGACCTCAAGGAGCCTGATGTCCGCCTCGAACCGGGGCAGCAGCGCCTGACGCTGCTCCCAGGTCAGCGGCTGCCGGGGCCGGCTGTCTCGCTGCAGGACCCGTTCCAGCGAGCCGGTCAGGGTGGTCGCGCCCGGCAGGACGTTGCTCACGGCGCTGCTGGCGCGCAGTGCCTTGGCCACGGTCCGGTGCCGGAGCGAGAGCTGCGGGTGGGCCGTGACGTTCTCCCTGGGCACCTCGGCGAGCACGCCCTGCGGCACGCCGAGGAAGGCGCAGATCTGGTCCAGGACCAGGCCGGGGGACTCGATCAGGGCGTGGTAGCGGAAGACCAGGACCTGATCCCGCGGGAACACCGTGTAGAGATGCTCGAGCTGATCCCCGTAGCGCCCGAGCGACGTGTAGCGCCAGAAGTCCGCCCAGCCGGCCTCGATCCTGCGCTGCTCCTCGGCACAGGCCAGGACGAAGTCATCGACCGGGTCCAGGCCCGCGGACCACAGGTGGGCCCAGTTCGAATGCGCCCGCTCCACCGGATCGCGCAAGATCACGATCAGCCTGGCGCTCGGTATCAGCGCCCGGATCCGGCGTTGCGCGTCCCGGTTGTAGAGGTAGAACGGCGTCGACTCGCCGCGCAGGATCCCGGCCGGTGCCGCGGCGAACAGCGCCTCATAGTCGTCCCGCTGCCACACGTGCTCGCGGTAGGTCTGCACGTCGCCCGGGCCGCCCCGGGCCGGCGGCGGGCCGTCGGTGAGGAAGAACTTGGGCTCCTTGACCGCCGACATGTAGAGCGCGGGATGCCGGGCCAGCGCGGCGTGCACGGCGGTGGTGCCCGCCTTCGGCGCACCAGCAATGAAGAAGTCGGGCAGGGCCATGGCTTCTCCTGGGGATTGCGCCCGAACCGGGCGGGAAAAAAACTACTATACCCATTCTGTTAGTAGGTATAGCGCCTGTGGGCTATCCATACCCAGCCCACGACGTTCGATGCACGACCGAGACCGGTCGCGGCGGCGGGCCGCGACAGCGTCCAGCCTCCTGTCGGCCCGGCCGGCCGGGCTATTCGATGCCCTGCTCCAGCGCGTACCGCACGAGCTGCGCCTTGTTGTGCAACTGCAGCTTGATCAGGGTGTTCTGGACGTGATTCTGGACGGTCCTCGGCGAGAGCACGAGCAGCGCCGCGATCTCCGGATACGTCATCCCCTTGGCCACCAGGCGCAGCACCTCGGTCTCCCGCTCGGTGAGCCGCGGCTGGCCCGGGCTGGCCGGCCGCCCCGCCCCGGCCGTCCCGCCGGCCCCGCGGCCGGCGGCTGCCCCGGAACCCGCGGCCAGCCTCCGGTACTCGCCGAGCACCAGCCCGGCCAGCCCGGGCGTGAACACCGCCTCGCCCGCCGCCGCGGACCGCACCGCCGCCAGCAGCTCGCTGAACTGGGCCGACTTGACCAGGTAGCCGGTGGCACCAGCGGTCATGGCGTCCAGCACGTCCTGCCGCTCGCCGCTCGCCGACAATATGAGCACCCGGACAGCGGGATCGGCCGCGAGCAGCCGCCTGGTGACCTCGGCCCCGGACATGTCCGGCAGGTTCAGGTCGAGCAGCACCACCCCAGGGCGCGTGGCGGCGGCCACCCGCAGGGCCTGGGCGCCGTCCCCGGCGGTCCCCGCCACGGCGCAGCCGGCCTCCTCCAGCCCGGCGGCCACGCTGTGCCGCCAGATCGGGTGGTCGTCGACCACGAGGACCCGCAGCTCAGCGTCGGGGCACACGGAGTTCCACCTCGGTTCCCTGCCCGGGCGACGATCTCACGCAGGCACTCCCGCCCGCGTCCCGCAGCCGCCCCTTGATCGACTGTGCCACGCCCAGCCTGCCCGCGGTCTCGGCCTCGGCCAGCCGGCCTTCCGCGAAGCCCAGCCCGTCGTCGCGCACGCTGACCGTGACCGCGGTGCCGTCGTCCTCGACGAGCACCCACGCCCGGGCGTCGGCCCCGGCGTGCCGGCGGACGTTGTCCAGGGCCTCGCCCGCCGCGGCGGCCAGCGCGCGCGCCGGGGCGTCGGGCAACAGGACGGCGCCGGCCGGGCAGGACACGGTCACCCGCGAGCTGCCGAGCGGTTCCAGCAGGCCGGCCAGGTCGAGCTGACCGCCCTCGGGCGGGGGCACCGCCGCGCCCGAGACCAGTGCCCGCAGCGCGCTCTCCTGTTCTCCCGCCAGCCGGGCCAGCTCGGTCGCCTCGCCGCCGAGCTCGCGCCCGCGGGTGGCGACCAGCGCCAGCACCTGCAGCACCGAGTCGTGGATGCCCCGCGCGATCCGCTCCCGTTCGGCGATCGCCGCCTCGAGCCGGGCCGCGCGGTCCGCGGACGCCTCGGCGCGCAGCCCGAGCTGGACGATGTACCCGCCGACCCCGCCCGCGATGAGCACCAGCACGATGTTGCTGAGCGTGCCCTGCGGCAGCGCCTGGCGCTCGACGATATCCGCGGCGATGATCACCGACGCGCCGGCCAGCCCTCCCGCGGGGCCGCCCGCGACCGCGCAGGCCAGAACGGACGAGGCGGCCCAGGACGAGGGGATGGTAGGTGCTCCCGCGTTGATCTGGCTCGCGGGCACGATCAGCCGGGTGCTCAGCACCAGGCCCGCGGCCACCGCGACGTCGGCGCAGATCAGCCAGGTCTGCCGGCCGCGCGGCCGGGAGTAGGCGGCTATGGTGATCACCGACCAGACGGCCATGACCGCGAGGGCCAGCCACCCGGCCGCAGGGTGAAGGTAGTCGCCGTGGTCCCGGGTGATGAGCACGGCCGCGTAGACGAGCGTGACGACGCGGAAGACCGCCACGACCCGCCACATCTGTTCGGCCATGACCGTGACGGTACGCCAGGCGGGCTAGCTCAGGCCCGGAAGGTGCCCGGCCACAGCCCGTTCAGGGCGACCGCCGCCAGCGTGTGCAGCATGAGTCCCCAGCACAGCACCAGGATGGCCACGGTGAGGCCCAGGCGGGCGCCGCCGGCCCGGATCTGGCGCGCCAGGCGCTGGATCACCCGCCGCGGCCTGGGTTCCGGCTCGTACGAGCGCAGCGTGGTCGGGCGGTTCTGGCGGAGCATGAGCCGCCTGCTGCGGTAGAAGGCCACCGACGGGTAGCGGTCGCGCAGCCGCCGGGCGAAGCGGCGGGGCACCTTGCCCGACAGCCAGACCGCCTCGATGCGCGCATGCTGCGCGCGCAGTCCGCGGGTGCCCGGCACCACCTTGCCCCAGCAGGCCACCACGGCCAGCAACCGCCGGGCCTCGGCGTAGTCACACGCCGCGCCGTACGTGCCGTAGGCGTAGAAGCCGCACCCGCAGCCCGGCTCGGCCGGCGTGTGGCCGTGGCCCAGGCAACGGGCGGTGTTCGTGCCGTCCCGCCACGGACCGGCGGCCGTGTACCCCACCGGGTTCAGGTACCCGTACTCCGACAGGCGGAAGGTGCGCAGCGCCCGGATCTCTCCGACCCTCAGGTCGGGCAGCGTGCGGTCGTCGTCGAACTGGCCCGCCGTCACGCTCGGGCCGGCGTCGGCTCGGCGGCCGGGACGGGAGCGGGCCCGGGCGGCGCGGGCTCAGCCGGCCGGCTTTCGCGCTCCGCCGGGGCGTCCTGCTCCTCCGGCAGCACCTCGATCTCCTGCGCTTCCTTGCCGATATTCCCCACGGCCCGACCCTTCGCCCGCTGCGGTCGCCAGATCCCCGGCTTCATAGTGCCAAAGCTGACAAGATGACCGCAGCGCTTCTGAAAGACACCCAGGCCCGTTATGGCCTACGGGGTGACCGGAGCGCAACCAGCGGCGGGGCCGGCAGCGGCTCGCCGTCGTAGCCGGCCACCGTGCCGAAGCGGCCTGCCCGCCAGTCCGCCACGGCCGCCTCGATCTCCTCGGGAGTGCGCGCGACCAGGTTCCACCACATGACCAGCTGCTCGCCGAGCGGGACGCCGCCGAGCAGGAACAGCCGGCTTCCCGCGGCCGCGGACACGCCTACCTGCTCGCGCCCGGTGTCCAGGTACAGCAGCTGACCGGGGCGCAGCACGGTGGCGTCCGGCGCCCCGTCCACCCGGGCCGACCCGGTAGCCACGAAGATGACGTGCTCGTGCGAGGCCGCGAGCGGAAGGCTGCCCGACGCGTCCCGGCGCGCTGCGAGCTCGGCCCCGACGATCTCGGAGAACATCCGCGCCGGGGACCGCGCGCCGCCCAGGGACCCGGCGAACACGGTGACCTCGAAGCCGCCGATGCCGGTCGCGGGCAGCTCAGCGTGATGCGCGAAGGCCGGCTCGGTGTGGCGCGAGGCATCGGGCAGCGCCACCCAGAGCTGGACCCCGTGCAGCGAGGGATCATGCTCGGCGGGCGACTCCTCGGAGTGCGCGATGCCCCGCCCCGCCGTCATCAGGTTCAGCTGCCCGGGGCGGATCACCTGCTCGCTGCCCAGGCTGTCGCGGTGCAGCACGTTCCCGGAGATCAGCCAGGTGACGGTCTGCAGCCCGATGTGCGGGTGCGGCGGGACCCGCATCCCGGTCACGCCGTCCACGGACATCGGCCCGTAGTGGTCGACGAAACACCACGCTCCGACGCTGCGCCGCAGCCGCAGCGGCAGCAGCCTGCGCACCGTCATGTCGCCGACGCGCGCCACCCGGGCCTCGGTCAGTTCGGCACCGGGCGCCTGGGCCGGCGTCTCCGTTATCTCCAGATCCGCATCGACGGTGCTCATGGTCTTGCCTCCCTGCCTGGTCCCGGGGCATTTGTGTCCGTTAGTGGCTGCAGGAACAGCCAGTTTCGCACACAAATGCGAGCACGGACGGAGCCGGGGGGCGCGGCGGGCCCGCCGCAGCCGGGTGACCCGCCCGGCTACCTGGCCGGCCCTAACCGACGAGGGTCTTGACCGCGCTGCTCAGCTCGGCCAGGGCGGTCTTGGCGTCGGCGAAGTACATGCTGGTCTTGGGGTTGGTGTACAGCTCGTTGTCGATACCGGCGTAGCCGTGGCCCATGGACCGCTTGATCACGATGATGCTCTTGGCCTGGTCCACGTCCAGGATCGGCATGCCGGAGATGGCCGTGCCGGGACGGCGAGCCGCCGGGTTGGTGACGTCGTTGGCCCCGATCACCAGGGCTACGTCGGTCCGGGCGAACTCCGGGTTGACGTCGTCCATCTCCTTCAGCAGCGGGTACGGCACGTTCGCCTCGGCCAGCAGCACGTTCATGTGCCCCGGCATCCGGCCCGCCACCGGGTGGATCGCGTAGCTGACGTCCACGCCGTGCGACTCCAGCTCGTCGGCCAGCTCGGCCACCTCGTGCTGGGCCTGCGCCGCGGCCAGGCCGTAGCCGGGCACGATGATCACCTTGCCGGCGTAGGCGAGCTGGATCGCCGCGTCGTCGGCGGCGATCGCCTTCACGCCCGCGCCCGCCCCGGGCAGCGCGGCCACGGCCGTGTCGCCGGTGCCGAACCCGCCCACGATGATGTTGCCGATGGAGCGGTTCATCGCGTCGGCCATCAGCTTGGTCAAGATCCCGCCCGACGCCCCGACCAGGGCCCCGGCGATGATCAGCGCCCAGTTGCCGATCACGAAGCCGGCCATCGCCACCGCGGTGCCGGTGAACGCGTTCAGCAGCGAGATCACCACCGGCATGTCGGCCCCGCCGATCGGCATCACCATGAGCACGCCGAACGCGAGAGACGCCGCGACCACGATCCAGAGCCCGGCCAGGCTCGGCGTGGCGATGACGTACCCGCCGGCAGCCAGCCCGAGCGCGGCCAGCAGCAGGTTGACCGCGCGGGCCCCGGGAAACGTGACCGGGGCCGAGGTGATCACGCCCTGCAGCTTGCCCGCCGCGATGACCGACCCCGAGAACGTCACCGAACCGATGATCACGTCCAGCAGCGTGAAGATCGTCGTGGACTCCGCCACGCCGCCCGCGGCCCCGGCCAGGTGGATGTAGTCGTGGATGGCGACGAGCGCCGCCGCGCCGCCGCCCACCGCGTTGAACATGCTCACCAGCTGGGGCATCGCGGTCATCTGCACGGTGCGCGCCGCGTACAGCCCGACGCCGCCGCCGATCAGCACGCCGACGAGCATCACGGTCCACCCGGTGGCGGTGATCACGCCGGCGTGGACGATCAGCGCGAGGGTCGTGGCGATGGCGATGACCATGCCCGCCACCGAGAACTGGTTGCCCCGGCGCGCGGTGGCCGGGGTGTTCATCAGGTGCAGGCCGAGCACGAAGCACGACGCGGCCAGCACGTAGATCAGCTGGGTGGCGAAGCTGAACCCGCTCACGACGCCTGGCCGTTCCTGGTGGCCGCCGCCGGGGCGGCCGGGGCGGCCGTACCCGCGGGCGCGGCGGGCCTCCTGCGGAACATCTTGAGCATCCGGCCGGTGACCACGTAGCCGCCGACCACGTTGGCCGAGGCGAACATCGCGGCGACAAAGGCGATCACGTAGCCGACCCAGGTGTTCGTGGCGGCCGCGATCAGCATGGCGCCGACCAGGATGATCCCGTGGATGGAGTTGGCCGCCGACATCAGCGGGGTGTGCAGCGTGGCGGGGACCTTACTGATCACCTCGAACCCCACCCAGAGGCTGAGCACGAAGATGACCAGGTCAGTGAGCAGCGCCGTCGACACGGGCGGTACCTCCAGCGGAATCAGACAGGGCGGGGTGAACCACCTGGCCCTCGTAGGTGATCACGACGCCGCGCTGCAGGTCGTCGTCGAGGTCGACGGCCAGCGAGTCATCCTTCACCAGGTACAGCAGCAGGGCGCTGACGTTGCGCGCGTACATCGCCGACGCGGCGGCCGGCATCGTCGACGGCAGGCGGCCGGCGCCGATGATGGTCACACCGTTCTCGGTGACCACCGTCTCCTCCGGCCGGGATCCCTCGACGTTGCCGCCCAGGGCGCTCGCGCCCATGTCCACCACCACCGAGCCGGCCGCCATCCACTTGAGCGCGTCGGCGGTGACCAGGAGCGGGGGCCTGCGCCCGGGAACCTGCGCCGTGGTGATCACCACGTCATGCTTGGCGATGTGGCTGGCCAGCTCGTCCTGCTGCGCCTGGCGTTCCTCGTCGGTCAGGGCCCGGGCGTACCCGCCCTCGCCGCCGGCCGGGCCGACCGAGGTCAGCTCGATGAAGGTCGCCCCGAGCGACTCCACCTCGGTCCTGGTCTCCGGCCGCACGTCGTAGGCGCTGACCACCGCGCCGAGGCGCCGGGCCGTGCCGATGGCTTGCAGGCCGGCCACGCCGGTCCCCAGCACGAGCACCCTGGCCGGTCTGGCGGTCCCGGCCGCCGTGATCAGCAGCGGGAAGAACCGGCCGAACGCGCCCGCGGCCACGATGGCCGCCTTGTAGCCGGCGATGTTCGCCTGGGACGTGAGGGCGTCCATGGACTGGGCCCGCGGCAGCGTCCGCGGGATCAGGTCGAGGCTGACGGCGGTGACTCCGGCCTCCGCGAGGCGCTGCGCGAAACCCGGATCCCCGAGCGGCGCCAGCATCCCGAGCACGGCCTGGCCCGGGCGGAGCCCGGCGATCACCTGGTCGTCCGGCCTGCCGACCGTCACGATCACGTCCGCGCCCGCGACGAGCTCGTCGCGGGCCGTGATGCCCGCGCCCGCCTCGGTGTATGCGTCATCGCTCAGCCAGGCGCTGTCTCCTGCGCCGGTCTCCACCAGGACCTCAAGCCCGGCCGCGCGGAGCTTGGCCACTGCCTCGGGCACCAGCGCGACGCGGCGCTCGCCCGGTGCTGTCTCCTTAACGACGGCTACCTTCATGCGCGACCTCACGACTCGGGAGCGTGACCATCGTCGCATGCGGCAAGCCGGCCGAAGGCCAACTCTGCTGCGCTCTTCAGGAAGTCCACAGATAGGACATTACCTTCAGGCCAGAGCGCATCCGTCCGCGCTCGCGGCGGCCAGGCAGCCGGGAGGCCGCCCGCCCGGTCCGGCCGGGGCGGGCCGGGCCCAGCCGGGCCGTGGGGGATACCGTCGGGACACCGGCAGCCCCACGATCGGGCCGGACCGCAGGAGGTGAGGAGCTCAGGTGCAGCCTGCCCGCGCCGCCGACCTGATCCCGTTCGCGACGACCGGGAGCGCGCCCGCGTCCTGCACCGGCCGGGCCCGATCGGTCCAAAGTGGTGGTGAGGTCCCGGCGGACGTGAGCGCGGTCGCCGGCCGGCCCGCCCGGCCCGGAGCCACGATCCTGGTCGCCGGCCCCGATGGCGGCCCGCTGGCCGAGCGCGCGATCGCCGCGGCAGCCCGGCACGGACTGCGGATTCTGATCTCATCCGAGCTCGATGATTTCCTTCGCTATAGCCTGATAAAGGCGGCCATTTTGCCCGTTCAAGTTGACCGGGAAACCGCCGCTGCGCTGCAAGCGGAGGTCGAATCCGACCCGGGGATTCTGCTGACGGTTGATTTCGGCCGGCGCGAGGTGAGGGCACGCGGCTTTGTCGCCCGATTCGAGATGGGCGGCGGGGGCGAGGACATGGCCGAGCGGCTGCGAATAACGCAGCGCCTGCTCGACTCGGCCGCCCTTCCCGGCGATGCCCGGATCCGCCTGCAGCGCAGGCTCGTGGCGATATGCAATGCCCTGAAGGTCCCGGGTGCCGACGTGGCCCGCGGTGCCAGGCGGCTTGACCTGCTGCTCGCCGACCTGGCCCGGACCTGCGCGGCCGGCCGGCCGGGGGGTCGCGCGGGCGCGGGCGGCGCGGCCGTATATCCGGGGCCCGGCGCCGCCAGGAATTCCTGATTCCCGTAGCATCGTGACTAGTTCCGGCGTCGACACGCCGTGTTCTTACGCGGATGTGATTGTGCCGTGCCGCTGGATCGCCTAATTTCGGGCACACCAGAGGTCGCGAGAGCGGCCGCCCCGGCCGCGTGACCTCCCGTTGGGGGACCGCAGGAGTGAAGAATGAACAAGCGTGACCTGATCGACGCGATTTCGCCCCGCATGGGCGACAAGAAGACCGCGACCGAGGCAGTCAACGCGGTGCTCGACACCATCCAGGCTGCGGTTGCTAAAGGCGACAAGGTCGCCATAACGGGCTTCGGGGTATTCGAGAAGGCCGACCGGCCGGCCCGCACGGCCCGCAACCCAGCCACCGGCGCCACCATCAAGGTGCCGAAGTCGTCGGTGCCCAAGTTCCGGCCGGGCGCGGACTTCAAGGCCATCGTCAACGGCGAGAAGAAGGCCTAACCGCGCAGCAGGGTCAGGAAGCAGGAAGGCCCAGGTCAGGACCGCCGTCGCGTGGCCCGCGATCAGCACCCAGACGGCGCGGAGGGCGGCGGGCGCCCGCTCGCGGACCGCTTGGCGTCGGCTGGGGTCAGCGACAGCGCCGGGCCGTGGGAGGCGTGGCTGCAGTTGCGCGCGGCCGAAGGCGATCGCGCCACGGTCATTGATCTGTACGAGCTGGTCGCCGCGCCCCAGGGCCTGGCCGCGCACGAGTTGCCGGCCGCCACGCGGCTCAGCCTGGCCCGGACGGCGATGGCGCAGACGTGGCCGGGTTTCGCCGTCACCGCGGGTTCGGAGCGGCCCCGGGTGCCGCTGGTCGTGGTCGGCTATGACCCGGCCTGGCCGCAGACCTACGAACGCTGGCGGCAGCGGATGGCCGCCGCGCTGGGCCGGACCGCGATCCGCATCGAGCACGTGGGCTCGACCTCGGTGCCGGGCCTGGCGGCCAAGCCGATCGTGGACATGCAGGTGAGCGTGGCCGATCTCGGTGACGAGCCGTGCTACGTTCCGCAGCTGCAGGCGGTCGGCCTGGTATTGCGCAGCCGGGACGAACTGCACCGGTACTTCAGGCCGCCCGCGGGCCAGCCGCGCGAGGTTCACGTGCACGTGTGTGCGGCCGGCGGCCGCTGGGAGCGCGACCACCTGCTGTTCCGCGACTATCTGCGGGCTCACCCGGCGGCCTGCCGGCGCTACGCCGAAGCCAAGCGGACCATCGTTCTGCGCTGGAGCGACGACGGCTGGGCCTACACCGAGGCCAAGACCGGTGTCGTTCTCGACATCCTGGAACAGGCGGAGGACTGGGCGACGGCCACCAACTGGGCGCCGCCATGAGCAATACCGGACGTCCCGGCGCGCTAGCGCGTCACACGTCGCGGAGGGCCGGCCGGTGCCCGCCTGCGCTGGACAGCTAGGCGGTGGGCTGCCGCTGGCGGCTGCGGCGTGCCCTCAGGTTCCTGTTCTTGATCACGTTTCCGCACGACGCCATGTCGCACCACGCCCCCCGGCGGCTGTGGGAGCGGTCGTAGAACGCCCAGTGGCAGTCGCTGTTGCTGCAGGCCTTCAGCCGGGGCCAGGTGCCGTCCCGCTGCGCGTCGCGGATGATGAGCAGGAGCCGGGCCATCCCCTCCGCGAGCCGGCCGGGCCCGGGATCCACCTGGACCCGGCCGGCCGGATCGACGCTCAGCCGCGGCCGGGACGAGCGAGCCACCTCCTGGAGCGGCCGCAGGTCGCCCGCGGTCGGAGCCGCGCCGTTGCCGTTGCACATGATCAGGGCCCGGAGGCCCTCCCGGACGTCCCGGGCCGCGCGCAGGTCATCGGCGCCGACCGTGGCCTCCGCCGCCAGCAGCCCGCACTGGCGCAGCCACTGGCGGGCGGCGTCGGCGTCGGCCAGCAGGTCCGTTCCCAGGCTCTGGTCCCTGGTGTTGACGAACGCCTGCACGAGCAGCAGGGGTTCGGGCGCCGGCTTCAGTTCGTCCGGCGAAGCCCAGGCGGGCAGCGTCATCCCCCGCAGCCTACAAGCCGTGACCAGTTAAATCGTTTGATTGGTCACTTCGTGACCTGCATACTGGTATTAACGGTCACGAACTCCACGGTCTGAGAGGTGCCCGATGCTGGTGCTGCTGGAGGAAGAGGGTAGTCCGGTCGCTTGCACCGTCCGCCCCTGGGACCGGCTCCTGATCCGCCTGCGCGCGTTCGGCCTGGACCACGACCTGGCCGGAGGGGCCTCCCCAGAGGCCAGCTTCGCACTGGCCCTCCGGGCCCAGATGCTGGTACGCACGCGGTACCGACACGACCTGGCCGCCAGCGCGGACCGGGTGCTCACGATGGCGAGGCAGCGGTCCGCTCCTCCCCGCCCCCAGACTCCGGTCTGCCAGGACCGAGTCAGGGACTGCTCGGAGGAGTTCGAGGACCTGATCCGCCGCCTGCCCGCTCCGGGCCCGGTCCCCGCGCAGGGAATGGCCAAGGTGGGCATGCTGCTGACCGATGCAGGCGGGCCCCTCTACCACCGCGCCAACGCTGGCGACCTGCGCGCCCAGGTTCGCGACGCAGCCGACGCCCTGACCGCTGCCTGAGCCGCACCCGGGCGGGCCCGGACTCCAGGTCGGCGTGATCCTTACCGCAGGCCGGGGCGCTTGTTCAACGCGGTCCGCAGGACCCGGTCGATGATCTCGCGCAGCGGCATGCCGCTGGCCTCCCACATCTTCTGGAAATAAGACGTCGGAGACAGCCCGGGGATCGTGTTGATCTCGTTGATCAGGATCTGGCCGTCCGGGGTGTAGAAGAAGTCCACCCGGGACAGGCCCTCGCCCGACACCGCCTCGAAGGCCAGCGCGGCCATCCGGCGGATCTCCTGCTGGTGCTCCGCGGGGATCCGCGCCGGGATCGCCATCCCGTTGGACTGGTCCAGGTACTTCGCCTCGAAGTCGAAGAACTCCTCGCCGCCGTCGATCAGCAGCTCCCCGGGCAGGCTGGTGTCGGGCGGGGCGCCGTGCTCACCCTCCAGGACCGAGCACTCGATCTCCCGGCCGTCGATCGCGGCTTCGACGATCACCTTCGGGTCGTGGGCCCGGGCGGTACGGATGGACTCGTGCAGCTGCGTCAGGTCCGAGGCCTTGGACGTGCCGATGCTCGACCCGCCGCGGGCGGGCTTGACGAACAGCGGCCAGCCCAGCTCGGCGATCGCGTCGAATACGCGCTTGCGCTCCGGGTCGGCCAGGGTGCCGCCGTCGGCTTCCTCCGCGGGCCAGTCCCGCTCGCGCACCACCACATGCGGCCCGACCGGCAGCCCCCGGGCCTGGAAGATGATCTTCATGTACTCCTTGTCCATGCTGACCGCGCTGGCCAGCACGCCGGACCCGACATACGGGACGCCGGCCATCTCCAGCAAGCCCTGGATGGTGCCGTCCTCGCCGAACGGGCCGTGCAGCACAGGCAGCACCACGTCCACCTCGCTGAGCAGGTGCGGTATCCGGCCGGGAGCGCTGGCCACGAGGGCCTGCCCGGACGAGCCCGGGGTGACGGGAGCCTGGCTGCCCCACGGAACCACCTGCGCGCCCGGCTCGGCCACCGCCTCGACGGACGGCAGCTGACCGTCGGCCGCCATGAGCCTGGCCGGCTCGTCGGCCGCCAGCACCCAGTCGCCCTCGCGGGTGATGCCGACCGGGACGACCTCGTACTTGTCGCGGTCGATCGACCTGAGCATGTTGCCGCCACCCATGCAGGACACCGAGTGCTCGGGGCCCCGGCCGCCGAAGACGACCGCCACCCGGATCTTGCGTTGCTCGTTCACGCGGCTCCTTTCTCGTCCCCCGCCGTTTTCCGGTACTCCCCGCTGCTCTCGGGTGCTCCTCGCCGCCTTCCCTCCGCTCAGACGCCGTAGCGCTCCGGCTTCGTGGAACGGCTGGCGAGCAGGAGGGCAGCCTTGCCGACATCAAGGTCGTTGTGCAGTACCGCCGCCATGACCTCGGTGATAGGCATCTCGACGCCGTGCCGTCCGGCCAGTTCGAGCACTGACTGCGATGACTTCACGCCCTCCGCCGTCTGCCGGGTGCTCGCGATCACGTCGGCCAGCGTCATCCCCCGGCCCAGGTTCTCGCCGAAGGTGCGGTTGCGGGACAGCGGCGAGCTGCACGTCGCCACCAGGTCGCCCATCCCGGCCAGTCCTGCGAACGTGTGCTGGTCGGCCCCCAGCGCCGCGCCCAGCCGGGCCGTCTCGGCCAGGCCCCGGGTGATCAGGAGGGCCCGGGTGTTGTCTCCCAGCCCCATGCCGACCGCGATGCCGACCGCCAGCGCGATCACGTTCTTCACCGCTCCGCCCAGCTCGCACCCGATCACGTCCGGGTTGGTGTACGGGCGGAAGTAGCTGGCGTGGCAGGCCCGCTGCAGCCGCTGCGCGGCGGCGTCGTCGGTGCACGCGACCACGGTCGCCGCGTACTCGCGCCGGGCGATCTCCCCGGCCAGGTTGGGGCCCGAGACCACGGCAATCCGGTCCGCGGGCACCCCGGCCACCTGGCCGATCACCTCGCTCATCCGGCTGCAGGTGCCGCGCTCGATCCCTTTCATCAAGCTGACCAGCAGCGCGCCAGGCGGCAGCAGCGGAGCCCAGACGGCTAGGTTCTCCCGCAGCGACTGGGCCGGGACGGCCAGCACGACCAGGTCCGCGCCGTCCAGGGCCTCGGCCGGGTCCGCGGTCGCGCGCAGCGCGTCGGGCAGCGCGATCCCGGGCAGGTAGCTAGTGTTCTCCCGGCCGACGTTGATCTCCTTAGCCAGCTCGGCGTTGCGGGCCAAGAGCACCGCGGACGTGCCCGCGTCGCAGAGCACCTGAGCGAACGTGGTGCCCCACGACCCGGCCCCCATCACCGCGGCCCTCACGTCGGCGTGGCCTCCGTACTGGAGTCGACGGGGCTGGAGTCGGCAGCATCGGAGTCTCCCGCGCCGGGGTCAGCCAGGCCGGAGTCGGCGGGCGTATCCGTTATGGACTGGTCCTCTCGTTCGCGGGCTTCCTGCCTGGCCTTACGGCGGGCGACGGCCGGATGGTAGGGCTCGGCGGGCGGAGTCTCGCCGCGGATGCCGGCCAGCAGGGCGGTGATATCCTTCATGATCCTTTCCGTGGCAGCGCGAAGGACCTGGGCGGTCATCGGCTGGCCTTCCCACTCCGACAGGTCGACCGGCGGGCCCGCGCTCACCTGCACGGTGGTGCGCGGCACCAGGTGCGGCCGGAAGCTGCCGTAGGGCAGGATCTTCTGCGCGCCCCAGTGCGCGATCGGGATCACCGGGGCCCCGGTGGCCAGCGCGAGCCTGGCCACGCCGGTCTTGGCCACCATCGGCCACTGGTTGGGGTCGCGGGTCACCGTCGCCTCGGGATAGAAGATCACGCAGGCGCCGTTCTTGATGCCCTGCTCGGCGTCCCGGAGCACGAGCGCCGCGTCCGCCTGGCCGCGGTAGACCGGAAGCTGGCCGAGCTTGCGGATGATCGACCCGAGGACCTTGATGTCGAACAGCGACGACTTGGCGAGAAAAACCGGGTAACGGCCCGCCTCGTAGGCGAACAGCGAGTCCGCGAAGATGTCGGCGTAGGACAGGTGGTTGATGGCCAGGATGAGGCCCTGGTCGGCGGGGATGTTCTTGATGTTGTCCTGACCGTGCCATTCGTGCTTCATTCCCACCTGGATCAGCGGCCACAGGATGATCTTCGAGGCTCGCCGGTAGGCCGGTGAGTAGCTGCCGTCCGCGCGTTTGCTCATAGGGGCAGTCTCCCGCTCGGAGCGCTGGTCGCGCCCGCGCCGCTCGTCGTTGACGCCAGTCTTGCGGTTCGCGCAGCGCCGTGTCGAGGCAGGATCAGGTGCATGCCGCTCGATATCTCGCTCCGCTGGTCCGTGGTGATTCCCGTCAAAGTACTTGCCCGGGCCAAGTCCCGGCTCACCGGCCTGGCGGGACCGCGCCGGGCCGAGCTGGCCCTGGCCATGGCCGCGGACACGGTCGCGGCCGCCGTCGCCTGCCCGGCCGTGGACTCGGTGATCGTGGTGACCGACGACGCCGCGGCGGCCGCCGAACTGTCGGGGCTGGGGGCGCTCGTGCTGCCCGACGAGCCGGGTGACGGGCTCAACCCCGCCCTGGAGTTCGGGGCCGCCTACTCGGACCAGCGCTGGCCGGGCCGGGGGAGGGCCGGACTGGCGGC
>Ga0306920_100001030_pt1 | contig 34258 bp, 30 predicted proteins | sample flu12Cox44000170_FD_204666 | JGI IMG/M metagenome (GOLD analysis project Ga0306920, IMG submission 204666) | Lab enrichment of tropical soil microbial communities from Luquillo Experimental Forest, Puerto Rico - flux4day.12C.oxic.44.000.170 (v2)... | ecosystem: Environmental > Terrestrial >...
GTGGCATCGAGGGTGACGGGGACGTAGTAGCCGGTGTAGCCGCGGTTGAAGAGGTGGGCGAGCTGGTCGTCCGCGAGGCGCTCGGCGGAGTGGAAGGTCAGGGCGCTCATGGGTTCGGGGGAGGCCGTGCTCTTCTTACCACAGCGGTGGCCGCAGGCCTATGATGTGCGGCATTCATTCCCGGCCGCCCGTCCGTGCGTGGGCCGGCCTGTCGCGCAATCGCCAGGGAGGATGGCCCCATGACCCCCGAGCTGCAATCGGTGCTGGACCGACTCGACGAGGCCGAGCGGCGCAACCGCGGCCTGCGGTCGCTCACGCTGCTCTCGATCCTGCTGAGCCTCGCGGTGCTGGCGTTCGTGGTCGCCTCGCGCGCGGTGATGCCGCCGTCGCTGGCGCCGCCGGTGAGCCGCACCAGCGGCGTGGTCGAGGCGAGCCGCTTCCTGCTGCGGGACACGCGGGGCGTGGTGCGCGGCGGGATGGAAATCGAGCCGGGCGGCACCGTCAAGCTGGCGGTCGGGAATCAGGACGGCCACACCGGGGCGGCGGTGATCCTGGCCCAGCCCACCGGGCTGGTGCAGGTCCAGCTGCGCAGCCCCGGCGGCGTGGTGCGGGCGGCGCTCAATGGCGGCATCGAGCCCTCGGTCACCGTGGTCTCCGACGATGGCACCTCGGGCGCCGCGCTGATGACGAAGAGCGGCCGGCAGGGCCAGCTGCTGCTCAGCGACCGCGGCGGCACGCTGCGACCCAGCCCGTAGCCGCCGGGCGCGTGGTTTCGCGGCCTGCGGGGCGGCTGCTAGAGTCGCGGCGTTCCGCCGTCCTCCCTGCACCCCGAGGTCCACGCCATGCGCACGCCGACGCAAGCCGATGCCGAGCTGCTGCTCCACCTCTACCAGATCCGCCGCGACCCCGAGCTGCGCATCGCGCGCAAATGGTTCCTCACCGACTTCCACGCCCAGCAGTGGGCCGAGATCAAGGCCCGGTACCTGTCGCATTCGGACGACGACCGCTACTTCCGCATGGTGACCTCGTACTGGGAAATGGTCGCCACGCTGGTCAACCGCGGCGTGCTCCACGCCGAGCTGTTCTTCGACGCGGGCGGTGAGCACATGGTGACCTGGGAGCGCTGCAAGCCGTGGATCGCCGGGGCGCGCGCCGACATCCGGCCCACCTACCTCTACCAGCTCGAGCGCCTGGTCGCCGATCACCAGGCGTTCCGGAAGCGCACCATCGCCGCGTTCCAGAAGACCGGCGTGCCCGCGGGCGTGTCCGCGGCCGGCGGCCGGCGCCGCCGCGGATAGATCCCGCATGTCGTCGTCGTTCGGGCAGCTGTTCGTCGTCACCACCTTCGGCGAGTCGCACGGCCCGGCCGTGGGGGTGGTGGTCGATGGCATGCCGCCCGGGATCCAGGTGGCAGCCGCCGACGTCCAGCGCGAGCTCGACCGGCGCCGCCCGGGGCAGAGCGCGCTCACCACCCAGCGCCAGGAAGCCGATCAGGCCGAGATCCTGTCCGGGGTGTTCGAGGGGGTGACCCTCGGTACTCCGATCGCGATGGTGGTGCGCAGCACCGACGCCCGCTCCCGGGACTACGAGGCGGTGAAGGACGTGTTCCGCCCCGGCCACGCCGATTACGCCACGTTCCAGAAGTACGGGGTGCGCGACCATCGCGGCGGCGGCCGCTCCTCGGGGCGCGAGACCGTCGGCCGGGTCGCGGCGGGAGCGCTGGCGCGCGCCGCGCTCGCCACCATCGGAGTGCAGATCGCGGGCGGCACGGTGCGGGTCGGGACGGTGAGCGCCACGCGGCGCGACTGGGCCGAGGTCGAGCGCAACCCGGTGCGCTGCCCCGACGCCGCGGCGGCGGCGGCGATGGCGCAGGCGATCGAGCGCGCGCGCGACGCCAGGGACTCGATCGGCGGCGTGGTCGAGGTGGTCGCGAGCGGCGTGCCGGCCGGCTGGGGGGATCCCACCATGGCCAAGCTCGACGCGCGGCTCGGCGCCGCGATGCTCTCGATCCCGGCCACCAAGGGGGTCGAGATCGGCGGCGGGTTCGCGATGGCCGAGCGCCACGGCTCCGAGACCAACGACGTGTTCGACGGCGAGAAGTACCTCACCAACTTCGCGGGCGGCATCTCGGGCGGGATCTCGAACGGCGCCGAGATCGTCGTGCGGGTCGCGGTGCGCGCGGCGACCTCGATCGGCAAGCCGCAGACCGCGGCGGTCCTGGGCGGCGGCACCCGCACCATCGCGATCGAGGGGCGTCACGACCCGTGCATCTGCCCGCGCGTGGTACCGGTGGCGGAGAGCATGATGGCGATCACGCTGATGGACGGCTGGCTGCGCCAGCGCGCGCTGCGGGGGCGCGACCGCTGAGCCGGCTCGATTCGCCCGCGTTCCTGCGCTGGGCGGGCGGCCACATGCGCTGCCGGGTCGAGGGTGTCGCGCGGGTCGCGCTCAGCTTCGACGACGGCCCGAGCGCCCGCCACACGCCGCTGATGCTCGATCAGCTGGCGCGGCTCGGGGTGCGGGCGACGTTCTTCCTGCTGGGCGTCCACGCCCGCCGCCATCCTCTGATCGCGCGCCGCACCGCCGAGAGCGGCCACGAGATCGGCCTTCACGGTTACCGTCACCTGCCGCCCGCGCTGCTGCCCTGGCCGTTGCTGGCGCGCGAGATCGAAACCGGGCGCCGCGTCGTGCGAGAGGCCAGCGGCGTGGCGCCGCGTTTCTACCGCGCGCCGTTCGGGCTGCTGCGCCCCGCTCAGGCGGCGCGGCTGCGGACGCTCGCGCTCGAGCCCGTGCTGGGCGACGTGTACCCCGACGACCACGCGCGGCCCGGCGCCGACCGCATCGCCGCGCGTGCCCTGGCGCGACTCGGGCCCGGCTCGATCCTCATCCTTCACGACGCGAGCGCGGTGCGCGACTTCGACCGGCGGCAGACCGTCGCCGCGCTCGCGACCATCGTGGCCGGGCTCGAGGCGCGCCGGCTCGCGGTCGGCACGATCGGCGAGCTGGTGTCGGCCGCGAACGGCTGAGTGCCGTCGTTGCGCCGCCGCGAGCCGCCATGCTACGCTCAACGCCGGTCATCGGAGAACGCATCCGTGGAACGAGGTCGATATTTGTGGATCTGGCGCTGGTACGGCGACGCTCGGCGTGGCCGGGTCACGGCGTTGGTCCACTGAAACGCTCGATCCAACCGTGAAGTCCCGGCCCATGCCAGCGCGGCATGGGCTTCGTCTTTAGGGGCGGGAGGCCGGCGCGACATGTTGGTGCTGCTCAACAGGGGAACCGGCGAGGGCGTGGCCAGCGACATCGAAGCGCGGCTGCGCCTGGCGGGGCTTTCGGTCCACCGCACCGACCACGACGGCCAGGTGCGACTCGGCGCGGTCGGCGAGATCGGCGGGGTGGACTGGAACGCGGTGCGCGACTGGCCCGGCGTCGAGTCGGTGGCCCGGATCCCGGTCCCCTTCAAGCTCGCGAGCCGCGCGTTCCACCCCCACGACACCGTGATCTCGGTGGGACGCTGCGCGATCGGGAGCGACCAGCTCGCCATCATGGCCGGCCCGTGCTCGGTCGAAGGCGAGGAGCAGGTGTTCCGGATCGCCGAGGCGGTGTCGCGGGCCGGCGCGACGATCATGCGCGGCGGCGCCTACAAGCCGCGCACCTCACCCTACTCGTTCCAGGGCCTAGGGGAGGAGGGCCTCAAGCTGCTGCGCCGCGCCGCCGACGCCCACGGCCTCGCGGTGGTGAGCGAGGTGATGGACTCGCAGCAGGTCGAGCGGGTGTCACGCTACGCCGACATCCTCCAGGTCGGCGCGCGCAACATGCAGAACTTCGCGCTGCTGCGCGAGGTCGGGCGCGGCGACAAGCCGGTGCTGCTCAAGCGCGGGCTGGCCGCGACCATCGAGGAGTGGCTGATGAGCGCCGAGCACATCGTCTCGCACGGCAACCACCAGGTGGTGCTGTGCGAGCGCGGCATCCGCACCTTCGAGACCTACACCCGCAACACCCTCGACCTGAACGCCATCCCGGTCGTGAAGGAGCTGTCCCACCTGCCGGTGATCGTCGACCCGTCGCACGGCACGGGGCTGCGTGACAAGGTGGCGCCGATGGCGCGCGCCGCGATCGCCGCCGGCGCCGACGGGCTCATCATCGAGGTCCATCACGATCCCGACCACGCGCTCTCGGACGGCGCCCAGTCGCTGTTCCCCGGCCAGTTCGACGGGCTGGTGCGGCAGATCCGCACCATCGCCGAGGTGCTGGGCCGGCACCTCTAGACACCGCACGAGGCCCGCGCCCGAACCCTGAAGGGCAAGCCCGGGATCGCCACTCGAGCGGTCCGCGCGTGAGCCTGACTGCACACTTGTGCAGCACGCCCGAATCGTGGCACCATGGGGCCCTGGCCGCGGGAGGGGATCCCGAGCATGCGTGCCGAATACCGCGAGGAGCCCTGCAAGAGCGCGCTCAACCGCGTCACGGGGATGGCCTTCGAGTGGTCGCTCAACCCCTACATGGGCTGCGCGCACCGCTGCGCGTTCTGCTACGTGCGCGCGTTCGAGCGCCGCGCCGACCGGCCCGGGGACGAGCGCTACGGCGCCTCGATCCGCGTCAAGATCAACGTCGCCGAGGTGCTGCGCCTCGAGCTCGGCCGCCGCGGCTGGACCCGGCCGACGATCGCGATCGGCGCGGCGACCGATCCCTACCAGCCCGCTGAAGGGCGCTATCGCCTGACGCGGCGCTGCCTCGAGGCGCTGTGCGAGCATCGCAACCCGTTCGGCATCATCACCCGCGGCCCGCTGGTGGTGCGCGACCTCGACGTGCTCGCCGAGGCGTCGCGGCGCGCCAACGTCACCGTCAACCTGTCGGTGCCGACGCTCGACGAGCGGGTGTGGCGGGCGACCGAGCCCGGCGCGCCGCCGCCGCGCCAGCGCCTCAAGGCGGTGGCCGCGCTGGTGCGCGCCGGAGTGCGCGCCGGCATCGGGATCGCCCCGATCCTGCCCGGGATCTCCGATCGCCCCGAGCAGCTCGCCGAGGTGGTGCGCGCGGCCCGTGACGCCGGCGCCACCCACGTGTGGGCCACGCTGCTCCACATGCAGCCCGGAACCCGCGAGCACTTCATGGAGACGCTGGCGCGTGAGTGGCCCGGGCTGTCGGCGGAGTACCAGCGCCTCTACGCGACCCGGGCCTACCTGTCACGCGCCGCGAGCGAGCCGGCGCTCGAGCAGATCCGGGCGCTGCGCGACCGGTTCGGCATCGCCGACCGGCGGCTGATCCGGCTGGCGCCGCCGCCCGAGCCGGCGCAGATGCAGCTCGCGGTGTAGACTGCGGGCGGTCGACGCGGGGGAGGAGCATGACGGAAGGCACGGCATTGCGCTCGTCGCTGTGGGCCTTCGTCCTGGGCGCGGCGCTGGTCATCGCGGCCTGGATCCTGGGCGCCACTGCCGTGCGGATCGCGAACTCGCGCGCCACCATCACCGTCACCGGCTCGGCCAAGCGCCAGATCCGCTCCGATCTCATCGTGTGGCGCGGCATGTTCAGCGCCCAGGGGCCGGAGCTGCAGGGCGCCTACGCCGACCTCAAGGCCGACATGGGGCGGGTACGGAGCTACCTCACCGGCAAGGGGGTCGCCGCCGATTCGCTGGTGTTCGGCTCGATCAACACCCGGGTGTTCCATGCCCTGGGCCCGGGCGGGCGCGAGACCAGCGCCGTGACCGGCTACGAGCTGATCCAGAGCGTCGAGATCCGCTCCCGCGACGTCGATCGCATCACCACCATCGCGCGCGAGGCGACCGAGCTCATCAATCAGGGCATCCGCTTCCAGTCCCCACCGCCCGAATACCTCTATACGCGGCTCGCCGAGCTCAAGGTGGCGATGCTGGCGGACGCGACCCGCGACGCGCGGGCGCGGGCCGAGGAGATGGCGCGCAACAGCGGCTCGCGGATCGGGCGCCTGCGCTCGGCGCGCATGGGGGTGTTCCAGATCACCCCGGCGTTCTCGACCGTGGTCAGCGACTACGGCATCAACGACACCTCGTCGCTGCTCAAGGACATCACCGCGGTGGTGACGGTGAGCTTCGAGATCCGATGATGCCGAGGTTCACGCCCGCCGCGGCGCTGACCCGGCTTCCCGGTCCTGGCGGCCAGCGCTTCGCCAGCCTGTTCGAGCACGGTACGCTCGCGGTCGAGGTCTATGCGCCGCGCGGCCGGGATCCGCAGCCTCCCCACACCCGCGACGAGGTCTACGTCGTGGTCGCGGGGAGCGGAACGTTCGTCGACGGCGACCAGCGCTACGGGTTCGAGACCGGCGACCTGCTGTTCGTCCCCGCCGGGGCGGTCCATCGTTTCGAGGACTTCACCGACGACCTGGTGGTGTGGGTGTTGTTCTACGGGCCCGAGGGCGGCGAGGCGCGCAGCGCCGCGCCGCGCTGACCGCCGGCCGCCTCGACGTCCCGGGGCGGCGCGGTGGCACCCCGCTCCGCCGCGCTCTCGATCACCCGGAAGAACAGCGGGATGAAGATGATCGCGATCCCGGTCGCGACCACCATGCCGAAGAACACCGTGGTCCCGATCGAGTGCCGGCTGGCGGCGCCGGCGCCGCCCGCGAACAGCAGTGGCGAGACGCCGAAGATGAAGGCGAGCGAGGTCATCAGGATGGGGCGCAGCCGGTCACGGGCGGCGAGCGAGGCGGCCTGGAGCAGCGGCACGCCCCGGGATCGCAGCGAGCTGGCGAACTCGACGATCAGGATCGCATTCTTCGCTGACAGCCCCACCACGGTGATCAGCCCGACCTGGACGTAGACGTCGCTGGGCTGGCCGCGCAGCCACACGCCGAGGTAGGCGCCCAGCACCCCGAACGGGACGCCGAGCAGCACCGCGAACGGCAGCGACCAGCTCTCGTACTGGGCCGCCAGCACCAGGAACACGATGATGAGCCCGAGCGCCATCACTGCCCCCGCGGCGCCCTTCGAGGCCCGCTCCTGGTACGACTGCCCGGAGTAGGCGAACGTGAGACCCTGGGAGGCGAACCGGGTGCGGACCAGGTCGTCGAGCTGCGCCATCATCTCGCCGCTGCTGCGGCCGGGCCGGGGACTGCCGGTCACCAGCGCGGCGGTGAAACCGTTGAACCGGGTGAGCAGCGTGGGCGCGGCACGGAACTCGGTGCGGGTCACGGCCGAGAGCGGGATCATGGCGCGATTGGCCCCGCGCACGTAGAGCCGCCCGATGTCGGCGGGGGTCTGGCGGAACGGCGCCTGCGCTTCGGCCTGCACCCGGTAGGTGCGGCCGTAGAGGTTGAAGTCGTTGATGTAGAGCGTGGACAGCAACGCCTGGAGCGTGCCGAACAGATCGCCGAGCTGCACCCCCATCGATTTGGCGGCGGCGCGATCCACGCTCACGTAGAGCTGCGGCACGCTGGCGCGGAAGTTCGCCTGCGCGGCGCCGACCGCCGGCAGCTGGTTGGCCGCCTGCAGGAATTGCTGGACGTTGCCGGCGAAGAGATTCGGCGGGCGGCCGCTGCGGTCCTGCAGGTAGCCCTCGACGCCCGCGGTCGCCCCCAGGCCCGGGATCTCCGGGAGGTTGAAGGCGAAGCCGAGCGCGTCCTTCATTGCGAACAGCCGGCCCGAGATCCGGGTGGTGATGGCGTTGAGCGCGTCGCGCGGGCCGCGCTCGTCCCAGGGCGCCACGTTCACAAAGACCACCGCACTGTTGGTCTGGCTGCTGCGGCTCAGGATGTCGAGGCCCGCGAGCGCGACGATGTTCCGCACCGCCGGCTCCTGGCGCAGGAACACCTCGACCCGCTGGACCACCGCCTGGGTGCGCTGGAGCGAGGCCGCGTCGGGGAGCTGGATCGCGACCGCGAAGTAGCCCTTGTCCTCGGTGGGGATGAAGGAGGAGGGAACCTGCCGGTACAGCACGATCGCCAGCACGATGACCACCGCGAACGCGGCGAGGCCCGCCCGCGGGCGGCGCAGCACCCGCTCCACGTTCCCCACGTAGGTGGCCCGCCCGCGATCGAACAGGCGGTTGAAGACGCCGAACGGCCCGGTGGTGTGCGACCGCCTCGCCTCCTTGAGTAGGAAAGCGCACAGCGCCGGGGTCAGGGTCAGGGCCACCAGCCCCGACAGCACGACCGAGATCGCGATCGTGACCGCGAACTGCCGGAACAGCGCGCCGGTGACGCCGCCGGTGAATGCCACGGGCACGAACACCGCGACCAGCGAGAGCACGATCGCCACCAGCGCCGGCGCCACCTGCTGGATGCCACGGTCCGCGGCCTCGCGCGGCGGGAGCCCCTCGGTCGCCATGATGCGCTCGACGTTCTCGATCACCACGATCGCGTCGTCCACCACGATGCCGATCGCCAGCACCAGGGCGAAGAGGGTCAGGACGTTGATCGAGAGCCCCAGCATGCGCAGGCCGAGGAAGGTGCCGATGACGCTCACCGGCACCGCCAGCATCGGGATCAGCGTGGCGCGCCAGCTCTGCAGGAACACGAACACCACCAGCGCCACCAGCAGCAGCGCCTCGGCGAGGGTGACCACCACCTCGTTGATGGAGGTCCTGACGAACGGAGTGGTGTCGAACGGGATGCTGGCCGTGACGCCGGGGGGGAAGTTCTTCGCCAGGTCGGCCAGGCGCCGGGCGACCGCCTGACGGGCGCGCAGCGCGTTGGCGCCGGTGCGCAGGTACAGCAGGCAGAGCGCGGTCGGCCGCCCGTTGAGCCGCCCCTCGAAGTCGTAGTTCTGCGATCCCAGGACGGCGCGCCCCACGTCGCGCACGCGCACCAGGGAGCCGTTGGGCTCCGCGCGCACCACGACGTCGTTGAACTCCTCGGGGGTCTGGAGCCGTCCCGCCGTCGTGACGGGGATGGTGAGCTCCGTGCCCGCCGGCGCGGGCTCGCGGCCGAGGCGCCCGGCGGGGTTGGTGGCGTTCTGCTCGCGGACCGCGTCGGCGACGTCGTTCACCGTGACGCCCAGCTGGGCCATCTTGTCGGGATCGAGCTGGATCAGCATCGAGAACTGGAGCCCCCCGAAGGTGGTGGCGTTACCGATCCCCTCGACGTTCTTGAGCTCGTCCTCGACGTTGAGCTTCACGTAGTTGGTCAGATAGGCGGCGTCGTAGCGCGGGTCGTTCGAGAACAACGCGACCACGCCCAGAATGTCGGTGTTGGCCTTGATGATCGAGATCCCGTTCTGGCGCACGGTGGCGGGGAGCTGGGGCGAGGCGAGCTGCACCGCGTTCTGGACGTCCACCGCGGCGAGGTCCTGGTTGCGCTTGACGTCGAAGTAGATCGACAGCGTCATCGTGCCGTCGCTGGCGTTCGCCGAGGTGTAGTAGAGCATCCCCTGCAGCCCCGAGAGCTGCTGCTCGATCGGCGCCGCCACCGCCTCGGCCACGTCCTGCGCGGTGGCCCCGGGGTAGACCGCGATGACCTGGATCGCGGGCGGCGTGATCTGCGGATAGCGCGAGATCGGCAGCAGCCGGATCGCGAGCAGGCCCATCAGGGTGATGATCAGCGAGATGACGCCGGCGAGCACCGGCCGGCGGATGAAGAAGTAGCGGGCCTCGCGAGCGCCCGCGGGCGAGGCGGTCATCGCGACATCCCGGGCCGGCCCGGCGCCGCGCCGCTGTCGGAGAGCGGCACCGGTCTGGCCGGGCGGCCCGGCATGATCTTCTGGATCCCATCGACCACCACGCGGTCACCGGGCTCGAGGCCGCGGTCGATGATCCACTCGCCACCCGACCAGGGCCCGGTCTGCACGTCGCGCGTCTGGACCGTGTCGCCCCTGCCCAGCACGTACACGAATTGCCGGCCCAGCCCGGTCTGCACCGCACGCTCGGGAACGGCCATGGCGTGCTGACGCGTGAAACCGAGCAGGCGCACGCGCACGAACTGACCGGGCATCAGCAGCCGATCGCCGTTCTGGAACACGGCGCGGAACTCCTGCGTACCGGTCGAAGCGTCGAGCGACGGCGCGACGAAATCGAGCCGCCCGGTGCGCGGCAGCACGCTGCCGTCCGGCAGCACCACCTGGACGGCCAGCCGGCCGCCGGGCTCGACCAGGCCCCGCCACGCCGGGTTCTCGTGCCACTCGAGCAGTTGCTGCGCGGCGGGCTGGAACGTGACGTAGACCGGGTCGAGCCGGTCGATCGTGGTCAGGAGGTCGGAGGACCCGGTGACCCGGGCGCCGGCCTCGAGCAGGGTCCGCCCCACCCGGCCCTCGATCTCGGCCTTGATCTCGGTGTCGTCCAGGTCCTTCTTCGCCTGGTCGTACGCCGCCCGCGCCGCCTCGTAATCGGCGCGGGCATTGTCGACGTCCTGCTGCGCCACCACCTGCTGCGCGAGCAGCGAATCGGCGCGGCCGAGGATCTGCCTGGTGTTCTGGAGCCTGGCCTGCGCGCTGCGCAGGGCCGCCTCGTAGCGCACCTGGTCGAGACGGTAGAGCAGCTGGCCGGGCCTGACGATCGAGCCCTCGGTGAAGACCCGCTCCTCGATCACGCCCTCGACGCGGGAGCGCACCTCGACGCGCCGGAACGGCACGACCTCGCCCGGGAACTCGAACGTCTCGGGCACCGCGCGCGGCGTCACCAAGACGACCGCGACCTCCGCGGGGGGGAAGGCGCCGAATCCGGAGGGGCGACGCTGGCAGCCGGAGAGCAGCAAGCCGACCGTCGCCGCGAGGGCGCCGAGGCGGGGGACGTGTCGGGCAATCGCGACGGCTCGGTCGTGCGAATGACTCACGCAGGCTTCTCGAGGACGATGGAAGGTGATCGCGGCCTGTATTCGATCGGGGCAACTCCTCTCGGCCGCCTTGCGGCGGATTCTAGGACATGGTTCTATCCGCACCAACCTGGGCGATTAGCTCAGCTGGCTAGAGCACTTGCTCGACAAGCAAGGGGTCACTGGTTCAAGTCCAGTATCGCCCACCATCATTGGCTCGCCGGGCCGCGGACGGCGAGCTCGACCCGATCCCGGGAACACCCTCCATGTCGATGGCCTCGGCCGAGCGGTCCGGCCCCGATCTCTCGCATTATCCGGGCGGCGAGGCGCTCTACCGCCTGCGCCACTCGGCCGCGCACGTGCTGGCGACGGCGGTGACCGAGCTGTTCCCCGAGGTCAAGGTGGCCGGCGGCCCGCCGATCGACACCGGCTTCTACTACGATTTCGCGCGCCAGCAGCCCTTCACGCCCGACGATCTGGCGAGGATCGAGGCGCGGATGCGCGAGATCATCGCCGCCAACCAGCCGTTCGAATACAGCGAATCGTCGCGGGCCGAGGCCGAAAAGCGCTACCGGGCGGCGGGGGAGAAGTACAAGCTCCACTTCCTGTCGCAGATCCCGGCCGACGGGAAGATCACCTTCTACCGCAACGGCCCGTTCACCGACCTGTGCCGCGGCCCGCACGTCGCCAGCACCGGTGAGATCAAGGCGTTCAAGCTCACCCACGTCGCCGGCGCCTACTGGCTGGGCAACGAGCACAACGAGATGCTGCAGCGCATCTACGGCACCGCGTTCCCCGCCCAGGCCGAGCTGGACGCGTTCCTCAAGCAGATCGAGGAGGCGCTCAAGCGCGACCACCGCAAGCTGGGGCGCGAGCTCGACATCTTCTCGATCCACGACGAGGTGGGCCCCGGCCTCATCCACTGGCATCCGCGCGGCGGGATGCTGCGCCACCTGATCGAGCAGTTCTGGAAGGACGAGCACATCCGGCGCGGTTACCACCTGGTCTACACCCCGCACGTGGCGAGCGAGAAGCTCTACGAGATCTCGGGCCACCTCCAGAACTACGCCGATCTGATGTACGCGCCGATGGACATCGACGGGCAGCCGTACCGGGTCAAGCCGATGAACTGCCCCAACCACGTCATGATCTACACCAGCCGCAAGCGCAGTTACCGCGAGCTGCCTCTGCGCCTGGCCGAGTTCGGCACCGTGTACCGCTACGAGCGGAGCGGCGTGCTCCACGGCATGGACCGGGTGCGCGGCTTCACCGTCGACGACTCCCACATCTTCTGCACCCGCGATCAGCTCGCCGCAGAGGTCGAGGGCGTGCTCGACCTGATGGACTACATCCTGCGCGCGTTCCGCTACGACTATCGCTGCTACCTCGCCACCCGGCCCAAGGACAAGTTCCTGGGCAGCGAGGAGGAGTGGGCGTTCGCGACGGCGGCGCTGCGCCAGGCGCTCGAGCGCCGCCAGCTGCCCTACGAGATCGACGAGGGCGGCGGGGCGTTCTACGCCCCCAAGATCGACGTCAAGCTCAAGGACGCGCTGGGCCGCGAGTGGCAGTGCCCGACCATCCAGGTCGACCTCATGCTGCCCAAGCGCTTCGGGGTCTACTACGTGGGACCGGACGGCAAGGAGCACGAGGGGGTCATGGTTCATCGCGCCCTGTTCGGCTCGGTCGAGCGGTTCGTCGGCATCTACATCGAGCACACCGGCGGCGAGTTCCCGGCCTGGCTGGCGCCGGTGCAGGTCAAGGTGATCCCCGCCAATCCCAAGGCCAACGACTACGCCCAGGACACCGCGCGCATGCTGGAGCTGGGCGGGGCGCGGGTCGAGATCGACGTGCGCGACGAGAAGATGGGCGCCAAGATCAGGGACGCCGAGCTCGAGAAGGTGCCCTACATGCTGATCGTGGGCCCGCGCGAGGCCGAGGCCGGCACCGTGTCCCCGCGCCGGAAGGGCGTGGGGCAGCTCGAAGCCATGACCCGCCAGGCCTTTCTCGAGCTCCTGGAGCGCGAAGTGAAGGCGCGGCGGTAGCCGATCCGGTGTAGTAGGGCATAGCTCCTGGAAAGGAGGCTGTGCCATGAGACATCCGCTACTGGTTGCAGTGTGCCTATGCGCGATCCCGGCCGCCGGGCCTGCCAGGGCCCAGCTCAACTGGAGCCTGGGGGCCAACCTGGGCTACGAGGCCTCCAGGCCAGTCGAGCCCGGACCCCGCCATCTGAGCCAGGTCGGCTGGCCGAACTTCGGCCTGCGCCTCGGGGTGGCCGCACCCAACTCGGTGCAGGAGTTCTACCTGCTCACGAGCTTCGACTACCTGTCCACGCCCGGGTCGTTCCTCACCCGTTACGTCCTGAGCGCCAACGTCCAGCAAAACCTGAGTTCGAGCGGACTCTCGCCCTACCTGACCGCCGGCGTGGGCATGCGGGGGGTCAACTCCGCCAACAACGCGACCACGGACACGCCCCCGACGGCGAGCGGGGGCGCGGTCGCGCTCACGGTCGGCTTCGGGCTCGGACTACGGCACCCGGTGGCCTCGCGGCACGGAGTGCTGCGCGGCGAAGTACGCTACGACTGGAACGACGATGGCAAGGTTGATGGACTCGCAGTGATCCCCACCGCGAACAGCCTCGGCGTGCGCCTCGGCTTCGACATGTGGATGAGATAGCACGTCGGGCGACGCCGCAACGCGAAGGCCCTGCCTCGTCGAGGCAGGGCCTTCGCGCTTCATACGCGCGCCACGCACGCGGCGCGCACGCTTGGCGGGGCTAGCCGCCGAGCTTGAACCGCAACCCCCAGGCGGCCTCGAAGTTGCTGTAGTACCAGGTGTTCTTGCCGCTCTGCTTCTCCTCGGTGGCCGCGCTGCCGACCGAGTCGCCGAGACGACCGAAGATGCCCATCTTCGGGTTGATCCACATCACGCCGCCCATCCGGCCGTTGATGCCCCACTTGGTGGTAGTGAGACCATCCTGAGAGCCGGCGACGAACACGTTGTCGAACTTGGGCTTTCCGCTCCAGTACTCGAGCCCGGGTCCAAGGAACCAGGTGAAGCGGTCACCGATGCTTCCGATCCGGTCGCCGCCGAGCCGGATCTTCCACGATGCGCTCGTGATCTTCACGTCCGGCGCGCCGGGGGCCGCGGCGGAGGTCGGCGTGGACTTGGCACTGCCCCACAGGTAATCGAAGCCGACGGCGAGCTGATAGTCGGCCGCCAACTTGTTGTTGTACTCAAGGGTGACTCCCAGCTCGGGAAAGATGCCCGGCGGGTCGAGGTAGCCGCCCGTCACCTGCCCCGAGGAGTACTCGTTGGTCCCCTGGGCGAGCCCGATCGACAAGCTGTTCTCCTTGGCCCCGCCCTGAGTCTTGGTCCTCGCGAAAGCGGACGTCGCCATCAGCATCAGTGCCGCGGCCATCAGAAACACGAGCTTACGCATGCTTCCTCCACGAGTGAGCGGGTACCCCGTTGCTCGATCTCCACCGACACCGACGGTGCAAGCGGCGGGAGTAGAGTCACAGGAGCGCACGGCTGTCAACCCGGTCCGGGGCGCACGGACGGCGCCGGCCAGAAATCGGACACCTGAGGCGGCTGCTGCCGGGGCTTCATCCATTACGGCCACACTCCGCGCTGGCACACTTGCACACGCCCGCCCGTGCCCTTACACTCGCGCCCAGTCGTTCAAGCAGAAGCCCCGCGCTTCTCACCCCCGCGGGCACGTCCGGGCGCCCATCACGCCCGGGCGCGTCGCGCTCAAGGGTTCAGGTTCGGCGCCCGCCTCGTGGCGTGGCCGCTGGAACGCCGGTCAGCCGAACGCCGGGCGGGGTCTCTGCTCAGGGATCCCGCCCGGCGTTTTGCGTGCGCGTCACGCGCGCCGGGCCATGACGCCGGCTCGTTCTTCACGGAGGTACGTCATTACCACCATCAAGCAGCCCGAAGTTCGCGTCAACGAGCGTATCCGAGTGCCGCAGGTCCGGGTCATCGGAGACGATGGGCAGCAGATCGGAGTGCTGCCGGTGCGCGAGGCGCTCGCGCTCGCCCAATCGAAGGGGCTCGACCTGGTCGAGGTTTCGCCCACCGCGCGCCCGCCGGTGTGCCGCGTCATGGACTACGGGAAGTTCAAGTACGAGCAGAACCGGCGCGCGCGCAAAGCCAAGAAGAAGCAGCATCAGATGCAGCTCAAGGAAATCAAGATGCGACCCAAGATCGAGGACCACGACTACTCGTTCAAGCTCCAGCACGCGCGCGAGTTCCTCGAGGGACGCGACAAGGTCAAGTTCACGATCACATTCCGCGGCCGCGAGATCGCCCATCAGGAGATCGGACACAAGCTCATCCAGCGCGCGATCACCGATCTCGCCGACGTCGCGACGGTCGAGTCGCCACCGCGCTCCGAGGGCCGCACGCTCAACACCGTGCTGATGCCGAAGCCGCCCCGGCCGGGGGGCGGGAAGAGCGAGGGCACGGCGCATGCCGCCTCGCCGCCCCGGCCGTCGGCCGACGGCTCGCGCACCTCATAACCGAACAGGAGCCATCGAATGCCCAAGCAGAAGAGCAATCGTGCCGCGGCGAAGCGCTTCAAGCTGTCGGGGACCGGCCGCGCGCTGCGCGGCCACTCCAGCCTGCGCCACGGCATGATCGGCAAGCGCCGCAGCCGCAAGCGCCGCCTCACCGGCATGACGTTGGTGGCGGCGGTCGATCAGCCGCGGGTGCTGCGCATGCTGGGCAAGCGCTAGCAACACCGTCCCCCACGTCACCCACACCCTCGGCCGCGCCGCCCCCGGGCTCACCGGGATCGGACGCGACGGGGCAGGAGGTCATACGTCATGCCACGCGCAAAGACCGTCGTTCCGGGCCGTGCCCGCCGCCGCAAGGTGCTCAAGGCGGCCAAGGGCAACTACAGCGGGCGGCGCAAGCTGTTCAAGTCCGCGCTCCAGACCGTGCAGCGCGCCGGGCAGTTCGCCTACGAGCACCGGCGCCTCAAGAAGCGGGACTTCCGCCGCCTGTGGATCACCCGCATCAACGCGGCCGCGCGGCTGAACGGGCTCTCGTACAACACGCTGATCTCGGGGCTCAAGCGCGCCAACATCGAGGTCAACCGCAAGCTCCTGGCCGACCTCGCGGTGCGCGATGCCGCGGCCTTCGCCCAGCTCGCGGAGGTGGCGAAGTCGGCGGTGGCATGAGCGGCCGTTGAACGAGCAACCGACGACCGCTCTGGGCGCGGGCGACCTCCCCGAGGCGTGGGAGCGGGGGGCGGGGCCGCTGCCCGCCGCCGCGGCCGCGCAGGTCGACGAGCTGCGCCGCATCGACGTGGGGTACGCGGGCTTCTTCCAGCGCGCGCTCCGCGGCCTGAGCGGGGCGCCGGACGCCGCGCAGCTCGGTGAGCGCGAGCTGCTGCTGCTGGGGCGCGAGCGCGGCATTCTCACCCGCCGGCTCGAGGCGATCCCGGGCCTCGCGATCGAGCAGCGCAAGGTGACCGGGCGCGCGCTCAACCTCATGAAGCGCTGGCTCGGCGAGCTCGCGGAGTCGAAGCGCGCGGCGCTGGAGCGCGCCACCGAGGCCGCGGGGGCGATCGACGTCACCCTCCCGGGCCGGCGCCCGTGGGTCGGGCACCGCCACGTCCTGGGCCAGATCCGCGACGAGCTGCTCGACCTGTTCCACGGCCTCGGCTACTCGGTCTATCTGAGCCCCGAGGTCGAGCTCGAGGAGTACAACTTCGCGCGCCTCAACTTCCCGCCCGACCATCCGGCGCGTGACGCCCACGACACCTACTGGGTCAACGATCGCGTGCTGCTGCGCACCCACACCTCGCCGGGCTGGGTGCGGGCGATGGAGCAGCGCAAGCCGCCGCTGCGGCTGGTGTTCCCGGGGCGCGTCTACCGCGCCGAGCAGGTCGACGCCAGCCACATGGACCAGTTCCACCAGCTCGACGGCCTGTTCGTCGACCAGGGCGTCAGCATGGCGGACCTGAAGGGCACGCTCAACACCTTCGCGCGTTCGATCTACGGCCAGGGGGTGAAGACCCGCCTCATCCCGATTTACTTCCCGTTCGTCGAGCCCGGCGCCCAGATGGACGTCTCGTGCGTCAACTGCGGCGGCAGCGGGCGCGTCCGCGAGCCGGGGGGCGAGCGCCGCTGCGCGGTGTGCCGCGGCTCGGGCTGGCTCGAGGTGCTGGGCGCGGGCATGGTTCATCCCCACGTGTTCAAGGCGGTGGGCATCGACTCCGAGGTCTACACTGGCTTCGCCTTCGGCATGGGCCTCGAGCGCATCGCGATGCTGCGCTATCACATCCCCGAGATCCGTCTGTTCCTCGAGAACGATCAGCGCTTCCTGCGCCAGTTCTGAGCGATGCGCGCACGCCGCCTCAAGGTATCGCTGGTCGCGGTCGTGGGGGTGGCGGCCGGGGTGTTCCTGGTTCCCACCCTGTGGTTCCGGCCCTGGGTCCCCGAGCACCTCTACATCCGGATCTTCGCCGAGTTCCTGTACCGCCACCCGCTGCTGATGACCGAGGTCGGACTGCCGGGGATCGACCCGCGGGGCGGCGAGCTCGACGACTTCTCGCCCCAGGCCCAGGAGCGCGAGGCGGCGTGGGTCGATCGCCAGCTCCAATATCTGCGGGCCTTCGATTTCGGCCGCATGTTGCCCGCCCAGCGCACCTCGGCCGAGGTGCTCGACTGGTTCCTGGCCGACCAGCAGGAGGGCCGGCGCTTCCTGTTCATGGACGATCCGGTCAACCAGTTCGCGGGCGTGCAGAGCGAGCTGCCGGCCTTCATGATCGGCTCGCACCCGCTGCGCCGCCCCGCCGATGCCGAGCGTTACATCTCGCGCCTGCGCCGCTTCGGCGTCGCGTTCGACCAGGTGATCGCCGGGCTCGAGCGCCGCGAGCGGCTGGGCATCGACCCGCCGCGCTTCGTCATCGAGCGCGTGCTCGCTCAGACCCGCGCCTTCATCGCGGTGCCGCCGGACTCGAACCCGCTCGCCACCCACCTGCGCGAGCGGCTGGCCGCCATGCCGGGGCTGGGCGACGAGCGGCGCCGCGCGCTGGCCGCGCGCGGCGGCGATGCGGTCCGCACCGGGGTGTACCCGGCCTACCAGCGCCTCATCGACCACCTGGCCGCGGCCGAGCCGCGGGCGCGCAGCGCCGACGGGGTGTGGGTGCTGCCCAACGGCGACGCCTACTACGCCCACCTGCTGCGCAGCCACACCACCACCGATCTGAGCCCCGAGCGCATCCACGCCCTGGGGCTCGCCGAGGTGGCCCGCATCCAGGGCGAGATGAGACGCATCCTCGCGGCGCAGCGACTCGACGCCCGCGACCCGGGCGCCGCCATGGAGCGGCTGGGTCGCGATCCGCGCTTCGTCTTCCCGCCCGGCGAGCGCGGCCGGGCGGCGCTGCTCACCCGCTACCGCGCCCTCCTCGCCGACGCCGGCCGGCGGCTCGATTCGCTGTTCGACCAGCAGCCGAGGGCGCGCCTCGAGGTCCAGCCGGTCCCGGCGTTCAAGGAGGTGACCAGCAGCGCGGCCTACTACGAGCCCGGGTCGCTCGACGGCTCGCGGCCGGGCGTGTTCTTCGCCAACCTGCACGATCCCGCCGCCACCCCGAGCTGGAGCATGCCCACGCTCGCCTACCACGAGGGCATCCCCGGGCACCACTTCCAGATCTCGACCGCCCAGGAGCTGCGCGGCGTGCCGATGTTCCGGCGCTTCATCCCGTTCACCGCCTACACCGAGGGCTGGGGTCTGTACGCCGAGCAGCTGGCGCTCGAGCACGGCTTCGAGTCCGATCCGTACGACCGGCTGGGGGCGCTCAGCGCCGAGCTGTTCCGCGCCGCGCGCCTGGTGGTCGACACCGGCATCCACCGCATGCGCTGGACCCGCGAGCAGGCGATCGACTACATGGTGAAGACCACCGGCGAGCCGGAATCGAAGATGATCCCGGAGGTCGAGCGCTACATCGTGATGCCCGGCCAGGCCTGCGCCTACAAGGTCGGTGAGCTGGAGCTGATCGATCTGCGGCAGCGCGCGATGGAGCGGCTGGGACCCCGCTTCGACCTGCGCGCCTTCCACCACGTGGTGCTCGGCAACGGGGCGGTGCCCTTGACCATCCTCGAGCGCCTCGTCGAAGATTGGATCGTGAGCCGGGAACGCTCCGGCGGCGCCGCGCGCCCGGTGCCCGCGAGAGGAGACGGATGAAGCTCCCGATGTCGTGGCTGCGCGAGTGGATCGAGGTGGGCGCCGAGGCCGCGGCGGTGGCCGACGCGCTGACGCGGCGCGGCTTCTACGTCGAGGGGCTCGAGGCCCGCGGCCGGAGCTTCCCGGGCGTGGTGGTCGCCCGGGTGCTGGAGGTGGCGCGCCATCCCAACGCCGACAAGCTGTGGCTGTGCCGCGTCACCGACGGCACCACCGAGCGCCGCGTCGTGTGCGGCGCCCCCAACGTCACCGCCGGGATGATCGCGCCGCTCGCCACCGTGGGGGCGAGGCTCCCGGGTGGCGTGGTGATCCGGAAGAGCCGGATCCGCGGCCAGGACAGCGAGGGCATGCTGTGCTCGGCGCGCGAGCTCGAGCTGTCCGACGATCACCAGGGCATCGTCGACCTGGAACGCTATTTCGGAGGCCGCGACGGCCTCGCTCCAGGGCGGCCGCTCGACGAGCTGCTGGGGCCCGCCGACACCGTGCTCGAGGTCGAGGTGCCGTTCAACCGCCCCGACGGGCTCGGGGTGGTGGGGCTGGCGCGCGAGGTCAAGGCGGCGCTCGACGGTCACTGGACCCCGGCCGCCCAGGGCTGGCTCAAGAAACGCTGGAGCGGGCGCTCGGATTTCGACCTCGAGCTCGAGGATCCCGAGGGCTGCCCGCGCTACATCGCCCAGGCCATCCACGGCGTCTCGATCGGCCCCTCGCCGGGCTGGCTGGTCCAGCGCCTCGAGGTCATGGGACAGCGCTCGATCAACAACGTGGTCGACCTCAGCAACCTGGTGCTGTTCGAGTTCGGCCAGCCGGTCCACACCTTCGACCTCGGGCAGCTCAACGGCCCCTCGATCCGGGTGCGGCGCGCACGCGCCGGCGAGACCCTGACCACGCTCGACGGCAAGCAGCGCACGCTCTCGCCCGAGGTGCTGGTGATCGCCGACCGCACCCGGCCGGTGGCGATCGCCGGGGTGATGGGCGGCGCCGACACCGAGGTGCGGTCGCCCGCGGACGGCGAGGCCCAGGGCGGCGCCGCCGGCGCGCGGGCCGCGACCACCCGCCTGCTGCTCGAGGTCGCCTACTTCCAGCCGGCGCGGGTGCGGCGCTCGTCGCGCGCGCTCGGGCTCTCGACGGAGGCCTCCAAGCGCTTCGAGCGCGGCGTCGATCCCGAGATCGGACCGGTGGCGGCGGCGCGCTTCGTGTCGCTGCTCCATCAGCTGATGCCGGAGGCCCAGTCCGGGCCGGCGCGCGAACGCATCGCCGCGACGCGCTCCAACGCGCCGCTCACCCTGCGCCTCGCGCGCCTCGAGGGTATCGTCGGCTCGGCGGTACCGCCCGAGGATGCGGCGCGCCACCTCGAGGCGCTGGAGTTCGAGGTGCGCCGCGGCGATCCGCTGCGCATCACGGTGCCGCCGTGGCGCCCCGACGTGACCCTCGAGGACGACCTGATCGAAGAGGTGGCGCGGGCGCGCGGCTATGAGCGCATCCCCGAGGCGCCGCTCGAGACCCGCGGCGAGCACGCCATTCGCAGCCCGCGCGAGCGCCTGATCGAGCGCGCCCGCGCCGCCATGCTGGCGCGGGGCCTGAACGAGGCGTGGACTACGACCCTGATCTCGGGCGCCGAGGCGCGCGCCGCCGCGGCGCTGACCGGGGCCGATCCCGCCCGCGTCGTCACGCTGCGCAATCCGCTGAGCCGCGACGGCGAGGTGCTGCGCCCGCATCTCGCGCCCGGGCTGCTGCGCGCCTGCGCGCTCAACCTGCAGCACGGCGAGCCGGCGGTGCGCTTGTTCGAGATCGGCGCCGGCTTCGCGACCGGCTCCGCGGAGCTGCCCGACGAGCGCCTGATGCTGGGCGCCCTGGTCACCGGCGCGCGCTGGGCGCACGCCCACGATCAGAGCCAGCAGGTGGTCGACTTCGAGGACGCGAAGGGCCTGTGGGAGGCGTGGCTTTCGGAGATGCGCGTTGACACCCCCGAATGGCAGACCTATTCTGGCGAAGGTTGGAAACCCGGTGCAAGCGCGGAGGTTAAAAGCAAAGGTTCGCGCATTGCATGGGCCGGCATGCCGAGCCCGGGACTGCTCCGGGAGTGGGAGATCGAGGCTCCGGTTCACCTGTTCCTGGCCGACCTCGAGGCCATCCTGGGGCAGCCCGAAACGCGGGCCGGCGTGCGGCTCCCGGGGCGTTTTCCGCCCCTGCGTCGCGACGTCGCGTTCTACGTGCCCGCGGGCACGCGGGCGCGCGACGTCGAGGCGGTGCTGACCGGCGCGGCGGGGGAGTGGCTGTCGTCCATCGAGCTGTTCGACGTCTACGCGGGCCCGGGGACGCCGGAGGGCATGAGGAGTCTGGCGTTCGCGCTCCAGTTCTCGCATCCGGAGCGCACGCTCACGGAGTCCGAGGTCCAGTCGGTTCAGGATCGCATGGTCGAGGCCGTCGCGACGCAGTGCGGCGGCCGATTGAGGGAGCGATGAACGAGACCCAGACGGCGGCGGTGCTGCCGGACCTCGACCGCCTCGCCGAGCGGATCGAGCGGGCGGCCGGCATGATTCAGCAGATGCGCGTGGACCGCGAGCGGCTGCAGCGCGAGCGCGACGAGCTGGCGCGCCGCGTGCGGGAGGTCGAGGACCGCCTGCGCGGCCAGGACCCGGCCGAGCTGCTGGCCGAGCTCCAGACCCTCAAGCGCGAGCAGAAGGAGTGGCACCTCGAGCGCCGCGAGGTCACGGTGCGCATCGAGTCGCTGCTGCGCAAGCTCGACAAGCTGGAAGGCTGAGATCGCCCATGGACGCGAAGGACGGCAAGAACCTGGTCCAGGTGCAGATCTTCGGCAACAGTTATACGATACGCGGCGAGGCCGACCAGGCGTATATCCTGAGCGTGGCGGCTTTCGTCGATCGCAAGATGCGCGAGGTGACCGACAAGCTGCCGGTCGAGTCGCTGTCGAAGGTGGCGATCCTCGCCTCGCTCAACATTGCCGACGAGTTGTTCAAAGAACGATCGCGGCGCGAGCGCCAGGAGGAACAGCTCCAGCATCGCGCCGCCAGGCTCAACGCGGTGCTGGACGCGGTGCTCCAGGACCGCGCCCAATGACGGGGGAGCGGTCGGCCCCGGATGCCCAACACGAATTCCCTGCTGTTCTCGTGATGTCCCACTGTTCTTGAACCAACAGTCTCGTTCAGGGAGCCCCGGTGGCCGGCGAATCCGCACCGGCGCCCGTGCCCTCCGCGGAAGCGGGGGGCCGGCGTCGGAGGGACGACCCGGTCGAAGGGGCGCCCACCTGGTTCGCCAGGTCTCAAGAACAAAACGACACACGGCCCAGCGGGGGATCTTTCCTGCCTGAGGCCCCGCGACCGGCCCGCCACACCACGGCGAGCCGGCCGGGGCCCGGGAGGGCCCATGAAACCTGAGATGATCGGCGGCATCCTCGCGGGTGCCGTCGTGGCGTTTTGGATCGGTTATCTGCTGCGCGCCCGTCAGGGCCGGACGCGCCTCGAGGGCGCCGAGCGTCAGGCCCAGGGGCTGCTCGAGCAGGCCGGCCGCGAGGCCGAGACCGTGAAGCGCAACGCCCTGCTCGAGGGGCGCGAGGAAGTGCTGCGCCTGAAGCAGCAGGTCGAGCGCGAGACCCAGGTCACGCGCAACAACCAGCTGGGCGCCGAGCGCGCCTTCCAGGACAAGGAGGCGGCGTTCAACCGCCGGGTCGAGCTGATCGAGAAGAAGGAGCGCGACCTGAAGAAGATCGAGACCGACGTCGCGGCGCGCGAGGCCGCGGTCGAGACCCGGGCCACCCAGCTCGACACCCTGGTCCAGGAGCAGACCCAGCGGCTCGAGCGCATCGCCGGGCTGACCGCCCGCGACGCGCGCGCCGAGCTCATCACCAGCATCGAGAACGACGCCCGCGCCGAGGCGGCGCGGCGGGTGGCCGAGATCCGCGACGGCGCCCAGCGCAACGCCGAGCGCGAGGCGCGCAAGATCGTGGTGCTGGCGATGCAGCGCTACGCCGGCGACCACGTCTCGGAGTCCTCGGTCTCGGTGGTCCACCTGCCCAGCGACGACATGAAGGGCCGCATCATCGGGCGCGAGGGCCGCAACATCCGCTCCTTCGAGGTGGTGACCGGGGTCGACGTCATCATCGACGACACCCCCGAGGCCGTGATCCTGTCGGGGTTCGACCCGGTGCGGCGCGAGATCGCGCGCCTCGCGCTCGAGCGGCTGGTGGCCGACGGGCGCATCCACCCGGCGCGCATCGAGGAGATCGTCGCCAAGGTGCGCACCGAGGTCGAGAATCAGATCCGCGAGCTGGGGGAGATGGCATGCCTCAAGGTCGGCATCGCCGGGATCCACGCCGAGCTCCAGAACCTGCTCGGCCGTCTCCACTACCGCACTTCGTACGGCCAGAACATCCTCGACCACTCGATCGAGGTCGCGCACCTCGCCGGCATGATGGCGGCCGAGATCGGCATGGACCAGAAGATGGCGAAGCGCGGCGGGCTGCTGCACGACATCGGCAAGGCGATCGACCACGACCACGAGGGCACCCACCCCGCGCTGGGCATGGAGGCGGCGCAACGCTACGGCGAGCCCCAGCCGGTGCTGGAGGCGATCGGCTACCATCACGACGACTACGCCGGCGGCAGCCTGTGGCCGGTGCTGATCTCGGCCGCCGACGCGGTGTCGGGGGCGCGGCCGGGGGCGCGGCGCGAGAGCCTCGAGATCTACATCAAGCGCCTCGAGGCGCTGGAGAAGATCGCCAACACCTTCCCCGGAGTGGAGAAGTCCTACGCGATCCAGGCCGGACGGGAAGTGCGCATCATGGTCGAGCACAACAAGGTCGACGACGCGCGCGCCCAGGGCCTGGCCGGCGACATCGCGCGGCGGATCGAAAAGGAGCTCGAGTATCCGGGACAGATCCGGGTCACCGTCATCCGTGAAACCCGCGCGGTCGATTACGCCAAGTAGGCCGGTGCCGGGAGGGCGGCGGTGAACCTGCTGTTCGTCGCCGACGTGATCGGCTCGCCAGGGCGCGACGTCCTGCGCGCGCTGCTGCCCGAGCTCAGGCGCCGCCATGACGTGGACCTGGTGGTGTGCAACGGCGAGAACGCGGCCGGCGGCTTCGGGCTCACCCGCGAATCGGCGGCCGATCTCTACGCCACCGGAGTCGACGTGCTGACCGGCGGCAACCACCTGTGGGACCGCCGCGAGAGCGTCTCCTACCTGGCCGACGAGCCGCGCCTGGTGCGCGCCGCGAACCTTCCGGAAGGCACGGCCGGGCAGGGGTGGGGCGTGTTCAAGGCCGCCGATGGCACCGCGGTCGGGGTGGTGAGCGTGCTGGGCCGGGTGTTCATGAAGGAGATCGACGACCCGTTCCGCGCCGTCGACCGGGCGCTCGAGCAACTGGCGCCGCGCTGCAGGGTGGTGCTGGTCGACATCCACGCCGAAACCACCGCCGAGAAGATCGCGCTGGGCTGGCACCTCGACGGGCGCGTCACCGCGGTCATCGGCACCCATACCCACGTTCAGACCGCCGACGAGCGGGTGCTGCCGCGCGGCACCGCGTTCCTGTGCGACGCCGGCATGACGGGTGGCTTCGACTCGGTCATCGGCATGGAGAAGGGCGCCGCGCTGCGCCGCTTCCTGACCTTGATGCCGGAGCGGCTCACCCCGGCGGCCGGCGACCTGAGACTCAACGCGGCGCTGATCGACGTCGATCCGGTGAGCGGACGGGCGCGCGCCATCCGCCGCCTCCAGATCGCCCACGCCGGCGCGTCCGCCGCCGCGGCCGGCGCCGGCGCGCGCCTGCTGCGCGGCGACGAGCCGGCGGCGACCGCGCGCTACGCGGCGCGCCAGGAGGTCGGGCGCCTCGCCGCCCAGGGGATCCACCCGCGCCTCGCGCTGATCTCGGTGGGCGAGGATCCGGCCTCGCGCATCTACCTCAAGCGCAAGAGCGAGGCGTGCGCCGAGGTCGGGATCTCGGTCGAGCGGGTGAGCCTCGCCGCCGGCACCGACACTCGCGCGGTGGTCGAGCGGGTGCGCGAGCTGGGCCGCGATCCCGGGGTGCACGGCGTGCTGGTCCAGCTCCCGCTCCCGGCGCCCGCCGATGCGCAGGCGGTGCTCGACGCCATCCCGCCCGACAAGGACGTGGACGGGTTCCACCCCGTCAACGTCGGTCGTCTGTGCCTCGGACTGCCGGGTTTCGTGCCCGCCACGCCGCGCGGCATCCTCGAACTGCTGCGCTACCACGAGGTCCCGCTCGCCGGCCGCCACGCCGTGATCCTCGGACGCAGCAACATCGTCGGCCGCCCGCTCGCCAACCTGCTGTCGAGCCGCGGCGTCGACATGACCATCACCCTGGGCCACAGCCGCAGCGGACCCGCGCTGCAGTCGCTGGCACGCGAGGCCGACCTGCTGGTCGCGGCGATCGGCCAGCCGCAGGTGGTGACCGGGGACTGGGTCAAGCCCGGGGCAACCGTGGTCGACGTCGGCGTCCATCGCCTCGCCGATGCCGGATCGCGCAACGGCCATCGCCTGGTCGGCGACTGCGACGCGGCGTCGGTGGCGCGGGTGGCGGGCGCGATGACGCCGGTCCCGGGCGGGGTGGGCCCGATGACGGTGGCGATGGTGGTCGCCAACACCGTGCTGGCCGCCAGCCGCCAGGCCGCGGGCGTGGGCGCACTCGGATCCTGACATGGCGACCGCGCCGCAGACCGAGGGCGTGCTCTCGGTTTCGAGCCTGACCCAGCGCATCAAGGACACCCTCGAAGACGCCTTCCCCGCGGTGTGGGTCAAGGGCGAGCTGACCGGCGTGCGCAAGGCGGCGAGCGGCCATCTCTACTTCAGCCTCAAGGACGCGGCCAGTCAGCTCGACTGCGTGATGTGGAAGAGCACGTTCGCGCGGCTCGGCTTCGATCCCCAGGATGGCGCCGAGGTCGAGGCGTTCGGCGACGTCACGGTCTATCCGCCGCGCGGGCGCTACCAGCTCGCCGCGCGCGAGCTGCGCCCGGCGGGGATGGGGGCGTTGCTGCTGGCGCTCGAGCAGCGCAAGCGCGCGCTCCAGGCCGAAGGGCTGTTCGACGCGGCGCGCAAGCGTCCGCTGCCGCGCTACCCGATGCGGATCGGGCTCGTCACCTCGCCGGTCGGCGCCGCGGTGCGCGACCTGATCAGCGTGCTGCGCGCGCGCTGGCCCTCGATCGGCATCGTGCTCGCCCCGGTGCGCGTCCAGGGCGAGGGCGCCGCCGAGGAGATCGCGGCTGCGATCCGCGACTTCGGGCGCCTGCACGGCGTCGACCTGCTGATCGTGGGGCGCGGCGGGGGATCGATCGAGGACCTGTGGGCCTTCAATGAGGAGATCGTGGTGCGTGCGGTGGCGGGCGCCGCGGTGCCGGTGATCGCCGCGGTGGGACACGAGGTCGACTGGACCCTGACCGACCTGGCCGCCGACGTGCGCGCCGCCACACCCTCGAACGCCGCCGAGCTGGCGGTGCGGGTGCGCGACGAGGTGGCGGCCGAAGTGGCGCGGCGGCGCGACGCCCTGACGCGCGCGCTGACGCAGGGCATGGCGGAGCGGCGGCGGCGCCTGCAGCGCCTGCTCGACCAGTACGGCTTCCGCCGCCAGCGCGACGCGCTGGGGCTGATCCAGCAGCGCGTCGACGACTTCACCGCCCGGCTCGAGACCGCGCTGCGCGGTCACCTGGCGCGCGCCCGCGAGCGTTGCCGGGCGCTGGTCCAGCGCTACGGCCTGCGCGAGTGGCCGCGCGCGCTGCAGCGCTGGCGCGCCGCGGCCGCCACCGCCGAGACCCGCCTTCAGGCGGCGCTGATCGAGCGCCTCACCGCCCAGCGCACGCGGCTGCTGGGCTACGGCGACCGGCTGCGCGCGCTGTCGCCACGCCTGGTGCTGGAGCGCGGCTATTGCCTGGCGCGGCGGCCCGACGGTACTCTGGTGCGCAGCGTCGAGGGGCTGGCGGTCGGCGAGCTCCTGGCGCTCGAGTTCGCGCGCGGCGAGGCCGACGCGCGCATCGAGGGCTTGCGACCCGGAGGGCGAGATGGCGGCTGACAAGCCACGCGGCGCCCCGCCGGCGGCGGCGGGGAAGGACGGGCCGCCCAGCTTCGAGGCGGCGATCGAGCGGCTCGAGACGATCGTCGACGAGCTCGAGAGCGGGACCCTGACCCTCGAGGAGTCGATCGCCCGCTACGAAGAGGGCATGAAGCTCTCGAAGCAGCTCACCCGCACGCTCGACGAGGCCGAGAAGCGCATCGAGCGGCTCACCCCCGGCGCCGCAGCGGACGAAGCGCCGCGCACCGAGCCGGCCGATCTCGACCTCAAGTCCCCGGAGAACCCGTCCGAGGGCCAGCTGCCGTTTTGAGCGCCAGCGCGCGCGCGGCCGCGGGCGCGCCGGCGGCGCGGCTCGCGGCGATGCGGCGGGCCTTCGAGCGTCACCTCGCCGCCACGCTGGCGCGGCACGCCCGCGCCCCCGGCGCGCTGGGCCCGGCGATGCGCTATGCCGCGCTCTCGCCCGGCAAGCGGGTGCGCCCCCTGCTGGCGCTGGCCACCTGCGAGGCGGTGGGCGGCGCGTGGCGGCGGGCGCTACCGGCGGCGGCCGCGCTCGAGTGCGTCCACGCATTCTCGCTGGTGCACGACGACCTGCCGGCGCTCGACGACGATGACGTGCGCCGCGGTCGCCCCACCACCCACCGGCGCTTCGGCGAGGCCACCGCGATCCTGGCCGGCGACGCCCTGCTCGCGTTCGCGTTCGAGGAGCTGGCGCGTCCGGCCCGGGGCGGACTGCCTGCGGCGCGGGTGGCGGCCGCGGTCGCGTGCCTGGCGCGCGCCAGCGGCGGCGAGCGACTGGTGGGCGGACAGGCGCTCGACCTGGCCGCCGAGGGCCGGCGCGTGAGCCGCGACACGGTGGTCGAGATCCACGCCAACAAGACCGGCGCGCTGATGGGCGCGGCGCTGGCGCTGGGCGCGATGGCCGGCGGGGCGGTACCCGGCACCGTGACCACGCTGGAGCGCGCCGGCGAGCATCTCGGGCTGGCGTTCCAGATCCAGGACGACCTGCTCAACGCCGGCTCGTCGCTCGAGCGGCTCGGCAAGCGCGCCGGCAGCGACGCCGCGCGCGGCAAGGCGACCTGGCCGCGCGCCGCGGGCGTCGCCGACGCGCGCCGCGCGGTGGGGGCGTTCATCGCGCTGGCCACCGCGATGATCGAGGAGCGCTGCCGGCGACCGCGCACGCTGCTCGCGCTGATCGCGGCGTTGGCGCTGCGGGAGCGCTGAGCGGCTTGCCGGGTCCGCGGCCCCGCCGTATGGTCTCGACGCCCCGACGCGGAGGGACTCCGCGCTGACACCACCGGACGAGGTGAATCACGGGACCGTTCTGGCTCGCGCTGATCGTCGGTCTGCTGGTCCAGATCTACAAGGGTGTCTCGAGCTACGTCGCCAGCGGGCGCTGGAACCTGCGCCGCTTCGTGGGCACCGGCGGCATGCCGAGCTCGCACGCCGCGGCGGTGTCCGCGCTCTCGACCGCGGTGGGCCTCAAGTCGGGTTTTGGCAGCACGTTGTTCGGCGTCACGCTGTATTTCAGCCTGATCGTCATGTATGATGCGGCTGGCTTGCGCCAGGCGGCGGGGCGCCAGGCCGCCATCCTCAACCGCCTGATCGACGAGCACTTCGAGCACCCCGAGAAAGATGCCCACCGGCTGATGGAGCTGCTCGGACACACCCCGTTCGAGGTGTTCGTCGGAGCCATCCTGGGCACCACGAGCGCCCTGGTGTGGAGCTGGATCAACCGATGAGCCTGCTCGAGCGTATCGCCTCGCCGGCCGACCTCAAGACCCTGTCGCGCGCCCAGCTCGACCAGCTGGCGACCGAGATGCGCCACGTCATCGTCCAGACCGTGGCGCGCCGCGCCGGACACCTGGCGCCCAACCTCGGCATCGTCGAGCTGACGCTCGCGCTTCACCGCGTGTTCGACTCGCCGCGCGACAAGATCATCTTCGACGTCGGCCACCAGTCCTACCCGCACAAGCTCCTGACCGGGCGCGTCGAGCGCTTCGACAGCCTGCGCTCGCTGGGGGGGATCGCCGGCTATCCCAGCCGGGCCGAGAGCGAGCACGACCCGTTCGGCACCTGCCATGGCAGCACCTCGATCTCGGCGGCGCTCGGCTTCGCGGTGGCCCGTGACCTGCGCGGCGAGGACCACCACGTCATCGCGGTGATCGGCGACGGCGCGCTCACCGGCGGCATGGCGTTCGAGGGGCTCAACAACGCCGGCGAGCTGGGCAAGCGGCTGATCGTGGTGCTCAACGACAACGAGTGGAGCATCTCGCCCAACGTCGGCGCGATCGCCCGCTACCTGACCAAACTGACCACCAGCCGGCTGTACCGCGCCTTCGAGAAGGACGTGTGGGAGCTGCTCGGCAAGCTGCCGCGCGGCGCCAAGGCGCGCACCCTCGCCCATCGCATCAAGGAGGGGCTCCAGAGCCTGGTGGTGCCGGGACTGCTGTTCGAGGAGCTGGGCTTCAAGTACTTCGGCCCGATCGACGGGCACGATCTCGACGTGCTCCAGGAGACGTTCTCCGACCTCAAGCGCTTCGAGGGCCCGACGCTGCTCCACGTCATGACCCGCAAGGGCCGCGGCTACGCCCCGGCCGAGAGCGACGCCGGCACCTTCCACGGTGTCGGGGTGTTCGACCCCGAGACCGGCCTGACCTCGAAGAGCGCGCGTCCCACCTACACCCAGGTGTTCGGCGACACCGCGGTCGAGATCGCGGCCGCGATCCCGGAGGCGGTCGCGGTGACCGCGGCGATGACCGACAACACCGGGCTCAAGAGCTTCGCCCGGAAGTTCCCGGAGCGCTTCTTCGACGTCGGCATGGCCGAGGAGCACGGGGTCACCTTCTCGGGCGGGCTGGCGGCCGCCGGGCTGCTGCCGATCACCGCGATCTACTCGACGTTCCTGCAGCGCGGCTTCGACCAGCTCATTCACGACATCGCGGTCCAGGAGCTCCACGTCGTGCTGGCGGTCGACCGCGCCGGGCTGGTGGGGGAGGACGGCGCGCCGCAGCACGGCTGCTTCGACGTCGGCTACCTGCGCATGATCCCGGGCATGACCCTGATGCAGCCGCGCAACGGCGAGGAGCTGCGCGACATGCTGTGGACCGCGGCGCGCCACGGCCGCGGCCCGGTCGCGGTGCGCTACCCGCGCGCCAGCATCCCGGAAGAGAAGCTCGCGCCGCGCGAGCCGCGCCTGATCCCGATCGGCACCTCCGAGACGCTGCGCGCCGGCGGCGACGTGGCGCTGATCGCGCTCGGCACCCTGGTGGCTCCGGCGCTCGCCGCCGCCGAGACCCTGGAGACCCAGGGGATCAAGGCGACGGTGGTCAACGCCCGCTTCGTGTGCCCGCTCGACGAGCGCATGGTGCTGGGGCTGGCGCGCTCGGTGGGGCGCCTGATCACGCTTGAGGAGAACGTGCCGATGGGCGGCTTCGGCAGCGCGGTCAGCGAGTGCCTCGACCGCGCCGGGCTGTCCGCCACGCCGCTGCTGCGCATCGCGCTGCCCGAGCAGTTCGTGGCCCACGGCAAGCGCGATGAGCTGCTCAGAATCGTCGAGCTCGACGCCCCGGGCATCGCCCGCCGGGCCCTCGAGTGGACGCGAGCCACCCAGCGCCAGTACACATGACCGGCCCGCGCCGCGTCGGCATCCTCGGCCACGTCGGCCGGCTGGAGGTGCGGCGCGTGGCGGCGCGACTCGCGGCCGGGCTGCAGCGCCAGGGGCGCGACGTCCGTCTCGACGAGCTGCTGGCCGCCGAGATGGGGCGCGCCGGCGTGCCGCTCGGCGAGCTGGCGCGCTGGTGCCAGCTGCTGATCACGCTGGGCGGCGACGGTACGGTGCTGGCCGGGGCGCGCGCGCTCGCCGGGCGCTCGGGCGCGATGCTGTCCGTCAATCTCGGCGGGCTCGGCTTCCTGGCCGCCGCCGAGAGCCGCGAGCTGGTTCCGGCGCTGCGCGCCACCCTGGCGGAGCGCTGGCCGTTGGTGCGGCGGCGCCTGGTGGGCGCCGCGGTCCATCGCCGCGGGCGGCCGCTCCACCGCGGGCTGGCGATGAACGACGCGGTCATCAAGGGCGCGGGCGGCTACGCCGCGATCCACCTGCGGCTCGCCGCGTTCGGGCAGGACATCGGCCACCTGGTGGCCGACGGTCTGATCGCGGCCAGCGCGTCGGGCTCGACCGCCTACTCGCTGTCGGCCGGCGGGCCGCTGCTCGCCCCCGATCTCGAGGCGCTGGTGGTCACCCCGGCCTGCCCGCACTCGCTCGGCAGCCGTTCGCTGGTGCTGGCCGGCGACGCCGAGATCCGGGTGCGGGTCATCGGCTCGTTCGACCGCACCGCGCTGCTGCTCGACGGCCAGGACTCGATCGCGCTCGAGCCGCGCGACGAGGTGCGGATCCGCCTCGAGCGCACCACGGTGCGCATGGTCCAGAACCCCGCTCGTCCGTTCGTGCACGCGCTGCAGAGCAAGCTCGGCTGGCAGGGCAGCACGCGCCGGAGCCTCTAGAACCACATGCTCGAGCGGCTGGCGGTGCGCGATCTGGCGCTGATCGCCGGCGCCGACGTGCGCTTCGGGCCCGGCCTCAACGTGGTGACCGGCGAGACCGGCGCCGGCAAGTCCCTGCTGGTCCAGGCGGTCGACCTGCTGCTGGGCGGCCGCGCCGACGCGGACGCGGTGCGCGACGGCGCGGAGCGCGCGGTGATCGAAGGGGAGTGGGCGCTGTCCGGATCGCGCGCCGGGCGCGCCGGCGCGCTGCTGTCGGGATTCGGGATCGAGTTCGACGGCCAGACCCTGATCGTGCGGCGCGAGGTCGAGAAGGGCGGCAAGTCGCGCGCGCTGGTCAACCAGTCCGCGGTGACGCTGGCGAACCTGCGGCGCGCCGGCGAGTTCCTCGCCGATCTCCATGGCCAGCACGAGCACCAGAGCTTGCTGCGCTCCGACGCCGGGCTCGAGGTGCTGGACCGCCTCGGCGAGCTGAGTGCCGAGGTGGCGCGCTACGGCGAGGCGCTGGCGGCGTGGCGCGAGGCGGCCGGCGAGCAGGCGCGGCTCGCGGCCTCACTCGCCACCTTCACCGAGCGGCGCGAATGGCTGGAGCACGCCGCGCGCGAGCTCGACCAGGCCGAGCTCCGGGCGGGCGAGGACGAGACCCTGGCCGGCGAGGCGGCGCGGCTCGCGCACGCCGACCGGCTCCGCGGCCTGATCGGGGCCGCGCTCGAGCGCCTCGCCGAGGGTGACCAGCCCGCGGTCGACGGGCTGGCCGCGGCGGCGCGCGCGCTGGAGCAGGCGGCGGCGCTCGATCCATCGCTGGCCGAGACCCGGCCGCTGGTCGAGGAGGCCCGCATCGCCGCCGGCGAGGCGGCGCGCGCGCTCACCGATTACGCGGCCGGGCTGGACGCCGATCCGGCGCGCCTCGAGGCGCTCGAGGCGCGCCGCGACCAGCTGGCGCACCTGGCCCGCAAGTACCACCGCGACCTCGCCGGGCTCATGGCGTACCGGGCCGAGCTCGCCGCCGAGCTGCTGACCGGCGAGGACGGCGCCGGCGCCGACCAGCGCGCGCGCGCGCGCGTCGAGGAGGCGCGCGCCGCCTGCCGGCTCCATGCCGAGGAGCTGTCGCGGCGCCGCCGCGCTGCGGCGCGCGAGTGGGGACGGCGCATCTCGCGCGAGCTCAAACCTCTCGGCTTCGCGCAGGCGAGCCTCGAGTTCGCGGTCGAGAGCCGACTGCCGCAGGACGAGGCCTTCCGGGCCCGCGGGCTCGACGAGGTCGAGATGCGGTTTGGCGCCAATCCCGGCGAGAGCCCGCGCACCCTCCAGCGCATCGCCTCGGGAGGGGAGCTGTCGCGGGTCATGCTGGGCTTGAAGGCAGCGCTGGAAGCCCAAGACCCCGTTGACCTTCTGCTGTTTGATGAAGTAGATTCCGGAATCGGCGGTGCGGTGGCGCACGCGGTCGGAGAACGGCTCCGGCGGCTGTCCCGGCACCGCCAGATCATTTGTGTGACCCACCTGCCCATGATCGCCGCCCTCGCCAGCCACCACGTGCGTGTCACCAAGCGTCCGGCGGGCGGGCGCACGGTGGCCGAGCTCGACGTGGTCGAGGGGCGCGAGCGGATCGACGAGCTGGCGCGCATGCTGGCCGGCGACCAGGTCACCGAGACCACGCGCCGCCAGGCGCGCGAGATGCTCGCCAGCGAGGCGTGACGAGGCGTGCCGGCATGATCGTTCCCACCCGCTCGGAGTTCGAGACCCTGGCGCGCGGCGGCCGCCTGGTGCCCGTCTACCGCGAGGTGTTCGCCGACCACGACACGCCGGTCTCGGCGTTCCGCAAGATCGACGAAGGTCCGTACGCGTTCCTGCTCGAGAGCGTCGAGGGCGGCGAGAAATGGGGGCGCTTCTCGCTGCTCGGCGCCCGGCCCTCGCTGGTGTTCGTGGCGCGCGGCGGACGCTGCGAGATCCGCGAGGGCGACCGGGTGCGCGCCGGGACGCGCGCGCCGCACGAGGAGCTGGGCGAGCTGCTGCGCGCCCATCAGGCGGTGCCGTTGCCGGGCCTGCCGCGCTTCTGCGGCGGCGCGGTCGGCTACCTGGGCTACGACACGGTGCGGTGGTTCGAGAAGCTGCCGGCGCGCGCCCCCGACGACCTCGGGCTCCCCGACGCGGTGTTCCTGTTCGGCGACGTGGTGAGCGTGTTCGACAACCTCACCCACACCATGAAGGTGGTGACCCATGCGCGCGGCGGCGACGATCCCGGCGCGGCCTACGACGCCGCGGTGCGCCGCCTCGAGGCCGAGGTCGAGCGCCTGCGCCGCCCGCTCGCCTGGGCCGAGCCGCCGGCGGCAATGGGGGCGCCCCAGATCCCGCGCTCCACCATCCAGCGCGACGACTTCCTCGAGGCGGTGGAGCGGGCGCGCGAGTACATCCGCGCCGGCGACATCTTCCAGGTGGTGCTGAGCCACCGCATGACCGCCGACGTGCGCCAGCCGCCGTTCGAGGCCTATCGCGCGCTGCGCGTGACCAACCCGTCGCCCTACATGTACTTTCTGCGGCTCGGGGAGTTCGCGCTGGTGGGCTCGTCGCCCGAGGTGCTGGTGCGCCGCACCGACGGCGTGGTCGAGGTGCGTCCAATCGCCGGGACCCGCCCGCGCGGGCGCACCCCGGACGAGGACGGGCGGCTCGAGGAGGAGCTGCGCGCCAGCGACAAGGAGCGCGCCGAGCACGTCATGCTGGTGGATCTGGGGCGCAACGACGTGGGCCGGGTCGCCGAGTTCGGCACCGTGGAGACCAACGAATACATGAAGGTCGAGCGCTACTCGCAGGTCATGCACCTGGTCTCGAACGTG
>Ga0306920_100001032_pt1 | contig 34242 bp, 22 predicted proteins | sample flu12Cox44000170_FD_204666 | JGI IMG/M metagenome (GOLD analysis project Ga0306920, IMG submission 204666) | Lab enrichment of tropical soil microbial communities from Luquillo Experimental Forest, Puerto Rico - flux4day.12C.oxic.44.000.170 (v2)... | ecosystem: Environmental > Terrestrial >...
ATTCGGCCTGGAGCATGGGTGCTCAGGGTCTTTGGCAAAACCCGCCGTTCTTTGCTGAGTCCAGTCCTCCCTTCGGCTCTGGTTGCCCGTTTGCAACCTCATACTGCGCCACAGTGGGAAAGCAAACTCCTACCGGTATTAGCATGAATGGCTTTCCAATCTTCTCTGGCCCGCCTACGCTATCAACATTCGCTGGATCACTCTTTTACCAGCCTACAAACTTCAAGCTGGGCAAGGTCCAGCAGTTCAACGTGAACCTAGAACGGCAAGTGCCAGGCAATATTGTGATGACAATCGGCTATGCGGGCGCGCGTGGCAACCACATCCTGGTGGCGGGAAATAATCTTAACACCTTCGGCCCCACGAACTGCAGCCCCGGTACTATCGGCTGCAATCCCAACGGGACCCCGTACGTACCGCCTTTTGCACCACCAAACGGAAACGCGGTTTTGGTTTTTGGGGACTACGGCAAAACCACCTACGATTCACTGCAAATCAAAGCCGAGACCAAGACACCCAAGTACGGCCTTTATGCCTTGATTGGCTACACTTATTCCCACACCTACGATAATGGCCTGTCCGACGGTTTGGGTTCCTTGCTGAGTGCCCCCTATTTCCCATTGCCGAATTGGGAGAACCTGGACTGGGCACCTTCACAGCTCGACGTAAGAAATAGCTTTACCGCCAGCGTGATTTATGACCTCCCGTTCGGAAGGGGAAAGAAATTCGGCAGCAATTGGAATAACGTGACCAACTCTCTCTTGGGGGGTTGGCAGCTGACCCTGATTGAGAGGATTACGTCCGGGTTTACAGATCCCCTGATCGATAGCAATAACCGGTCTGGCGTATTCTTCAACGCCGGCGGCAACGGAAATAACTACAATCGCCCGGACAGAGTCCCGGGCTGCGACGCTAACGTCTCGAATCATGGGCCCCAACTCCAGTACATCAACCCGGCTTGCTTTCCCGCGGCAAAGGGTCACCTGGGAGATGCTTCACGCGTGCCCGTTTACGGTCCCGACTTTGTGAACACGGACTTTTCAGTCATCAAACAATTCGCTCTGCCATGGGAAAACATGGGATTGAACTTCAGGGCGGAGTTCTTCAACCTCTTCAACCATGCGCAGTTCGGCCTGCCCGTGAACGACGTTAGCGCGCCCGGGTTTGGCCAAGTCAATTCGACCGTGAACAATCCTCGCCTGGTTCAGTTTGCGTTGAAACTCACGTTTTAGGAAGCGTTCGTAACCTTTCAAGCTGATCCTGTTCTTGCCCAGCCCGCTGACTTTCCGGCGGGCTGGGCCTTTTTTGTGGAACCAATCGCGCGGGGCGCAAGACTCACGGTGGGTTCGATGTGGGCGAAGGCGCGCTCTGGTCCTTCAGCGTGTAAACAAACTGCTGGATGCCGTGGCGCTCGCGTTCGGCCGCTTCGGCCTTTTGCTGCGAAACCTTGTTGAACATCTCGATTTCAGTGCGGGCTTTCTCGGCTTCTCCCGTTTGCCGGTAGACCTGAGCCAAGCGGTAATGAGCTTCGTCGGGGAACGGCGTAACTTCAACGGCCTTTCGGAGTGCGGCAATGGCTTGCGGAAATTGTTTCCGCCCGGAATACAGAATGCCTAATTGCAAGTAAGCGCCTCCAAGATGCGGGTCAACTTCGACGGCCTTGTTGAGTTCGGCCTCGATAGCCGCTGAGTCTGCCGGATGCTGGCCAGACTCTTTCGCGAGACCGACAGCATAGTAATAGTGCGCGAGTGCATTCTCAGGATGAAGGCTGACAAAGCGTTTGAGGCCTTCCGTCCATCCAGGTGGGTCGATTTTCTCCGACTCCTCGAGCCGGCCAAGAAAGAGGTACGGCGTAGGATCCTTGGGATCAAGGTCGCAAGCCTCAAGGAACAAGCGGTTCGCCTGATCATTGAGGCCGTGGCTGTAAGTCGCAACTGCAAGTCCCAGGAGCATGCGCACCGAGCCGGGATAGAGCCCGCGTCCTTTGGTAAAGACTTCGATAGCCGGCTCAAACGCACGGTGCAGAAGCAATTCGGCTCCCCACGCAAACAGATGCGGTTCGCTTGGGTCCATCTCTGCCGCCCGCTGATATTCCTGAACGGCTTCGAGGAGGCGTCCGTCCCTTTCCGCGATGTCGCCACGGCGCTCGTGCATGTCGGCGGTGTCGATGGAGTTAGTAGGTGCGGTGACCGCAGTTTCGGAGTCAGGTTCAGCATGTTTCAGTGACGCTGTGTCTTTGGCTAAAGCTTCTTTGGCGCGCAATCCAACGTCTGAGCCGTGTCCGCCGAGGTTTGTGGGATCGGTGACTCCGGCGACGGTGAATTTCGGCTCGTCGGAGAACTCGAGCGAAGTGGAGGCTTTGCCTTTGCCGGGTTCCGGGGCGAGGTGCAAGACGATCGACCGGTTTTCATTCGTTTGGACGAGAATCGGGTCCTCGTTTGCCTCCTGATAGTTGGCTGCTTTCGCTCGCAACGTATAAGTCCCTGCGGGAACCGCATCGAAGCGATAGTGACCCTGCGAGTCTGTATGCGACACGAGTTTGCTTGTCTGATTCCGTGGTTCGAGTGACACTGTTGCATCCGCGAGTGGCTGATTCTGAGTGTTGCAGACCGTTCCCTGGAGAATTGCCGACTCTGGCTTATTTGGATTCTGTGCGCGCAAGGCCGGGGCGAAAACCGCCAATATGGCGAGAAGCGTGACTGCGTGCCGGCCATGTTTGTTTGGAACTGCATGCATATGGAAGAAACTCGTTTGGCGCCGCTCAGCGATAATAGGCACGGCTTCAGACTCGACTAAACTTCATTTTAATCGTGGCGACTGCCTGGGGCAATCTGCGTGACGTGTTCGGCGGGACGGCAGATCGATTGGCAGGCCCTGGTCTCAAGAGCTAGTGTTCGAGTTGCTCCAGGGCTTGCTTTGCCTGCGCGTGGTCGGGATGCTGCTTGAGCAGCTCGAGAAGGACCGCGCGGGCCTTATCCCGGTCTCCCTCGATTTCATAGACCTTCGCCAGATTCAGGTACGACTGGTCGTACGCCGGCGCAAGGCGGACCGACTCCTGGAAGCTGTGAATTGCTTCCTGAGTTCGGCTTGTGCGGAGATAGAGGATGCCGAGATTGTTCAATGCTTCCGGATATACGGGGCGAAGCGTTAAGGCTTTTGTGAGGTACTGGTGGGCTCGATCCGTGTCGTTCAGCTGAGCGTAGACCATCCCAAGGCTGTAGTTGGCTTCGGGGTCTTCAGTGTTTAGCGCGACCGCGCGTTCGAGTGTGGTCTTGGCGGTGGCCCAATCCTTCTTCTGGCGGTAGGCGTTGCCAAGATTCAACAGAGCAATTGAATGGCCGGGGTCAATTTCGAGGGCCCGTTGAAAATCGGCGATGGCTCGGTCTGTGTTTCCCTCGCGCGCGGCGAGAATGCCGAGATTATTCCAGGCGTTTAGGAACGTGCCGGGATAAGCGGCATGAAGCTTAAGAGCGCGTTCGAAATTTTCCCGCGCTTCTTTTGTTTTCTGCTGCTGCAAGCAGACACTGCCGATACCGTAGAAGGCCTCGGCGCTCGAGGGATCATCGCGCAGGGCCTGGCGAAAGAATTCTTCGGCTTGGTCGTAATAGCCGCGCTCGTAAAAGACGGAGCCGAATGAAAGATTGTTGCGGCCAAATTCGTAGGATGCAGTTAATCCAGGAAAAGGAAGCGCCTTTGCGAGGCGTTCGGTATCCGTCTGCGGGATGCCGCGAAAGTCGTCGTCTATATGATTTGCCGGAGCAATTCCCTGATAAACCTTGACGATCGCTCCTTGCCTGTCGATGAGGAACGAAGCGGGAAGGGGCAGATCGCGGTGGCGATCGAACAGATGGCGGTACAGCAGGTTGTAGATCGCCAACATGTCGGGGGAACCGAGCAGTATCGGGAATGAATGATGGCTGTAGGCAGCGAGAGACTCGCGTGCACGGTCGTCAGGCAAGGCATCAGCGTTTATCGCGAGGAATTGGAGGCCGGCCGCGGCCCAGCGCGTCTGGAGCGCTTCGTATTCCGCGAGGTCTTTCTTCGAAGTCCCAAAGGCAGTGGACCAGAAGTGCATCACTACCGGCTTGCCGCGCTGAGCCGAAAGCGTTTCTGAGCGTCCGGCGAGATTTTTGAGGGAAAAATCTGGAGCAGGGACTGGGGCAAGCAACCATGTTTCGACTACAGCAGGGAGCACCTCCGTTTCCATAGCCGGGCCAGCGACATCATGCGAGGGCAACGACGACCGGAAAGGCTCGACGCGCAACGGAGGCGCGCCCTCTTCAATCCAAATGCGATGGTTGGGCGGCAAGTCTTTGAGGGTTTGCGTTTGGCCACTGGGCCAACGAATTGTTGCTTCGACGGGCGATCTCGACGCTCCCAAGCCGAAGAACAGCTCCTTGGTGTGCTGAGCAAGGAATCCCGAGCCAGCCTGCACCATCCGGGTCTGTCTGCCGTTTTCCGTGCCGAGGGTCACCGACGCTCCGATCGCGTCACGATTGCTCTTTTTCCCTGCGAGGCGAAACGCGATAGCGGCGCCAAGTTCTGGCATCGCATTTTTCAAAAACCGTAGTTGTGGCCGGTTGCGGTTCTTCAAGGCAACTTCCAACCGGCCATCCTGATCGAAATCGGCGAGTGCAAAGGTCCGGGCGTCCTCAATGAAGTCGAGCCCAACAGTTCCTGAGACGTCCGAAAATGTCCCGTCGTGGTTATTCAGGTAAAAGATGTTGCGTTCAAAGCCGCTCCAAGTACCATCCGAACGAATGAGTTCGTTGACGGCGTTCCACCCTTGCTCATATTCATGGTCAGGCTTGGCGGTTTGCGGAGAGTTGCCGACCACCTGGCGCCAAAAGAAACTGTTTAGATCCTCCCTTGTCGTGCCGGAGATCATGCCGTTGGCAATGTAGAGGTCGGCGAAACCATCATTATCAAAGTCCCAGGAGTCGCTCGACCAAGCCCAGCGGCCCATCGACGTGCCGGAGCGAAAGCCTACGTCCTCGAAGGAGCCGTTGCCCCGATTGTGATACAGGCTGTTGCCCATGGCGTGCCTGCGGTAAAGCGCGCGCACTTCCTGGCTCGCGCCTTTCTGAAAGATGTCTTGCTCGGAAACGCGGATACCTGCGGCGGTCCACATATCGGCGACGTAGATGTCTTCCCGGTCATCATTGGTAAAGTTGCGCCAGCAGCCACTCATGCCGGCCCCAACGTCTTCCACGCCGGCTTGAGGCGCGACGTCGGTAAACGTACCGTCCCCGTTGTTGCGGTAGAGATTCTTGCGGCCGAAATCGTTGACGACGTAAAGGTCGGGCCATTGATCGCCGTTGTCGTCGCCCCAGACGCAGCAAAAACTGAAGCGTGTATTGTTCTGGTCGAGACCGGACTGTTTCGTGACATCGCGGAATGTGCCCTCGCGGTTGTTGCGCATCAGAAAGTTTGGCGGGCCGTTTTCTGCGTCGTGGTAGGGCATGGGATAGCGGTATTGGTCGGCACCCTGGTAATAGGAGTAGAGACAAAAATAGACGTCGAGCCACCCGTCGCGGTCGTAATCAGCCAGTGCGGCGCCGGTAAAGGTCCCCTGCGGGGGATTGGCAAACTGGAAGGCATTCTGTTTGAGGCGGAATTTTCCGCCGCCGGAGTTGAGAAAGAGAAGGGGGCCGTTGGCGCGCACGACAATCAGATCCTGACGACCGTCGTTGTCTATGTCGGCGAATAGGGCGCAGGCGGTGTTTTCGAGCACGCCGACACCAGACGCTTCGGTTACGTCTTCGAATGTACCGTCGCCGCGGTTGCGGAACAAACGATTAGGCAGGCCCGCCGGCTGACAAATGTAAAGATCGTCCAAGCCATCGCCGTCGAAGTCGCCGACCGAGACTCCATTGTGACCGTAAATATCGATGCCGCAAGCGCTGTCGAGCACGGTGCGCCAGTAGTCTGTGCCGTGAAGGAACTGTGAAGCGTAGGAGCGATTTGCACCAAAGGCATGGTCTGCGATGTCGACAAAGACGCGCCTCGGCGAGCGGCTGCAGGTTTGGTCGAGCAGTTTGCATTTCTGCAAACGGAATTCATTCGAAGGAAGCAACTCCCAGGTTAACTCGCAAGTGCCGACACGTTGCTCGCGATGAAAATCGCTACCCGTACCGACCAGTTCATAGCGCACAGTGGTCGAGAGCAGAGCAGGCTTAGCCGTCTCAGATGACAGGAGCGAGTCAAGGTGGATATGTGTCACCTGAAACTCGGCGGTGATGATTTTCGAAAAATGGCTCAACGAAGAGCGCCATTGGTTGAGAAACGCTTCGCGGCCGAGGGTTATATCTTGTGCGAAGTGTTCCCGTGAGATCTGGAGAGTTGCGTCTGCGCGTCGTTGCCATGACTGAGCGGGCTTGGGTGAATTCGCGGAAAAATGTGGACCAAGCACGCTTTCGATTGCCGTCGTGGATTGCGGAGACTGGAGAATTTGCGCACTCCATTCCGCAAGGACGGCGGAGACTTGATCGTGATATTTCTCGGTGATGAATTCGTCGGAGCCAGCTTTGACTTTGGCCAGAACCGATTCAATCCCACCTCTTTGGACGCGATATTGCGGATGCAAATGAAATTCGGCGGGAACAACGGATTTTTCCTGGGAAATAGTGCATGTGGGGAAAGGCAGAAGCCCACCCCTCGGAAGAAAGGCCAGCGGGATTCCCTCGCAGTACTGAAGAAATTGACGTCGGCTGATCGCGGCCCGGCGGCGATCCTTATCAGAATCAGACCTGCTCAGAGAATTGCCCCCTGCATTTTCTGAAGCGGAAACGAAAAATCTAGCATTGGGGTCGGGAGGGGTCAAGTTGGCCCGTCGGCGGTGTGCGAAGTTTTGGCGGAGGCTGCGGGATCGTTTTTGTAAGTCTAGGCCGCAGCCAGGTAGACGTAGCGAAGAATGAAAAGCACTGTCAGAATCCAGACCAGGGCATTGATGTCGTGGAATTTCCCGGCTGCTGCCTTGACGACCGTGTAGCAAATGACCCCGAGGCTAAGGCCCGTGGCAATGCTGAAGCTCAGGGGCATCGCGAGAATCGTGATAAACGACGGTAAAGCCTCGGTGAAGTCATTCCATTTGATCAGAGGGATAGATTGAGCCATCAGAACACCCACCAGAATCAACGCCGGAGCGGTGGCGTAGGCCGGGATCGCAATCGCGAGTGGCGCGCAAAACATCGCCAAGAAGAAGAGTGCCGCTACCGCCAGGTTGCTCAAACCAGTTCGCGCGCCCGCGGCGACACCGGCGGCGCTTTCGATGTAACTCGTAACCGTGGAGGTGCCGGCCAACGCACCGAACATTGTTCCAATCGAATCAGCCAGCAACACGCGGCCGACGCGGGGAATCTTTCCGTCCTCGATGAACCCTCCCTGCTCGCAAACTCCGACGAGGGTACCAATGTTATCGAGGAGGTCAACGAAGAGGAAAGCAAAGAGAATTTCGAGCAGACCGAGACGAATCGCGCCGCGAAAATCGAGTTGGAGGAACGTGGAAGAGGGACGCGGCATGGAAAAAATGCTTGAAGGCCAGCTCGAGATACCGCGAAGCATGCCTAGGAGCGAGGTTCCGAAAACGCCTAGCAAGAATGCGGCATGAATTCGCCTGGCGATCAGGACCAATGTGAGGGCGAGTCCAAAACAAGCTGTTTGCACGCCCTTATCGGCGAAGCTGCCGAGGCCAACGAAGGTAGCGGAATTCGCTACGATGAGTTTGGCATTTCGCAAGCCGACAAACGCAATGAACATTCCGATTCCGGCAGCTGTGGAGTGCTTTATGCAATCCGGCATGGCATTCACGATCTGTTCGCGGACACGCGTGACAGTGAGAATCAGAAAGAGCAAGCCGGAAAAGAAGACGACGCCGAGAGCTGTTTGCCAGGGAATATGCATCGTCATGCACACCGAGTAGGTGAAGTAGGCGTTCAGCGACATTCCCGGGGCCAGGGCGATGGGGTAGTTGGCGTACAAACCCATTACCAGGGTGGCAACGGCGGCCGAGAGACAGGTAGCGAAGACCACGCCCTCAGCCGGCATTCCGGCCTGCGAGAGGATTTGTGGATTCACGACGATGACATATGCCATGGTCACAAAGGTCGTCAGGCCACCCAGCATTTCCTGCTTCACGGAGGTGTGATTTTCGGCGAGCTTGAAGTAGCGATCGAGCAATTGTTCCCCCGGACTCCATCCAGCCTGGTAAACACGACCTGATCGAGAACACGTGGGCGCGGTTCGGTCGTGCTAATAGCGAATCTTGTCGACTTTTTCCGTCCAGGCGCGGAAACCGGCGAGCGCCTCTTCGCGCATGATCTGGATGGCGGGGAGGCGGCGCTGAAAATGGGGCAGGGAAAGTTCGGCGTAAATGAAGGAATCGTCGAAGCCGATGTTGGCAGCGTCTTCGGCCGTGTTTGCGAAGTACAGCCGCGCCAGGCGCGACCAGTAGATTGCGCCGAGGCACATTGGGCAAGGTTCGCAGGAGGTGTAAAGTTCGCAATCCTTCAGCTCGAACGCGCCCAGTTTTGCGCAGGCCTGGCGGATGGCCAGGATCTCCGCGTGGGCTGTGGGATCCTTCAACGAAGTAACTTGATTAGCACCTTCGGCAACAATTTTGCCACCTCTGACGATCACAGCGCCGAACGGGCCTCCGCGTCCTGACTGGACGCTTTCGATCGAGAGTTGAATAGCCCGCGCCATGAATGGATCGTTCATCTTCGGTTGCCGCCGCCCAATTATGCAAAGCAGCAAGTATAAGCCCAGAACCAGGCCACGCCGAATTTTTTTGAATTGATTTATCGATTTTAGCGGAGTTGAAAAAGTGCAGATATAACGCTACGCTCTTGCAACAAACGCTGCACACGAGGTTCCTCTCGCGACCATGACGCTGCGCGCCTTTGTCTCCCGAAGGGTAGTGACACCGGAAGGAGTGCGCCCGGCAGCCATCCTGGTGGAGGGAGAGCGCGTTCGTGAGGTCGTTCGACCGGAGCAAGTTCCGGCACAGGCGGAGAAGCGGGATTTTGGCGAGACCGCCGTTCTGCCAGGCCTGGTGGATTCACATGTCCACATTAATGATCCGGGCAGGGCGGATTGGGAAGGATTCGGGACGGCGACTCGAGCCGCAGCGGCGGGCGGGTACACGCTGCTGGTGGACATGCCTCTGAATTGCCTGCCCGCAACAACGACGGTTGCGGCGCTCGAGGCCAAGCGCGCGGCCGCAAGGGAATGCTGCCGGGTCGATTGGATGGCATGGGGCGGGCTAGTCGCCGACAACCAGAACGACATGGAACCACTCGCGAGGTCGGGGGTGCGGGGCTTCAAGTGTTTTTTGGTCCATCCGGGAATCGACGGCTTCACAATGGTCACGGAACCGCAACTGCGCGCGGCATTGCCGTATCTTGCACGGACCGGTTTGCCGCTGCTGGTGCATGCGGAACTCCCGGGCCCGATCGACAGAGCAACGCACGAACTGGCGGAAGCAGATTGGAGCAGTTATCCAACGTATCTGAAATCGCGGCCTGAAGAAGCGGAGCTGTCGGCGATTCGGTTGCTGCTGTCGCTTTGCCGCGAGTACAAGTTCCGTCTGCACATTGTTCACCTATCGGCGTGCCAGGCGTTGCCCGAACTTTGCGCCGCACGCTCCGAAGGACTCACGGTGAGCGTGGAAACGTGCCCGCACTATCTGCACATTGCCGCCGAAACGATTCCGAAAGGCGCCACGTTGTTCAAATGCGCACCGCCGATTCGCAGCCGGGAAAACTGTGAACAGCTATGGCAGGGCTTGCGTGATGGGGTTATCGATCTTGTGGCGACAGACCATTCGCCCTGCCCGCTAGAAATGAAGCGGCTTGCCGACGGCAGCTTCAAAACGGCGTGGGGCGGAATCGCGAGCCTGTCTGTAGCCTTGCCGGTCATGCACACGGAGGCGAGGGCGAGAGGATTCGGGCTGAGCGATCTTGCACGATGGATGGCTCAGGAACCTGCAAGGTTGGCCGGCTGCGACAAGCGGAAAGGTCGAATTGCCGCTGGCTACGACGCGGACTTTGTGGTGTTTGATCCTGAGCATGAGTTCGAAGTGAGCGGGGACCGGCTGCATTATCGGCACGCGGTTTCGCCGTACCTGGGCGAGAAGCTGCGTGGGGTGGTGAGAGCAACATATCTTCGAGGGAAGGAAGTGTTTAAAGAAGGCGAATTCCCCGGCGATCCGATGGGCCGGGAGGGCCGATGCTAAATGACCCGCAGGTTCTGGCCCCTGCGGAGCCTTGCCGGTTACCGGCATTCGCAACGGGTTGCGCGGCGGAGTTCGAGCAGTTGTCATACACTATCGCATCCGGAAAATCCGGGGCAAAAGCGAGGTGTTTGAAGGATTGAATGAGTACGGACCGCATTGTCGGCCAACCGGTTCCGCGGTTGGAAGGGCGCGATAAGGTTACCGGTCAAGCGCGCTACGTCGACGACATCGAGCTCCCTGGTATGCTATTCGGCGCAACGGTGCGAAGCCGCGTTCCGCGAGGCAAGATCACAAAGATTACTTTCGGCGCGGAAGTTGATTGGAGAGAGTTCGTCATCGTTTCCGCAAAAGATATCCCAGGGAAAAACTGCATCGCACTGATCGATGATGACGAGCCCTGCCTGGCAGAGGGGATGGTAAATCACCCCGAAGAGCCGATCCTGCTGCTAGCGCATCCGGACCGCCGTCTGCTTCCGCACGCGGTTGAGGCGCTTTCGGTTGAGTACGAACCACTTCCGGCGATTTTCAGCATCGAGGAGAGCGAGCAGCAGTCACAAATCATCTGGGGCACGGACAATGTCTTCAAGTCGTATCTGATTGAAAAGGGCGACGTCGACGCGGTGTGGGAGAAGGCCGCCTACATTGTGGAAGGGGAGTACAGGACCGGTGCTCAGGAACAACTGTACATCGAAAACAATGGAATGATCGCCGCCTTCGATCCGCAACAGGGAGTCACGGTGTGGGGCTCGATGCAGTGCCCGTACTACGTTCACAAATCGCTCGTGAAACTGTGTAACCTGCCGCCGGAACGCGTGCGCGTCGTGCAAACGGAAACGGGCGGAGCGTTCGGAGGCAAGGAAGATTATCCATCGATGATAGCGGGGCACGCCGCGCTGCTGGCGATGAAGTCGGGAAGGCCTGTGAAAATCATCTACGACCGCATGGAAGACATGGCGGCGACAACGAAGAGGCACCCTTCGCGGACCCGGCACCGCACTGCCGTCAGCAAAGACGGAAAGATCCTGGGGGGAGAAATTGAATTTACGATTGACGGCGGCGCTTATGAAACCCTGTCGCCGGTGGTGTTATCACGAGGCGCAATTCATGCCGGCGGGGCCTATTACTGGCCGAACATTCGCATTCGCGCAAAGGCTGTAGCCACGAATACTCCGCCGCAGGGCGCGTTTCGCGGCTTTGGCGCGCCGCAATCGCTATTTGCGCTTGAGCGGCACATGGATCGTATCGCTCAGGTGGTGCAGCTTTCGCCGGTCGAGATCCGCCGGCGGAATCTGCTGAAGCCCGGTGAAACCACGACAACGGGCCAGAGCGTGAGCGAGGCTATTGATCTTCGGAAGTTGCTGGACCGCGCGCTGCGACTTTCCGACTATGCGGCAAAAAAGGAGAGATTTGCGAGAGAAAACAGGGGGGGCAACCGCAAGAAAGGCATAGGGATCGCGTCGTTTCTGCACGGCGCTGGCTTCACTGGTTCCGGCGAGCGGTATTTGAGTTCGGTGGTTGGCGTGGAGGGGCGCACGGATGGTTCGGTGCGGGTCCTCGTTTCCAGCACGGAGTTTGGCCAAGGGACGAATACGGTTCTGTGCCAGATCGTGGCCGAGGCGCTCCAGCTGCGCTACGAAGATGTGGGCATCGCGCAGCCTGACACGCAGGAAGTGCCGAACAGCGGGCCGACGGTGGCATCGCGGACTGTCATGGTGGTGGGGAAACTTGTGCAGTCGGCGGCGCTCGGGATTCGGCAAACGCTCGAGGCCAGCGGCTCGCTGGGAGCAACCTATTCACCGGAGGAATTTCGCGCAGCCGTGCGCGTTTATGTTGCCAAGAATGGAAAATTGCAATCCCTAGCCCGCTACGAGCAACCGGAAGACGTCGTCTGGGACGATCAGAAATACCGCGGTTCGGCTTATGCGGCATTTGCCTGGGCGGTCTACGTTGCCGAAGTCACGGTTGATCTGACCACGTGCAGCGTTTCGGTGGATGACTTCGTGGCGCTTCAGGAAGTCGGCAGAGTGCTTCACCCCATTCTCGCTACAGGGCAGATTGTTGGTGGGATCGCTCAGGGAATCGGGTTCGCGCTATACGAAAAAGTGATCTGGGACAAGGGCAGGATGCAAAACGGCCAGATGACGAACTACATCATCCCGACGTCCGCCGACCTGGCTCCAATCCGGGTTTACTTTGAGGAACTAGGCAACGTTCACGGCGCATATGGCGCGAAAGGAATCGGTGAACTGCCAATGGATGGGCCGGCTCCTGCGGTCATCAATGCGGTCGAAGACGCTCTGGGCGTTCCGTTCGACTCGATTCCTTTGCTGCCAGAGGACATCTTTGATGCCGTAACGCGCAAAGCTGGGCGGGAGAGCATCTCTTCAGTGGCCGAGGATGGCCGATGAACGAGTCGCCGCAGAATCGCGCCGAGTGTGACATTCCTTTTCAGGTCAACGGGAAACTGGTGGCAGTGCGGGTCTATCCGATGGAGCGATTGCTTGACGTGTTGCGCGAGGAATTGGGGCTTACGGGAACAAAGGAAGGTTGCGGAGAGGGCGAGTGCGGCTCGTGTGCAGTTTTGATGGACGGGGCGCTCGTGAATAGCTGCCTCATCCCGGTGCTGCAGGCCAAGGGTGCTAAGATCACGACGATAGAGGGGCTCGCGAGAGGTGAACAGCTTCATGCACTGCAACAGGCGTTTCTTGATTGCGGCGGCGCCCAATGCGGCATTTGCACACCGGGAATGATCCTGGCCGCTTATCATCTGCTAAGCACAAAGCCGCAGCCTAGCCTGGAAGATATTCGCGAAGGACTCTCTGGCAATCTTTGTCGCTGCACGGGCTACGAGCAGATTGTTGAGGCTGTGGCAAAAGTAGGCCGCCGAGGTAGCGGCGGATGAGGGCTCGTCCAGCCGATTACGAACTCGTTGCGCCCGGCACTCTTTCCGCAGTTCTGTCGCTGTTAGCGCAAGAACCGGGGGAATGGCTGCCCATTGCGGGCGGCACCGATGTGATGGTGCAGTATTCCGCAGGGACGCTTCCGGCGCGCAAACTCGTTAGCATCTGGAGTCTTCCGGAACTGCGGCAGATTGAAGTGACGCCGAGCGAAGTTCGTGTGGGCGCTGGATGTACGTTTGCCGATCTGCGACAGCACGAAATTGTCGGCCGCGAGTTTGCGCTGCTGGCGAAAGCCGCCGGATGGACGGGAGGAATCGCGAATCAGAATCGCGGGACGCTTGGGGGAAATATCATTAATGGCTCGCCAGCGGCTGATTCTCTTCCGGCGCTGCTGGTCTACGAGGCGGAACTGGTCCTGGTTTCCGTGAAGGGCGAGCGCCGCGTGCCTTACGGCGATTTCCACACAGACTACCGCAAGACTCAGCTTGCGCCGGACGAATTGGTCCGGAGCGTATGTCTCTCCCGACGATTTTCGGAGTATTATGCGCATGCACGCAAAGTTGGGGCACGCAACGCGCAGGCGATTTCGAAGGTGTGCCTTGCGGCGCTGGGCCGACTCGCAGACGGTGTAGTGGACGACGTCCGGCTGGCGATGGGAAGCGTCGCACCGGTTCCGCTTCGTTTAAGGGAGACCGAGAGAACAGTGAAGGGCAGGCGAATTGAGCCTGAGCTCATCCAGGTTGCAAGCAGGGCAGCGGCTGCGGAAATTCGGCCGATTGACGACATTCGTTCGACAGCCAGATACCGCACGGCGGTCGCGGGTAACCTTGTCGCTGAATTTCTGGAACGATTGAGCGTTGCAGGCCCGGCGCAGAAATGAGTGACGTACTAGCGAGATGGAATGCCTTGCCAGATGCGGAAGCGACGCAGGAAATCCTGCCTTGTTGCGGTTCGAGAGTATGGGCACATCAGATGGCATCGCGGCGACCGATCAGCAATGAGACGGCTCTTTTGAGAGCTTGCGATGAGGTATGGAGAAATCTTCCGGAAGCAGATTGGGGAGAGGCGTTCCGCAGCCATCCTAGGATCGGGGAATTACCTGCGCCGGACGCCGCCGGGGCGCGTTCGGGCAACTGGTCTGGAGAAGAGCAAAAACGCGTCACCACGGCGGGCCGGGACATCAAGCTCGCACTGGCGGACGGCAATCGCGCCTACGAACAGCGGTTTAATCGCATTTTTATCGTGTGTGCTACGGGCAAGTCGGGGCACCATATTCTGGAAATTCTCCAAAGGCGTTTGCGGAACGATGATCAAGCAGAACTCCTTGAGGCAGCTGAACAGCAACGGCAGATCATGCATATTCGGCTGAAGAAATGGCTGGGCACATGAATCGAGTCTCGACGCACGTTCTGGACGTTGCACAGGGCAAACCCGCGAAAGGCGTTCCGGTGCGGCTTGAAAGACGCGTCGCTTCCGATTGGGTGGTCGTTAGCTCATCGCGGACGGACGGAGACGGCCGCTGCAGCCAGTTATTACCGGAAGACGAGGCGCTGGGGCCGGGGCTTTACCGTTTGGCATTCGACACGGCGAGCTATCATCTCGAACAAAGGCAAGACGGATTGTATCCGGTTGTGGAGATTACGTTTCTCGTGAGAGAAGACGAATCACACTTTCACATTCCGCTTTTGCTGAGTCCGTATGGCTACACGACGTACCGGGGGAGCTAAAGGGAATGATTGGGCTGGCGGAGAACCGATACGGCAAGTCACGCGTGCGTCTGGTGAAGGTGAAACGGCATCCGGATCGGCATGATTTGCGCGAATGGGCCTTGGAGATTTTGCTGGAAGGAGATTTCGAATCCTGCTTCAAGGATGGAGATAACAGCAACATCCTGCCCACGGACACCATGAAGAATACGGTTTACTCGCTAGCACGGAGTTCTTCGGCGGCGTGCATGGAGGACTTCGGCAAGGAACTGATCTCCTTCTTGCTGGGCCGGAATCCTCAAGTGTCCGCCGGGCAAGTGACGCTATCGGAGAAAGCGTGGGAGCATTTGGAGTCTCATGGAAAGCCGCATCCGACCGCATTTCGCAAGGCGAGCGAGGAACTGCAGACAACCGAGGTCGTGCAGAGGCGTGGTGGAAAACTAGCGGTGCGTTCGGGACTCGACAATCTGGTCATGCTGAAAACCGCCGGCTCTGAATTTGCAGGGTTCATCAAAGATTCTCTGACGACGTTGCCGGAGGCGAGGGATCGTCTCTTCGGCACAGCGGTTCGCGCGCGATGGGGTTATTCTTCGGAAGATGTCCGGTTCGAGAATCTGCGCTGTAGGCTTCGCGAAACTTTGATCACCGTCTTTGCAGAACACACCAGCAAGTCCGTGCAGCATACGTTATATGCGATGGGCGAAGCGGCCCTTGAGAGAATTTCTGAAATTGACGATATCCAATTAACGATGCCGAATATACATTGCCTTCTTGTGGATCTTTCCAGGTTTGGACAGGACAATCCGAACGAGATTTTTGTGCCCATTGACGAGCCGCACGGCTACATCGAGGCACACATCCGAAGGCGAGGCTGAGATTCGGTGCCCGGCACGAAAAACCTGACAATTCGCTCGGAAGAGGTCATTGCGCGGTGCCGTACACTAGCAGCTTTCACGGAAACGCCTGGCCGGACGCTCCGCACCTTTCTCTCCCGGCCTATGCGTGATTGCCACCGCGAGATTACGCGATGGCTGAACACACTTGGTGCGGAGGTGACGCTGGATGCCGCTGGAAACCTGCGCGGATTTTATTCTGGCGAGCAACCGTCGGCGCCACGGCTGCTCATTGGGTCGCACCTCGATACGGTACCAAATGCGGGCGCGTACGACGGTGTTCTCGGCGTGGTGCTGGCGGTGGCAATCCTTGAGGCTCTCGAGGGTCGAAGGTTGCCTTTCGGGATCGAGGTCGTTGGATTCTCGGAGGAGGAAGGGGTTCGTTTTCGCACGCCGTTCATCGGCAGCCGGGCGCTGGTGGGCAGGCTCGATGAGGAGCTTTTGAACTGCAGTGATTCGAAGGGCGTTTCCGTTCGAGCGGCCATCGAGAATTTTGGACTGAATCTCCGAGACCTTCCGTGGGCACAGTTAAGGGCCGACACGATCGCTTATCTGGAGTTTCATATCGAGCAGGGACCGGTGCTCGAATCGCTGGGCAGGTCGTTGGGCGCCGTTGAAGCCATCGTTGGGCAGACGCGGATCGATCTGTGCTTTCTTGGCCGCGCCAATCACGCGGGCACGACGCCGATGCGTTTGCGCCACGATGCCCTGGCCGCAGCGGCGGAGTGGACCATCGCGGTCGAGCGCACGGCGCAGAACGAGCCGAACCTGGTCGCAACGGTGGGTCAAATTGACGCAAAGCCCGGAGCCGCGAATGTGATTCCAGGCGAGGCCCGGGTGAGTTTGGATGTGCGTCACAAATCGGATGGCGCTCGAAGGCGGGCGACGGAGACCCTAGTGCACCAAGCCGAAGAAATTGCGGAACGGCGCGGTTTGTCGCTCCAGAGCAGCGTGCTGCTTAATCAAAACGCTGTGGCCATGGATCCGTTCCTCGTAAACGAGATTGAGAAAGCGATTCGGAAAACTGGCTGCGAACCGCATCGAATGGTCAGCGGCGCAGGCCACGACGCCATGATTCTGGCTGAGAGGGTTCCGGCGGCCATGGCTTTTCTGCGGAGCCCGGGGGGCATCAGCCACGATCCGGCGGAGTCTGTTTTGCTCGGGGATGTGGAGAAAGCCCTCGAATGTGGATTGCACCTGCTCGATGAGCTTGCCGGTTCAGCGGAATTTCAAAAAAGGATGTGCCGTGCATAATCTTGGTAAACTCGAAGTTCTCAAAGATATAATCACTTGCTTCTGACGGCAGATACTTTTGTCCGCACGGCTCTTCCCGGCATGAAAGCGTGCGCGGCCATCGTACATGCGGGTCCGTCCATCGGGGCAAGATTTGCGCAGTACACCGCTGAGTTTGAGGCGGGCGGTGAACTTGGGGCCACAGCCGCGCAGCGTTTTCTTTTCGTCCTCGAAGGCCAGCTCAAAGTGGAGATTGCGGGGAAGCAAAGTGACTTACGCTCTCGGGGATATGCTTATTTTCCGGAAGGCTTGTCGCATCGAGTCGTGGCGGCAACGGTTAGCCGGGCAGCGGTTGTCGAAAAACCATACCAGGCTGAGGCGTCAGTTGATCCGCCCGGCGCGATCGTCTCCTGCGAGGATGCAGTTTCCCCACACGCACTTGAGGATGACGCAGATCTTCAGGTGCGGTGCCTGCTTCCAGACACGATGAACTTCGATTTCGCGGTCAATACCATGGTGTACCAGCCAGGCGCTTCGTTAAGCATGGTGGAGATGCACGTGATGGAACATGGCCTGCTGATGCTCGAGGGAGGTGGTATTTACCGGTTGGGCGACGCGTGGTATCCAGTCGCGGCTGGCGACTTTATCTGGATGGGGCCGTGGTGCCCGCAGTGGTTCGGCGCCATTGGTAAGGTACCTGCGAAATATCTCATTTATAAGAATTGGAACCGCCATCCCTTGACAAGCGTGGAGCGATGAGACTCGAAGTCGATCGCCATAGGCTCAGCGCGGAGATCGAAGAACTGGCCACAATCTCTGACGCGGAAGCGCCGGCTGTCACGCGAGTCGTTTTTACGCCAACCGATCTTACAGCACGGGCATGGGTGAGGGAGCGTTGCGAGGAAGCTGGGCTTGTGGTTCGCCAGGATGCGATTGGAAACGTGTTCGCGCGGTGGACCGGCCGGGGATCAAGCGGGGCTGCTGTCGGCACGGGCTCGCATATTGACGCCATTCCCAACGCCGGGAAATACGATGGTGTAGTTGGGGTTCTGGGAGGACTTGAGGCAATTCGCACGCTGCAGGGCAGCGGATTCTGGCCAAAGCATCCGATAGAGTTGCTCATGTTTACGTCGGAAGAACCGACACGGTTTGGAATCGGCTGCCTCGGCAGCCGCCTGCTGTCGGGGAGCCTTTCACCTGAGGCAGCAAGGAGACTGACGGACAAGGACGAAGCTCCACTCGAAGAAGTGCGGCGAAAGGCGGGCCTAACTGGAGAGCTGGAAGAGGTAAAGTTGCCGGCGGGCTACTACAAGGCATTTGTCGAGCTACATATTGAGCAGGGGCCGTTGCTGGAGCGGCAGCAAATGCCGCTTGGAATTGTGAGTCACATTGCGGCCCCGGCTGGCTTGAGCATTCATATTGAAGGCGTGGGCGGACATGCCGGCGCGGTTTTGATGCCGGACCGCAGAGACGCCCTGTGCGCGGCAGCGGAACTGATCCTGGCGATCGAAAAAGAGGCGCGAACCAGTGCAGCAATCGACACGGTAGCTACCGTCGGCATATGCGACGTGTTTCCCGGCGCCGTCAACAGCATACCGAGCCGAGTGCGGCTCAGTGTCGACATCCGCGACACAAACCTCGAGCGGCGCGACGAAGTCATGCAGGCGATTGATAGCGAGTGTCACACCCTCGCTGCCAAGCGGCAGGTTTCGATCCGCCAAGAGTTGCTTAATGCGGACGCGCCGGCCGACTGTGCCCCAATGGTCATCGAGGCTATCACGGAATCTTGTGAAAGGCAGGGACACAGGTTCATCCAAGTGATCAGCCGGGCTTATCACGACTCGCTCTTCATGTCGCGCGTCGCGCCGACCGGCATGCTGTTCATTCCCTGCCGCAATGGATACAGTCACCGGCCGGACGAATACGCATCGCCGGAAGATATCGCACGAGGTGTAGCGGTGCTGGCGGAGACTCTGGCGTGGCTTGCGTCCTACTGAACATCGCCACGCGCCGGGCTTCAGCGGCCTCCCGAAATCCGCAATGCGTCATTCCGGACGAAGTCCGCGAAGTGCGAATCCCTCTTGGATCACTTAAACGCGGTCGTTGTTAATGCGATGCCAAAGAGGCGCGGATTTTCGCATAGCCTGGCTTGATGACAGAATAAATGAAATCGCAGCGCTGATCGTAAGGGAGAAAGGCACTTTTCATTGCGTTGATGGTGATTTTCTCGAAGTCGTCGAGCGTGAGGCCAAACGTTTCCTGACCAGCCGCGAATTCCTTTGTCATCGTCGTGTCGCTCATCAGACGGTTATCGGTGTTGAGGGTGACGCGAAATTTCTCCTGATACAAAATCTTGAACGGATGCTCAGCTAAGCTGGGCGTGGCACCGGTGTGGACGTTGCTAATCAGGCAGATCTCCAGAGGTATGCGCTTGTCGAGAACGTATTGTGCGAGGTCGCCAAGTTTCACAGCCTTGCCGTCGGCGACAGCGATGTCGTCAATGAGGCGAGTTCCGTGTCCGATGCGGTGTGCGCCGCAATACTGGATTGCCTGCCAGATGGATTCTTTGCCAAAGCCTTCGCCGGCGTGAATCGTGATATTGAAGTTCTCGCGCTGAATGTAATGAAACGCCTCCACATGTTTCTTGGGAGGAAAGCCGCCTTCTTCGCCCGCCAAATCAAACCCGACAACGCCCCGCTCGCGAAAGTCGACGGCTAGTTCCGCCATTTCGAGGGAGACGTCCATGTTGCGCATGGCGCAAATGATCAGCCCGGAGCGAATGCCAAAGTCCTTCCGGCCACGCTCCAGTCCTTTGAGCACTGCGGATACCACTTGTTGGTGGGTCAGGCCTTTCCGGGTGTGAAACAGCGGCGCAAATCGCGTTTCGAAGTACACCACGCCATCCTGGCTGAGGTCTTCCACCTGCTCAAAGGACACCCGCTCGAGAGCTTCCTCCGTTTGCATCACGGCGATCGTATGGGCAAATCCTTCGAGATACTTTGGAAGGCTACCCTGATTCGCACCGCGGTGAAACCATCGGGCCAATTCGCCAGGATCTTGGGTGGGGAGTTCGTTGTAGTCCGCAGCTCGAGCCAGTTCGATCACAGTTGTCGGCCGCAACACCCCGTCCAGGTGTTCGTGAAGAAGGACTTTGGGTAGAGCCTTCAGCACTTGCTCGTCGAGGTTCATGGCGGCCTTCGCTTTCCCGATTGCCAGCAGACCGTGTGCGCTCCCGGACTCGAGTTCAGGGTTTGGGGAGGATATCAGTTTGTCCGGAATTGTTCGTGAAAAAAATGGCTTTGCCGATGCATATCAAAATTTCCGAGCCTTTCCCTTAAAATACCAAAGGATGGAACCATGCTCTGCCTCAGTTCGCGCTAGTATGATCCCCCGATGCATTTTTGTGGGACGGCGAACCAGGCAGCAAAACGACGGTGGGGACCTCACTTCTACCCTTCCCCAATATCCTCGTTCCACACGGCAGGATTCGCGCGAATGTATTCGCCCAGCAGCGAAGCGCATTCATTGGACTCGAGGTCGATCACCCGCACGCCAAGGGAGCGCAACCAATCGATCCCTCCCTGGAAGTTCTTGCTTTCGCCAACAATCACGGTGCCAAAGCCAAACTGACGCACGAGCCCACTGCAATACCAGCAAGGAGCGAGGGTAGTAACTATCGTAAGGCTGCGATAGCTGCGCTGCCGTCCCGCGTTGCGGAAAGCATCGGTCTCGCCGTGCATGGAAGGGTCGCCGTTCTGCACTCGGCGATTGTGACCTTTGCCGAGCAGGCGGCCGTCGGCATCAAAAATAGCCGCGCCGATGGGAATGCCGCCCTCTTTCAGACCTTGGCGAGCTTCGGCGAGAGCGGTCGCGAGCATTGCCTGGTAGTCCAGTTTCATGTTCGTTGACCCCTGCACTGAAATCGCTGCCATGCCCAGTGAGCAGTCGCTCAGAACAAACGCCATCAAATTCTTATACCACCTTACGCTACGGGGAGTCTTGCCGGTGCGCAATTCGAACGGCACAAAATTTAACTACTTTGGTACTACCGAATAGCGCGCTATTTTGAACACAGCAGCAGGCCTTGTGAAACGGGGGACACTCGCAGCACGTCGAATGAGTACGGACTCAGTGAGGACGAAGCGGCTCAGGAGAGAGGCGGGCGCGCGCAACTTCCCTTCTCGCGGCCAGCTCGTGCTCCTTCAGATGACGATAGCTCACAGGTCCTACCTGAAATAGCGCCAAGGAACTTGGGAATCGGGGAGTGCGAATGACGCAACAGCGGACAAATTCTGCGGAAACGAAAACGGCGGAATCCAACGGCTCCTCGAGCGCGCGGCCCACAAGTCGCTCGAGATGGGTTTGGCTTCTCGGCGCTGCGGTCATCGTCGCCGTTGTGCTGTACCTGCGTCACGGTTCGGCGCAACAGGCAAAGAATAATGCTGATCCCCCCGTTCGGCCGGTCGTGGTCTCGGCGGCCGTCGCCAAGCAAGGCGACATCGGCGTTTATCTCGATGCGCTTGGCACCGTTACACCGGTTTACACCGTGACCGTCACCAGCCGGGTGCAAGGCGAGATTACGCAGGTCTACTATCACGAAGGACAAATGGTCCGCAAAGGCGATCCGCTGCTGGAAATCGATCCTCGTCCTTACCAGGCGCAGCTGATTCAAGCCGAAGGCCAGTTGGCGCACGACCAGGCAGTGCTGAACGAAGCCAAGATTGACGTGGACCGCTATCAGCAGGCTTTCAATCGCAACGCTATTGCCAAGCAGCAACTGGACGATCAGCAACAGGTGGTTCTTCAGGACGAAGGCACGGTCAAGAACGACGAAGGCACGCTGGCTAACGCCAAGGTGAACCTGGCCTATACGCACATCACCTCTCCGATCGATGGGAGAGTGGGACTACGGCTGGTTGACCCTGGAAACATCGTTCAGGCGAACAGTACGACGCCGCTTGTTGTGATTACGCAATTGCAGCCGATTACCGTGATTTTCAGCATCGCCGAAGATCACCTTTCGAAAATCCAGCAGCAACTGCGAAAGGGAGTGCGTCTGTCTGTTGATGCGTTTGATCGTGAACAGGCCACCAAACTCGCGAGCGGGTATCTGTTGACCCTAGATAACATGATCGATACGACGACCGGTACCGTGAAATTGAAAGCGATGTTCCCCAACACGGATGGCGCTTTGTTTCCGAGCCAGTTCGTGAATGCCCGCTTGCTAGTCGATACACTGCATAACGTCACGCTGATTCCGACTCCCGCCATTCAACGAAACGCCCAGGGGGCGTTCGTCTATGTGATCGGTGCGGACCAAATCGCCTCCATCCATCCCGTCACACCGGGCGCGACCGACGGAACGATGACGCAGGTCCAGGGAATTGACGCCGGAAACACGGTGGCGATCAATGGATTCGACAAGCTGCAGGATGGATCGAAGATCACTGTGCGCCAGCCATCGCAGAGCGCTCCGCAGGCTGGCGGCAAACCAGGCGGGCAAACTTCGGAAGCTCCGGGCAGCAGCGCAGCGGGCAAGAAGGGTGGAGGTTCGACGCAGTGAGTCCGTCGCGCCCATTCATTCTGCGGCCGGTTGCTACATCGCTGCTGATGGCGGCGATTCTCCTCGCGGGATTCGTGGCCTACTTGCAGTTGCCGGTTTCGGCGCTTCCGGAAGTGGACTATCCCACAATTCAGGTAGTGACCTTTTATCCCGGAGCAAATCCCGATGTAATGGCGTCGGCGGTGACGGCGCCTCTCGAAAGACAGTTCGGACAGGTTCCCGGACTGAACCAAATGACTTCGACGAGTTCGGATGGCAGCTCGATTATCGTGCTGCAGTTCGCGCTTGAATTGAACATCGATGTCGCAGAACAGGAAGTTCAGGCAGCGATCAATGCCGCACAGACGTATTTGCCTTCGGATTTGCCGGTGCCGCCGATTTACAGCAAATCGAATCCGGCGGACACGCCGATCCTGACGCTGGCCCTGAGTTCCAAGACGCTACCGCTGTCGCAGGTCGAAGATCTCGCGGACACCCGGCTGGCCCAAAAAATATCGCAGTTGCCCGGCGTTGGACTGGTAAGCATCAGCGGAGGTCAGAAGCCTGCGGTGCGGATTCAGGTGAATCCCACGCAGCTTTCCGCTCACGGAATCAATCTTGAGGACGTACGGACAGCAATCCAGCAGACAAGCCTCGACCAGGCGAAGGGCAATTTCGACGGCCCACAGCAGGATTATCAGATTCAATCGAACGATCAGCTTCTGACGAGCGCGGATTTTGAGAATGTGGTCATTGCCTATCACAACGGCTCGCCGGTGAAGCTTTCCGACGTCGCCACGGTGGTCAATGGCGTCGAGAATCTTCGCCAGGCTGCATGGATGAATGAGACTCCGGCGGTGATCGTGAATATTCAGCGGCAACCCGGGGCAAATATTATCCAAGTGGTTGACCGGATCAAAAAGATTCTTCCTGTGCTGAAGAGCAATCTGCCCGCCGCGTTGCAAGTGGATGTCCTGACCGATCGCACGACAACAATTCGCGCGTCGGTTACGGACGTGGAGTTTGAGTTGATGTTGACCGTTGCGCTCGTGGTCATGGTGATATTTCTCTTCTTGCGCAACCTGTCAGCGACAGTCATTCCGAGCGTTGCTGTGCCACTCTCGATTGTGGGTACATTCGGCGTCATGTACCTCGCCGGCTTCAGCCTGAACAACCTGACGCTGATGGCGCTGACGATTTCCACCGGGTTTGTGGTCGATGACGCAATCGTAATGATAGAGAACATCATCCGCTTCATTGAAGAAGGCGACTCGCCGATGGAGGCCGCGCTGAAGGGCTCGGAGCAGATCGGCTTCACAATCGTTTCGCTAACCATTTCGCTGATCGCCGTTTTGATTCCACTGCTGTTTATGGGCGACATCGTCGGCCGGCTGTTCCGCGAGTTTGCGATCACGCTCAGCGTGACCATTCTTGTGTCCGCCTTCGTTTCCCTGACCCTCACGCCGATGATGTGCTCCCGACTCCTTCGCCACACTCCCAAGGAAAAGCAGGGCCGGTTCTATAGCGCTTCAGAGGAAGCTTTTGACCGGATCATCGCGTTTTACGCGAAGACGCTCCGCTGGGTACTGCGGCGCCAGACTGCCACGTTGTTTCTGGCCGTGGCCACCCTTGTTTTGACCGTTCTCCTCTACATTTTTATTCCCAAAGGATTTTTTCCGGTTCAGGACACGGGGATCATCCAGGGCATTTCCGAAGCATCCCAGACGATTTCCTTCGCCGCAATGGCGGAAAAGCAGCAGGAATTGGCCCACATCATTCTTCAGGACCCCGCCGTGGAAAGCCTCTCTTCGTTTATCGGCGTCGACGGCACAAACACCACCCTCAATAGCGGGCGCATTCAGATCAATTTGAAGCCCCTGGAGCAGAGAAAAATCAATGCGTCGGATGTTATCCGCCGATTGCAACCTAATCTAGCCAAAATTGACGGCATTACTTTGTATATGCAGCCGGTGCAGGACCTGACCGTTGAAGACCGCGTCAGCCGCACACAGTATCAGTACACGCTCGAAGATCCTGACCAAAACGAGCTGAATTACTGGACGGCCAAGCTCATGGCCAAACTTAAACAGATGCCGGAGTTGCACGACTTGGCAACCGACCAGCAGACATCCGGTCTAACGGCGTCGCTTGTTGTTGATCGCGTCACCGCTTCGCGCATGGGAATTACGCCGCAGTCGATTGATCAGACTCTCTACGACGCTTTCGGCCAACGCCAGGTCAACACGCTCTATACGCAGTTGAATCAGTACCACGTAATCCTCGAAACTCAGCCAGACTTTCAGAACAACCCGGCGAAGCTGCAGGATATTTACGTCCGCTCCGCTTTGGCTCCTGGCACCCTGACGACGGGCTCGACTTCGAACAACCCCGTGGTGACCTCTTCAGGCACAGCCGGCACTTTTAGCACGGCTTCGCCGAGCCCCTCGGCTTCAACGAACACGTTGGCCACAACAGGCTCGGCGTTTCCCGCGGCGGTATCGGCCGCTAATGGCGGGGCGGTGCCATTTAGCGCATTTTCTCGCGTTGAATTGAAAAACAGCCCTCTCTCGATAAATCACCAGGGCCAATTCCCAGTTGTGACTATCTCGTTCAACCTGGCGCCGAACGCCTCGCTTGGAGAAGCGACCAAAGCCATCGAGAGAGCGCAGCAGGAAATTGGAATGCCGCTAAGCGTGCAGGGAGCATTCCAGGGCACCGCGGCATCATTCCAGGCATCTCTTTCGAACGAACCGATTCTAATTCTCGCCGCGCTGGTCACGGTGTATATCGTGCTGGGAGTGCTCTACGAGAGCTACATCCATCCGGTAACGATTCTTTCAACGCTGCCGTCGGCTGGTGTAGGCGCCATTCTGGCGCTGCTCATTTGCGGCCAGGAATTGAGCGTGGTGGCGTTGATCGGCATCATCCTCCTAATAGGTATCGTGAAGAAAAACGGAATTATGATGATCGACTTTGCGCTCGAGGCGGAACGAAAGGAAGGCAAAAAGTCCGAGGAAGCGATCTACGAAGCCTGCCTTCTGCGATTCCGCCCGATCATGATGACCACGATGGCGGCGCTACTTGGTGGCATTCCGCTGGCCCTCGGTACCGGGATTGGTTCGGAGCTCCGGCGACCACTCGGGATTTCGATGGTAGGCGGCTTGATCCTCAGCCAAATCCTGACGCTGTACACGACACCTGTCATTTACATTTTCTTCGACCGGCTAGCAAAGAGGTTTTCGCGGCGGAGCGTGGCCGATGCGGGTCCGGAGGTAGTCCCGGCGGACTGAAGCGATGAGTCTTTCCTCTCCATTTATCCGTCGGCCGGTTGCGACGACGCTTCTCACAGCGGCGATTGCTCTTTCGGGAGCGGTGGCTTTCCGGGCTCTGCCTGTTTCGCCTCTTCCGCAGATCGATTTCCCGACGATTTCAGTGGGAGCGAGTTTGCCGGGGGCAAGCCCGGAGATCATGGCCTCGTCCGTTGCAACTCCACTGGAACGCCAATTCGGGCGCATCGCAGGTGTGACCGAAATGACGTCCGCCAGTTTCTTGGGGACGACGAGCATCACGTTACAGTTTGACCTGAACCGCAATATCGACGGAGCCGCGCGCGACGTTCAAGCCGCGATTAACGCTGCCCGCAGCTATCTCCCTTCAAATCTTCCGGCAAATCCGACGTACCGAAAGGTAAACCCGGCAGATTCTCCGATCATGATCGTGGCACTGACGTCGGAAGTCTACGATCGAGGCAAAATGTACGATGCCGCATCAACGATCATGGCGCAGAGGCTATCGCAAGTGCAGGGTGTGGGCCAGGTTACGGTCGGGGGAAGTTCACTGCCTGGCGTGCGCGTCGATGTGAATCCCACACAGCTCTATAGTTATGGCCTCGGATTGCAAGATGTCGCGGTGATGCTAAACAAGCAAAACGCAAACTCTCCCAAGGGCCAGATCTCGAACAATACGACGACCCTGGATGTTTCGAGCAACGATCAGCTGCTAAAGGCCGTGGATTACATGCCGCTCGTCGTCGGCTACCACAATGGGGCTGCGGTGAAGCTGTCGGCTGTTGCGAATGTCCAGGACTCCACCGAAAACATCCGAGCGGCTGGTTTTGTGAACGGACAGCCCTCAGTGCTGATCATCATCTTCCGTCAGCCAGGAGCGAACATTATCGATACGGTCGATCGGATTCGCGACGCGCTACCTTCGCTGAAGGCGTCCATCCCCGCCGCCATCGACGTACAGGTTGTGCTGGACCGCACGACGACGATTCGCGCTTCGGTGCGTGATGTGGAACGGACTCTGGTGGTCTCGATCAGCCTAGTCATCCTCGTCGTGTTTCTCTTTTTGCGGAACCTACGCGCCACGTTCATTCCCAGCGTGGCTGTGCCGGTTTCGTTGATTGGTACGTTTGGAGTGATGTATCTCTGCAGGTACAGCATCGACAATCTGTCGTTGATGGCTCTTACGATCTCGACGGGATTTGTAGTTGACGACGCAATCGTGGTCATTGAAAACGTCACCCGCTACCTCGAGCAGGGTATGTCGCCGATGCAGGCTGCGCTCAAGGGGGCGAGCGAAATTGGCTTTACGGTGCTGTCGATCAGCATCTCGCTGGTTGCTGTCTTTATTCCGATTCTGATGATGGGCGGCATTGTCGGCCGGCTTTTCCGCGAATTTGCGGTGACGCTGTCAGTGGCCATCCTGGTCTCGCTGGTCATCTCGCTTACCACAACGCCAATGATGTGCTCCCGGCTGCTGAAGCACGTGCGTGAAGAAAACCAAGGAAGACTTTACCGCCTGAGCGAACGAGGATTTCAATGGGTTTTGTGGACTTACGAGCGCTCACTTACCTGGGTGCTGAAACACTCGGCGTTAACGCTGACAGTCCTCTTGATCACTATCGCCTGCAATTTTTATCTCTTCTACAAGGTCCCGAAGGGATTCTTCCCGCAGCAGGACAATGGCACGATTTTTGGCGGAATTCAGGGCTCCCAAGACATCTCGTTTCAGGCCATGCAAGTGGCAACGAGACGGATCGTCAACGTAGTCAAGGCGGACCCCGCGGTTCAGAACGCGATGGCATTCACAGGAGGAAACGGTGCGTCGAATAGCGGTTTCATCTATTTGGGGCTGAAACCCCTCGATGAACGAAGGGTCAGCGCGAACCAGGTCATCGACCGGTTGCGCCCGAAGCTCGTCGCTGTGCCGGGGGCGAATACCTTTCTGCAAGCCGGACAAGATTTGCGTATTGGCGGGCGCGCGAGCAGCGCGCAATTCCAATACACGATTCAGAGCGACAACTTGCAGGACCTTGTGCAGTGGGGACCGGTTCTTTTGCAGCAAATGCGCAAAATGCGCGAGTTGAAGGACGTAAACACCGACCAACAAAACAGCGGGCTGCAAATGAACATTGTCTACGACCGTGCGACCGCGGCTCGCCTTGGAATAACACCTCAGCAAATCGACAGCACGCTGTACGAAGCTTTTGGCCAGTCGCAAGTCTCGACGATGTACACCGGGGTGAACCAGTATCACGTGGTTTTGGAGGTCGAGCCGAAGTTCTGGCAGTCCCCTCTGGGCTTGAACGACGTGTACATCAGAACATCTCAAGGCAAGGTTGTGCCCCTCAGTGCCGTTGCCCATTACGAGCCAACAACCGCTCCGCTCGCCGTCAATCACCAGGGGCAATACCCTTCTGTCACCATATCGTTCAACCTGGCGCCGGGCGTGGCTTTGAGCGACGCCTCGCGCGCCGTCACCGAAATGGAGCAAAAGATCGGCATGCCCAACACGATTCGCGGCATGTTCTCCGGGACTCTTCAGGCCTTTCAGACTTCTCTGGCTTCGGAACCGTTCCTTATTCTCACGGCGCTGATGGCCGTCTACATCGTGCTTGGCATTCTCTACGAGAGCCTGATCCATCCCATCACAATTCTTTCCACGTTGCCGTCGGCAGGCGTGGGGGCAGTCCTGGCGTTGCTGATCTTTAAGAAGGATCTGAGCGTGATTGCGCTGATCGGAATTATTTTGCTGATCGGCATCGTGAAGAAAAACGCGATTATGATGATCGATTTCGCGCTTGCCGCTGAGCGCATCGACGGAAAGGGTCCGAGGGACGCGATTTTCCAGGCATGCTTACTGCGCTTCCGGCCGATTCTGATGACCACGATGGCCGCATTGTTCGGTGCGGTACCGCTGGCCTTCGGGACCGGGACGGGCTCGGAATTGCGTCAACCCCTGGGAATCACGATTATTGGCGGCCTGATCGTCAGCCAGATGCTGACGCTGTACACCACTCCGGTCGTTTACCTGTACCTGGATCGCATGCGCGTGCGGTGGCTGCGCGCCCACGGAAGACTCGAACGCCCCGAGCCGATTGGAGCGGATTGATGAAAAGAAACAGCTGGGAGCAAGAGCGCGCGAAGGCGAGGAAAGCAAGAATTTCAGGAGAAATTCAAACGAGCATGAAAACAGAATCCGGGAAGTTATGCCGTACAGGTCTCGCTCTCGCCTGCGCGGCACTGCTGCTGCAGAGTTGCAATGTTGGTCCAAAGTACAATCGACCGAGCGTACAAACACCAGGGACCTTTAAGGAAGTTACGCCGGAAGATTTGAAGAAAATGGACGGCTGGAAAGTGGCCGAGCCAAAGGACGCCGTGCTGCATAGCAATTGGTGGGAGATATTCGGAGACCCGGAGCTGAACGCGCTCGAAGAGCAAGTCAGCGTTTCCAACCAGAATGTGGCTGCGGCTTTTGCGAACTTCATGGCGGCTCGCGCGATCGTCCGTCAGGCCCGCTCGCAGTATTACCCGACTGTGACGGTGGGGCCAAGCATCGTTCGGGAACATCAGCCTTCCACTTCGGTCAATTCGACCGCGAGTTCGTCGGGACGAACGTTCGCGTCTTTTGTTCTTCCGTTCGATGCGACCTGGACGCCGGACCTTTGGGGGCGAGTCAGAAACACAGTGAAGGCGAACGTCTATAACGCCCAGGTCTCCGCCGCTGACCTCGAAAACACGAAGCTGACGGCACAGGCAGAACTTGCGGTCGATTACTATGAATTGCGCGGTCAGGACTCCTTGAAGGAAGTGCTCGATTCGACCGTGGTTGTTTTCCAGCAATCCCTGGACCTGACGAAGGTGCTCTACGAGACCGGAATCGACTCGGACGAAGCGGTTGCCCAGGCGGAAACACAACTCAACACCGCGCGCGTCCAAGCCACCAACCTTGGCATTGCCCGCGCCCAGTTCGAACACGCGATCGCTCTGCTGGTTGGCCAGCCCGCCTCTACATTCTCGATACCGGTCGCTCCGCTAAAGGTTCCGCCGCCGGCTATCCCGTTTGGCGTTCCGTCGGAACTGCTTGAGCGGCGACCAGACATTTCGGCAGCGGAGCGCCAGATGGCGCAAGCCAACGCTCAAATAGGAGTGGCTAAAGCGGCGTACTATCCCACGGTGACTCTTAGCGCTTCCGGCGGGTTTGAAAGCACCAGCATCTCGAAATGGTTCACGTGGCCGAGCCGCTTCTGGTCGGTTGGCCCCACGGCGTCGGAAACGTTGTTTGACGCAGGGCTTCGGCGCTCTACCGTTGAGCAGTTCCGTGCGCAATATGATGCGAGCGTGGCAAATTATCGCGAGGGCGTTTTGCTCGCGTTCCAGCAGGTTGAGGATAATCTTGCCGCGCTTAGAGTCTTGTCGCAGGAAATTCAGCAACAGGGCGAAGCGGTCAAGTCAGCCCAAAGAGTCGTCACTCTCGCCACGGATCGTTATCGCCTTGGAATCGATCCTTATCTGAATGTGATCGTCGCGCAGGCCAGTCTACTAACGAATCAACAAACCGATGTCAGCCTGCGCGTGCAACAGATCACGGCGAGCGTGCAGTTGATGGAAGCGCTAGGTGGCGGCTGGGACGCCTCGATGCTGCCAACGCCTCAGCAAATTATTTCGCGCGACTCCAATGTAATGTCGCCCGCGCCGTCTCCAACGACGAAGAGCCCACCTTCGCCAAAATAGCCCGGGCTCCCACACCCGGACGGTAGCAAGAATGCAGAGGGCCGCGACCGGTCCACGCCAGCCCTCCTTAGCTCCAGCGGATGATGTTTGGCTTAGCGCGGACGAGTGAAGCCACATTGCTTCCAGAGTCTCTCCCAGATCCAGATTCCGTAGGCGTCCTTAATCGGGAAACCCAGCTGATGCGCCAGCATGCACACCTGGCCGCGATGGTGGGCGTCGTGCACGAGCATGTAGGCAAACATGGCCGTGCCGCCGGGCCAAGGTCTGGCCCAACCGTCGCGGACGAATTGCTTTACGCGACTCGTTGGGCCCTCAAGGGCTTGCGCGAGCATCTCCGAGCAACGCAGGGCGCTTTCCGCTAGCGCAGCCCTTGCCTGATGCTGCGTGCAGCGGGTGCGATCGAGCTGCGGGGGCAGTTTGAGATGGGGCGCGGAGAGCCTCAGCCACTTGCGCCGGATGTTGTGCATATGAGCGAAGATCGCCGCAATCGTTCGCGCGTTGCGGCCGGGAGGTTTTGCCCGCCAAGCGCGCGGGTCGAGAAACTCGAGGATCAGCTGGTTCATGCGGTCGTTGACCGCGTAGGTCTCGAGCAATGGTTGGCGAAAATCCGGGGTGGACAAGGCAGCGACACGAGCCATGATTTCTCCTCGATTCGCTTGCGGGTATAGAGATTAACTCAGAATCTTGCTCGAAACGAGTTGCGGATGCTGTGGGTACCTGGAGCGGATCACGGGCAAAGCGAATCGGGGCCGTCAATGGGCGGCCATGGTTTCGAAGGGAGAAAATTCTTGCCTGGGAAACCTGGACCCGCAACAGGATAGCCGGATCCAGAGACCGGCAGAAATCTAGCTCATCTTCCGCAGTTTTGCCGCCGTAAAGATTTTTTGAGCACATTTGTGGCATCGTTCGAGGTTCCACGTTTCCTAACATGCGTGCTTACAGTGTGACTTGTTTGTTCTCGCCGAGTGCTCAGCTGCAACATGCGTGTAGTGAAGACCAACCCTATTGCAAGCGGCTTGGCGAATCGTAGCATCAAGGCATGTACCTGCGTCGCTGCTATCGCCAGAAGGATGGCAAGCGCCATGGTTATTGGGCACTGGTTGAGAGTTATCGCTCATCGCGCGGGCCACGGCAGCGTGTGGTGGCCTATCTCGGGGAGATGGATGCTGCCGGGCGTCTGGGCATTCATCAACAAGTCGGGGGTCCAGCCGGCATCGCTCAGCGCGACCTGTTCGGAGAGGTCGAGCCGCAATGGGTGGAAGTCGACCTGAAACGCATAGCCGTGGAACGGAAGCGAGCGTTTGGGGGGCCTTGGCTCGGTCTGGAGTTGTGCCGGCAAATCGGGCTAGCCGATTTTATCGAACGCACGCTGCCCATCGGGCAGGAAGAAATTCCCTGGCCGGTCATGGCGCAGATCTTGATTTTGGCGCGGCTCTGCCATCCCTCGAGCGAGTTGCATATCGCTGAGCATTTCTATGAATCGAGTGCTTTGAGCGATCTCTTGGGCGTGCCTGTCGAAAAAGTGAACTTCCTATGTTGCAGTACGCAGTTTTCGACGGCATTCGGCGGGTTTCGTCCCAGGTTCGGGTGAGTCTCTACCAAGATGTTGACTCCACTACTAAGGAAGCTTCAACTTCTCTTCGACGTAGAGCGACAGCTCGATCATTCGTTCCGCAACCTGCTCGGCAGCCAACCCCGCAAAATTTTGAAGTACCAGTTCCTTAACATAGAGTCGGACCAGGTAGCGCAGTTGCAGCGCGCGGCTGCGTGTGGCAAAAACGAAATCTCGATGACCGCTGTTCACCACAATCAGGTTGCGCGCTGCATCGAATCGCGAACGCCAGCTTTCCCCAGCAGCCCGGTCAAATGTGTAGCCCGGCAGACCTCGCGCGTTGACCGCGGTAGCACCGACAGCCGCGTCGAGACGGTCCGCAACAGTGATCAGCGCTTCGCCTGTGGAGTGCAAATCAGATTGCGAGACAGTCACAGATAGGCGTACGAGGCCCGGCGACGGCGGGGCTTGGAGGGTCACCTCCTGATCGGCAAAACTGGAGAGTGTGCCGCCTCCCTCGGTGATCCGCCAAGCGAATACGAGGTCATCCTCAACGCGGCGGCGCGCCCGGTCTCGGGGCAGAGCGCGAAAGTTGCGAGCTTGGTTCACCGCCAGAGTGATCGCTGCCGGGGAAATCACGACGCTGTGCAGGGGCCCGGCATACTCGAAGAATCTGCGTTGCGCGGGCCCTTCGGCCAGTTCCACCACGGCCCCAGCGGCCGCTTCCTCGGCGCTGGAAGTTTGCTCTCCGTAGGACGTTTCCTCCCTACCCGGGCCTTGCGCTGAACCCGCGCCGTGCGTTGCAGACGAGCGGATTTCGAACCAATCATATTCCTCGCGGGGCAACACCAGCATCGCTTCGCGAAATGCGCGTTGGATGGCGCGAAGAGACTCCGCGTTAGCCTGTTCTTCTTCGGCGCGGCGCTGGGCATCGATTAAGCCGTCTAGACAGGCTTCGAGCGGCGCAAGAGCCTCGCTGAATGCTGCATAGCGTTCATCGTGCACAATCCCCGAACGCGTCCCGGGTGTTAGGCTGAGGTACGGCACGTCAATCAAACCTTGGAGGTAGCGTGAGTTCCACGGTGGCCGCTCCAAGCCGGGCAACGTACCAATATCTGCAATCACTCGTGTGCCGCCCCTGGTAAGCGACACGCGGCATTCCTCGGCTGGGGTCGTGAGATAGAGTTCGGCGTACGCCTCACCGAACTCTGAACGAACTGCCGGTAATTGGTGCAGCAAACGACCCGCGAATTGTCGCGGCTCAACCTCGTATTGCTTTCGCGCGAGTTTGTCGATCACAGTTACGCGAACCTGGCTGTTTCGGATTCGGTCGCGTAGCTCGGAGGCGAGATACCACTGAATTTTTTCGCCGTTCAAGTTACGAATTCCATTGAGCAAGGGACCAATCTTGATTTCAGTGCCAGTCTCTCCAAAAAGGGCGCGCCGCGGCCTCACTGTGTAACGTGGATCCCCTTTGCCCATGATCATCTGATAGCCTCGCTGATCCGCGCCGGTAGACGTGATCGTGAGGGTGTGACCGATGGTCCAAAAACTCAGGAGCCCGATGCCATACTCACCCTGCAAGCCGCCGCCAGCCCCATCCGCTTTCAACTGCCGTTTGATCGAGTCGCAAATGTGGGTGGCGACATACTTGAAATCGGGAAGTCCTTCTGGGGTGCGCGGCACGCCGTCTCCGTCGTCCTTGACCACGAGACACTGCTCGCCGTGGTCGCGGCTGCGGGTGATGACAATATTCTTTGCGTGCGCGTCGATGCTGTTCTCAACGAACTCGGCGATAGCTTTTAGAGGATTGCTCTGGGAAAGCGCGATGATGCGGATGGCGTTCCAATCGTCGCCAATCCGCAATTTGCCTTTCTCGGATATGTTCAACCGGGCTGTGCCCTTCTTCGCCACAGATGTGTGCGGCTTGAGCGGCTGGTAGAAGCGGAGTGGCTCAACCGACCCTTCACTATAACTTGGGCTCAAACCAGACGCAATCCTGTGCGGAGGCGAAAGAAGGTGGAGGTCCTGCTATCGCCCATCAGGTTCTCGGGCAAGTTTCGCGTGGACAGCCCGGCCACCACCCCTTCGCGCACCGCTCGCTGCAGTTTCCCGTCCTGCTGCAACTGACGATAGCTTTCTAATTCCACTTCCTGGCCCTCGC
>Ga0306920_100001034_pt1 | contig 34230 bp, 33 predicted proteins | sample flu12Cox44000170_FD_204666 | JGI IMG/M metagenome (GOLD analysis project Ga0306920, IMG submission 204666) | Lab enrichment of tropical soil microbial communities from Luquillo Experimental Forest, Puerto Rico - flux4day.12C.oxic.44.000.170 (v2)... | ecosystem: Environmental > Terrestrial >...
GCATCGGTTGACTCGCGATGTGAAAGCGTACGGCGTCAGCCCAGACTTGTGCGGCAGCGAGCGTCAGCACGGCCGACACGAGGCGACCGCATAGTGCAGAACGCGCAGATCGTGTCTCTCGCGTGGCAGCGTCCCAAATGGATGTGTGGTACAAAGTACCTCCAGCTCGGAATCACCGATGGCGAATGAGCGCCTGCGCTTCCTACCTTTCGAGGTGCTCGGCTCAGTTGCGCATTCGTGTTTCTGGTTCACCCGGCAAGGCCGCTGAATCGCTCAATTGCTTGGTCGCGTGATCCTCAATCTCTCCGCGCCGCGCGCGGCGCCACGCATAGGGAGTTTCACCGACGACTCGCCGGAAGAGGCGCGTGAAGTGCGACTGGTCGCTCAAGCCACAGCGAAGCGCAATCGCGCACAGCGTCTCTGCGGTCGTGAGCATCAACCCTTGAGCCATCTCGATGCGCCGACGCGTGAGGTAGTCATGAGCGGAAGTCCCGAACGCGCAGCGGAAAGCACGGCTGAAGTGGCTTTCACTGAGATTCAGGAGCTGCGCCAGCTTTTCGATGCGAATCCTGCCTGCGAGGTGAGCGTCGATGTACACCGTCAGGCGCCGCTTCTGCCAGGCGGCCAGGCCGCCACGGGTGATCAGCCGTTTGCTGCCGTCGAGCGGCGGCGCTGTCGCCGGTATCGTGCTCGGCTCGCCCCGAAGCAGTGCGATCGCGCGTGCGATGCAGGCTTTGGCCGCTTCGCAGTCACCGTCGCGTGCGCGGCAAGCCGCCTCGACGAGCTGCATTGCTATCACGGAAAAGTTGGCGGAGTCGTTGTCGAACATTTCCGTACTCCCGTTCCATCTGCCGTCGACAAGGATGACTGTGGTCTTCCGTCATCCTGTGCACCGAGTGTGAAACGAGAAGGAATTAAGTCGAAAGTGCGGAATGGCTCCGTGTTTGGAGCATTTCAGCAGGAGAGGCGAATCCTTTTTGGCTGGCGTAATCGCCGGCAAGCGGCGCGTTAGGGGAGTCAGAAGTCAGGGCGCTTCTGCGTCTTTTGGTTATGGATCTAGAAACGCTTCCATCCAAAAAAATGCGCATCCATCGACCAGGCACCGGGTCCGGTGAGCGCGATCGCGACACCGAGCGTTCCGACCATCACGCAATACCAGGGACCCACAGGGTAGAAGCACGCAGTGCCGAGCGCGGTTACCGCAACCATCGCGCCGGCGAATGGGGTAAAAAAGCCGGCGATGAGTAGCGATCCCAAGGTGAACAATAATGTGGAAAAAAACGCAAGTCCCAGCGTCGGCTCACCGAGGCGCAGTGCGGCAATCGCAGGAATCACCGCGGCAATAGCCGTAACGAGGCGCAAGAGCAGGAGCCCGACACCGGGCGGTCCGTGGGCAAAGGTAGAGAAAAGCCGGCGCACAGCCGCATAAGCCTAGGGCCGCCGACCCGCAGCGAAAAAGTGCCAAATGGCTGAATGCGACCATCCTTTCGGACGAGCTAGATCTCGATGAGGCCGCGCCGCAGCGCGATCATCACGGCCTGGGTGCGGTCCTTGGCCCCTAGGTTCGACATGATATTCGCGATTTGCCCCTTGACCGTACCTTCGCTCAAAGAGAGCTTGGTCGCGATCTCCTTGTTGGCGTCGCCCTCGGCGATCAGGCGCAAGACACGGATCTCCGCCGGGGTCAAAGCCTCGTCGGTGGCATGTTCAGCGAGCCGGAAGGTGGCCTCGGGCGAGAGCGACTTCTTGCCGGCGTGGACCGCACGGATCGTGTCGAGGAGCTCTTTGTACAACGCGTTCTTCAGCAGGTAGGCTCGTGCCCCAGCCTTGAGTGCCCGCAGCACCTGTACGTCCCCTAGGTAGGTCGTGAGCACGATGATGCGTGCCTCAGGAAACTCGGCGCGTATCGCCGTGATCGCATCGAGGCCGCCCATTTCGGGCATCTGCAAGTCCATCAGCGTGACGTCCGGCCGATGCGCCCGGAACTGCTGCAGGGCCTCGCGCCCCGTTGCTGCTTCGCCAATCGAGCTCATGTCCGACTCAGTCGCGATGATTCCCGCGATTCCCTGGCGAACGACCGGATGGTCATCAACGACCAAAATGCGAATGGGACTTGGTTCGCTGCTGCTCATGACTCGGTCCGCGTGCCTGACCCGAATACCTTCCGGACCAACCATCCGCTCTGTACAGACGGAGGTGTCGCATAAGCACGAGAGGCTGGAATAGTAAGCTCAACCTCCGTACCCGAGTTCGGTGCCGTCCACACCGCGAGGGTACCCCCCATGAGCTTGGCGCGCTCGCGCATGCCGGCTATTCCGTAGTGTCCAGGCTGGCCCTGTTCTCGCAAGAGCTTCGCCTCGATACCCGTGCCATCATCGCGCACCCGCAGTCGCAGCCGCCGCTCGTCATACCAGAGGTCAACCTCGATGTGCGTGGCCCGCGCATGGTGGAATGCATTGCGCAACGCCTCGCCCGCGATACGATAAATTTCATCGCGAACGAGGGGCTGCAGTGTCTGCGGCGTACCCTCGACCTCTACCCGCAAGTGAACCGTGCTTTGGTCGTTCGCCTGAGTCGCGAGCTCCTGCCCCAGGGTTTTGATCGCGGTTGCAAGGTCGTTGCCCTGAGCAGCGGAGGTGCGCAAACCCTGCACCGCGTCTCGCCCCTCGGTAATCGCATCGAAAGCGCTCTCGATCGCATCGCCGAGGTTCTGCTTTGCCTCGGTCGGACGCGCCGGGAGGAGCTTGTAGGCGGTTTGAAACCGGAGCAGCAGGCCATGAAAACTCTGCAGCAGCGTATCGTGGAGATCGCGTGCGATGCGTTCGCGCTCTGCCATGCGCTCCTCGAGTCGCCCGCGCACTTGCGCCGCAACCTGTCGCACGCGCAGGCGCACCAGTGCCCACACGGCGAGCGCCCCGCCCACGAGGCACGGTGCAAAGAACCATCCAGTTTGTGCGAATGCCGGCGGAATGGTGAACGCTACCGAAGCGCCTTCATCGTTCCAGACGCCGTCGTTGTTGGCTGCGATCACGTGAAAGGTGTATCTCCCGGGTCGCAAGTTGGTGTACAGCGCCTGGCGCGTTGCAGTGATTGGCCGCCAGCCGGTGTCTACGCCATCCAGACGGTAGCGATAGCGCACCTTCTCAGCCGCGGTGAGACTTAAGGCCACATAGTCAAAGCGGATAGCGGTCGTGCGTTCCGGGAGTCTGATACCGGACTCGGGCTCAAGTTGGCGATCGCCCACCGTCAGCGCGCGAATATGCACCGGTGGCGGCATCTTGTTATGCACGCGCCGTTTGGGGTCGATGCCATAGAACCCGCCGTTGGTGCTGAACCAGAGTTTTCCATCGCCGGCCTCGATCGCGCTTGGAAGGGGCCGCAGATTTGCAGCACTGCCTACGACGCCGTCGAATGCACCGAATGCCTCGCCGCGCACCCGGTAGGAAGCGTCGACACGACTGCTCTCGAGCTCAGGCGCTGCCAGGTGCACGATTCCCGTTCGGCTGTTCAGCCAAAGGTCTCCGCCGGCGGTTTCCACAATGCCCGTGATGCCATCGAGCGGTAGCTCAGGAACGGACTGGACGGTGTGAAAACGATCACCGTCAAATCGCGCCAGGCCGAGCTCACCCCCCAGCCATTGATCGATCCGACCGGGATAATTGGCCATGACGTTGCCGATCTGAAGGCCATCGGCCTTGCTGTAGAGGCGCACCTGCTCGCCATCGAGCACGGCGACGTTGCCGCCGGGATAGGAGAACCACAGTCGATCCCGGTGATCGCGAACGATCGTGATGGCGGGTCCCCGTGGGAGCGCTGCGATGCCACCGTAAGGTGTCCAGGCACCGTCCTCCAACCGAAAGACCCCCGCGCGCACGAACGATGCCCATAAGTGACCGAACTTGTCGAGGGCGAGGGCTTGCGTATCCGTAAGCGACTTAGGCGGTGGAAGTGACTCCAGTCGACCCTGCTGTTCATGCCACAAGCCACTGTTGCCAGCCATCCAAACTGTGCCGTCGGGGGCGCGCAGGAGACAGGTAATCCGCTGCTCGAGCACGGGTTCGCCGAGCCTGCCTTCCTTGAAGCGCAGGAGGTTATCGAAACCATTCGCTACCCAGAGACCGCCTGTCTCGTCGGACGGGGCGAGACCGACAGCATGTATTTTGGGCAGTGCCTTCAGATTGTCCGCGGATTGCATCGGAGCATCGAGAGCAGGTTCGGAAAAGCGATCCAACCCGTGGCTCGTGCCGACCCAGACGTTGCCCTCGCGGTCGACCAGTAACGCATTGGTACTTCGCGAGCTTAGTCCGTCGGTGTCCGTGTACGTGTCCGGGAGAGCATCGGACGGGATCACATTGCCGAGCGCTCGGTGCTGCGGGTGGGCAATCCGGTGCACAGGGCCGGTTTCCGAGTCCCACAGCGTGCCATCGTGATCGAACACGAGCCCGCGAGCGGCACCGGACGATGACACGGGCGCGCTCGGAGGCGGGTTCTGAATGACTGGGAACAGCTTGCTTCCGGTGTCCAACCAAACGGTTCCCTCGCTTGACTCTGCCATCGCCTCACCGGTCCAGGAATCACCGGTTCTGGAATTCCATACGGCTACGGGCTGACTACGAAACCGCTGTTCGCCCTCGCGCAGGGAGTACAGGGACTCTTGGCTACCGGCCCAGAGCGTGCCTTGCCCGTCGACAAACAGAATGTGATTGGCGGGGGCCGGCGGCAGCCCCATCCTGGAGCCGACCGCCGTCCAGCGGGAGCCGTCGAAACGGGCAAGGTCCGCTGTCGTCAGCACCCACAATACGCCGTCGCGCGTCTGCGCAAAGTGATGCGGTGACCCCGGCGGGAGGCCGTCATCTGCAGAGTACACCTGCCAGTGGCGGTCCTTGAGATACGCGACTCCGCCGAACGTCAAGCCGATCCACAGCCCACCGCGCTGCGGAGTGAAAATCGAAATAAGAGAAAGTGAGGAAAGCTTCGAGTCGTGGGGTAGTTCCACGTGCTCAAACGAGATCCCGTCGAAGCGAAACAGCCCGCTTGGTCCGACCGTCCAGAGATAACCGTCACCGGTCTGTGCAAGGCCTAAGGCGCCACCCAAGGGCGCGCCCTGACTTGGGCCCCAGGCGGTGTGATGCGGCTGCTTGATGGTGAGGTTGGGATCCAGCGCGAGGGCGCTGTTCGATAACAACGCGGTGGTTATCGCCAAAGGCACGAGGGCGGCCAGGCGCGCGTGGGGTCTTATCATGGCCCGCCCAATCCTGCCAAGACGCAGATGGCGCCCGTGGGACAGACGGCCGATCCGGCATGGACTACACGCTTTAACGAAGCAACCACTGGATCAAGAGAGTGCCGACTCTGGCGGCGTGACCCAACCCTCGAGCGCGCCGCGCCGCGTACGACGCCATTGGTGCGGCGTTTCTCCAACGATTCGCCGGAACCAGCGACTGAAGTGCGACTGATCGCTCATGCCGCAGCTCAGTGCAATTGCACCCAGAGGGTCGCAGGTGCTTAGCATCAGGCCCTGGGCCACTTCTATCCGTCGACGCGTGAGATAGTCGTGTGCCGAGACGCCGAAGGTGGACTTGAATGCCCTACAGAAGTGGCCGACGCTAAGGCTCACCAGAGCCGCGAGATCTCCGATCCGGATTCTTTCGGCCAGGTGCGCATCGATATGCGCCGCCAAACGTCGGGCCTGCCATGACCCGAGCCCTCCGCGAGCAATTTGTCGTGCTTCACGACTGACGCTTGCAGGTATCGAGCTCGGCCTCCCGTGAATGAGCGCCAGGGCACGAGCGATGTGTGCCTGTGCGGTCTCACAGTCGCCGTCGCGCGCAAAGCAGGCCGCTTCGACAAGCCGTGCGGCCACCGCGGAAAAGTTGTCCACGCGCTTATCCGTTCGGATTGCCGTAATTTGGCACTGTGCGCTCATGGTGTTTAGCTCCCCCATCGACCTGGCGTGCACTGACCCTCGATGCGTACTCATCTGAGGGTTGCCTCCCCCGGGAGTCATCCGCACAATTCAAAGAACTCAGTCGATTGCCTCGTCGTGCGACTAATTCGCCGGCTCTGCTGAGTCCCGCAATCGCTCGGTCGATCGATCCTCAATCTCTCCGCGGCGCGCACAGCGCCAAGCATACGGAGTTTCCCCGACGATCCGCCGGAACAGGCGCGTGAAGTGGGATTGGTCGCTCAATCCGCAACGAAGCGCAATCGCGCACAGCGTTTCCGCGCTCGTCAGCATCAGTCCTTGAGCCATCTCGATGCGCCGACGTGTGAGGTAGTCATGAGCGGAAGTCCCGAACGCGCAGCGGAAGGCACGGCTGAAGTGACTTTCACTCAGATTCAGGAGCCGTGCGAGCTCTTCGATGCGAATCCTGCCTGCGAGATGGGTGTCGATGTATACCGTCACACGCCGCTTTTGCCACGCTGCAAAACCGCCGGGTAGGACCTCCCGCGCGGCACGATTTAGCGGCCGAGCGCCGGTGGGTATCGTGCTCGGCTCCCCGCGAAGCAGTGCCATCGCGCGCGCGATGAAGGCTCTGGCAGCTTCGCGATCCCCGTTTCGCGCGAAGCAGGCCGCTTCGACGAGCTGTGCGGCCACGACGCAAGCGTTGCCGATGCCGTTATCCCCTGAGATTGCGATGCTGGCGTACTGTGCACTCATCGTGATTGGCTCCTTTCGTACTCGGGCAGCAGTTGCCACGAGCGCCCACGTAAACCGAGGTCTTATGACCCCGGGACCGCCTTGGCGGCCTTTTCGATCAGCGCGGCGATCTCTCTCGAATGCGATTGATAAATAGCGTGACTCCCAGGCAGCTCGATGGTGTCGGACTTTGCTCGCCGCGTCATGAATCGCTCGAGATCGGGATTGATCATGCGATCCTCCTTGGCGACCACCGCGTAGCTGGGTTTCCTTGACCAAGCCGTTGCAGTGGCTCTTGCGCCGAATGCCTCGAGTGAGATCAGCACTTGGGAGACCGCCATGAACTGCGCCGTGCGACGTGGCAAATCGGCGGCGAAGTCCTCCTGAAACGCGTCAGGTTTGACCCTGACGAATCCGTCGCCGAAAGGGACAATACTGTTGCTCGCAGCCGGCATTCTGCTGTTCAGCGAGGCGGCACTCTCTCCGACGGCCGGTTGAAAGGCGGCTACATAAACGAGGCTCTTAACAGCCGGGTGAATCCCCGCCTCGGTGATGATCATCCCGCCGTAGCTGTGGCCGACCAGTACGCAGGGGCCTGACATGTCCAGCACGAGACGGGTCGCTGCGACATCGTCCTCGAATGTCGTCTCGGGCTCCTGGACGATGTAGACGCTATAGCCATCCCGCCTCAGGATTTCTGCGACTGGCTTCCAACCGGAGCCGTCGGCGAACGCACCATGGACGATAACGACGTTTTTGACGGCGGCTTGCGCCACGGCTGCTAAGGCGAAGCCGAGTACGGTTGCGAGGGCGAGCCCAAGAGTTTGCACCGGGTTTCTGATTGCAAAGTAGCAGGGTTCGTGAAGCAACTGCATTTCCTCGGCTGCTTTACCTATTGACGCAACAGCCGGGCGGAATCCCCTAAGGTCCCTGAACGTCCGGCAGAGGAAAATTTGATGCCCGTGCTTCATGCGACGCACACAAAGGCGGCACTCAGACTGGCAAGGATGGGGTAGACGTTTGGCGCAGGGGATGCCCCCAATGGATCCATTGCAATATTTCCGGTTTGCCATGTCCAAATTTCGAGGAGTAATTTAGCTGCACGCAGATGGATGGATGACGATGTCCGAATCCGAGCGGGAACGCTTCTCACGGCTTTTCCTGAAGAGTCAGGCGACGTTGCGGCGCAAGCTGCGCCGCTTCGTCAGATCGCGCGCGGATGCGGAGGATGTCGTTCAGGAGGCCTTTCTGCGTGGCTACGAGGATCCGAGTCGAGTGAGAGATGCCGGCGCTTTCATCTATTCAGCGGCGAGGAATCTTGCCGTCGACGGTCATCGTCGGGAAGAGAGCGCAAGGAAAGCTGCTTTGAGTGAGGCGAGCCTCCGGGCCTTCGAGTCTAACGACTCCTCCGAAGCCAAGCTGCTGTCAGACGAGCGGGCACGCTTGTTGAGAGAAGCGATCGAGGGCCTTCCACGTCAGCGCAGGATGGTGTTTGCTCTCAAGATGTTTCACGACTATTCGTACCGAGAAATCAGCGCGACGCTTCAGATCTCCGTGAAGACGGTGGAAAATCACATTGCGCGAGCCTTACAGGATACGCACGAGTACCTGCGGCAGCGCTACGCGGAAGGGGACGATCGTGGGTAGCCTGCATCAGCTCGAGAGCCGCTCAGCGGTCAAGCGGCGGGCTAGCGAGTGGATCGCTCGTCTCGAGGCGGAGGACGTGTCCGAGAATGACCGTACGCGCTTCGCCGCATGGAGAGCGGCAAATCCCATGCATGAACGCGCATATGAGGAACTGCGCCTCACGTGGGATGAGTTACGCGCCGCCGGGCCTTTCGTTCGGGCCGTAGCTTTTGGCCAATCGATGATCGAGGCTGCAAAACCACGACCCCGGATCATCCCGTGGGCGATCGCAGCATCTGCATGTCTGGTTGTCGTGGGAGCGATCGCTGTTTTGCTTGTGATGTCGAGCTCCACGAAGGTGTTCCAGACTGCGGTCGGAGAGCATGCCAGCGTGACGCTCGCAGACGGATCCATCGTAGACATCAACAGCAATAGCAATGCACGTGTTGACTACACCAAGCACTCGCGGTTAGTTCACCTTGACCGGGGTGAGGGCTATTTCACTGTGAGTCACGACGCCACGCGGCCGTTCTGGGTGGTTACTGATCGGTCGTGGGTCCGTGCGGTGGGCACCGCCTTCAATGTCGAGATGCGTGGAGAGGAGGTCCGGGTGACCGTCATTGAGGGATCGGTGAAGGTGGGGTCCGTGCCTCCCGAGGATGGTGATGGCCGCCTGGATGAGTCCGCTGGCGCGTCGGGGACGACACTGACCGCGAACCAGCAAATTGCTCTCCTCGGCAGGACGGTCGTTTCGGTTCGAACTCTGACGCCAGGGGAGGTCGCGCGCATGACATCGTGGCGTACAGGGGTTCTGAATTTTGAGAACGAGCCATTGAGTGAAATCGCGGCGGAGCTCAACCGCTATACGACGCTGAAGATTGTCATTCGAAGTCCGGAGGTCGAGTCGCTGCCAGTAGGCGGTACGTTTGAAGCCTCAACGCGCGGTGCGGAAGCGCTTGTGTCAATGCTCCGGGACGGTTTCGACCTATCTATTACGCGCATCGACGGCACTATCTACGTCGATCGCAAGCAGTCGCAGCACAACTGATCTCGTTATGAGATCGGCTGTCGGGGGGCTCCGAACTGAGCTCAACGAGAAAGCGTGGCTTCATCGCCTCCAGTCGGCGCTGCGCGGAGAACCTGCCTTGAAACAGGCGGCTACCGTCCGCGTGCCCGACTTCGTCCGTAGGGAGACCTACACTGCGACTTCAGCACCAACGGCCCGAAAGAAGTGGATCTTCTGTCTCGTCCTCTCACTGCAAATCCTGATTCCGGTTTTCGCCGATAGCGTCTACTTCCACATCGCCGCCCAACCCATGCCAACGGCTCTTGCGTTATTCGCCGAGCAAGCGCACATGCAGGTGCTTTATGACTACAATGCGGTGGCTTCCGTGCGGTCTAATGCCGTAATCGGGGAAATGGAAAAGCGCGGGGCCCTGGTGCGACTCTTGCTCAACACCGGCCTTGAGGCGACCTTCAGCTCCCCGACCGCCGTCACCATCCGGCTCGTTCGCACACCCCGCGTCCAGCCTGCACCATCGCTACCGCAAGCCCCCAACCACTGATTTCCGTCGACCGGCGTGACTGGAACGACGAACCGGTCATCCGACGCGGGAGCGCGGGCCAATGGCGCGCTTGAGCCGCTCCACCATTTCATCGGCCGAGGCACCGGGCGCTCCGCGAGCTTCAGCGAGGCCATAACGTACGCTATTTCCCGAGCCGCTCGCTAGTCCCTGAAACGCAGGACCTCCGCGCTGGACGCTGCTCGTTAATGCCATTAATCTCCAAACATAGACGTTCTTTGAGACGCGACCATACCGATCAGGCGAAAGAACTTCCGTGCCACTATCGAAGACGCCGCGACTGAGGACGGGAACGGGGCCAAGGAGCAGGGGGAGGCGACCGCGGTTCCTGATGAACTCTGCCCGCGCCAAGGCCCTTACAGGGGCCCATGTGACGCTGCACATGGTCGGCGGCATAGTGATGCGCCACCTCGTCGCTCATGCCATGGGGTGACGCCAAGAATATAACGAGTTCTGCGGGCATCGGCACTTCGTACGCACTGTGATGGATAGTCCAAGGCAACGACGAAGTGCGGCGGTGGCCCTTCATCGATTCGGGGGCTCGAGGCCGTGAAGACATTCACAGGAAATCTGCGACGGACGTCTGTGCCTCGTGCGCTACGAGGGCGACTTGCGACGACCGTGCTGATGCTCGCGGCTTTTTCCACGCAAGTCCGCGCTGACGTCATACGCTTTCACATCGCGTCTCAACCGATGCCTTCGGCGTTGCGTGCCTTCGCTGAGCAAGCTCACATGCAGGTCCTGTATGACTTCGATGCCGTTGCGGCGCTGCGATGCAATCCGGTTGAGGGTGAGCTCGACAAGCGCGAGGCACTCAGACAATTGCTGCTGAACACCGGCCTCGAAGCTGTCTTCGGTGGCGGGGACGCGGCGGCTGTTCGACCCGTACGCACCGACGCTACGGTGGCATCAGCACCACAGGAGTCAAAGACATCGAGCTCTCCGAGTCGCTCCCAGATGACGCCAGGCGTGAGCGAAGCCAGTACGCTCTCTGAGGTAATTGTTACTGCACGCAAGATGGAGGGGGAACCGCTGTCGGATGTTCCGATGAGTATTTCGGTCATAACCGGGCCTGACATCGAGAAAGGCAAGATTAGCAACCTTCAGGATGCTGCAAGAGTGCTTCCTGGACTCTCTGCCGCCTCCAGCGGGCCCGGACAGAACCAGCTTACGGTGCGCGGCATCTCCGGCAACAATACGGTTGGCCTTTACGTCGATGACACCCCGCTCACCATTCTCAATGCCCAAGCTCAACCGGACAACTGGTCGATGGACCCGCTGCTGCTGGATCTGCAGCGCATCGAGGTGCTCAGAGGGCCGCAGGGCACCCTGTATGGTGCGGGCTCGCTCGGCGGAACGGTGAGATACGTCACGAATCCACCGGATGCTTCGCAGTCCTATTTTATCGGAAGAGCAACCGTGTCTGACACCGAGGGTGGAGGCTGGAATCAAGAGGTGGCGGCCTTGCTGAACTCGGCCCTTGTCCCGGAGCGCGTCGGACTGCGAGCGGCAGTTTTCGAGCGCGACTACAGCGGGTACATCGATCGGTATCCTACAAGTCCGAATGACTACCTCGCGGTGCTTCCTGCGCCGGTCGACCCAGGCGTCAACTCAGAGCGGACCTACGGCGGCCGTTTGGCGGTGAGTGTGGGCGTGACCGAGCATCTCTCTGCAGTATTTTCTGCGTCCTATCAAAGCATGAGGCTTGGAAGTCAGTTCACTTTCGACTCACCACAAGGAAGCCTCGACCACCCGATCCAGAGCCGCCTGGTGAGCGATCCCTCGATCGACGACACAAGCCTGTACGCACTGACGATCCACGCGGACGTGGGTGCGGCCCATCTCACCTCATCCACTTCTTATTTTGACCGCGACTTTCACATAACGGAGGACGACTCCAAGGGTCTCGCGGCCTTTTTTCCGTTACCAGAGGGAGCCGTGTATCCCTCGGCATTGATGTCGTCTTCTACCAATCACAATTTCGTCCACGAGACCCGCGCGGCGGTTGACATGGGTCGCGTGCACGCTGTGGCTGGCTTCTATTATGCGCACGCGGTTGCTAACGGCGAGATCGACTGGCCAAAAGTGCCCCAGTACGTGCCGATCCTGGGAGATCAGTCCATCTTTGAAGGTCATACGAACTACATCGATCGACAGACCGCGCTGTTCGCTGACGCTACAATCGACCTCACGGAAAAGTTGCGGGGTACCTTCGGCGCTCGAGTGTTCTGGTATGAGCAGACGCTCGAGGAGTCTATAAGCGGCGCTCTTTTTGGCGGGAGCACGAGCTTATCTTCCTCGGCGTCCGCACACGGTGTCACGCCGAAGTACGATCTCGCCTACTACTTTCGGCCGACCCTCATGGCTTACGCTACCGTTGACAAAGGATTCCGCGAAGGGGGGCCCGGTTTTCCCGTCGGTGAAACCTGCATCTCGGACTATCGCGCGCTATATCCTGAAGCGACCGTCGGAACCCTGACGACTTACAAACCAGACTGGCTGTGGAACTACGAAGTGGGCATTCGCGCCAGTGCGCCGGCTGCCCATTTAGCAATGAGCGGGGCAGTCTACACGATGCGCTGGAGCGACATTCAACAACTCATTCTTCTGCCTTGTGGTTACACATTTACCGGTAACTTTGGAAGGGCCACGAGCAAGGGCATTGACGCAGAGGTCCACTACGAGCCTGTTTCAGGTCTGCGCCTCGCGTTGGCGCTTGCCCTAAATGAGGCTCAGATCACCGCGAGCGTTTCGGGCGCGCAGGCACAACCCGGGCAGCAGATCGAATATGCACCGCGATGGTCGGCGGCGGCGAGCGCGGAGTACGGGTGGGCCTTACGGCCGAACCTGTGGGCCTCGGCGCGAGTAAGCTGGAACACAACGAGTGGCCAGCGCACCGGCTATGACAGCGCGAGCTCGTTCTATAACATGGGCGGATACAGCCTCACCAACTTGAACCTCGGTGTGAAACGCGGCGCATGGCAGGCGACATTGTTCGTCAACAATTTATTTAACAAGCACGCAGAGGTCGACCTGTACAACGCCTACGGTGTGAATGCCCCCGATACGCAACCCTGGGGCATTAACCGTCCACGAACCATCGGCTTCGAGTTGCGCTTCGCTGACTGAAAGGCACGTGGGTCTCGCGCGAGAGTGATTTCCCGGTCGTCCGTGAGTGCTTCCAGCTGGGAACCGGCGACGGCGAAGTGCTCGCGCGTCCTGGCTTTCGAAGTGCTCGGCTCAGTTGCGCATTCGTGGTTCTGGTTCACCCGGCAAGGCCGCTGAATCCGTCGATCGCTCGGTCGCCCGCTCCTCGAACTCTCCGCGCCGCGCGCGGCGCCACGCATAGGGAGTTTCGCCGACGACCCGTCGGAAGAGGCGCGTGAAGTGCGACTGGTCGCTCAAGCCACAGCGAAGCGCAATCGCGCACAGCGTCTCTGCGGTCGTGAGCATCAACCCTTGAGCCATCTCGATGCGCCGACGCGTCAGGTAGTCATGAGCGGAAGTCCCGAACGCGCAGCGGAAAGCACGGCTGAAGTGGCTTTCACTGAGATTCAGGAGCTGCGCCAGCTCTTCGATGCGAATCCTGCCTGCGAGGTGCGCGTCGATGTACACCGTCAGGCGCCGCTTCTGCCAGGCGGCCAGGCCGCCACGGGTGATCAGCCGTTTGCTGCTGTCGAGCGGCGGCGCTGTCGCCGGTATCGCGCTCGGCTCGCCCCGAAGCAGTGCGATGGCGCGTGCGATGCAGGCTTTGGCCGCTTCGCAGTCACCGTCGCGTGCGCGGCAAGCCGCCTCGACGAGCTGCGTTGCTATCACGGAAAAGTTGCCCGAGTCGTGGTTATCCATTTCCTGCTCCCGTTGCATCTGCCATCGACGAGAACGACCACCGCCTCCCGTCATCCTGTGCACCGAGTGTGAAACGAGCAGGAATCAAGTCGAAAGTGCGGAATGGCTCCGTGTTTGGAGCATTTCAGCAGGAGAGGCGAATCCTTTTCGGCTGCCGTAATCGCCGGCAAGCGATGCGTTGGCGAGTCAGAAGTCAGGTCGTTTCTGGTCCTTTTGAGGGTGGATCTAGAAACGCTTCCATCCAAAAAGACGCGCGTCCATCGACCAGGCACCCGGTCCGGTGAGCGCGATCGCGACACCGAGCGTTCCGACCATGATGCAATACCAGGGATCTACAGGGTAGAAGTACGCAGTGCCGAGCGCGGTTACCGCAACCATCGCGCCCACGACGGGGGTCAAAAAGCCCGCGATCAGGAGCAATCCAATGCCAAGCAAGACAGTCGTAAAAAGCGCTGGTCCCGGGGATAGGTTCCAATCCCCACCGCGCAGTGCTGCAATCCCGGGAGCTACCAGGGCAATAGCCGTAACCAGGCGCAAGAGCAGGAGCCCGATACCCGGCGGCCCGTGGGCAAAGGTAGAGAATAGCCGGCGCACAGCTGCATAAGCCTAAGGTCGGCCCGCTGGAAGCGAAAAGTGCCGAACGGCTGAATGCGTCCGGCCTTTCGGCCGAGCTAGATCTCGATGAGCCCGCGCCGCAGCGCGATCATGACGGCCTGGGTGCGGTCCTTAGCCTCCAGCTTCGACATGATATTCGCAATCTGCCCCTTGACCGTACCTTCGCTCACAGAAAGCTTTGTCGCGATCTCCTTGTTGGCGTCGCCCTCGGCGATCAGCCGTAGGACGCGGATCTCCGCCGGGGTGAGAGACTCGTCGGTGGCATGTTCGGCGAGCTGGAAGGTGGCCTCGGGCGACAGCGACTTCTTGCCATCGTGCACTGCGCGGATCGTGTCGAGAAGCTCCTTGTACAGCGCGTTCTTCAGCAGGTAGGCACGCGCTCCCGCCTTGAGCGCCCGCAGCACCTGCACGTCCCCCTGGTAGGTCGTGAGCACGATCATCCGTGCCTCGGGAAACTCGGCGCGAATCGCCGTGATGGCATCGAGGCCGGCCATTTCGGGCATCTGCAAGTCCATCAGCGTGACGTCCGGCCGATGCGCCCGGAACTGCTGCAGGGCCTCGCGCCCCGTTGCGGCTTCGCCAATCAAACTCATGTCCGACTCAGTCGCAATGAGTGCGGCGATCCCCTGGCGAACGACCGGATGGTCGTCAACCACCAGAATGCGAATGGGACTCAGTTCGCTGCTCATGGCTCGCTCCGCGTGCGTGACCCAAAGACTTTCTGGACCAACCACCTGCTCCGTGCAGACGGAGGTGCCGCGTAAGCACGCGAGGCCGGAATAGTGAGTTCAACCTCCGTGCCCGAGTGCGGCGCAGTCCAGACCGCGAGCGTACCCCCCATGAGATTGGCGCGCTCGCGCATGCCGGCTATACCGTAGTGTCCGGGCTGGCCCTCTTCTCGCAAGAGCTTCGCCTCGATACCCATGCCATCATCGCGCACCCGGAGCCGCAGCCGCCGTTCGTCATACCAGAGGTCGACTTCGATCTGCGTGGCCCGTGCATGGTGGAATGCGTTGCGTAACGCCTCGCCCGCAATGCGGTAAATTTCATCGCGAACGAGGGGGCGCAGCGTCTGTGGCGTGCCCTCGACCTCCACACGCAGGCGAACGGGACTGTGCTCGCTCCCCTGGGCGGCGAGTTCCTGGCCGAGGGTTTTGATCGCGGCCGCAAGGTCGTTGCCCTGGGCGGAGGAGGTGCGCAACCCCTGCACGGCGTCGCGCCCCTCGGTGATTGCTTCGAAGGCGCTTTCGATCGCATTGCCGAGATTCTGCTTCGCCTCCGTCGGGCGCGTCGGGAGAAGCTTGTAAGCCGTTTGAAACTGGAGCAGCAGGCCATGAAAACTCTGCAGCAGCGTATCGTGCAGGTCGCGCGCGATGCGCGTCCGCTCGCTGACCCGAGCGTCGAGCGTCAGGTGAAACTGCCGTGCCAGGTGCCGCATGCGCAGCCAGTAAATGAAGTACAGCGCCGCGAGTCCAGCTGCGATGCAGAGCACCAGGAACCAACGGGTCTGGTAGAAGGCCGGCAAGATCGTAAAGGCGGCGGTCGCAACCTTGTCGGACCATACGCCTGCGGTGTCTGTCGCGGAAACGCTGAAGTGATACGAACCCGGAGACAGGTTCCGATAATTCACGGGAGTGGCTTCGCGAACCTCGTGCCACTCCCTGTCCGTTTCCTCGAGCTTGTATCGATAACGGATCGCGTCTGGATTGGAAAGGCTCACCGCAGCATAAGTGAACTGCACGTCTGACGTATGCACAGGAAACTGCAGAGGCCGCTCGAGCAGATAGGTCCTGTCGTCTGCGGAAACGGACTGAATGGTGATCGGAGGTGGCCGCGGAGGATCTTCCGGGACAGCGGGATCAACCGAAACAACGCCGCTGCTTCCGGCAAACCATAGCTTTCCATCGCTGCCCTCTATAGCGCTCGGGAGTGGCCGCAACTGTGCTGGAAGGCCAGGGGTACCTTGCCGTCGGCTGAAGTGCTGGCCATGTACGCGGTAGGCGGGATCGTGGCGAGCCTTTGCGATTTCCGCCTGCCGGATCCGACAGATCCCAGAGAGTCCGTAGAGCCACAGATCACCGCTGGCGGTGGCGACGATCCCGGAGATCCCGCGAAACCACTCGTCATCGACAGCTTTGATGCTGTGAAACTGCCCGTGGTCGAACTCTTGCAGGCCGAATTCGCCGCCGATCCAGATGTCGCTTTTCCGCCCTTGGATCGCCGTGACGTTACCGACGTGAATACCCTCGCCAGGGCCAAAGACCTTTACGCGGCCACCCTCGAGAACCGCGACTTGATTATTCGTGTAGCCGAACCACACGCGACCGGCGTCATCAGTAAATTCGATCACCACACCTGTCTTGGGAAGGTCTTCACGGCCCCCATAGGGTGTCCAGACACCGCCCGCCAATCGGTAAAGGCCGTGCCGCCCGAACGAGATCCACACTCCGCCGTCCCGATCCTGGGTGATCGTCTGCAGGTAGCGGGCCTGATGCACCATCGACTCCGGAAGGTCGACGTGGTTCCAATTGGAACCCACCAGGTGCCAGAGGTCTCGTTGCGTTGCGAACCAAACCGTCTTGTCCGGCGCCGCAAACACGATGTTCAACGTTGAGTGAAAATTCTTGACTGGCTCGCTCTTTCCGTGAGAGCTGCGCCGTACCACTCCGACATCCCGAGCGCCGATCCAGACCGCGCCATCATCGGCCGCTGCTACCACGTACCGCCATTTATCTGCGGGGCCGTCCGCACGGATGAGGGGGCTGTAAGAGAAGCGATGAACGCCTTGCGGCTCGCTAAACCAAACATCGCCTTCTTTATCGATCAGGGCCGCGGTCGGTTCGACCTGATACACCTCCGTATCACCCGTGGCAGACTGGCTCAGTTCGTCATCAGGCTTCCCGGATGGCGGCAGACGCCGCAGACTCGTGTCATTGGGATCGGGGCTGTCGAGCCAAACACTATGGGTACGGTCGATGAGCGCAAGGGTGGCACCTGGCATTACTGGGTACTGTGGCGGGTCATCCGACGTCTTTACGGCGCCAGTAGGTGTGCTTCCTTGGCCTTGCGGATGGGTCACTATCGTGCCACTCGCATCGATCAGGAACCCGCCCTGAGCTTGGGTGGCTGGAACGCTGAAAGCGGTCCGGAAGCGCCGACTGCCGGGCAGAAGGTAGATGACTTCGAGGGAGTCGCTGACGCGCGCCAGGCCCCAAAGAATTCCCTTTGAATCAAGCCCGACCCGATCGACGTCGGCAACCGGGACATTCCATTCGTCTCCAAGATGCCGCCAACCCGTGTGATCGAGTCTCCACAGGCCACTTGTCGTAGCGGCCCATATGGCGCCCTCGACATCCTGCACGAACGATTTGACCGATCCCGTTGGCGAGCCGAGCTCGCTGCCGTAGTTCGTTACGTTCCCGTTGCTCAGAAAGCTGAACCCGCCAAACTGATAGCCTATCCAAAGGCCGCCTGATCGCGGTGCATACAGCGCGGAGACGTTGGTCGAGAGCAGCTGATTACCCACCAGAGAGCGGAAAGGCTCAAAGCGCCTGCCGTCGAAACGAACCAAGCCGCCGATGCCGCCCAGCCAGAGAAATCCGTCGGCAGTCTGAGCGATGGCAAAGATGGCCTCCGGCGCGCTTTCTTTGGCGCTCCAGAAATCATGGGTCACCTGCAGCTTCGTCGTCTGCGGCCCCAGCGCGAGGGCATCCCACGGTAAGAGGACCGCGATCGTCGCCGCTAGGACGATCGCAACCGTTGACCGTACGCTACGTCTTCTCAAGACATTGATCACGAAGCCCACCGGCACCGATCGAACCTCCGACTCTCTTCGAGATGGCTCATGGATCATGTCGCTTGCGGTTCCTAATTTCCACGCGCTTCCACCCGAAGAGGTGTGCATCGATCGACCACATGCCGGGTCCCAGAAGGGCGAGGCCAACCCCGAGAGTCCCGACGACGAGGCAATACCAGCGATCGTCCGGGTGCTCGAAACATTCCCACAGGGCGGTCACGGCCAGAAGCGCGCCGGTGACCGGCGTCCATAAGCCGACCGTGAGGAGAGAGCCCAGACAGATGCAAAACGCGTAAAATAGCGCCGATCCGAGCTGCGGCCCGCTGCGCAGCCCGTCGAGCCCATGAACAATAGCGGTGACCCCGGCCACCAGGCGTATCAGCAGGAGCCCGATCCCCGGGGGCCCTTGGGCAAACGTGGAGTACAGCCGGCGCACAGCCTGTGCAGGCTACGGGCTTGGCATCTCCCGCTGAAACCCCCGAATGGACGACCGAGAACCCACTTTCGTGGGGTTACTGATGCAGCTTGGCGTATTCAACTTTCGCTTGCATGAGAATCGGGATGTCGGGGTCTGCATCTCTCCACAACCTGAAGAAATCCTGGTAGGCGGAGCTGGCCCTTTTCTGGTCTTCAGACAGTACGTAAGCTCTCCCGAGTTGCAGGCGTGCGAGGGCGCCCGTTGGATCGCTGGCGACGATTCCGCGATGCGTGAGAATTTTTTCGAATTCAACCGCGGCTTCCCGACCGCGGTGTGACGCCAGATAGGCGACGCCACGAACGTAGGCGGAATAGAGATTACCCGCTCCCAACAGAAATTCAGAGCCGCCCTCGGTCTGAGTTCCACCCTCGTAGGGTAGTGCGGTCTGAAGCACTTCCAGGGCTTGTGTGGGCTGGCCGCCGTTCAAAGCCAGAAGCGCCCGAAGCGTCGGCAGGTACGTGAATTGCACGACTGTATCCTCGGGGAAGCGTCTGGATAGGTCGGCGGTCAACGCTTGAGATTGAGAAGAATCTCCTGAGAGAGCAAGCGCAAAGCCAGCTTCCCATTCCACATCCCTGCTCCTTGACAGCACCAGCGCATCCTCAGCTTTCTGCTTTGCCAGGGACACACTTCCGAACAGCGCCTCCCGTACCGCTGCATCCGTCTCGTAAAGTGCCTCGGTTTCCCGCCGGCCCGCCGCTCGAGCCAGATCCGCCGCGCGGCCGGACATCTTCCGGGCCTCCGCCAAATGCCCGGCATAAGCCGCTGTGAAGCCTTCTGCGTTGGACATCCAGTCATCCACGCCGGGCTTTTCCTCTGCGTTGGAGGCTTCGTGCTCCATTCCCGTCCTGTCATCCTTCAGGAAGGCAATGAGGTACCGCTGCACGTGGAAATCAGGGATATCAAGTGAGCGCTCGGACGCGCGCTGGAGGGTCTTCTCCGCTTCACGGATGCGCTCAAGTGCTACGTAGTCGGCAGCAAGAATGCTGTATCCGATGGAGAAGTCCGGGTCGCCTGCAAGAGCGATCTTGACCTGCTCGACCGACTTCTCATATTTCCCCAGTGAAATGTAGACTCCCCCTGACAACAGCGCGTGAGGCAGCCAGGCACGCGGATAAGTTTGCGCCCACAAGTTGCAGGTCTGCCGCGCCTTGTTGAGGTTCCCGGTCACCTGCAAATCGTAGGTAACGGAAATGAAGAACCTCTCCTGGTCGCTGGCGTGATCCAGCAGCTGATACGCCCTGCTGGTGTTCTTCACAGACAGAGCCGATTCGCCGATGTCGCCATACATGCGACCGAGTGCCGCGTAGGCAGAAGCGAAGTTCGGGTCAATCTCGGTGGCCCGCTGGAACAAGGGTACGGAGGCTGCCGAACCCGATGAAAACGAGACTTGCCAGCCCGCACTGTAGGCTTTCAGGGCATCAAGTGAGGGCGTCGTAGCCTCCGCGAGCGGCGTGTCGTGGCTCTGAACCGTGGCGAGCGATTCACCAACACGGGTTCTGAATCTGCTTGCGATTTGACTCAAGGCGTTGAGAACGTCTTCTTTTCTTGCGGCCTGCGCCTGCTCCTGGTCCAGAACATCGCCGCTGCGGCAGTTCTTAGCGCGTAGCGTCAACACGTACTGGCGGCCAAGGCTGACAATCGAGCCATCGAGAACGGCAGCGCTCGCAGTTCGTTCGCAGATCTCACGGGAAACCTCGGGTGTCAGTCGTGTGTCCGATGCCTTGCCCATCAGCTTCAGCATCTGCCGGATGCGATCGTCCGAGACAAGGCTGAGAAAAGGCGACTGCTCGAGTTGTGCCGCCAGGCCCTGGCGCAGCGTGTCGTCGAAGACCGGATCGCCGGTCGAGTTCGCGAAATCTGCAAGGACGATGGTGTCTTTCTCAGTGAGTGCTGGCGTTCGAGGAAAGAAATAGAGGTAGGCGGCCAGTCCGAGCGCGGGCACAGCCACGGTAGCGGCAACCAACCCCCAATTCCTTCTGACAGCCGTGCGGCCGTCGGTCGTCGGGCCGCCGGGCGGCGGCCGTTCGACTTCGGAAATCTCGCCTATGAATCGGTAACCTCTCCCCGTGACGGTCTGGACAAAGCGCGGTCGTTCGGGATCGTCTTCGAGGACCTGGCGAATCTTCCGAATCGCCGTATTGATCGCGTTATCGGTATCGAGGAAGACGTTCTTGCCCCAAAGCTTCTCGATGATCTCTTGTCGCGTCACCAACTGGTCGCACCGCTGCGCCAGTAGCAGCAGGACTTCCAGGGGGATTCGTTCCAGCTTCAGCCGGCGCCCTGCGCGTCTCACTTCATAGGCGCGAAGGTCCAGTTCGAAGTCCTCGAATCTGAGGAGGTCGGCAGACAAGGTTGATCTCTCCCCGACGTACCCGTGGTTTCAACCCCCCCACCGGGGTTCGCGGCCGATTCCACCGGTGTATTCAGTACCTTACAGAACAATGCAGACGAGTACAGCGTTCTGCATGGATCCTCCAGACGTTCTCCATTGCCTTCCTGGTCGAAGCTGAATGATTGTGCACCGCGCGGCAGGAAAACCCGAGCACCTGCTGACGGAAACCAGCGGAGGACGCACCGTGAGAACCCTGATGCGCCTGATGATGCGCCGCACGCTTGCCGCGGTAACCGTAGGGCACAGACAGATTGCGCAGCAGGCGCCTGATGCGTTGGCGGCTCAAACCCCTAAGGGAGCCGTGGCCCTCGGCGGCGCGGTGCCGCACCCGAGGAGTGTTCGTCCCGATGACCTGTTCTTTTCTGCCATGGCCGCGGTGGCGCTGATTGCCGTGCTGGTCGGCTTTGCCCGCACTTACTTCCTGGCGGGGTTGTTTCGGGCACCGCTGCCAAACATGCTGGTGCACATCCACGCCGCTGCCTTCACATCGTGGATCGTGCTCTTGATCGCGCAGATCTCGCTGGTCGCGGCGCGGCGCGTGGATCTACATCGTCGGCTCGGCCAACTCGGCTTTGTTCTCGCAATGCTCATGATCGTACTCGGTGTGCTGACTGCGACTGACAGGCTCGCACGCCAAAGCCTGAATCCGGGCGCGGATGGCATCGAAGAGGTGCGCCACCTCTATGCCGTATCGCTCGGCGGCATGCTCATGTTCGGCACTTTCATTTACCTGGGCTATCGCAACCGCTTCCGACCCGCTGTGCACAAGCGGCTCGTGCTGTTCGCGACGTTTTCGCTACTGGATGCGGGTTTCGATCGCTGGCCGGTGTTCGACCCTTACTCGCTGCCGCTCGTGAATCTGATCTGCTTTACTCCGCTGGTGCTGCTCACGATAGCCTATGACCGATGGTCGAGCGGCCGGGTACTGCCGGTTACGCTCTGGTCGACGCTGTTCCTCTTCACAGTGCAGCAGGGCCGTCATCTCCTGAGCGACACCGCTGCCTGGCAAGGCTTCACGATGTGGGTGCAGCTGCACACGCCATCGTTCTCTTGAGTGGCGATCGCGACGAGGGCCACCATGACCAGGTAGGGGGAAATCATGGCGACATGCTGAAACCCAAGTCCCAGAAGGTGCGGCCTCTGACATCCTTAAATGACCGATGGAGAACGTCAGAATGATTACCTGCGTCGTCGACTACATCGTTGATCCGCGCAAGATTGATGCTTTTGAAAGGTTCGCCAAAAGGTGGATCGAGCTCGTCAATCGTCATGGCGGCCAACATCATGGATATTTCCTGCCGTCAGAAGGGGCGAGCGACCGCGCCCTGGCGCTCTTCAGCTTCCCGAGCCTGGCAGAATACGAGCGATATCGAAGCCTTTTCGGCGTCGACCCGGAATTCATCGACGCTGATCGCATTCGAGACGAGAGCGGCTGTGTTCTCAGATACGATCGAAGCTTCATGCGCCCCTTGCTCAAAGGCGAGTGAAGAGAAGACCTCCTGAAAGGTGATGCCGAGCACAGCGCGCAACGGCCGCCGGATCGTCGAAAAATCCGATTACACGCAGATGTCGCGTTGCGAACTTGGCAGGCTTCAGCGAACTAATCCGGCTCGGCGCAGACGGTCCGCTGTAGGCGCCGTTATCGTCACAAGAGTAGCTTCGGTCGAATCGATTTCTTGCGACTTCGTTACGGTATCTATCGTGTAGATCAGTGTCGCGCCATGCGTCTCGTAGAGCTTCGTCACCACGTGAAGCGAACTCGTGAGCGACTGAAGCGGCGGTGCCGTTTGGAAATCCACGTAGGTCACCGGCATGCCGTACGCGCCGTAGGCAAAGTCCGTGGCCTTGTATACTGAATCGCCTCGCATGTCGTCGCTATTCCCTTGCCCATGCCCCATGTTCATCGACACTAGGCGCGTGGCGAGCACGGCATCGGCTTGAACCGATGCAGCCGCGCGCTCCACGTTCTCGCGCGTCAGGGGTTCCTTTGCGCTCATCTTCTCGCAGCTCGTGATCACTGTCGTGGAGGCGCTTTTGAGTTGGGATGCAAAGGTCGCCTCGAACGCGCACCTCAGATCGCGATCCGGGCTGACTCCGATGACAAGTAACCTTGAGTACGTCTGATTGTGGGGGGCCCCATCCTGCCACTGGCCTTTCACGGAAACGCCGGAGCATCCGCAAAGCCAGACTGCGAGGGTGAGTAAGCTCAAGGAAGCGACGGACCGGTAAGTCTTGTTCTTCTGGCAGCGCCTGGCGGTGCGCATGGTGTCCTCGTCTGAGTGAGAGATGCACCAAGTATAGTCGCTATTCGCCTGGCTGACACCGACAGCGGGCACTGGACCGGATAAAATACGCAGATGGGCGCGCTCATCAACCTGATGACTTCTGCGGACCTCGAGCGCTCCAGTGCTCTACAGTCGGCACTGCTGGCGCTAAACAACGAGCACGCACGCGAATTGTCATGGGCGGACAGTGCGCGATTCCGGCACCTCGTCGCAGTCGCGTTCTTTGCCGAGCGAATCGGATTTGCAGACGCATTCCTGATCGCATTCGATCAAGACGCCAACTACGACAGTCCCAACTTCCTATGGTTTCGCAGCCGGTACTCACGATTTGTGTATGTCGACCGGGTGGTCACCGCGCGGCAAGCGCGAGGCCGGGGCCTGGCGCGGTTGCTCTACGGGCGGTTGATCGATCGAGCCCTAGGGATGGGCCACGAGCGGATCGTGTGCGAAGTCAATTGTGACCCGCCTAATCCCGGCTCCGAGGCATTGCATCGCTCGCTGGGATTTCTCGCCGTTGGCGAGGCATTGCTGCCGACGGGCAAGCGCGTGACATACCTGGAGTTGCGAATTCGCCGCGAGAATCGGGACCAAAAGCCGCCGTAATGGAAGTGAGGAAGTCAATTTCCGACCTGGGCTCGCCCGGGAGCGAACTTAAGGATTTCCTCAATAGATTCAGCAAGTTAAAAATTGGCGTAAACGGTCATTCCCCCGAGTTCGCGGTGGTTCATCGGAGCGCGTTTTTCTGGCCTCAGTGTATCGCCGCGTGCGAAACGCTACTGCGCCATCATAGGGCGCGCGCTCCTCGCATATTCGCTGGCACATCTCGCTATCGTTCGTTTTCTCACCGATGTGATTCGTTCCTCATCTTATTACCCGTTCGTTGTACTCATCGAATGAGTTGCTGTATTCCTGCCAAGCGGTTGTAATTCGCGCTACCAGGCAGGGATCGAAGGGGGCTCTAGGCGATCGTCATGGATCTTGTCGAATATTTTGAGCGACAAAAACGGCGCTGCGAACGGGAGCTCAAGTACAGCGAGGCCCCGGGGTTTCAGCTGTTTGAAAGAACTCCACAGGGCGAACAGGACATCACGGAGCAGCATATCCAGCAATTGCGCGAAGCACGCGACGAATATCAGCGGACGATCGACTACCTCAAGGCGCGGGGCTGAACAGAGGCCACCCACGACTGGCTCACGAAGACTTCAGCGATCATCGATTCCAGGGCCTATGATGGAGGCATAGCGGCGAGACGCGCGTCCACCTCCTCTTACACAGCACAGAAATTGCACCATGACGGATGACATCACGACCCCGATCCTGCTGCATGCGACCCACTCGGTGAATGCGATCGACCTGCGCCGCGTCGGCGCGCACCCGGATTACTGGTACCCGGTCGCCTGGTCGCACGAGTTGCCGCCCGGCAAGGCACTTGGCCGGCGCTTCGCCGGCGAGCCGATCGTCCTGTATCGTGGCGCGCAGGGTCGCGTGTTTGCGCTCGAGGACCGCTGCGCTCACCGCCAGGTGCCGCTGCACCTCGGTGTAGTAGTGGGCGATCAGATCAAGTGCCACTACCACGGCTGGACCTACGACTGCAGCGGCACGTGTGTGAGCGTGCCCTACTTCGGCAAAGAGCGGCTGCCAAACGGCGTGAAGAGCTATCCAGTGAGCGAAGTCGACGGGATTGTCTTCGTGTTTCCTGGCGAACGCGCGCTCGCGCCAGGCCGCCTGCCCGCGAGCCTCGGCTCGTTCCGACGCAAGGACTACAAAACCCGCAGGCTGTACCGCGAGGTGGCCTGCCACTACACGTTCATGCACGAGAACCTTTTCGACATGAACCACCAATTCATGCATCGCAAGCAGATGGGCTCGATCCGCGCGCAGTGCCTCGGCCGTGACCACGGCGAGCAGTGGGCGCAGGTGGAATACAGCTTTAAGCGCACCGGGGGCAAGAAGTCGATCGGTGAGCAGGTCATCGTGGATCTCATGCGTGCGCGCCGCGAGAAGAAGAAGGACTTCCGCGATCACATGCGCATCCGCACGGACTACCCGTCGCAGAGCCTCAAGGTATGGCTGGGGCGGGACATCGATGAAACGCAGGACCCGGTCCTCGATGTGTGGCTCGGCTACACGCCTTGGGACTCCGAGCAGCGAAGTAACCGCACCTACGGTTACCTGTCGGTGAAGAAGCCGCCCATCCCAGGACTGATCGAGCTGGCATGGCCGTTCGTCACCTGGTTCACCGAGAACATCTTCCGCGAGGATAAGGAGATCGTCGAATACGAGCAGCGTGCCTACGATGCGCAGGGCGGGGATTGGAACAATGAAGTATTCCCTGCGCTGCGTGATTTGCGTGGCGTTCTGGCGCGCTGCGGGCGGCCGATGCAGCGCTGGCGTGAAGGCTGCCCCGGATCTCATGCACCGGAACCTTCTGGTCAATAGCCAGCGAACCTAGTTATTCACGAGACTCGGTTCGTCGCCATGGCGCGTCCCTACCGCCTCATGGCCAGCGTTTCCAAATACTCGTTGCTGATCAGGGTGTGGCTCTCGCCGTTGGTCGAAAGATTGCTGTCTGTCCAGAGCTGCTCCAAATCACGCAGGAGTGCGGCCTGTTTCGGGGCATCGAGGCGACCGAGCGCGAGCTGTAATTGGCCGGAATTCCTGGTGAAGAATTCGGCAGAATCAGCGGCGCTTCTCTGCAACTCCCAGCTAATGGCCACGACGCTGGTTTCGACAGCATCGAAGTGCGACTTCAGCCTGTCGCGCACCGTAGCTCCTTCTCCCCAAAGGAGAGGAGATATCGTGCTCTGAGGAGGCGGCGGAAGGTGTTGGCCGACAACCGCACGCATCTTCCCGCCAAAGCCGGACGGAGACCAGTTGGCCAAAGCAAGCCGTCCACCAGGCCTCAAGACACGTGCCATCTCCGAAACAACGGTCGCGGGGAGCGGAGAAAACATGATCCCGAACATGGAAACCAGCACGTCGAAACCAGCGTCTGGGTAGGGAAGCGTTTCGGCAAATCCCTCGTCGAAGCGGATCTGAAGTCCTTCGAGATCCGCGCGCGCTCGAGCCTCCTCCAGCAAATGAGGCATCATATCCAAGCCGGTCACCCTGGCACCGCGGCGGGCTAATGGGATGGTCACGTTACCCGTACCGCAGGCGATATCCAGCACACGCGCGCCGGATTCGAGCGCCATCCGGGCGACGAAGCCTTCCGCCTCAGAAGTGCCCATTTCCCTGGCTATTGCACCGAAATCACCGGCAATCCAGGGCGCCCGCATAGCCTCCTTCATTTGGTCGATGCTGGTGGCGGCACACTGCTGCGCGCTGCGGTATGGCACGGGTTTCAGTCAGCTTGACGCATCGACTCAACGAAAACGGCGCGCCACTGGCCTGCGGCGTATCTGAATGTCGCAGTCTCCAGCCATGATACGGCTGAGCGCGAGCTACCCTGAGTAACCGAGCCTTGGTTCACATACGCAAGCGTCGCGAGCGTGCACGACATTTCGATACGAGGGCTGGTTACGCTCCACTCAAAGTGCCGGCCACCCGCATGGGCTGATCGTACGAGCTCGAAGAAATCCGTTCTGCCGTAGCGATGACCGCTTTCAAACGCGACAAAGTCTCGGTCCGTCAATCGTTCCCAGCTCGCTTGGTCGTCATTCTCCAAAGCAGAAAAGATAGCCGCTTGAACGGAAACGATCGCTTCTGTCTGAGTCAGTGGCGCAGGACAGTGCTCATGGGCGGCGACCGGGGTTGCGATCAGCACCGTCGTCGCAGCGGCGCCAATGCTGATGATCAGATGCGTCATTGGAGGCATGGTTTCCGGGCTCCGCTTGCTCAGGTGCAGTCGTTGTGCAGGACACTCGGTGCGGGTGGCCCTTCGATGCACGGGATCGCACTTAAATACTCATAAATCGCGCGCAAGTCGTGCACAGTCATGCTCTGAAACACTGGCCAGGGCATGATCTGCAGGAGATTGCCATCAAACGGCAGCGTCGAGGGAAAGCAGTTGGTGGTGACGGTGGCAGAGCAAGGTGGATGGAGATGATCGAGATCCTCACCGGTCTTCATGATGTGGAGAAACCCGGCGAAGCTGCGTCCACCTTCGGGACGTCCCGTCTTGTCGGGCGTCAGGTTCCGAGACACGATGTGCGGGGTGTTTGGGGCGAGCGCGCCGAAATCCCGTCCGCCAGCGAGGTAAGCGGCGGTATTGAAGATCTTCGGTTGGCCGAAGAAGGGATTGCCACCGGCAGCATATTCCGACGTAGGACTCTGAGTGTGACAATCGTTGCAGCCCGCGACGGCGTTGACGAGATAGCTTCCGAGGCCCACGAGATCCCGGTCCTTGCCCTGCAGGTTCAGTGAGACGGGCGCTATTTCAAACCCAATACGGACTCGCGGGTCATGGACGTCACGGTCGTCATCCGCTCTGAGCGCGGCCGAGCCCGCCAGCGTCCCCGTGAGGAACAGTGCGCTGAGAACGACACGGGCTGCCGCAGAGTCCCTGAATGACCTGACTCGCATTGCTTCTCTCCTTGAAGGCTCTGTTCAAAAATTGTTTCGCGACCAACCGACGCGAATTCGTCAACAAGTGTACGTGGCCCTTCCTCGCGCCGCCGTTAAGAGCTGTTTAGGGGCCGCCATGTGGCGTAAGCACTCCTCGAGTGATCCACCGGATCAACGTAACTGATCGAAGTCGGGAGACAGGGAATCACACGGACAAGTTGCCTACATCGTGCTTTGGAGGGAGACCGTGATGCGCCTTCCTAGAATGCCACCGGGCCAACCGAGCCGTACCACGCAGCGACTTTGGTGGGATCCTCGCTATCCATATAAAAGAAATGCGTCGTCGCAGGCTTAACTGTCGGCTGACTCGTATCGTTTGGTTTCATGGTCACAAATCCCCGAAACACCTTGAGCGCGCCGGCATCCCAGTATTCGACTACTTCGTGATGAGCGGTGAAGCCCTTATCCACGAATGCACGCAGGTTGGCACGAATGGCTTCTCGTCCGTGCCAGTCGCCTACACCCAGGTGCGCTACGGCATCCTCCTTGAATCAGTCAAAACCCTTGCCCTAGGTCTTGTCATCGATCTCCTTCCAAAACGCCAACAGCTACGCCGGGGGTGCGGTCTTGGTAAATGTTCTCGTCTCGTTCATCGGCATCGCCTTACTTTCCGTCGAGTCGGCGGCGGGCTCCGCGCACGCGAGGTAGCATCGCGGCCGCGGCCGCCGCGATGGAGGCCGCGAGGGCATCGCGGCGACTAAAGATCGTTTGGTTCACGTCAGACTCCCTTGCAGGAACATCAATTCATCTAGCCTGCGCGTCGCCGCTCGCCGCCCTCCGCTGGATCTCCCTCTTCCCAGGTGTGAGCCTGAAATGGCGCCTCGAGAGGAGGCTTGGTGATACTGCCGGTGTAGTTCGTGATCGTGGACGCGGCAACGATGGCAATGACCTCCAGGGCGTGGTCTTTGCCGAAACCGGCCGCGATGAATCGATCGACGTCCTGGTCATTGAGACGTCCACGTTTTTCGATCATTGTCTTCGCCAGAGCAGACAGCGCAGCAAGCTTAGCGTCCTTCGGTAATCGGCCCTCGCGGATGGCCTGTACGTCCGCCGGATCGATCCCTTCTTTCAGGGCGAGCGCCGTATGGAACGCCACGGCCCAAGTGGAGGCGTTCGTTACCGCGTCGGTGAGCAGAACGGTCTGGATCTGTGCTTCCGTGAAGTTGCCGCCATGCACGTTGCCAAAGACCCCGACGAGGGAGTTGATGAGAACTGGCGAGGTCGCCATGGCTCCGGCAATGTTAGGGATCATGCCGAACGCCGCCTGCAATTGCTTCAGACCAGGCTTCGAGCGCTCAGGTGCGGACTCGATCGTATGAACTGGAAAGTTGGTCATGTGCGTTACTCTCTGTTGACGTTGTGGTGGTGTCATCGCGATGTATGCTTGAGTGATCCGGGCAACTTAAATTTAGGACTGTGAGTTGAGCGGAGCGCGCCAATAAGCCCTCGGTTCTCGCCAACAGCGCTCAGTCGCCGATCGTGACCGGAACGGTAATGCCAAGCTTTGCGGCCACGCGCCGCGCCGTCTCTTCCCGACGCGCCGTAATGGCCCGCAGCGACTGCCGCTCCTGTTGCAGGATCGCGGGCGGCGCCGTCTCAGGTGTGCCGCAGTGGAAAGGCGGCTCGGGCGCGTACACCAACCTCAGTTGGATGGCCTGTGCGGCCTCGTCGCCGCGCAACTCCGCCGCCAAGCGCAAAGCCCCGTCAATGCCAGCCGTGACGCCTGCGGCGAAGACCCAGGCACCATCGATGACGACGCGTTCGTTGACGGGGATCGCGCCAAAGAATGGCAGGAGGTGAAGCGAGGCCCAGTGTGTCGTCGCCCGACGTCCCCTCAGCAGGCCGGCTGCGCCACAGAGCAGCGCGCCCGTGCACACCGAGAAAATATGACAGGCGCCTGACGCCTGCTGGCGGATCCAGCCCAGCACCTCCGTGTCTCCCATCAAAGCCTGCTGACCGAAGCCTCCTGGCACATGAAGGACATCCAGTGGCGGCGCATCGGCCAGCGACGCATCGGGCGTGAGCCACAAGCCTTTTAGATCGCGCACCGGCGTCGCTGCCTTGCCGTAGATGCGGTAGGTCGCGTTCGGGATACGGGATAGCACCTCGAACGGTCCGGTCAGGTCGAGCTGATCGATGCCCTCGAACAGGAGGGAACCGATCTGCAGATGGGTATCATGGGGGATCATGTGAATCTCCAGGTCTCGAGCTCAATATGGACAGGACAAACCTACTTCCGTATGGACCGTCAGACGCGCCAAAGTCCCCTCGTTCCTCGCCAAACGCGGTCCGCGTCATAGAGGTGCTTACCTATCCGGCGGTAAAGCTGCTCGATGTCTCGGGTCCGGCTCAGGTGTTCGCTACTGCCAACGATCGCTCCGCCGCGATGGGGGGAGCGCGGCCATACGTGCTCAAAATCGTGGCGCAAGGCGGGGAGGGCGCTACGACGTCGGCCGGAGTGGCGCTGGCAGCGGGTCCGCTTACGCAACGCGGTGAGGCACTCGATACTCTGTTGGTCGCCGGGGGCGAAGGGTCGGAGGCGGCAGCAGAGAATCCTGTTCTGATCGACTGGGTGCGGGAGCGCGCGTCGCAGGCGCGACGCATCGTCTCTGTCTGCACCGGGGCTGTCCTTTTAGCTGCGGCTGGGCTATTGGACGGGCGCCGCGCAGCGACTCACTGGCAGTATTGCGCCAGGTTGGCCCAGCGCTTTCCCGCCGTTCGTATCGAGCCCGATCCCATTTTCGTGCGTGACGGCCCAGTCTGGACTTCAGCCGGGGTAACGGCCGGAATCGACCTGGCGCTCGCGCTTGTGCAGGAAGATCTTGGTCGCTCCGTAGCGCTTGCCGTAGCACGCGACCTGGTCGTCTTTCTGAAGCGTCCCGGTGGACAGGCACAGTTCAGCGCCTCTCTGGCGTTGCAGGCAGCAGAGGACAGATTCGGAGCGCTGCATGACTGGATCAAGAGCCATCTCGCGGATGATCTTTCGCTGTCGGCGCTGGCCCATCAGGCGGGGATGAGCGAGCGCAGTTTCAGTCGGCATTACGCAGAGGCGGCTGGGCAAACGCCGGCTCGTGCGATCGAGCGGCTGAGGGTGGAAGCGGCGCAGAATCTGCTGTTGGAGTCGCGCCTGCCGGTCAAACGGATCGCGCTACGGTGCGGATTTGGTTCGGAGGAAACGATGCGCCGCAGCTTCCTCCGCCTGCTGGGGGTCACGCCGCAGGACTATCGTGCTCGATTCAAGTCCTGATTTCGCTTTGATAAGGCTCAACGAGATGGGACCGTGGCTGGGATGTCCCGCTCAACGCGACTCCAGTAGGTGTTGAACGCGAGAGCCGCCAGTGTAAGCCAGCTGTTCACTCAAAATGGCTGCGAGCATCCCGTTTTCGTTTACTGCCCCTCCGACGGTCTGCCGCACATCTTTCTCGCGCATTTGCTGCCAATCGTGGGGTTTACCGCCCTTGGCATGACCGCCATCCCTCACGCCCTGCGTCTGTGACTCGCGCCGCCAATACATAAATCCGTCGGGGGCGCGCGAAACCGCGCATAGGAGGTTGCGACGCATGCCCCGGAGGGGAGAGCGACTGGATCTAAGCCTCATGGGAGTATGAGTCGCACTCAAAGAGCGCACATCAGCCCGATCACACTGTCAGAGCGATATATGAGAGCTGAGAGAGATCACTACGAAGTGCGGCATTCCGGAACCTCAAGACATCAACAGGTCGCCGCTGCGAGTGACCTGACCGGTGCTGAGTCGTTGTTGCTCAGCCTGGTCGCCTCGGGCGTGGATACGTGTTTTGCCAATCCGGGTACGTCAGAAATGCATCTTGTGGATGCGCTGGATCGCACCTCCGGCATGCGGGCCGTGCTGTGCCTTTTCGAAGGCGTAGCGACGGGTGCCGCAGACGGGTATGCGCGTATGACAGCGCGCCCGGCCGCCACGCTTCTGCACTTGGGTCCGGGGCTCGCCAATGGACTCGCAAATCTGCACAACGCGAGGCGGGCCGAGTCGCCGATCGTGAACATTGTCGGCGATCACGCCACGTGGCATCGGCAGTTCGACTCACCGCTTACCTCTGATATCGAGGGTTTTGCGCGGCCCGTGAGCGTGTTCGTCCGCAGTGCGTGGAGCGTCGGCGAGGTAGGTCGCGATGCCGCACAGGCCGTGGCCGCGGCACAGTCCGCCAGGGGAGTTGCAACGTTGATCGCACCGGCAGACATCAGCTGGAGTCGGGGAGGGAACGTCGCGGCACCCATTCAGGCCACCACCCCGCCTGCGATCTCTGACTCCCGTATCGAGGCAGTGGCGGAGGCGCTGAGGTCCGCGCGCCGCCCGGCGATACTCATGGGCAGTCGGCTGTTGCGCCGAGCACCGCTCGAAATCGCGGGTCGTGTTGCCGCGGCAACCGGAGCGCGGCTCTATTGTGATTATTTCGCGCCACGTCTCGAGCGCGGTGCCGGCCTGGTTCCGGTGCGGCGGCTGCCTTACCTTGGCCAGAGCGTCAGCGAGCAGCTTGACGGAGTCGATCTCCTGCTTCTGGTCGAAGCAGATCCACCGGTCTCGTTCTTCGCCTACCCGGGCAAGCCGAGCGAATTGTGGCCGCCGCGTGCCCGCGTTCTGCGCCTGGCCCGAAGCTCGGAGGACGGCATTGCCGCGCTCACGGCACTTCTGGGGATGGTGCAGGCAAACACTGCGGTCACGAAGCAACCCTTCGACCGGCCAGAAGTGCCGCGTAGCGCCCTCACGACCGTGTCTGCGGGCGCGGTGATCGCCGCATTGCTTCCGGAAAACTCAATTGTAGTTGACGAGAGTGTCACCTCGGGTATGGAGGTCCAGCCTTTGTGTCAGGGCGCCGCTCCCCATGACTGGCTGTCACACACCGGTGGCGCGCTCGGCCTCGGGCTGCCGATGTCCGTCGGCGCTTCCATCGCCTGCCCGGACCGTAAGACGCTTTGCCTGGTGGGCGATGGAAGCACCATGTATACGCCGCAGGCCCTTTGGAGCCATGCGCGCGAAAAGCTGGACGTGGTCACCATCGTTTTTTCCAATCGAGCTTACGCGATTCTCGGCCGCGAGCTGAAACGTATCGGTATGACACCCGGACCCGCGGCTCTGTCGATGCTCGACCTGGGGCGTCCGCGGCTTAGCTTTACTGATTTGGCGCACGCGATGGGCGTTGAGGCGTGCCAGGTCGACACAACCGAAAGGTTTGCCAGCGCACTCCGCTCGGCTCTAACAAACCGCGGCCCGCGTCTGATCGAGCTTATGATCCACTGACGTGCTCACGTCTTCCGATTCGTTGCCGCTGATCTGTCACGAAACTGAAGTTCCGGCGAATTGAAGAACGCCGCGCCGCACGGCGAGGCCGTGCTGCTTCCCCTGCACGGGCCGCGCCTTCAGAATGACCATCGGGATGTTTCTCCTCCGGGGAATTACTTCATACCGGACAGTATCCGGTAACAGGGGCTCTGTATGCGAACCGTAGTTGCCTTGCGCGAGACCGCGGCGAAACTTTCCGAGTACTGGTCACCGCGCATCGTGGGTGAAGTGGACGATTCGTACGTGAAAGTTGCGAAAGTCAAGGGAAGTTTGACATGGCACAGCCACGAGCGCGAAGACGAGCTGTTCCTGGTGCTGCAGGGACGGCTGCGCATTGAAATGGAGCACGAGTCTGTGGAGCTCCGAGAGGGAGACATGTTCATCGTACCCAAGGGAGTGCGCCATAACCCGGTCGCAGCAGAGGAGTGTCATATTCTCCTCTTCGAGCGCAAGTCCACGGCGCACACCGGAGATGTGATCACGGAAATGACCCGATCGACCGAAGAGCAGTTGGGGCGGGATCTTTAGCGGCCTGCGAACGCGGGCCATCCTTTCACCTCTTAACAGACATTGTCTGGAGTTGTTCGCATCTATCTGTCGGAATCCGGTTTGTCAATGCAGCGGAGTAAAGCGAACCGGCGACCAACGCAGGAACACAAGCTGGGGATCCATTCGCTTTTGACTCCGCCTCACCTTCGCGCGCTGGCCCGATGCTTCGTAGTGCAGAATTCATTTGTGACATGATCTGACTGCCAACCTCGCCACTCCTTCGAAGTGCTCCTCTCACTTTCGAGACTTGCACGGAATCACTAGCGATCCACACGAACAGGGTGGTGCTCTCTTTCGGTGTGAATATACGGACGAGCGATGCGGCGGCCTTATCCTCGAATGCCGCATGCTGTTCCATGTTTGCGGACATGCGAGCGCGGGTCGGCGCGCAGAGGTGACTCGCCGACTCAAAAGGTGCTGTCCAGGCTATCGCGGTAGCGCTGCCGTCGCGGTCCCAAGTAAATGTCGAATTGAGCCCGTGATCGAATGACCGATGGATTGCAACGGCCGGCCGGGGGAAAGAATGAGGCGATC
>Ga0306920_100001036_pt1 | contig 34222 bp, 32 predicted proteins | sample flu12Cox44000170_FD_204666 | JGI IMG/M metagenome (GOLD analysis project Ga0306920, IMG submission 204666) | Lab enrichment of tropical soil microbial communities from Luquillo Experimental Forest, Puerto Rico - flux4day.12C.oxic.44.000.170 (v2)... | ecosystem: Environmental > Terrestrial >...
CGGAGAGGAAAGTGCATGTCCCGCCGAACTGGTCAGGACGGCCACATCGAAGCAAGTGGTAAATGGTGGGTCGTTCGTTGGTGGATGGATGTTGAAGGGCAGGAAGCGAGAAGGCATATGCGAGCCAAAATATGCCCTATCTCCGGCCCTGGCCATCTGTCCAAATCTGAAAGGGAACGCCGCGCCCGTGAAATCGTCGCGGAGAGTGGCGCGGACACCGTGGAGCGCTTCAACAAAGTAGTGAATCAAGCCCAGGGTGTCACATTCCACGAACAAGCAAAATGGTGGCTGGACCACATCCAACGTCGTAAGCGCAAGCCAATTGCACCGGCAACATTGGAATTGTGGAAGGGCTGCCTCGAAAAATGGATCAATCCAAACATCGGAGATGTGCCGTTGGCCGACGCCAACAATAGCGCGCTCAAAGTCCTTGTCGCCAAGATGTCGGACGGTGGGTTGTCCCCAAAGACCATAACCGGCAACTACGTTCCCGTTGTAAAGATGGTCGTTGCGTCTGCCGTCGATGAGCGGGGCGAGCAAATCTTGTCTGGCAACGCTGTTTTTCTCCTGTGTTCCTAACCAATTTACTTTCAATAAGTTGGAGGCGGGGGGAGTCGAACCCCCGTCCGAAAAGCGCTACGCCGCGGAGCCTACATGCTTATCTCAGTTCGTTTGGTTCGCCAGCCGCGCTTAGAACGAGCAAGAAACGCACCCGGCTAGTCCGATGGTTCTCGCCCAAGCCTTACGGACCGAAAGGCTTGGGCCAGCTCACTGTACGACGCTTCTTGCCGGGCCCGTGAGCAAAGCCCGGGGAAGCGTGCGCTTAATTAATTAAGCTGCAAGTGCCAAGTTATCGTTGGCAGTTCTAGTTTCCATCCAGTTACGGGCGGGTGGCCCCCGGCATGCCTCCGGGACGCGACAGCTTCCGTCGAAACCGTGTCGCCCCCTAGCAACCTATTCTACCACGCGTGCTGTGTCGGGTCCTCACCAGTCGCGCTGTCCAAGCGTTCCTCACCCAATTCATTGCTATCGCCTAGTATAATGACGCTTTTTCAGCACGCAACCCGACTGGAACATACCACCAACCATGGAACTTCGCTTCGAACCTGCCACTTCCGCCGACCTCGATTCGATATTCTCCCTGATGAAGAAAATGCAGGAGGCCGATCCTTGGTCGGAGCCCTTCCACGAGCACGCGGTCCGGTCTAACCTGACACAGCTCCTGCAAAACCCGACCTGTGGCCTCACCTGCCTGGTTTGGGATGCCGAACATCCCGTCGCTTACCTCGTGATCTGCTTCGATTACAGCCTGGAGTACCGCGGCAAAGGTGCCTGGATCGATGAGCTATTCGTCGAAGCCTCCCACCGAGGGCAGGGAATTGGCACTCAGCTCCTCGACTTGGCCGAGACCATCGCCCGCGAGCATCAAGCCCAGTTCCTCCACCTCGAGGTCAGCCACGGCAATCCCGCTGTGGAGCTCTATCGCCGGCGCGGCTTCGTCGACCACCAGCGTTACTTGATGACCAAGCCTCTCAATCCTTGATTTCTCCCCCGCGACCACGGAACCCTAACCCTTCATCACCAGTTTAGGCACAAGCTCCCCCACGGCAGTTGACGCCCCGCCCGCCTCACCGCAAAATGAAAAAAGGGGAGAATTGTGGGCAAAACACCCCTGAAACAGGGTATGTCACCAGAACCCAGCGCCGTCGAACTCGCCATTGCTCGCGCACTCCGCGACAACCTTGAGCGTATCCAGCGTAACAGTGACGAACTCCAGCAAGCCGTCAGCGACGTGATTGCCGCCTGCTCCAGCAGCAAACCTACGAATGCTTTGCCTCCCATGCTGCGCGCTCAGACCTCGGCCGCTTCGCTCTCGGCCGCTCTGGATGTTCTTTCGCGCTTCATCGCCATGGCCATGCAGCCGGGCCCGCGCAGTCCCTTGGAGGAAAAAATCACACAGGCGATCGGCGTCGTCGCGCCGGAAACTCCTCCGGCCCCCGCACGCTCCCTTCCCCGCGTACCCGAATCCCAGGCCGCCACCCCTGCCTCCTCAGTGCCGGTGGAGCCTCCGGTGCATGACTTTGCTCCCACGCATTCTGCAGAATCTTCGATAGAATTAGAGACAACCGATGTTCCGGTTGGCGCGCAGACGGAGTTCGACATCAATCAGTTGACTCCTGAGGAGCAGGAACTTCATCGTCGCGCAAATCGCGTTGCCAAAGTTTCGATGCAGGATATTAAGATGTTGCGTCCGGAGCAGGTCAGACTCGGCCGCGAACACAAAGACATCTGCATCCGGTTGAAAGACGACATTGAGAAAGCCCATCGAGAGTACGATCGTAGATTCAAACCCATCATGGACCACCCGGTGGATTACTTCTATCGGTGGCTGGTGGAAATTCTCGCCGACGGCGATCCCGCAAGCCTCGGCGAGTATCCATACGCCACGGCCAGCAAGTCGCGGTAGCGCCGAAACGATGCGCCTCTCCGGTTCGCGCATAGGTTGGCTGGCTCTTTGCGCGTGCCTCGCTTTCACCTTCACCTTCGATCTTCTCGCTCAGAATCGGCAGCACAAAAAGAAAAAGCCTGCTCACCCGAAGTCGCCCGCCTGTCAGACCGGGTGCAAGCCCGATACAACTTCACCCGCTCTCGACGCCGCCACCCCCGAAGACGCCGCCGCGCAAAGAGACTTGGCTCTGATGGCTCGCGATATGCATCACGGCACGCCCGGATCGTATGAAAAGCTCGCCGCTTTCGCTAATAAAAATGCCTCCAGCGTCTGGGGACAACGCGCTTCCCTTGCTCTCGGCTACGAAGACTACACGAAGGGCCGTGTGCCTCAGGCCATCGTCTGGCTGCAAAAAGCCCAGCCCGACACCCTTCTCCACGAGTACACTCTCTTCTGGAGCGCACAGGCCAAGCACGCACTGCACCGGAACCAGGAAGCCCTCCAGGATTTCACGGCGCTTCTCAAAGACTACTCGGGCACGGCTATCAAAGAACAGACTCTCGAGGCCTATGTTCCGGCGGCCCTGGAGGCCGGGCGAGCGCAGGACGCGCTTGATGCCCTCTCGTCCTATTCCCCCGTCGCTTCGAAACCGTCGCTTCTCTCGGTTCGCGCGCGCGCCTACGAAGCCGCCCACAAGCCCGTGCTCGCAGCAAAGGACTATCAGGCCATCTATTACAAGTTTCCCCTCGCCGATGAAGCCAAGGACGCTGCAAGCGCCCTGCCGCGTTTAACCAGGGAACTCCGCAGCGAGTTTCCCTACGCCACTGCGGAAATGCAGAATCAGCGCGCGCAGGCTTTTTACGACGCTCACAAGTGGAAAGAAGCCCGCGTCGAATTCGAAAAACTCACCTCGATGTTGAAAGACCCTTCGAATTCCGTGCGTCAGCACGCCTTTGTCCGCACCGCGGAGTGCCGCCAGCATCCCAAAGCCGCTCCTTACCTTTTCGCCAGTCTCAAGACCACCGATCCCGAAGCCGATGCCGAACGCCTCTATTTCCTCTCTCAGGCCTACCGTTCCGAAAAGAACGAGGCCGCGATGCTCACCAATATCGAAAAGGTCGCCGAACTTTACCCCGGGAGCCGCTGGACCGAAGATGCGCTTATGGCTGGCGGCAATTATTACTGGGTTGAGCTCGATCGCGACAAGGCCGTCCACTACTACGAACGCATCCTCGACTCCTTTCCCGGTGGCAGACATGCCTACAACGCGGAGTGGCACATCGCGTGGGTCGCTTATCTCGAGCACCAGCCCTATACCGACGAGAAAATCACCACATTTCTTCGCAAGTATCCGTCTTCCGGCGCCGCCGTAAATGCTCTCTACTGGCTTGGCCGGAATGCCGAGCGGAGCGGCAATCTCTCCCACGCCCGCGCCTACTACCAAAAGGCCATCGATCGCTTCCCGACAACTTACTTCGCCTACGCCGCGCAGGCTCACCTCGACAAGCTTGGCTCTGGCGACGAGGACCCGCCGGACTATTTCGCTCAGCTTCCGCCTGCCCCGCCTCTTCACCCCTTCGACGAGCCCATCGCCCCCACGGTGGCGGATCGTTGGAACCGCGCCCAGGCCCTTCGCACCATCGCTTTCGATGGCTCCGCGGAACTCGAGCTTAAAGCGGCTTATGCTGCCACCGCTTCACCCCGTTTCCTCGTCGAGGCTGCTCAAGCCGCTTTTGATCAGGGACATTTCGCCAGCGGCATGAATTATGGCCGTCAGGCCGTCCCTAGTTTTGATTCACACAAATTCAGCGATGTTCCCGTCTCCGTCTGGAAAGTCCTTTTTCCTTTTCCTTACGAGAACACCCTTCGTCGTGAAGCCGAACGCAACGACTTCGATCCAATGTTTGCAGCGGGACTCATTCGCCAGGAGTCCACCTTCCAGGCCGACGCGGTCTCTCACGCCAACGCCATCGGCCTGATGCAGATCCTTCCGAAAGAAGGCCGGCGACTCGCCAAGGAGCGCAAGGTTCGTTACACCAAGGCTTCCCTCTTCGATCCGACCGTCAACATCGAACTTGGCATGCTCTACATCGCCGACCTCACGCGCTTAACTGGCGCGCCCGAGTATGCTGCCGCCGCTTACAACGCCGGTGAGGACCACCTTGCCCTTTGGAAGGCCGAGCGCGCTTACGACGAAATCCCCGAGTTCGTCGAATCCATTCCGTTCACAGAAACCCGCGAGTACGTCCAGATCGTTGTCCGCAACGCCGCGATGTACCGCATGATTTATGGCGAAGGGAATAAGACCAGCGCCGCCGTCTTCAATCACACTCCCTGACAACCATCTGTGGTGTTCGATTCCGGCCCTTCCTCCCGCAGGCACGCGGAGGGCCAGCGTCGTTTGCTGGCTTGGAGGCGAGGAATCGTGGCACGCTCGAAACCGGATCGCGGTCGTCCCCAACCTCGCATTGACTTTGGCATAGAGTCCATCCCCTTGAGAAATTCTTGAGCTTTTCTTTAGTTTTTCTTGACTTTCGGCGGCGGTGTTTCTGTGTATTCTCGCCCAGCAGTGTGGGCCATTGCCTTATCCGCAGCGGCCACCTACTCGGGGTCGTTCCGCAAGGGATCGGGTCTTGGCGCTGGCCGAGTCCGGGCGGAGTTCGGCGAACCGTGACCGTTCCCTTGCGGCGGACCCGCGATGCGGCTCTGCACGTTTAGACGTCACCCTATCAGGTGTTTTTGGAGGAGAACTACAATGCCTGGTCCACGATTCAAGATCTTCCATAGCTTTCTGATGCCCGCGCTTCTTGTCGCGAGTGTCGTCACACTCGGTTTCATCCCGACAAACGGCGAAGACGACAGCTTCAATCGCCCCGGTAATACCCTGATCGCTGACCAGTTCAACAATCGTGTGATAGAAGTCTCGCCAAACGGCAGAATCGTCTGGCAATTTGGCCTGGGTCCGGGAGACTTCTCTGCGAATTCCATCATCGGTACGAACGATGCGCAACGCGTCGGCGCGCTCACTCTGATGGCCGGCACCGGCACGCCCGGGGGCCAGCCCGAAGCACCCAACTGCACCAATGCCAATCCCGAATTCAATCCCAATACCAACAGCTGCCCCGACAACCGGGTGATGTTGGTGAACCGCGCCGGAGTGATCCTCTGGCAATATGGGACGTTCGGCGTGGTCGGCAGCGGCCCAAATCAACTCAGTACTCCGGTGCAAAACACTTGGCTTCCGCGTGACGACGATGAGGCGAGCGGCGTCCCGGGAGTTCCGCCTGGCCATGTGCTCATCACAGATCAGTCGAATGCGCGGATCATCGAAGTCACTTTAGACAAGCGAATCGTCTGGTGCTTTGGCGGCACCGATGCATTCTGCGTCGCTCCTGGACAACTCAACAATCCGAACTGCGCCGAGCTGTTGAAGAATGGCCACATCCTCATCTGCGATGAGAACAACAACCGGGCGATCGAAGTCACCCGAGACGGACAGATCGTATGGCAATACGGCAGCGGCGATCCGAACGTCAACGATCCAGTGAGCGGCGTAGCTTTTGCCAGCCGGCTGGAGAACGGCGACACGCTGATCACCGATTCGAATCACGCGCGCATCGTCGAGATCGACGGCGGCAAGAACGTAGTTTGGGAATATCTCACGAACACGGATCCCAACAGCAACCAACGGGGTGGCACGGGCCCGTTGCCGACGCGCGCCCTTCGGCTAAGCAACGGCAACACGTTGATCAGCGATCAGTACAACCACCGCGTCATCGAGGTGAACCACGACAAGCAGATCGTGCGCACCTTCGGCTCGCTAAACTCCCTCGGCTACGATACCCACAGCGTTGCGGGTGGGGGACTCAACTCGCCCTACGACGCCAAGCGTATCGGTGATTACACGGGAATTACTCCGCCTTTTGACAACGAGAGCGACGCCGACAACAACCAGCCCTGATTTTCCTTGCCGCATGTACCTGACTCCGGGGCCCTGCATGATCACCCATGCGGGGCCTCGGCCGTTTCTCTTCCATTTTTCAACCTTGGTAGCGCCTGCAACCTCCCGTTCCCTCTAGCGGGCAGTGACTGTGCCACCTCCTGCCGACGAATGCACGATTCGCCGCACGCGTCATCCCGAATTCCCGAGGTTTCCCGGGGCGAGGGACCTGAGATCTGATTATCGATATCTGATATTCTCTTCCCCATGTCTACCGCCGAAACCAACATGTCGCACATCGCGCGACGCATGCTTTCCGCCAAAGCCGAGCAGTTCACCGAATCCGTCATCCGCGAAATGACGCGCCTGGCCATCAGGTACAACGCCGTCAATCTTTCTCAGGGGTTCCCCGATTTCGCCGCCCCTGGAGAGGTCAAAGAAGCTGCTCGCCAGGCGATTTCAGACGACATCAATCAGTACGCCATCACCTGGGGCGCTAAGCCTCTTCGCGACGCCGTCGCCGAAAAATTTGCCGCCACGCAGGGCATCACCTTCGATCCCGAGCGCGAAATCACCATCTGCTGCGGCTCCACCGAAGCGATGATGTCCGCCATGATGGCCATCATCAATCCCGGCGACGAAATTGTTGTATTCGAACCCTTCTACGAAAACTATGGCCCCGACGCGATTCTTTCCGGCGCCACGCCGCGTTTCGTCAAGCTCCGCCCGCCCGATTGGACGTTTGACGAAAGGGAACTAGCCACTGCCTTCGGGCCCCACACGAAAGCCATCATTCTAAATACCCCTAACAACCCTACCGGCAAGGTCTACACGCGCGCAGAGTTCGAATTCATCCGCGATCTCTGTGTTCGCTGGAACTGCTACTGCATCACCGACGAAATCTACGAGCACATCCTGTATGACGGAGCCGAGCACTTCACCATGGCGCGCATCGACGGCATGCGCGATCGCACCATCGTTATCAACGGAATGTCCAAAACCTACAGTGTTACGGGCTGGCGTGTCGGCTGGGCGATCGCGCCTCCTGAACCCACGCAAGCCATCCGCAAGGTCCACGACTTCCTCACCGTCGGAGCCGCCGCTCCGCTCCAGCAAGCCGGCGCTCTTGCGCTGAAGCTTCCGCAGTCCTACTACAACAATCTCGCCGCCAGCTACGTCAAGAAGCGCGCCCGCCTCATGCGCATTCTCGAAACCGCGGGCTTTATTGTTTACAAGCCCCGCGGCGCCTACTACATCATGACCGACATCTCGCGCTTCCATTTTGACGAGGCCAAATATCCTGCCGACTCCCGCGACGCTTCCTTTGCGAAGTATCTTGTCGAAACCATAGGTGTGGCGTGTGTTCCGGGGTCGAGCTTCTACAACAACCCGCAGGACGGCGCTGCCCAGGTCCGCTTCACCTTCTGCAAAAAAGAAGAGACCCTCGCCGCCGCCGAAGCCCGACTCGCCCACCTCCACCCTCCCAGGAGGACGAGTGGCCCTTGCGCTGAGTGATCGCCTTTCCCGCGGACTCGTTGGTCTTCTTGGGGGGGGACGCGCTTGGCGTCCCCTATGAATTCGCTCCTCCAGCCGACTTGCCGGTCCCCTGAAAATAGAGTTCCATCCGATCCCCGCTTTCCGCCGTTCCCATCCGGGAGTTCCGCCGGGTACCTGGTCAGACGATGGGGCGCAGCCACTCTGTTTGTTGTCGACGTTCTTGGAATGTGGTTCTCTCGACCTCCAAGTTTTTTCGAGGAGGCTGAACCGGTGGATTCCTCCACCCCGCTTCTGGATTGGTTCTACCAGGGGGCCTTCAATCCCGACCGGAAAATCTTTGACTGCGGCATCCAGACTCGTGCAGCCCTTCAGCGACTTTCCGTGGGTGTTCCGCCCGACCGTGCTGCCCCTGTCAAGAACAAGATAACGGGAACGGTTCTCTTATGCGCGCCCCTGCCCCTCGCCCTCTGGCATTCTGGATCCGACGAGGAGCTCTATAGGCTTGCGCGTCGCCAATCGCTTGTTACTCACGCCACCTGCGCTCGCAACTCTGCTGCGCTCTTTATGTGCTATGGGCCAGGGAATTGCTCGTCGGCAACAGCGATGGCTGGGACTTGGCGGAGGCTAACTTTCTCGACGTGGGGCACCAAGACAAAGCTATCACTCAAGAATCCGAGTTCATCCTTATGGATTCTCATCGCCATTCCGCGTGCGGCTCGGGATACGTTCTCAATTCACTTTGGTCTGCTCACATCGCCATGCGCGAACCGGACTACGTTTCCGTCGTCCGCGCTGCGATCGCCTTTGGAGATGACACCGACACAACTGCCTGCATAGCGGGCGGCCTGGCCGGCATTCGCGACGGCCTTTTCGCGATTCCCGACAATTGCCGGACTTCGCTGCGAGGCGCTGAAGTCTATCAACCCCTTCTCCAGAAGTTGCTCGCCATGAGGCGCGATCCCTAATCTCAAGCCGTGCACAACGCCTCTGTCGGTGAAGCCGTTGTCTTCTGTGGCAAGCGTCACAATACCTCCAATTTGGGTGTGCTACACTCGCCATCATCAGGGGAGGGAACCGACGTGGCGCTTGAACTTGCTCTCATCCCCGCTGGCACGCAGCTTGAAACAAACGGCGACGGCGAGCCTGTCAACGTCTCCGCCAGCAAGACTCGCGCGTTTCTCTGCCACCTGATCGTCTCCGACCAGATCGAGCAGGAATCTCTCGACGTTTCCATCTGGGGTTCCGCCGATGGCCGCGACTTCGGCAAGCGGCCCCTGCTTATACTTCCGCAACAGTTTTACCGCGGTACCACGAAAATGGTACTGGACATTTCGCTCCGCTCAGAAGTAACTTTCCTCCGCGCCAAATGGGTATTGAACCGTTGGGGGCGTGTTTCTCCGACCCCGATGTTTGTCGTAGGGTTGCGGCTCGAAGAGGTTCCGCCGATGTCCCGAGGTGCGACGACACGTCGCGCTGGTTTGACGTCGTCAGAAGCTTAGCGTCGCGTTCTGTGGGGCGCGGCTTACAGAGTTTCTTTTGTTGTACATAGGGGTAGGAGACTGTTGGTCTCCCCTACGCGCCGATAACTCCCTTTATTTTCAATTGGCTTGTACCTACGCTCGTCGATTATGTCTTGCAGCACGACGGGCACAAGATTTACGTCGAAGGTGATGTGACAAGTATCGGTGACATGGACCCGAATGCAAGCTGCAGTTTCCGACCATTGCCCACCTACGAATGCGAATTGCAGGGTGACAGCCTCAAGACGGCAAGGTTTCCACCCAGTGATTTGTAGTGCAAGGACGGCGACGAGCGCAGCGTGTATCTATACGTTAGCGAGAAAGGATTAACTAGAACGAACGAGACCCCCAACGGACAACGCCGTAAGGAGCTATTTGGTTGATTCGTGCAGATATTCGAGCGGCACGATGTCATCTTTTCTTTCTGAACCCGAACATGAAGCCCGCTGGTCGTCGAAAATCTGTGGCCGGATTTTCTGCCGTGCTCATGTTTTGTGTGATGCGGAAAATCAGCCAAGAGTAGGGCAGGGAACTGAGCAGGATTAATCGTGGGTCAAATTAGCACCCGAGCCCGCGCACAGAATGAATAAAGATACAGGATTTTGTTACTTGACGGCAGACAAGAGGCGAGCGTAATGTTTGCACCGCAAGGGGCAGGGAATCAGCGACGCGTACAAGACTTTGGCCCCGTGCAGTACAAGACTTGTACTAACGAACCATCACGAGCACGAAGGTTCAAGCACTTAGCGACAACGGCAAGAGAAGCTAAACATGGAGAAGGGCTTGATTTTCAAGGTTTTCGGCGCGTAGACGGCAAAGGGGTAGGAGACTGTTGGTCGGTTGCCCTGTGGTGGTCAGTCTCCTACCCCGCGAGTGGTCTTGCTTGTATAGACGAGTCATCCCGTACAAATGTTTCTCTGTTCCCCAAAGATTTTTGCAATTTAATCCCTTTTAATAGATTGGTTTGCGACGTCTCACTATCGAACAAGACATCCATTTTTTTGTATACGATTTACCCGATTTCCACAGTCTCTAGATACCTCGCTACTGATGCCTTCCAGCGAAAACTTCTCGTAATCGCTTGCTGCAACGATTGGGCAGCGGCCGGTTCTCCATGCGTCAGGTAGACTTCCTTTGGGGGAACCTGCAATCCCGTCAACCATCGCAGTAATTCACTCTTTCCTGCGTGCGCTGAGAACTGCCCCATCTCCACAATCTCCGCTAACACCGGCACAGTCTGCCCAAGCAAGTTCAGGGACTTTGCGCCTTCCTGGAGCGCCCGTCCTCGCGTTCCCTCGGCTTGGAATCCTCCCAGAATCACGCAATTTCTCGAGTCACCCAGTCGGTGCGCCAGGTGGTGTAGCACCCGCCCGCCCGTCACCATCCCGCTCGCCGAAATGATGATGCAGGTCTTCACGCTGTTGATCTGTTTCGATTCCTCGACGCTGCGCGCAAGGTGAAATTCGTGCACATTCAGCGGGTCGCCGCCGTTTTCCTCCTTTCGCGCGAATTCCACGTCGTGATCTTCTTTGTACTTCAAATACAAATCTGTCGCGCTTAACGCCATCGGACTGTCTATGTACACCGGCACTTTCGGAATCCGCTGCAAATCCTCCAGTTGTCGCAGGTAGTACATGAACGTCTGCGTGCGCCCGACGGCGAACGCCGGGATCACAATGGATCCACCGCGCTTCACCACTCTGTTTACAATGTCTCCCAGCAGTTGCAGTGGATCGCCGGCTTCGTGCTCACGGTCGCCATACGTTGATTCGCACAGCAACATATCCACCTGATTTGTGGTCGGCGTCTTCGGATCGTTCAGAATCGGTTGGTCGTAGCGCCCCACATCCCCGGAAAATACCACCACGCTCTTCTTGCCATTCTCGGTGATGGTCAGTTCCAGGCTTGCAGATCCTAGGATGTGCCCCGCGTCGTACGACTCCAGATGAAATTCCGGCGAAATGTCGAACCCGCCGCTTCTTGGCATCGGTTTCAGCAGCCGCAGCGCCGGATCAATGTCTTCGCTCGTGTACAGTGCCCGCGGATGTGCGTGCTTGCTCCACTTGTGTTTCTGAGCGTCTTGGGTCTCTTCCTCCTGCAAGTGGCCGGAGTCCTTCAGCAGGATTCCCACCAGTTCGATCGTCGCAGGATTCGCGAAAATTGTTTTTTTGTACCCGTCGCGCACCAGCACCGGCAGCCATCCCGTGTGGTCCAGGTGCGCGTGCGTGAGCACGAGGTAATCAATCGTCTTCGGGTCGACCGGCAGCGGATGCCAATTCCGCTCCTTCAAGTCCTCCAGACCTTGGAACAAGCCGCAATCCACCAGCAACTTCTTTCCCGCCGCCTCTATCAAGTATTTCGATCCCGTTACGCTTCCCGCCGCACCCAAGAAAGTTAGTTTCGCCATGGCCCCAGCATTCTACCCGAACCGGTCTTCTTCCTCCCAATTTACCGGCCACGTGGTTTGGTCTCGAATACCGAAATGTGCCCGCGTTTTCTCGGTATCGCCTAGCGGCGCCAACTAACTACCGGCTACGGACTGCGGCTCTCTCCAAATACCCGTTCACTTGGTTCTCCCAATCCGGTCCGGAACTGCGGTCCTGCTCCGCCATGTGCTGCACATGCTCGTTGCCTTCCTCGCTCAGTGCCGTGCGGTCGTACTCTACTTCCACCCGCGTCTGATTTCCCTCCGCCGTCAGCTTCAGACGAATCCTCGTGACCATCGCGTCCGGGATCACATAAACATACTGGACTCGGCCGGCCTTCAAATCGAACTCCGTATTCACCCACACCGACTTCGTGTGTCCGTGCGCCACGGTAAAAATCATCCCTTCGTCATCCGACGCTGGCGCGGGGTGAACAAAGAACGGATCCCATCCCGGCGCCCACACTCGCTCCTTGTCTGCGCCGAAAAGCGGTGCCACCTGCTCCATCGGTGCGTGTGCGGTGAAGGCAAATTTCTCCTCGGTATGCGCCCGCCGAGTGCCAGGCGTCTGATGACTGACAGACTCGCCACGAAGCGCTGCGTGCAGGTGCGCCACAACTCTGGGCAGCGCCATCACCACCGCTCCGCTCATGGCTCCAATCACAAACAGCCACACGCCCTTCATTGCGTTTTCTCCTTCAACTTGTGGCTGTCACTCGCTCGCAGCGTCAGGCCATAAATCTTCTTGAGTTCGCCGATCTGCCCGATCGATTCCTTCCCAAATGGCGCCTTGCCTTCGAAGGCATGCAACACGATGCCTTCGAGCAAGTCCCCCAGTGTGATGTCTTTCAGTTCCGCAAACGCCTTCAGCACCTTGAGCAACCGCTTCTCGATGCGAACTCCGGTTTGTACCCGTTCGACTTCAATCATGCGTACCCCCGTTTCTGTGCGATCTAGGTACATATGTACCATGATAACGGATGTGGGTCAACCCCTTGGCAGGTCTCTTCTCGTGGCGGCCGATGTGGCGCGAGAGTCTACGCCTAGCCGCGGGCAAGTCGGTAGTTTGGAAATCACAGCGGTTTCTCCTCATCGAACCGCACGGGCTGGTATGTCGATCATCATTTTGGCAGTCGTTGAGTATACTAAATGTCTGAACTTAGTAGAGAGACTCGTCTCCGAGGGTGTGTTAAGCTTTTCTCGGAGCCGGGAAAATTTTTCTTACCACCTTATGGAGCCAAACATGAATCGTCGCGTCACAGCGTCACCGAACAGCCTGGGCAAACGCGGCGGCGAGCTATCTACCGATGTTTACGACCAGCCCGGTCACTTGATTCGCCGAGCTCAACAGATAGCCGTGTCGATGTTCTACTCGACCATGGGCGGCGATGTGACGCCAGTTCAGTACGCTGTGCTACGAACTCTTCAGGACCATCCGGGAATTGACCAGGTAACGCTTGCGCGGTTTTGCGCTCTCGATACCTCAACGGCCGCAGATCTGGCCGTACGACTGGAAGAGCGCGGGCTTGTCAAGCGGATGATGCTAATGAGGAGCAAGCGCTTTCGCTTGCTTCAGCTTACGGCAGAGGGAGTTGCCCTTGTCAAAAGGCTGATTCCTTCAGGGCACGTGCTGAACCGCCGCTTGCTGGAACCGCTGAGCAAAGAAGAACAAAAGACCTTTCTGAGTCTCCTCAAAAAATTCGTGCATTTGAACAACGAGAAAAGCCGTGCCCCACTGAACCGCGGATTCGCGGATCTCCAGTTTAGCCAAGCAACCACAGTGGAATTCCGGCGAGGCCTCCGCAAGCGGCAGGCCTGAACAAGGTTGCGACGCCGTCACCATCAAGCTCACGCTTTTCGCGTGTCCCATTGCTCGAAGCTCCAATCTGCCGACGCCTGGTGCTCGACCAGTGCCGCAGACCCCCAAGAAAGCTTGGCAGCAACGGATGCGTTCGGCAACGTAAGCGAGTCCCAGGGTGTCTGCGCAGACATGCGCCCGTCCAGGTGGCGCGAAAAACTGTAACCCTTGGTCCAGACCACATCACGAGCCGCGATCCTTAAGTGAAGTAGGAACGAGCGGTATTGGACGCGCCGCAAATGCTTTGAAAAGATATGGCAAAATGTCCTCACGTTCCGTAAACTGAACGACGCTTTGCAAGGTAACGCCCACGCGGGATTGAGGAGCCCCGCAACGGGGGACACGTCTCTCGGATAGAGCATTCCGGGAAAGAGGAGAGCGGGGATGAGCGAAAGAAGCTTGGAGGACTTGTTACAAAGCGTTGGGAATCCGGTGAGCATGTTGCGCAATTCACAGATCGGAGCCTACGTCTATCCAGTGGTCCCTGCTGAATACTCAAATTGGCGCGACGAACAACGCGCTTGGCGGGAGACTGCGGTTCTTTTCGACCAGTCGCACCACATGGCGAATGTCTACGTGGAAGGTCCTGACGCGCTCAAGATGCTTTCCTATCTAGCGACCAACAGTTTCGCCAACTTTCCGGTCAATCGCGCCAAACAATTCGCTCCCTGCAGCTACGACGGTTTTGTGATTGGCGACGGCATTCTTTTTCATCTCGAGGAAAATCGCCTACTTTTCGTCGGGCGCGCGCCGGCTGCCAATTGGATTCAATTCCACGGCGAGAACGGGGCCCATAAGGTCAGGATCGAGAAAGACGAAAGGTCGCCTTCCAACGCACGGGGTAAGGCGGTCGTGCGCACATGTTACCGCTATCAGATTCAAGGCCCCAATGCTCCGCAAATCCTCGAGAAGCTGAATGGCAGGCCGCTTCCGGAAATCAACTTCTTCCATATGGATGCCATTAATATTGCCGGACGGAAGGTCCGGGCGCTCCGTCATGGCATGGCGGGCGCTCCGGGATTGGAAATTTGGGGTCCTTACGAGGAGCGCGAAGAAATCCGGGCCGCAATCGTGAGCGCCGGCAAAGACTGGGGTCTTCGTGAGGTCGGGAGCAGAGCATATGCGACAAACACGCTTGAGTCCGGATGGATTCCATCGCCTCTTCCGGCAGTCTATACGGGCGAAAGGATGAAGGCTTACCGCCAGTGGCTGCCCGCCGCGAGCTATGAGGCCACGGGCTCGCTCGGCGGCAGCTTCGAATCCAACAACATTGAAGACTACTATGTCTCGCCGTACGAGTTAGGTTACGGGCCGTTCGTTAAATTCGACCACGATTTCATCGGACGAGAAGCTCTGGAAGAAAGGGCGGCGGCACCGCAGCGGAGGAAGGTGACCTTTGCGTGGAACGCCGAGGACGTCGTGGGGGCGTTCGCGTCGATGTTCGAGCGGGGGGACCTGTATAAGTACATCGATCTGCCGCTGTCGAATTATGCTTCCGCATCTTACGACAAAGTGATGAGAGGCGGCAAAACCGTCGGCTTTTCGATGTTCAGCGGATACAGTTACAATGAGCGGGCGATGCTGTCGCTGGGCGTGGTGGACCGAGAAGTCGAGACGGGCGCACAGGTCAAGATCGTTTGGGGCGAAACGGGCGGCGGCTCGCAGAAAACGAGCGTCGAACGACACAAACAACTGGAAATTCGAGCCACTGTCAGCCCCGTGCCTTACTCGAGAGTTGCACGGGAAACTTATGCGAAAGGTTGGCGGACAGCTCAAGCGCTGAGCCGAGAGCGCGCTAGCGAGCGCGCTGATCGTTGATCCAATCGACAGTCTTGTGAAATCCGCCAAAAACGAAAAAATGCACGCCGGCGATGCTGAGCGGCAGCGACGCTGTACTTTCGGAGCCTGCCACAGTAGCGATATCCCGAATGATGGCTTCGCGACCCTTTTCGATTAGTAGCCTTGCAAATGATGGATGTTCGCTCAGCAAGTGCAGGGAGTTTCCAACTCCGCAGCGCACGGCGTAGCGCGCCAGGGTAATGAGCCCCGATGGGCCGACTAGGCCCACGCGTACGGGTGTGTCAATGCCTCGTGACCGAATCCGCTGCAGCCACTCGACGATCGGTTCGGACCTGAAGCAGAATTGTGTGTTGATCGAAAGCTGCAGCCTGGCGTCACGCGCGAAATTCACCTTGCCCTCGAGGGCTTCGTCCAGAGCGATGTCAGAAATGTTGGGGTTGCCTTCGGGAAATCCCGCCACAGCCATGCGGAAAATACCGGCCTTTTGAAACACACCCGTTCTCATCACCGCCAGGCTGCAGTCATAGGGTCCAGCGGGCTTGCCGCGGTCCCCGCCTACAATGAGAATGCGGTCAACATCCGCTTCACTCACTAGGCGGTTCGCAAACTGCTCAAGCTGGGCTGCGCTCTCGAGATGACGCGCACCTACATGAGGCACGGGGAGAAGACCGGCCCGGCGCAGCCTTGCTGCCGGGCCGACCATATCCATCGGGTTGGCGCCAGGAATCCAAGTGAGAAAAACTTCGGTCCCCGGATCGAGACGGTCCGTTGCTGCATCCACAACCTTGGAATCGCGCGGATTCACCTCAATCGAATAGCCGCGGAGCATTTCGGCGATACTGGGCAGAGCGATTCCCGTGGCGGTCATGTCAGCAGCTTTCCGCGGGGCAACCGCGCGTCTCAGCCATTGTCGGTTTTCATCCGACGAGCGGAGTGCGCAACGTTCAGTATACGGAACACGGTTCATATTGCCCTTGCTTAGAAAGGTCTGTCAAGAGGGATGTGTCTAGGGGGGGCGTCTCTAACGGATTCGGCCGCAGCGCCGGGAGTTTGCGTTAAGGTCGCATCCGCAGGTTAGGTTTTGCTTCGATTATGGAGTAGACAAACGCCCACCAAAGTGAGAGGTATATTGAGCATACTTAACATCCTTCCAAGGGCAGAGGTGGCCCATGCAAGATGAACCAGTCGTGGACGTGGCCCATTTGGGCCATTTAGAATTGCTAACTCCAAAACCGCAGGAAAGCTTGCGGTTCTTTGTCGACGTGATGGGAATGACCGAGAGTGGGCGGGAAGGCGAGTCGGTTTATTTGCATGCCTATGACGACTATGAACGCCACTCGTTGAAACTTACCGCGTCTCGATTGCCGGGCGTGGGACATGTGGCCTTCCGCACCAGGAGCCAGCAAGCGCTGGAGCGGCGCGTGCGCGCGCTGAAAGGATCAGGGTTCGATATAGGCTGGACGGAAGGCGATCTGGCACATGGCCCAGCGTTTCTCTGCCAGGACCCAGACGGCCACAAGATCGAGCTCTACTATGAAACGCAGTGGTATCAAGCGCCGCCCGAGTTGCGGCCGGCCTTGAAGAACCAGGCGCAGCGGTTTCCAGCGCGGGGCATCAACGTGCGTCGCCTCGATCACTGGAACGGGCTGGCCGTCGATATCGCGGCCAATCGCGAATTCTTCGAAACGTACCTGGGCTTTCGCTTGACCGAGCAAATCGTGATGGACGACGGATCGGAAGCGGCGATGTGGATGACCTGCACGAATAAGAGCTACGACTTCGCCTATACGCGCGATCACACTGGAACCAAAGGACGGCTGCACCACGTCACCTATGCGGTCAACAGCCGGGAAGAAGTGCTCTTGGCAGCGGACATCTGCCTGGAGAATGGCGTCTACATAGAGACCGGCCCGCACAAGCACGCCATCCAGCAGACATTCTTTTTGTACGTGTACGAGCCCGGGGGCAATCGCGTGGAGGTAGCCAATGCCGGAGCGCGATTAATTCTGGCGCCAGATTGGAGGCCGATTCGCTGGAGCGAGACCGAGCGCAAGAAAGGGCAGGCATGGGGCCTCAAGACGATCGAGTCTTTTCACATCTACGGGACACCACCTGTGGAGCGAGAGAGCAGCAAGGCATGAAAAGCGCTTGCTCACTTTGCCTCGCAGCAAATGCCGGCGTGATTACGTGAACGCCCCCAAAATTCACACGCAAAAGGCGCAAAAAGATGACTAGTAGGCGAACGGCAATGGTCGTAAGCGCGCATTCGGCGGATTTCGTTTGGCGGGCAGGAGGCGCGATCGCTTTGTATGTCGAGCGCGGCTGGGAAGTCACCGTCGTTTGTTTATCGTTTGGCGAACGGGGCGAATCCGCGAAGCTTTGGCGCCAGCCAGGAATGACCATGGAGACGGTGAAGAACAACAGGAAACAAGAGGCCACTCGCGCAGCGGAAATCCTGGGCGCAGAGACGATTTTCCTCGATGTGGGCGACTATCCCATGAGAATACAAGACGCAATTCTTTATGAACTGGTAGCGCTTTACCGGAAGATTCGTCCCGAATTTGTTCTCACACACTCACTCAAGGATCCATACAATTTCGATCATCCGCTCGTATCTCATATCGCGCAAGAAGCTCGCATCGTGGCTCAGGCGCATGGGCATGAACCAGCTACGCCCGTGATCGGCGCACCGCCTGTCTTTCTGTTCGAGCCGCATCAGCCGGAACAATGTGATTGGAAGCCGCAGGTGCTGCTCGACATCACTCCGGTGTGGCCCCAAAAATACGCTGCTTTCCAGGAGATGAACGCCCAGGAGCATCTGTGGCACTATTACGAACGTGTGGCTTTACAGCGGGGCGCCCAGGCCTCCCGCAATTCCAACAAGAACATCAAGTACGGCGAAGCGTATCAGCGCGTCTTCCCGCAAGTAACGGAGGAGCTGCAATGAACAGACCGGTGGTGGTCCGGCAGGTACAGCAGCCTCCTGCGGATGCGGTGGCGGCGCTCGAGAAATATGGCGTGTCAACGGTGCATGAAGCCCAAGGACGTTGTGGGCTGCTCGCTCGGTATCTGCGTCCAATCTTTCGAGGTGCGGCCATCGCCGGCCCTGCGGTCACTGTGTCCGTACCGCCAGGCGACAATCTGATGATTCATGTCGCGGTCGAAGTTTGCCGCCCGGGAAACATCCTCGTTGTGGCTCCAACCTCACCATGTACGGACGGGTATTTCGGCGAGCTGCTGGCCACTTCTCTGCGCGTCCATGGTGTGAAGGGACTTGTGATCGACGCGGGATGCCGCGACGTCAAGTCTCTAACGGAGATGAAATTTCCAGTGTGGAGCCGCGCCATCAGTTCACAAGGAACAGTCAAGGCCACACTCGGCTCGGTGAATATGGGGGTGGTTTGTGCCGGCGCCTTTATTGAGGCGGGAGACGTAATCGTCGCTGACGATGACGGCGTCGTAGTGGTGAAGCGGGCCGTCGCGCACCAGGTAGCCGCCGCTTCGGAGCAAAGGGTTCGCAAAGAGGAAGCCACTCGTGAGCGCCTAGCGCGCGGAGAACTGGGCCTGGACATCTACGGTCTGCGTGCAAAAATCAAGGAACTTGGCCTCGAGTACGTGTGAGGGAGGCGATCTTATGACTAAGCGATCGCAAACTCCGATTGCCTGCACGCTAATGCGAGGTGGCACCTCCAAGGGGTCTTTTTTCCTGGCAAGCGATCTGCCGAGCGATGGCGAGGTGCGGGATCGCGTGTTGCTCGCCGTAATGGGCTCTCCCGATGTTCGCCAGATCGACGGTGTTGGCGGCGCAGACCCTTTGACGAGCAAGGCGGCCATCGTATCTCGCTCTTCGCGGCCGGGAATCGATGTCGAATATCTCTTTGCGCAAGTTTCAGTGGACCGGCCGCTCGTCGACGTGACACCGAACTGCGGGAATATGCTCGCCGGTGTGGGCCCTTTTGCGATTGAGCGAGGTCTTGTCGTCTCACGCGATCCTGTCACTCCAGTCAAAATCTACATGGTAAACACCGGAAACATCGCCGTCGCGCACGTGCCGACACCGGGCGGCCTTGTGGTCTACGAAGGAGCAGCTTCGATCGCCGGCGTACCCGGCACCGCCGCCGCGATCCGTATCGATTTCCTCGATACCGCCGGTTCGGTATGCGGCGCACTCTTGCCAACAGGCCATTCGCTCGACGAACTCGATGGGATCGAAGCAACACTGATCGACAACGGCATGCCGGTGGTCGTGCTGCGCGCGGCGGATTTCGGGAAGTCCGGATACGAGACCCCTGGGGAACTAGACGCCGACCAGAGGTTCAAGGCGCGCCTGGAAGAAATTCGCCTCGTAGCGGGCGAAAGGATGGGTTTGGGCGACGTGCGGTCGAAGGTGGTTCCAAAGGTGACCTTGGTCGCGCCACCGCAAGGCGGCGGGCACGTGGCAACGCGCACCTTTATCCCGCACAAATGCCACGCAGCCATCGGCGTTTTGGGAGCCGTTACGGTGGGAACCGCGTGTGCGCTTTCTGGTTCGGTTGTCCGTGGTATTGTCTCCCTGTGCGAGGGCGCGGTGAAGCGACTCTCCGTCGAGCATCCCAGCGGCGAGTTTTCGCTCGAAATTGAGGTGGACGAAACAAGTGGGGGCGGACTAAGAGTCGTGCGGTCAAGCCTGATTCGGACCGCTCGCGCGCTATTTTGCGGCGAAGCGCTCGTACCAGCAAGCGTTTGGGATGGCTCCACTCCTCGGCTATCCTCCCCGAATGCGCGGCTCGTGGAACCTGCCTAGCCGCTCAAAGAAACCGTGGCGTCGGACAAACCGCTGGCTCCTGTTTTTGCGCGCAGGTGCGCAAGTCGTTACATTTCAGACGTGACCAAAGAGATGGCGGCGAAACCCATTCAGCGAATAGCGATCCTTGGCTTTGGCGAAGTCGGCGGTATTTTTGGAAATGATTTCGCCAAGTTGGGGATCGAAGTCTCTGTCTTCGACATTCTGTTGGCTTCCCAACGCCATCGCGAGCGTATCATGTCGAAGGCCCGGACCTGCGGAGTACAAGCCGAAGAAAGCTTGAACGATTGTTTGCGCGATGCGCAACTAGTGATCTCGGCAGTCACCGCCTCGTCAGCGGTCGATGTTGCGAAGGATGCAGGACCGCTCCTCCGTCCCGGGCAGGTTTTTCTCGACATCAACTCGGTCTCGCCGCAAGCAAAACGCACAGCCGCCGGCTACGTGGAGCGAAGCGGGGCGCATTTCGTGGAAGCGGCGGTGATGGCGGCGGTTCCGGGGCAGCGCCTGAAAGTCCCGATGATGCTCGGCGGCGCCCATGCCGCGGAGGCGGCCGAGCGGCTCCGATCGGCAGGGATGAATGCGACTGTTTTGAGCCAGCAAATGGGCGTGGCCTCGGCGGTGAAAATGTGCCGTAGCCTTATGGTCAAAGGGATGGAAGCGCTGGCGGTCGAATGTCTTTTTGCAGCGCGGCGGTACGGCACTGAAGGTGCGGTGCTCGAATCTCTGGCCGCCACTTATCCGGGCATGGGATGGACGGAACATCTCCCGGACTATTTGATCAGCCGTGTCGCCGAGCACGGCGAGCGCCGCGCTGCAGAGTTGCGCGAAGTTGCTGAGGCGCTATATGACGTAGGCGTCGAGCCGACCATGGCACTGGCTACAGCTCAGCGCCGGGAACGGTTGGTCTGCGAAATGGTTGAGCGGAAGCTTGCTTTCGAAGGCAACAAAGCGTTCTCCTGGCGGGCGCTTGCCGAGCGGTCGTCAGTGTACGAGGCCGGTCGAAGCGAACCTAGGCCGTGCGGGCGCTGACTTCTCTAGACGGCGATCTGCGTGTCGCCTAGAATCCCGTGTTTCAGATCGCGGAAGAGTCATCTTCTCAGCAGAAATAAGCAATCGAACCTCGGTCTCGAAGCGAAGACAGCGCTCCAACCTCAATGTGTCTCGGCGGTATCCGCTTCTTGCGTCGCCGCGGCCTTCTCTGGCGGAACCGGCATGGTCGCGAAGATGAGTGCGAGAATACCGGCGGCCGCAATCATCATATTGATTTCAAACGCTAACGTGTAGTTCCCGAAGACATCGAATAATCTCCCGCCAATCAATCCTGCAGGAGAGCAAAAGACAGCGGTTAAAAGCATTGCCATTCCATTCAACTCGGGGAAAGCCAAAGGGCCAAAAAAATGTGCGGTTGCCGTGTTCATGCAGATGAATGTCCAGCCGAAACCGATCCCGTACAGGACGGCGGCAAGGTACGCAATCCAGAGAGCCTGGGAATTAACGCTGATCGCCAAGACCGACCCAACGAAATAGCAGCACAGCCCTAAGATGAAGGCTGTGCGCGCTCTCAGGCGATCCATGAGCCATCCACCGATCAAGCGGCCCACCACGGCTCCAATGCTGAAGAGTCCCATGGCCCAAGCCGCATCGGAAGGTCGGATGCCTGCTCCCTTCAGATGCAAGAGCCAATGAGCAGTGAAAAAGAAAAACGGAAACTGACACGCGACCCCGCCGATGACAATCGTCCAATAGGCTCGAGTCCGATAGGCTTGGCCCGCCGTCCATGGGAACTGCGTCACCAGCGGCTGAACGACGGAGCCTAAGACCGAATGTTCTGAATCCGCTCGGCCGTCAGCGATTTGGCCCAGATCTTCCGGCCGCTCCTTTACGAAGAGGAAAGCGAAGATTCCGGAAAGAATCGAGACACCGCCGACAACAACCCATGCTAGGCGCCAGTTGCCTCCATTGGCTGCCAGGATCTTATTGACCAGCGGTGCACCAACAAAGCCGGCGAACCCCGAGGCACTCAGTGTCACGGCCATGGCCCTTCCGCGATAGCGCTTGAACCATCGTGTTACCGCCGTAGTCGCGGGAACGATCGTGCCAAAACTGATCCCGCTGCCGATGAACACTCCAAAGCCCAGCACATAGTGCCAAGGTCGCGAAGCCATCAACGATAGCCATAGTGCACCGGCCAGAATCACGGCAGAGCCGATCCCAAATGTCTTGCGAACGCCCCAGTTCGTAATCGACGCCGCGACGATCAGGGAGGGAAAACCGACAAAGAGGTTCAGCAGCGTGAATCCCAGGCCGAATATGCTCCGGCTCATGGTCATCTCTTTCAACATGTACGTATTGATTACTGTGCCGCCGTAGAACGGGAATCCCATGTTTAGGAAATCCAGGGACCAGAGCACGGCGACCAGCTTCCAGCCGTAGAACCCTTCTTCAGCGGGCATCCCGGGTTTAACCGCCTTTCGATTCGTCACGGTACAACGACTTTGTGGCACATGGTCTTGATCCGCTCGTCGTTTTGTGGGGAGTGAGAAAACTCGCCGAAGTGGTCGATTCGAAGGTGCAATCCGGCATCGCCTCTATTTCACTTGCAAGGATTCCAGATAATGAACCAGGTTGGAGATGCGCATGTTGACCAGCCCCTCGTCGCGGCCGCTCACAGCGGCAAAAAGGGGTCCCCAAACCGGCATGTCGCTGCTGCCGTGCGCCGGCGCTTTTACGCCGTTGCGAAGTACGTTCGAAACATAGTCAGCCGGAAATTTCCCGTCGTGACGCTTCGCCAGTGTGGTCAAATCCGGCGGAGTGGATTTCAGATCCGCGGTAGCAGGGCCTGCTCCCTTAGCATCTTTCCCGTGGCATGCCGCGCAGTAAGACTTGAACATTTGTTCCCCAGAAGCCGGTGTAACATTTTGGATTGGGGCCTTCTGCGCGGTCTTTTCTTTCTCCTGAGCTAGTCCGAACGTGACACTGGAGAGTACAACGGCAGTGAGCAGTACGATCGAGCGTGGGGCCGAATAAATCATGGTGACCTCCGTTTGCGGAATTCGAAAGCGTCTCACCACATGTTGCCGGGATTCCCGCGGTTTCTTATCATCGGTGTGGGAAATCCTTACTCTTCTAGTGTACGGATGCCGATCTGCGTCTTAAAACCATCAATGCCATAACCGTTCGGATGAGTTGTTTCAACTTATGAAACAATGTTTCATGTTGACTTAGCGGCGATTCTATCTACAATGACCGTTGCGTCAAGCGAAAAGTGCCCCAATTCGCTGCTGAAGGGAAACCTGCTTTTGCCCGCCGTCTCCATCCGGACGACAAAATCCCTGAGGCGTAATGTGGAACAGGCTGGCTCCAGCGAGTGCTTGCGACGGCCGTCCGCATTCTCTTGCACCGGGAATTTCCCGCTTATGGCCGTCACGCGCCTCGTCGGCGAATTGGGCTTGGATAAAACCACGGTATACCGACTGCTGATTGCCATGCCCCAATTTGAACTTGCACGCTGGACCCTCACCGAGCTCTCTCGGCGAGGCGAGCGAGAGAGCCGTTTGGTAAGGAATTTCACCGTAGTACTCCTAAGGCTTTAGGGTAGCGCGAGTCAGCGTTGCCAAATCTTGCGAAGGGCTGGTTTTACGATCCGTTTTCCCAGGAGGTATCAAATGGCATCCCAATACCGCGCCGATCATGTGGGGAGTTTTCTCCGACCGGCTGAGCTGCTTGAAGCCCGCGACAACGCCGCAAAAGATCCCGAACGTTTGCGAGCTCTCGAAGACCTGCACATCCGCCGTGTGCTCGCCAGACAAAAGGTGTTGGGCTTTGAATTGGCCACCGATGGCGAGCTTCGCCGCCGCAATTTTATGAGTGACTTCACGGAAGCCGTCGAAGGATTCGATATGGGCGACGCAGTGGCGAGAGACTGGAAAGCGCAAGATGCCAACGCCGCGCCAGTCGCCAGCGTGACCGGCATCGTCTACCAAAGACTGCGTCAGATGCGCTCGCTTACCGGGCACGAATTTCCCTTCCTGAAGGCCACGTGCGGCGTGGATATCAAAATGACTCTTCCAAGCGCGACACAATTCCCGGCCATCTCCTTTAAAACGGGGGTAACCGACAAGATCTACAAGGATCGCTCCGCGCTGCTCTGGGAGATTGTGGAAATCATGAAGAACGATCTCGCCAAACTATCGGCTGACGGGGTGAAATACATCCAGATTGACGCGCCCCGCTATAGCTATTATATGGATCCCAAATGGCGAGAGTGGATCCGAGCGGAACTCAGTCTGGATCCCGAGGCAGCCTTGGACGAAGCTATCAAAGCGGACAACGCTTGCTTCAAGGCCGCTCGCGGTCCCGGAGTGACGCTCGCGATTCATCTCTGCCGCGGCAATAACCGCAGCCACTGGTATGCCGAAGGCGGTTACGACGCCATCGCCGAAAAAATGTTTGGCACGCTCGACGTCGACCGCTTCCTTCTCGAATACGACGACGAACGGTCAGGAACGTTTGCTCCGCTGCGGTTTATCCCGAAAGGCAAGACCGTGGTGCTAGGGCTCATTAGCTCCAAGCTTCCTCGCATGGAAGATCCCGCTGTGCTGCTGAAGCGCATCGAAGAGGCTTCGCAGTACGTTCCCATGGAGTATCTGGCGCTGAGTCCTCAGTGCGGCTTTGCCTCGACGGCCGAGGGGAACCTGATCACCGAGGATCAACAATGGGCCAAGCTGAAGCTGGTGGTGGACACGGCACGCCGCGTGTGGGGCGGAGTAACCAGCGCCCGGGCTTGACTTTCGCGAAGTCGTGGCGAAAAATCCGCTTTTGTGGCATCGCGCCACGGAGCAAGTTGCTGTGCCATGTTTCCACGTTAAGTTGCATGGGACTTTCTTGATTCCTTATTCCTTCTGTTCGTGATTCCTAAGGAGAGAAAATGTTCTCAACGCCTTACATCGCCGGAAAAGCGATTGATGTTCCGCCGTCTGCCTTCACCGATGTGGTGAATCCTGCCAATCAAATGCCTTTTGCGCGCATTTTCATGGCCGAGGAACAACACATGCTCGCGGCCATCGACGCGGCAGATGCAGCCAAAGAGGCTTGGAGCAAAACGCCGCCGGGCGAACGGGAGCGCATTCTGTTCCGGGCGGCGGACGAATTGGAAAAAGCCACACAGGAACTCGTTGAATTGCTGATCGATGAGGCCGGATCGACGTTTGGCAAAGCGCATTTCGAAGTTCCTTTTGCAGCGAATATGGTGCGGTCCATTGCCGGAGAAGCCCGGCGCATCCATGGCGACGTGATGACGTCCGATGTTCCTGGCCTGATGTCCATCGCGATTCGCCGGCCGCTCGGAGTCGTTGCGGGAATTTCGCCGTTCAATTTTCCGGTTGTGTTGTCGCTCAAAAAAGTCGCTTTCGCGCTTGCCGCAGGCAACACCTTCGTGTTGAAACCCTCGGAGGAAACCTCCCTGATCGGCTTGAAACTCGCCGAAGTGCTCGAACGCGCTGGGGTGCCAGCGGGTGTCTTCAATGTGGTGCCTGGCGATGGAGCAAGGATGGCGCAGGTGCTTTATGACGATCCGCGCATCAAGCTGATTTCCTTCACCGGCTCGACGAAGGTGGGAAGAACCATTGCCACGGAGTGCGCCAAGCGCGGGAAGCGTGTGGTCTTGGAAATGGGTGGTAAGAGCCCCCTGGTTGTCCTGAAGGACGCCGACATCGATTACTCCGTGGATACGGCTTGTTTCGGGCTGTTCATTCACCAAGGACAAATCTGCATGGCGGGCTCAAGAGTTATTGTCGAAGCCCCCATCTACGAAGAATTTTTGAAGCGGTTTGCGGCAAAGGCGCAGACCTTAAAGGTCGGTGATCCACGCGATCCACACACTGTGATTGGTCCTCTGATCCGTTCGTCGCAATGCCCGATGATCGACAGAAAGGTGAAAGACGCGGTGGCCGCCGGTGCACGGTTGCTGTGCGGCGGAAAATACGAAGGGAATTTCTACCATCCGACAGTTGTGGCGGACGTGAAGCCGGAAATGGCGGCATTTCGTGACGAGCTGTTCGGACCGGTCGCGGCGGTGAGCAAAGCGAACGACGCCGACCACGCTCTCGCCCTGGCAAATAATTCAGCCTACGGGCTTTCCTCCGCCGTGCTCACCAACAATATGCAGCTCGCGATGAAATTCGCACTGGAACTTGAAGCGGGCATGGTTCACCTGAATGGACCCACAGTACACGACGAAGCTACGGTTCCGTTTGGCGGAGTGAAAGATTCAGGCATGGGCCGCGAGGGTGGGCGTTGGTCAATTGAAGAGATGACCGAAGTGAAGTGGGTGACGATCCAGGGTGGAAAACGGATGTATCCCTTCTAGCACGCTTTTGTTGGCCTCACCGCCTCAATTGCCATGTTATTTCACGGGGAGTAGAAGGGGATTGCCGGGCGAGAATTAGGGCGTCCTACAGACGCCCGCCCCAGCGAGCCTCGCATAAACATGGACACGAGGTTCTGCTGTTCACTCGGCCGGACGGAAAGGCACAATATCCGGAAGTGATGTTTCTCACCGCCGACTGTGCATAAGGGCGAGTGAGAGTCCAGCCGAATTATCCCGAGGCCCCGTTGTGCTGCGCGCGATGCCTCTTGCCCCAGGCAGACATCAACCGAAGAATTGGCCGAAGGCTTTCGCCGTGTCTGGTAAGCGAATACTCGACGCGCGGCGGCACCTGCGCGAACACCTTGCGCAAAATGATGTCGTCGCGCTCCAGCTCTCTCAATTGTTGCGTAAGCATCTTCTTGGTCGGGCCGGATAGAAGCCTTTGCAGCTCACTGAACCTCCGCGTCTTGCCTTGCAAGTAATATAGAATCGACGGCTTCCACTTTCCCCCAATAATGTGCGTCGTGACCGTAACCGGGCAGTTGAAGGGATCCATTGGAGAACCTCTCCTGATACTAGGTTACCGAAAGGTGCCTACTAGCAATAAGGGGACTTTAGCCTATTATCTGCCGGTTGACCAAGGCAAGCAGAATCTCAAGCGGTAACCTCTCGCATGAGCAGGGGGAGGCCGACATCGATGAACAAGAGGCCCGTGCTGCTATATGGAGCCAGCGGTTTCTCTGGCCGGCTGATCGCCGAGTTTCTCCGCGAATACAACGTTCCCTTCATTGCTGCGGGCCGGAACCAGGGAAAGATCCGTGAGGTAATGGCTCACGTTCCCGGGATCGAGACGGCGGACTACGAAATCGCAGAAGTCACGAACACAATCGACGAACTTACGAAACTCTTCACTGGCGCCAAAGTCGTCTGCAACACCGTTGGCCCACTTATTTACTACGGCCCGCCCGTCATCGAAGCCAGCTTAAAAGCAGGCTGCCATTACCTCGACATCAGCGGCGAACAGGTGTGGGTTCGGCAAGTGGCAGAGAATTGGGGGGCGAAGTTCGCGGACAAAGGATTGGTGGCGGCTCCGGCCACCGCCTATATGTCCTCGGTTAGCGACATCGCCGTGCGGCTCTGCATGGAAACAGGTGGAATTGACACGCTCGAAATTCTTTCGATGTTCAAAGGGATGCCGACGTACGGCTCGACGCAGACCATTTTTGCGAGCATCCCCATGGAAGCCTTCCACCTCGAACAGAATGAATACAAACCCTGGCCGCGCGCCAAGGCCTACGAAGTGGTCGCGCCTGGCTGCATCCAGACCCAGCTCGCGCTGCCCTGGGGAGGCTTTCCGCATCCCGTGTGGTTCAAGAATCATCCGCAAATCGCGAATGTAAAGACACTCGGCGGGCTGCTGGACCGGCAGATCATGGAAACGGTGGTGGCAACAGAGAAACATTTTGAGGAAAATATCCGTCCCTTGTCCAAGCCGGAGCAAGAGCGGAAACTTTCAGAGATGGCGAACTCAGTGCAAGGGGGAACCCCGCCGCGGGAAAATACGAGAGTACATCGCACGATCGACGTGGTTTTGGGGCGCGGAAGTATGAACTTCGTGCAGTGCACCATGTTTGGAACGTGCGCCTACCGGCAGACCGGTTTGGTGCAAGCGTTCGCCGCTCGTCACCTGGCGCGCGCGGCGCCGTGCAAAGTTGGTTTCGCTTCGCCATGCGAAGCTTTCGGTCATAAAAACCTGCTGCAGGCGCTCGAAGATTTTGGACTATCGCAGGCGAAGCTGAGTTCCTAGAGTCAGGCCTATGCGAGCGATCGATTACTTCGACAAAGGAGCCGAGGCATTTCCTGATCGGGTCGCAATTATTGATCGTGCGACCGAATATTCGTATCGCCAAGCGCAAGAGGCCAGCCACAAGATTGCACGCGCCTTGTGGGCCGGAGGGCTGGTCGGAGAAGAGCCGGCAGCTATTCTTTCCGTCAACGACGCCAGAATCTTACTGTGCATGCTCGGAATCATGCGCTCCGGGGGCGTGTGGGTCCCCATGAACCCGCGTAATGCTTTGGACGCCAACGTCCAGTTCCTCAACTATTCTGGGACCTCGTGGCTGTTCTATCACAGCAGTTTTCGCGAGCAGGTCCACGAGATCAGAGCCAAAGTGCCGGGCCTGAAACACTATATCTGTATTGACAAAGAACTCGACAGAGACTGTTCGCTGGACTTGTTCATGACTCAGGGCATCGGAACCCAACAAGTGGAATGGGGTGATGCCCGCGGAAACATTGACCGCCTGGTCGGGCTTGTGCCCACGGGCGGCACTACTGGGCCTGCCAAAGGCGTGATGGTTACCGGCCTCTCTTGGGGCACCATGATCGAGACGGCTAATATCTGCTTGCGAAACGATGACATCCCACCCGTGTGCCTCAGCACCGCGCCTTTGTCTCACGCCGCCGGGGTAGTTGCCTTCGCAATGTTCCCCTTGGGCGCAACGAATGTGGTCATGCCCGGCTTCGATGCGCTGGGTGTTTTGGAGAACATCCCGCGCCATCGCGTCACTCATATTTTCTTGCCGCCAACGGCTTTGTATTCCATGCTGGCCCATCCCCGAGTCCGCGACGTTGACTATTCGAGCCTGCGGCGACTGCTGCTGGCGGCCGCTCCCGTTTCGCCGGACAAAATGAAACAAGCCGTGGAGGTCTTTGGACCCTGTGTCTGTCAATCCTACGGACAAACGGAAGCGCCCATGTACATGACTTATTTGGATACGAAGACTGTCGCTGCGGCGGCCGCGGGCGATCATCCGGAACGGTTGCGGAGTTGCGGGAAGCCTACTCCAGCGGTGCGGTTGGCCGTCATGGATGATGAAGGGCAGCTCCTTCCCCCCTTCAAGCCTGGGGAAATCGTCGCCCGCGGGGCACTGCTCTCCGCGGGCTATTACAATTTGCCCGAAGCCACAGCCGAAAGCCGCACCTTTGCCTGGCACCACACGGGCGACGTCGGCTACCGCGACGACGATGGATTTTTTTACATTGTCGACCGCAAGAAAGACATGATCATCACTGGCGGCTTCAACGTGTATTGCGGGGAAGTGGAAGCTTGCCTGATGGAGTTGCCCGAAGTGAGCGAATGCGCTGTGATCGGCGTGCCGGATGAAAAATGGGGCGAAGCGGTGAAGGCCATCGTAGTTTTTCGGAACGGGGAATCATTGAAAGAAGAAGCGATCATCGCGCATTGCAAAGCCCGGCTCGGCGGGGTGAAGTCGCCCAAGTCGGTTGAGTTCTGGCAGGAGATTCCGAAAACACCGGCTGCCAAGACCGACAAAAAAACCATCCGAAAACCGTATTGGATGGGTGTGGATCGCGAGGTGCATTGAAAGGCAGCCGCGAGGCCTAAGCTCAAGAAGTTCCGAGCGGGGTCGGGAGGGACAACATCATTACGATTTTGCGAGTTCCGAAATCGGGCGGCATCCCGACGACCAAAGCGCGCGTGGTGCGCTGGCTCAAAAAAGAAGGCAGCAAGATCAAACAAGGCGAGCCAATCGTGGAGCTCGAGACCGACAAAGTGAATTATGAACTGGATTCGCCCGCGGCTGGTGTTTTGTTGAAGATTGTCGCGGCAGCAGACGCGGAAGTTCCTGTTGGTGATCCCCTGGCTTGCATCGGCCAGCCGGGAGAGGCTCTGCCGGAGTTTTGAAGCCAGGAGAATGGGTGATGGCAAAGAACAGAGCGCTGACGAAGGACCGCCTGATCTGGATGTATACCCACATGGTGCGCATCCGGGAGTTTGAGACCCGCGTCAAGCGCACGTTTGTTGAGCACCCGGGCGTGATTCGCGGACACACGCACTTAGGTGACGGCGCAGAGGCCACGATTGTGGGCGCACTGGCAACGCGGGAGAACAACGATTTGGCGATGCCGAGTTATCGTTGTCACGGCTATCCGCTCGTGCTCGGCACTTCGCCCCGAAAAATGATGGCGGAAATTTACGGCCGACAGGACGGCCTGTGCGGAGGTTTTGGCGGCTCGATGCATCTGGCCGACCCGCAACACCACTTCCCCGGCACTTCAGGAATTATCGGTCAGGCTATCACGCACGCCACCGGAGCGGCCCTGACCGCTCAAGTCAAAGATACCGGCCAAGTGATCTATTGTTTTTTTGGAGATGGCGCAGCGAAACAAGGAGCTTTCTTCGAATCTTTGAACCTGGCCGCGGTGTGGAAACTCCCGATCGTCTACATCCTCGAAAACAACCATTACCAGGCTTACACGCATATCAGCCTGGAGGATGCCAATTACATCGCAGGCGATCCGCTGTCGAAGAAGGCAGAAGCCTTCAGCATGCCCGGCGTGACCGTAGATGGCACCGATCCCCTGAAAGTGCATTCGGCGGTGCAGAAGGCGGCAGAGCGTGCCAGGAGCGGGAAAGGTCCAAGTCTGATCGAGGCAAAATTTTACCGCTTGAGCGCGCACGGCAACGCTATCACCGTGCCACCGGTACCTACACAATTTCCGGAGCACGAAGCTGTGGAAGTGTACGGAAAGAAGGCCGAGTTTGCAGCCGCGGTAAAGAATGACCCGATCCCGCGTTTCCGGGCCTCTTTGGTCCGCAAAGGCATTTTGAAGAATTCGGAAGTGAAGCAAATTGAAGAAAAAGCGCAGGCGGAAATGCAAGACGCCGTGGAGTTCGCGCAGGCTAGCCCGCCTCCCCGAGGCGAGGAAGCAATCAAGCACGTGTACGCATAAGGAGGGCTTATGGCGCGCGAAATGATGTACGGCGAAGCGATTGCCACCGCCATTACGGAAGAGATGGAACGCGATTCGAGCGTGGTATTCTACGGTCAAAACCTGGCGATGACGGAACGTGACCCGTTCCTAAGAAAGTTCGGCAAGAAGCGCGTTCGAATCGCGCCCATCTCCGAAACCGCGGAGACGGGAGTCGCGGTGGGTGCCGCAATGACCGGGCTGCGGCCTATCGTCGAATTGTGGATGAGTGAGTTCATGCTGGTGGCTTTTGATGAACTGATCAACGAAGCGCCGCGGCTGCGCTACATGTCCGGCGGGCAAGTGAAAGTGCCTCTGGTTTTTAAAGCGGGCTACGGGTTCGCTGCAGGATGGGCGGGCCAGCATTCCAATTGCGTTTATCACACCATGATGGGAGTTCCGGGATTGAAGATTGCCCTGCCCTCGACCGCAGCGGATGCCAAAGGATTGATGACTGCGGCGATTCGCGACGATAATCCCGTCATCTATCTGCACCATTACATGCTGACGCTCGACAAGGGACCGGTGCCTGAAGGCGACCACGTCGTGCCATTCGGCATTGCGGACGTCAAGCGCGCGGGCACGGACGTAACCATTGTCGCCACGGGATGGATGGTGAAGAAGTCTCTCGCTGCGGCGGAGTTGCTCGCTGGACAAGGCGTCAGCGCAGAAGTCGTTGATCCACGAACATTGGCGCCACTGGATGTTGAAACGATTCTCAAGTCGGTGAAGAAGACAGGACGGCTCGTGCTAGTGGATCAAGCGACGCGGCACGCTTCGGCTGCGGCCATCATTGCCGCAGAGATGGCCGAACATGGGCTCGAGGCGCTGAAGGCGCCCGTGAAGATGGTGACGGCGCTCGATACTTCTATTCCATTTAGCGAGCCGCTCGAAACGTATGTTTTGCCGAGCGAAGAGAAAATTGTGGCCGCGGTGAAATCGGTGATTGCCAAGCAGGCAGCGACGGTTTAGAGCAGAAGCGCGCAGCGTACAAAGACGGGGGTATTGGCGCAGCTTTTGAAGTGCCACACTGGCCTCAGGGCAAAACGAAATCGAGGCCTTCTCCCTGTCGCTGATGCCAGTGGTGGGAGTTTTAGGGCAGTTAACCACACCTCGATGGACTCGTTCTGGGTACCAGGTACCAAAAATGTGCCTACTGGCAAAAAGCGAACGTTTGCCTAATATCGGCCCGACGGCAAGGGGTAGGCGAGGGGGGTGAGCCTTTCACAAAGGCTCGCTGGCGCTCGCCTCCGGGGGGAAGCCGTGATGGGGTATTCGCTTTCCGGATCATCTTCGTCGGTCAAAGCTTCGGATTCAATTTGCTCTAATGTGGGGTGGATCATGGCGCGACGGCTATGTCTGCTAGCGATGCTCGTAGTGGCAATTTTCGCAGCCTGGGGGAGGCCAGCGCTCGCACAGGTAGGCGCGGCGGGAGCTCAACTTAACGGAACCGTGCGGGACGCCACCGGGGGCACCGTGGCCGGGGCGTCCATCACGCTGCGGAACGCGGAAACCAATCTTTCCTATTCCTCTGTGTCCAATGAAAACGGGCTTTACGTGCTGGCCAACGTGACCCCTGGGCACTACGAATTGACCACGGAAGCCACAGGTTTCGCGAAGTCCACACAGACAGGAATCGTCCTGACCGTGGGGCAGACGGCGACAATTGACGTGACGCTGAGGGTTGCCTCCGGCGCGGAGAAGGTGGTGGTGACCACGGAGACCCCGGTGATTGAGCCGACCAGGACGGAAATCAGCCAGGTGGTGGAAACGCAGCAGATCAATTCGTTACCCATCAGCGGACGGTTGTTCACGGATTTCGCACTGCTCACGCCTGGAGTGGCGTCAAGCCGGACGAGCCTCGGAACAACTTTCACCGACTTTGAGACGTCGCAAATCTCGTTTGGAGGCATGCGCTCGTTCAGCAACACGGTTACTGTGGACGGCGCGGACTTTGTCAGCACAATCTCCGGCGTGCAACGCTCTACGCCACCGCAGGAATCGGTGCAGGAATTCCGCGTGGTGAACAACAGCTTCGGCGCGGAATACGGCCGTGCCGCAGGCGGCATCGTGAATATCGTGACGAAGTCAGGCACCAATGACTGGCACGGCTCGGCGTATGAGTTTTTCCAAAACAGCGCCCTGGACGCGCGCTACATGCTGCAGCCCGCGCCCCTCGCGCACGAGCTGCGGCAAAACCAATTTGGCGGCACGCTAGGCGGCCCCATGAAGAAAGATAAGATGTTCTTTTTCATGAATTACGAGGGCAAGCGGAGCGCGCAGTCGCCGGTTTACCCTCCCGACCTGGTTACCTATATTGACCTGATTAATCATGTCAAGGCCGTGCTGGGCCTGGCTCCGGAAGGGTGCAGCACAGGCCTAAGCAGTTGCGGCAATACGCATGCGGCCTACGAAGGCTATCTAAACAGCTTCCTGAAGACGGGCAACGATGACTGGGGTTTTGTGCGCTGGGATTACCAGATCAACACCAATAACCGCCTGGGAATCCGCTACAACATTGAGGACACGCGAGCTCTCGGTACGCTCGTGGGGCAAACTCTGGACGGCGGCGGCATCGGCGTGCCGAGCGGCGGCCGCGACCTCTATGTCCGCGACCAGTCGCTGTTCGGCACTTTGAATACCTCGCTGAAACCCGACCTGATCAACACGGTGCTGGTGCAGTGGGCCAGACGGCATTACAACTTCCCGGGAATGACCGGTCAACCTGACTTCAGCCTGCTGAACGACCTGGAGCTGGGCCACAACTTCGGAACCGATGACCGGAAGTATGAGAGTCGTGTGCAGTTTTC